>Ga0206123_10000099_pt1 | contig 77012 bp, 59 predicted proteins | sample Helgoland_Spring_2_FD_160086 | JGI IMG/M metagenome (GOLD analysis project Ga0206123, IMG submission 160086) | Pelagic subsurface seawater microbial communities from Kabeltonne, Helgoland, North Sea - Helgoland_Spring_Bloom_20160316_1 | ecosystem: Environmental > Aquatic > Marine > Epipelagic ...
GAAATCGGATTTGCTGGCGTGGACCCCGACGAGCGCGGGCAACTAGTCGAGGAATTCGTGCGTCTGGTGGCACGCATGTTGTTCCCCGACAACAGCGTGGTGGCAATGGAGGATTGATGGCGGAACCGTCATCGTGACGGATAAGCCAGCAGACTCACTCGAGTGCATGACTGATCGCGTCATTCTTGACCAAACCAGAACCTGATCCTTGGGATGCGAGGACCAATGCCCCAGAACGCCTACGCGGGCAATGCCTCCGCCAGTACCTGTAGCTGCGCCCGGCCGACAATATCGCGTGCGCCCTGGGCGACCTCGATCAGCTGGTAGTCGGCGAAACGCTGGCGAATCTCTTCGAGGTATTCGTTCTGCTGCGCCACGCGCTCGGCGATAAACGTATTGCTCGGATCGGCCGGCCAGAGCCGATTGACGTACAGCGCACCGACCGGAATATGGGTGTCGCGCAACTGCTCGATCACGCGCGCCGTCTCCTCGATGGGTAGACGCTCGGCCTGCAGCACGGGGTGGAACGCGGACTCGGTGTGCAGCCGCTGGCGGGCGCTGGCAAAACGTTCGGCGCGTTGACGCAGGCGGGCCAGGACACGGTCTTCGCGCTCGGGCTCGCGCACCCCGGCCATGCTGCGCCACATACCCTGCAGCTTGTTGACCTTCGCGCGCTGGCTCTGCAGCCCTTCAACCCAGGCACCGAGCATCGACGGCAGCGTGAGCAGACGCAGCGTATGCCCGCTGGGCGCGGTGTCGAAGATCACCCGATCAAAACGCTCCGGACACCAGGTCATGATATGAGTGAAGCGATCAAACAAAGCCGACTCCGCGGTGCCCGGCGCCTGTATCGCAAGTTTCAGGTGCCGGTCCAACGCCGGCAGAACAGCCTTGGAAACCGCCGCCTCGGCGTCCTCGCGGATACCGGCGACATACGCCTCGGCATCGGCCTGCGGATCGATTTCCATGGCCCATAGATTGTCGCCGGCAGCGGTCGGTTCCGCGCCCAATCGTGTTTCCAGCAGATCGGATACCGAGTGGGCCGGATCGGTCGACACCAGCAGCGTACGATGGCCAGCCTGGGCCAATCGCAACGCGTTGGCTGCCGCCAATGTCGTCTTGCCGACCCCGCCCTTGCCACCGAATAGGTAGAAGCACGTGGGCACATCATGATGACTGGCGTGGCTGTCAGTTGTCATCGAGAATCACAGACTGTAACGCGAACGCAGCAAGCTGCTCGTCGCGCATAAGACAAGAAACAATTGTTGCGCCTTCATTACCGCGCTTTCGCGTTCATTCTCGGACTATCCCTTTCTAAGCCTCAACAACAAACCCCGGCTTCAGGGAATGTCTCCATCCCCATGCGCTGATGCCAGCGATGAAACGCCTCGATCAGATCCGGATAGAGCTCCAGCGCGTAATAGTCCGCCGGCCCGGGAATACCGAGCGCTTCCAGAAACAGCAACGCCACCAGCGCATCTTCCTCCGTGCGTGCTTCACGGGCGATGCCAGCCCGCCACGGCGCCATGAACAGCTCGTCGTGATAATCCGATAAGCGCCGCCACCAGTTCTTGTCATCCGCCATGACTGCTCTCCGAAAACAAGACGACTATCCGCAAATTACGCCGATGACGCAGATTCAATGCACAACCCGGTCAACATGCAAACTCAGCCGGTCCATCGTCGCCTCGTAGGAGCGCCCCTGGGCGCGAACGACGGACCCTGCTCGGCGCAGCCAAGGCATTCGCGCCCAGGGGCGCTCCTACGCCGCATCTGTAACTCTGTTTGAGCACGGAGACAAAACAGCACCTTGCCTGTATTCATTTGCGTTCATTTGCGGACCGACTGACCTGTACTCACTGGCGTTCCTCGAGTGGCATCAAGCATCCAAGCGCCGAGATAACCGGCCCAGAACGGTGTCGACAACCTCGCCGGTCTCCGGCAGACGGCCCGAATACAGCGTTTCGCCATCGAGGACCACGGCCACCGGCGATCCCGCCCGGGCCATGGAGCGCAGGGTGGCGCCGATGCCCAGGCCATGATCTCGGGCAGCACGCCAGATCGCAGGGTACAACCACACGATATTGCGTGGGTCCGCGACCACCAGATCCAGCGCCGGGGCACGCTCGGTGAGCGCGCGATAGATGGTGCCGATCTGTTCCATACGCTCGCGGCTGTGGCCGAAATCCGCAGCGCCGCCGAACACGGTGTCCTGCTCACCCAGCCGGCCGCAACAGCCGGAACCGCTGTGCTGGGCATCCTGCTCGCGCACCAGAATGACCTGATGCGTGACCGCCCCGTGCGCGTGCGCCTGTGTTCCGGCGGAACGGGCCACGGCAGTCACCGATTCGCGGGCCGTGTCTGACGACGGGCGCCGCGCTCACGGTTGAACGCGGTGAAGGCCTCCACGATCAGCCAGGCCGCAAGCACGAAGATCGCCGCATCCATGACCAGCAGCAACCAGTCGCCGTCGGCAAAGAACTCACCCAGATTCAGCACCAGCGCCCAGGTGGTCATGAACAACAAAAACACCAGCGGAATGATGGCCGCCAGAGGATTACGGTTACGCGCCAGCACCCAGACACCGATGATCGACAACGCCAACCCGGCCGTGAGCTGATTGGTCGTACCGAACAGTGTCCACAGGCGGCCGAAGGCAAAGCCCTTGCCGCTCGCACTGTCACCGCCCGGCACCAGGGCAAGCGCCAGCGGAATGAGCACGGCCAGCGTAGTGAGCAGATTGACGCGCCCCACCAGCGCCTTGAACCCGGCCAGCTCGCTGATCTCTTCCAGAATATAGCGCTGCAAACGCACGCCGGTATCCATGGTGGTACCGGCGAACGTGATGACCACGACAGCAGCAAATGTCGCGCCGAGGGTTGCCGGAATCCCCAGATTGCTCAGGAAATGCCCGGTACCGGTCACGAAATGACCGAGCGCGCCCCCGGAAGCCGCGCCGAAGTCCGCGTAGGCCGCATTCCAGTCTCCGGTCGCGCCCAGACCCGCAGTGCAGGCCAGGATCGCGGCCAACGCCAGCGAGCCCTCACCCAGCGCGCCGCCGTAGCCGACGAACCGGGCCTCGGTTTCATTGCCGATCTGCTTGGAGGTCGTGCCGGAGGCCACCAGACAATGAAAGCCCGAGATCGCGCCGCAGGCAATGGTGATGAACAGATACGGGAACCAGTTGGGTGAATTCGGCGCGACTTCATTGAAAGCAGGCGCGGCGATCGTGTCCCAGCCGACCAGCACGCCGGCAAAAATCAGCACCAGCGCCACGATCAACTGCTGGCCGTTGATGTAGTCACGCGGCTGCAGCAACACCCAGACAGGTAGCCGCGAGGCGATCCAGGTATAGGCGAAAATGAGAATGATCCAGGTGGTCCGTACCGACAGCCCGACCGCCGCGGCCAGTCCGTCGACCGTGATCGGGTAGGCCTGGCCCACCGGAATCGCCGCGTATAACAGCAGCAGGCCGATGATCGACGGAATGATGATCGAGCGGCCGTAGCGATAGGCCCACTGGCCGATGAATACCGCAATCGGGATCACGATCAACGCCGGAATTACGGCCCCCGGATTCTTCTGGAACAGAATCGCCATGACCACGCCGAACACCGCGTTAACCAGTGTCAGCAGAAAGAATATGATGAGCAGAAACAACGTACTGGCGCGGGCGGAAACGACCTTGCCGGAAAGCGTGCCGATGTTCTGCCCGCGGTTGCGCGCCGACACCACGATCGAGCCGAAATCGTGCACACCGGCCGCGAAGACGGTACCGAGCACCACCCATACCAGCGCCGGCACCCAACCCCAGTACACGGCGATTGCAGGCCCCACGATAGGCGCCGCCCCCGCGACCGATGTGAAGTGATGCCCCAGCAGCACATGTTTATGGGTAGGCACGAAATCCACGCCATCGCGCAATTCATGCGCGGGCGTCACGAAATTCGGGTCCAGCGCGTAGACCTTTTCGGCCAGATAACGCGAATAGAACCGGTAGCCGAAATAGAAGGCTACCAGGGTAATGACAATCAATAGAAAAGCCGGCATGACGTCTCCCGCACTGCGATCATGCTATGACATTTGTTTATGCCATTTGAATCGGATTGATGCTAGCAATGCCGGGCGTGTCTGCGCTACTCGACCAACGTCTCAGGGCGTATTTACAAAGCTACTGCGCTTGCCATTTCGGGCTCGTACGATGTTCGAACTGACTGCGCGCGCCATGTTTTGCAAACATCTTCTCAGACGGCCTCATCCCGGCTGCATACCACGCAAGCGGAATCGGCCGGCACCTGCAGGCTGCGCCAGCGGTGGGTCTTCGCATCCAGCGTCAGTACGCGGGCGCCGAGCGTATCGGGCATGCCGACGATCCACTTGATGGCTTCCAGCGCCTGTAGCGTACCCACCAGCCCGGGTACCACACCGAGCACGCCGGCTTCGGCACAGGTCGGCGCGGCGCCGGCCGGCGGCGCGCTCGGGAACAGACAGCGATAACAGGGCCGTCCGCCGGCCGGAAACACGCCGACCTGGCCGGAAAATCGCTCTACCGCACCGTAAACGAGCGTAATGCCGGCGGCCACGCAGGCGTCGTTGACCGCGTATCGGGCACTGAAATTGTCCGAGCCGTCGATCACCAGATCGTAACCGCTGACCAGATCGGCGGCGTTCTCGGGCGACACCCGCGCTTCGATCGGCTCAATATGGATGGCGGGATTGAGTGCCGTCAGAGTGGCAAAAGCCGAGCGGACCTTGGATACGCCAACGCTGGCTTCGCGGTGCAGGATCTGGCGATGGAGATTGGAGCGGTCGACCACATCGTGATCGACGATACCCAGATAACCGACACCCGCCGCCGCCAGATACAACGCCGCCGGTGAACCCAGGCCGCCGGCGCCCACGACCAGCACGCGCGCATCGCGCAACCGCGTCTGCCCCGCCTCGCCGACTTCCGGCAATGTGAGTTGGCGCGCATAGCGGGCACGATCGGCATTGTCCAGCATGGCGGGCGTCTCGAACGCCAGGCCGGCATCCTTCCAGGCATCGAAGCCGCCGGCCACGGAACGCACATCGGCGTACCCCAACCGTGACAACGCATCGGCGGCCAGCAGCGAACGCGTCCCGGACGCGCAGAGCAACAGGATTGAATCGCCTGCCGCCGCGCCCTCGGATTCCAGTCGGGTTTCCAGAAAACCGCGCCCGAACGGCCGCGCGCCGACCGGCGTGCCCTGGGCGATCTCGTCGGCTTCGCGGATATCGATCAACCATGCACCCGCCGAGCGCAGGCGCTCCGCCTCATCCGGTTCGATAGGCGGGATACGCTCGCGCAATACGCCGAGCTGTGCCTGTAGCGAGCGATCAGTCATCGTTCAATCCCGTTCAAGAATCCGACGCATCGCCGTCGAGTTCCGTGTCGTCATCGTCCAGTCCATCGGCGTTGTCGTCGTCATCGGCTGCGGACGTCAACGCAGCATTGCGCCGCCACGATTCGCCCACGGATTTGCTGGTATTGGCGCCCATCTTTTTCAACTGCTCGCTGCGACGCACGATATTGCCGCGCCCGGCCGTGAGCTTGTTTCGGGCACCCTCGTAGGCTTTGTGCGCGGTATCCATGGCGCGGCCCAGCTTGTCGAGATCGTCGAGGAAACCCACAAACTTGTCGTACAGCGCACCGGCACGGTTGGCGATTTCAGCCGCGTTTTCTTCCTGTTGCTGGAGCCGCCAGAGATTGCCGATGGCACGCAGCATCGGCATGAGCGTGGTCGGCGACACCAGCGCGATATTGTGTTCGAGCGCCTCGCGCTGCAACGAGAAATCACCGCGCAACGCTTCCACATAGGCCGCTTCGGACGGAATGAACATAAATACGTAATCGAGGGTTCGGATCGCGTCGATGCCCTGGTAGTTCTTGGCCGACAACTGCTTGAGGTGGCGGCGCACGGAATCAAGATGGGCATTGAGCGCGACCTGCCGGGCGTCCTCGTCGTCGGCTTCCTGCACCCGCAGATAGGCCGTCAGCGATACCTTGGAGTCGATTACGATGCTGCGATCTTCCGGCAGGTGCACCACGGCGTCCGGCAACTGGCGTTTGCCCTCTTCGGTGGTGCTGGCGAACTGGGTCTCGTACTGCACCCCGTTCTCCAGCCCGGAACGTTCCAGCACCGTCTCCAGAATCATTTCGCCCCAGTTGCCCTGGGTCTTGGACTCACCCTTGAGCGCGTTCGCCAGATTGGTGGCGTCCTCGGCGATCGCCTTGTTGGAGGCCTCCAGCATTTTCACCTGCTCGGCCAACGCCGAACGCTGGCGGTTTTCCGAGTCGTAGGCCTCTTTCACCTGTTTTTCGAAACGGCCGATATGCTCGCGCAGCGGCTTGACCAGTTGTTCGACGCTGGCCTTGCTGTGTTCGGAAAACGAGCGGCTTTTCTCCTCCAGTATTTCCTGCGACAGACTCTTGAACTGATGGGTCAGCGCCTCGCGCGCTTCGGTGAGGCTCTTGAGCTTGTCGTCGGCGTGCTTGCGTTCGGCCTCCAGCCGTGTCTCCAGCCGGGCGTTATCCGCACGCAATCCATTCAGCGTTTCGCGCGCCTCGATCAGCTCCGCGGACCGGGCCTCGTATTCGCGGGTCAGGCCCGTCAGACGCTCGGCGATCCGTGCGCGCGTCGAACGTGCCCAAAGCGCGGTGACGGCGATGCCGGCCACCAGCCCGACAACCGCGGCAAGCAGCAATAATCCCAGTATCGACCCGCTCATTGGCTGCAATATCCCTTGTTCATTCCGGCTCTGATCGACGCATCAAACCGCCACAGTCTAACCGCCGTTATTGCCCGTGGGTGTCGCGATCGCGCCTGCCGCGGGCATACGGCATCATTCGTGTCGCCGCCAGCGGGTACAATGCGCGCCTTTACGTCCGTACACCGCGACTATTCTCCTCTTAAATGCTGATCCAACTACGTAACCTGAAACTGGCCTACGGCACCCTGCCGCTGCTCGACGGCGCCGAACTCACGATCGACCGTGGCGAACGGGTGGCGCTGGTCGGCCGCAACGGCAGCGGCAAATCCACGCTCATGCGCATCCTGGCCGGCGAAATCGAGCCGGACGAAGTCAACCGCAAGTCCAAACCCGACGTGCGTGTGGCACGGCTGGAGCAGGAAGTCCCCGCCGATACCGCCGGCCCGGTATTCGATGTGGTCGCAGCGGGCCTGGGCGATGTCGGCGCCGCACTCGCGCGTTTTCACGAGCTGACCGTCAAACTGTCGGCTGGCGAGGATGTGATGGAGGCGTTCTCGCGCGCCCAGGCCGCGGTGGATGCGATCGACGGCTGGACGCTGGCGCCCAAGGTCGAGTCCACCCTATCGCGGCTCAATCTCGATGCGGACTGGCGTTTCGAAAGCCTTTCCGGCGGCCAGAAACGGCGCGTGCTGCTGGCCCGCGCACTGGTGCAGGCCCCCGACCTGCTGTTGCTCGACGAACCCACCAACCATCTCGATATTTCGGTGATCGCCCAGCTCGAGGAGATGCTGCTGGACTGGCCGGGCGCGCTGCTGTTCATCACCCATGACCGCGCTTTCCTGCGCAATCTGGCCACCCGGATCGTCGACCTGGACCGTGGCAGGCTGACTTCGTGGCCGGGTGATTACGACACGTTCCTCGAAAGCAAGGAAAAGATGCTGGCCGACGAGGCCAGCGCCAATGCGGCGTTCGACAAGCGCCTGGCGCAGGAAGAGGTCTGGATCCGCCAGGGCATCAAGGCGCGTCGTACCCGCAACGAAGGTCGGGTGCGCGCGCTCAAGGCCATGCGCGCCGAACGCGCCGAGCGGCGCGAGCGCACGGGCACGGCCAATATCGTGACCCAGGACGCCGCGCGCTCGGGCAAGCATGTGATCGTGGCCGAGAACCTGGCCTACAGCTGGGGCGAGCGCCCGATCGTCAACGACCTCTCCACGGTCATCCAGCGCGGCGACAAGGTCGGCATCATCGGCCCCAACGGCTGTGGCAAGACCACGCTCATCCGGCTGCTGCTGGACCGGATCGAGCCCGATGCCGGCAGCATCAAGCTGGGCACCAATCTGGATGTTGCCCATTTCGACCAGCACCGGGCGGCGCTGGACGACAACATCAGCGTGCTCGACAACGTCGCCCAAGGCCGGTCCTCGATCACCATCAACGGCCAGGATCGGCACGTGATGAGTTATCTGCAGGATTTCCTGTTCTCGCCCAAGCGGGCCCGTTCGCCCACCAAAGTGCTGTCCGGCGGCGAACGCAACCGCCTGCTGCTGGCCAAGCTGTTCACCCGGCCGGCCAATCTACTCGTCATGGACGAGCCCACCAACGACCTGGACGTGGAAACCCTGGAGCTGCTGGAAGAACGGCTGATGAACTTCGACGGCACCCTCTTGCTGGTCTCCCACGACCGCGCGTTTCTGGACAACGTCGTCACGAGCAGTCTGGTCTTCGAGGGCAACGGCGAGGTGAACGAGTACGTCGGCGGCTATTCCGACTGGTTGCGGCAACGCCCGGAGCCGGCTCAAGAAGCGCCGACCGCCGGCAAACCGTCCCGCGTCGGCGCTTCGGGCAAGCAGGCCACCGCCCGCAAACCATCGGCCAATCCGTTGACCGGCGCCGAACGCAAGGAGCTGCGCACGCTGCCTGATACGATCGAGCGACTGGAACGCAAGATCAGTGAATACGAAGAGCGATTCGCCGAGCCCGGATTCTATGACCGAGACCCCGATGAGATCCGCGCCGCCGGCGAGCAGCTCGCAGCGGCCGAAAAAGAGCTGGAGGCGGCGCTCGAACGCTGGGAAACACTGGAAAAACGCTAGGTTTCGGCGCTCCAACCCGCAACGCCGACCGCAGGATAGCCCATGCAATTGAATGCCGTGTTCACCCTGCTGGTCGCGGTCGCGGTACTGGTCATCGGGCAGTTCGCCGTCAATCGCATCCGGGTGTTGCGCGATTTCAATATCCCGGTGCCCGTGGTGGGCGGACTGATTGCGACGATCGTGATTACCGCGATGCGACCGTTGGGGCTGTCGGTGAGCTTTTTCGGCGGCCTGCAGGAGCCGTTCATGCTGCTATTCTTCGGCAGCATAGGCCTGGGCGCGGATTTCCGGATGATCGCCGCGGGCGGCCGCAAGCTGCTGCTGTTCTTTGTGTTGGTCGTGGTATTGCTGATCCTGCAGGACGTACTCGGCGTGACCATCGCCAGCGCCTTCGGCCTGGATCCGCTGTTCGGTCTGTTGGGTGGCTCCATCTCCATGTCGGGTGGTCACGGCACCGGCGCGGCGTGGGCCGAAGTGTTCAGCGACCAATACGGCATCGACGGTGCCTTCGAACTGGCCATTGCCTGCGCGACCTTCGGACTGGTCTTCGGTTCGCTGCTCGGCGGCCCGGCGGCGCATTTCCTGATTGCCCGCATGAAGCGCCGCGGCGTGCCCGTAAAGACCAGTGAACCGGAAACCGATGCCGAAGCCACCGCCGCCGGAGGTTCCGGCGACAACATCGGCGTGAACACGCGCAACATTCTGCCCGCACTGCTGGTACTGCTCATCGGAATCGGCGCGGGATACGGCCTGCGCGATCTGACCTACGGCACGGTGTTTTACCTGCCGACGTTCGTGTGGGTCCTGTTCGTGACCATCGTGCTGGGCAATATCGGCCGCATGACCGGGCTGTACCGGCCGCATGGCGCCACGGTTGCCGAGGTCGGCAATCTGTCGCTGTCGATCTTTCTGGCGCTGGCGCTGATGACGCTGCGGTTATGGGAATTGGCGGATCTGGCCCTGCCGATCCTGGCGATTCTTCTGGCACAGCTTGCGCTGGTGTTCGTCTACACCACGCAGATCACGTTCCGCGCGATGGGCAGCGACTATGACGCCGCTGTGCTGGTGGCCGGTAACTGTGGCTTCGGCATGGGCGCCACACCGACCGCCATCGCCAACATGCAGGCGGTCACCGACCACCACGGGCCGTCACGGCTGGCGTTCATCATCGTGCCCGTGGTCGGCGGCTTTCTGATCGACATCGCCAACGCATTCATCATCAAGGGCTTTATCGCGTTCTTCTAACCCGGCAGCAGCCCCACCGCCAGCCATATCCCGAGGGCGGCAGGTACCAGCCCGGCCAGAACCCAGGCGCCGTCCCGGCCGGTCAGGCCCATGCCCATGAGTACGATCGCGCTCGCGGGTGCGGCAGCTGCGAACGGAATGATTTCCAGCGGGATCATGCACAGGCCGAGTCCGATGCAGGCCAGGCCGATCACGCGCGCGGCAACGCCATCGGCCAGACGATGCAGGCGTGGGCGCACGAGCCGGTCGATGCGTCGGGTCCAGGGCATCACGTTATCCGCCACCTGCGCATAGTGCTGACGTTCGATGGACAACTCGCGCAACCGCCGGGGCACCCACGGATGACGCTTGCCGAGCGCCAGTTGGGCCGACACCAGGGCAATCGAGATGCCGCAAATACTGGGTACACCGGGCACCGCCCCCGTTGGTAGCGTGGCAATCAGCGCGAGCATGAGCACCAGCGGGCCATAGCCACGCTCACCGATCACCGCGACGACCTCGCCCAGCGACAATCGCGGGCCGTCACCGCTGGTTTCCAGCGTCTCCAGTAATTCGGTCAGAGTCGTGGGATCAGACATGCCGGCGGTAGCCGTCACTCGCCAGCCGCCGCACGCACCTGCCGCAGTAACGCATAGGTCGGGTAGCCATCAGCAGTCATACCGTTGGCACGCTGAAATGCCCGAATACCGGACCGTGTATTGGGACCGACGATGCCATCCGGGGTACCCGAACCATGGCCGAGCGCGTTGAGATGCCGCTGCAGTTCGCGTATGTCGGCATGCGACAGACTGGCGAGTGTGCGCGGCCAATCGCCCTGCACGCCGGGTGCACCAGCGAGCTGATCCGACAGCAGTCCCACCGCCAGTGCGTAGCTGGTGGCGTTGTTGTAGCGCAGAATTACTCGGAAATTCGGTCCGACCATGAACGCCGGTCCGTGCGCGCCCGCAGGCGCGATGATGGCGGCCGAGTCGAACTGCGGCAGGCCACGGGTATCGGCGGCGCGCACTCCCTGCGCCTGCCAGGCCGCCGTCGAGCGGCGGGTATCGGGCTGTGCCAGGCCGTAATCGAAACCGGACGGCAGCACGACCTCGCGGCCCCACGGTGAGCCACGCTGCCAGCCATTGTCCTTGAGATAATTGGCGGTGGAAGCCATGACGTCGGGGATGCTCCCCCAGATATCGCGGCGGCCATCGCCATCGTCGTCGACCGCATAGGCGATGAAACTGGTGGGCAGAAACTGGGTGTGCCCCATCGCCCCGGCCCAGGAACCGCGCATGCGTTCGCGGTCGATATCGCCATTGGCGAGGATATCCAACGCCGCGAACAGTTGCTCCTCGGCAAAATCGCTGCGGCGGCCATCGTAGCCCAGCGTCGCCAGAGCATCGATGGTTTCGTAGCTGCCGAAATTGTTGCCGTAGTTGCTCTCCACACCCCAGATGGCGCCGATGACATGACGCGATACGCCATAGCGGGATTCCACCGAACGGCCGATGTCGTCATACGTTGCCAGCTTGTCGCGACCCTGCCTCACCCGGGCGTCCGATACGGCGCTGTCGAGGTAGCTCCAGATCGCGCGGGTGAATTCCGGCTGGCGATTGTCCAGCTCGATCACACGTGGCTGGAACTCGGCCCGGTCGAACGCCGCGGCCAGCGTATCCCGGGAGACGCCGCGCGCCGCCGCCCGGCGCTTGAAGCGCGCCACCCAGGATTCGAAGCCTGCCGCATCCCCGGCCGGCGTCGTCTCGGGTGCTGTATCCGCGGCCGGCGGCGTACTGCCCGCGCCCTCGGACTGCGAGGCCGGCGTTGCGCTATCGACCGGCTGCGACGCGCAGGCGCTGGCCGCAAGGATGAAGAAAACAACGATGAACGAGCGCTTGAGCTTTTGCATAAACGCCAGTCTAAGCTGTTGCCGGCGATTAAACTACCGCGCCCGCCGCCCGACCCGACGCCCAGGCCCACTGGAAGTTATGGCCACCGAGGTGCCCGGTCACATCCACGACTTCACCGACAAAATACAGCCCCGGCACGTCGCGTGCCGCCATGGTGGCCGAGGACAGCGCATCGGTATCGACCCCGCCTAGCGTGACTTCGGCGGTGCGATAGCCCTCCGTGCCATTCGGCACAAACGGCCATTGCGATAGCCGGCCGGCGAGTTGCTCCAGCTCGGACTGCGCGAGTTGCCGAAGGCGCGCATTGCCCAGCGATGCCGAGCCGAGATCGGAACACAGACAGCTTGCCAGCCGTCGCGGCAGGCGTTCGGCCAGCACATTGGATAACCGGGCATCCGGGCGCGCCGACCGGCGCTCGCCCAGCCAGGCGAACACATCGGCGCCGGCGAAAAAATCGACATGCACGGTATCGCCTGGCTGCCAGTACGACGAGACCTGCAACATGGACGGACCACTGAGCCCGCGATGCGTGAACAACATCCCGGCATCGAACACGGCATCGTTGCAGTCGGCCTCCACCTCGAGCCCGACGCCCGAAAGATCGGCAAAACGCCGGCCCTGGGTGTCGCCCAGAGTAAACGGCACCAGCGCGGCGCGTGTGTCATGCACTGGCAGCCCGAACTGACGGGCCAGATCGAAACCGAAACCGCTGGCGCCCATTCGGGGTATCGACAGGCCACCGCTGGCCACGACCAACGACTCCGCACGCAATAGCCCCGCCGCCGACTGCACGGTGAAGCCGCCCTCGGCGCCTCGTTGCACCGACGTGATATCTGCGCGAGTCATCACGCTCACACCGGCCTGCTCGCACTGGTCAAGCAGCAGCCGCACGATCTGCTTGGAGGAATCGTTGCAGAACAACTGTCCGCGTTCCTTTTCGTGGTAACCGATGCCGTAGGTTTCCACCAGCGCGATGAAGTCGGCCGGTGTGTAACGCGCCAGCGCGGACTTGCAGAAATGCGGGTTGGCGGAGAGAAAATTGTCCGGCGTACTGTGGATATTGGTGAAATTGCAGCGCCCCCCGCCGGACATCAGGATCTTCTTGCCGCAGCGATTGGCGCTTTCCAGCACCACCACCCGCCGTCCTCGTGCACCGGCGGTAGCCGCGCACATCAGGCCGGCCGCACCGCCGCCGATCACGATTACATCCGCTTGCCCCGACTCTTGCATACGTCTGTCCAGCCTGGTTCGTCGTGTATGAGTTAACACCGCCGTTTCTCGCGCATCGGTCGCCAATACAGGCCGTGCGCCAACGCGCTCATACGCAAAAAAACACCGCACGGCCGGCGCGAAAACAAGCTGTCATGACCCACTCGAAACCGGATTGCCCCCGCGGCTGGAAACCATGATCTGGCAGGTCACGATAAAACGATAGATTTTCCTATGTGCTTGCTAGGCTCGGCCGGCGATGCTAAAATTAAAGTGGCATCGCCTTAGGGGGCGTGCAGACACACTGTCTGTTTCACTCGAAAAAATACCGATGGCGTGACCATTGATGCTCGGGCTTTGCAACCCGGTGCGGGAATAACCAAACAGAATAATCAAGCGGAGGCTGACACGCCATGCTCAAAACACTGTCACTGCCGGTCATGGCAGTTGTTGCCGTAATGCTTAGCGGTTGCGGCCTGATCTACAAGCCGACGGGCTGGGTACTGACCAGCTATGCCCAGGATCAGGCCGTCCCGTACGCCCTGGCCAGCGGCGACCCGGATCTGACCGCCTGTGGCTCGGGCAAGGGTCTGAACCAGCTCATCGGCTCTTTCGGGCCCGTGATCGGTCGCCCGTCCAAGGTCATGGTTGCTGTCGGTCTGCTTGCCGGCGCCTGCTCCGAGGCCAAGGCGCATGAAGCGGATCTGCACTTTGCACGGGCCCTTCGGGCGGGCAACACGGAAGAAGCCCGGGACGCACGCATCAAGGCACAGCGCTACTATCGCACTACCGCGCTGCGCCGGTACCAGGTCTACAAGGACACGGTCGACGCGTTCGGCGAAATCGGCGAAGGTGAGTGCCCATCGTTCGGCGACGACACCGTCGAAGCCGAATTCATGTCCGGTGTGCTGACCTCGGTGCAGGGGCTGCTCAGCGACATCCAGGCCTCGAGCAGTGTCGGCGTACCCCAGAACATTGCCCGCAAGGCCGGACGTGCCATCACCTGCCTCGACAACGAGAAATGGTGGGGTGTGCCGCAGGCGGTTCAGGCTGTCGTCTGGCTGACCGTTCCCGGCACCACGCCGGACGGCAAGGATCCATGGGCGGAGCTCAAGCAGGCCGCCGACCTGGGCGAGAAGAAGGGCATGCCCCTGGCCGCTACCCTCTATGCTCTGGCGGGTTACGGGCAATCGGACGTCGCCAAGGAAAAGGAGGGCATCCGTCAGGTCGCCCATATCTACAACAACGTCGAGCCGCCAGCGGACTACTTGCTGCTGGCTGAAATCGGTTACCAGCAGGCGCAATTCCTCTCTGACCGCATCTGGACCAAGAAAACCGGCAAGCGCACGCCGTTCCAGGGCCTGGGCACCTTCCCGGGTGAGACCGACAGCAGCGGCGGTGGCTCCGAGGTCAATGCAGAGGATTACCTTTAATCCATGAATACCGATGATCCGAACCACGTGCCGTCGAACGACGGCGCGACAGTCGACGATGCGCCGAAGGAATACAGCGCTGGCCGCAACTGGCTGATTACACTACCCGTTGCGGTCACGCTCCTGTTGGCGATCGTTTTCGGCACCAGCGCCTACATCCATAGTCAACTGCTGAATCTGGGCGGCACCATCTGGCCCAGCTACAACTTCCTGCGCGCCGACATGTCCCAGCCGAGTTGCGACCCGGACATGGACATCGATGCCCGCATCGAGCAGCTCAAGCAGAATAGTGGATCGACCCAGGCCGACAGCGACAGCCTGTTCGACACCGGACCGGTCGATCCCGAAGCACGGCGGCGTTCGCTGGAAGGCCAGCGCGCGCAGTGCCGGCAGCACTTCGAGATGTACCAGTACAACAAGGAAATGACTGGGACAACGTCGTTGCAGGCTTTCCGAGCCGTCGAGCTGGGTGTCGGCAAGCTCAACGAGATCGGCAACGGGGCCCGTAGCTTCATTCTGGTGTTTCTGGTGATGCTCGGCGGCTTTGTGGCACTCGCGCTCAATGAGCAGATCGCATTGCGGGTGGCCAAATCGCGTTTGGATTGCCGTGTATCGGCGGGCGCACAGGTCGTGGCCACGCTGGCCATGGCCTATAGCGCCTATACGTGGTTACAGATCGATAACGGGTCGTTCTGGATCAATATAAGCTGGGTCATCGGCTTTCTGATGCTCGGGGCCGTGGCCATCTACCGCACGGTGAAAGTGCCCGACGATGCCGAACCCGGGGGTTCGATATTTCATGCGCTGCTCACGGTCCCGCTGTATTGCTGGCTGGCCCTGGTGAGCCTGAGCTATTTCTTCCTGGCCGAACAATACATTGCCGGGCCTGCGATTCAGACCAGTATCATGATCCGGTTCGCGGATCTGTACACGGCAATCGGGTTGTACGTGTGGGTGGGCATGATGCTCAAGCACACGCGCATCGCGGAACTGTTGTTCGATGTCTTCCACTCCTGGGAGCTGCGTCCCGAATTCGTGGTGCTGCTCGTGGTGGTCGCGGCCGCCTGGCCGACGGCCTACACCGGCGCTTCGGGTATCTTCGTGCTCGCCATCGGCGCGGTGATCTATCAGGAGCTGCGTATTGCCGGCAACAATCGGCAGCTGTCCATCGCGTCCACCGCGATGTCCGGCAGCATGGGCGTGGTGCTCAACCCCTGCCTGATGGTGGTCATCATCGCTGCGCTCAACCGCCAGGTCACCACCGACCAGCTCTTTGGCTGGGGCATCTACGTGTTCATGACATCGGCAGCAATGTTCTGCCTGTTTGTCTATCTCGTGCGCGACAGCAAACCGCATGTGGCCAACCCCCGCAATGCACTACCGGCGACATACCGGGCGATACTGCCGCTGCTGCCGTATATTGCGATCGCCGCGGCCGTGATATTCACTTACATCGTGCTGATCGGTCAGGGCTTTAACGAGTTCTCGGCACCGACCATTCTGCCGCTGACGCTCCTCGTGTTGCTCATCTACGATCGCTGGCGCGCCAAGCGCGGCTACCAACACGCCATGGATCAGGCCGACCGCGGCAAAGCCGAAAGGCCCACACGCAAACCGGCCGGTTACTGGAACTCGGTGCGCGCAGCAACGGCCGAAACGGCGGTGCTGATGGGTGCCCTGCTGTCGCTCATGGTCCTGTCGGTTGTGTTCGGCGGGGTCATGGAACGCTCGGGAGTCATGGAGATATTCCCGGAGAGTCTGGGCAGCGTCTGGGCGGCTACGGCGGTCCTCGTAGTCATGCTGGTCGTCATCGGAATGATCATGGACCCGTACGGGGCGATCATTCTCGTGAGCGCCACGCTTGCACCGATCGCCTACAGCAACGACATCAATCCGGTGCATTTCTGGATGATCGTGCTGGTGGCTTTCGAGCTGGGCTACCTGAGTCCACCGGTCGCGCTCAACCAGCTGCTCACCCGACAAGTGGTGGGCGACGCCGAGATACAGGCCGCCAAGGCCGAAGTCGCCAACCACCCGAGCTTTTTCCGGCGGCACGAATTCCTGCTGCTGCCGATCGTGACCATGGCCTCGTCGCTATTGCTGGTCGCCTTCGTGCCGCTGATCTACATGCATCTGTTTTAGGCTCGATCGACTAGTATTGAACTGACCGAGAAAAATACACAGCACTTCAGATCCATCTGAAGCATTAAGGAGGAAACCCCCATGTTGAAAAAACGATTCGCCACGCCTTTGGGCAGCCTTGCGCTCGCCGCCGGGGTGCTGCTTGCCGGGGCCATGAACCCGGCCGCGGCCCAGGACAAATCCCGGTCGCTATGCGTATATGACCCGATCGGCGCCAACGGCTTCATCTACCAGTCCTTCCAGGACTATGTCGTGCAGGCGCGGTCCTGGGGCATCAAGCTGGACATGAAGGCCTATACCAGCGAGGAAGTGGCGGCCAAGGATCTCAAGGCCGGCAAGTGCGATATGGCCGGTATCACCGGCGTTCGTGCCATCCATTTCGTCAAGTTCTCCGGCAGCCTCGACATGGCCGGCGGCCTGCAGACCTACGAGCAGGAGAAGAAGGCCATCCAGATCGTCTCCAGCCCCAAGGCGGCGGAGCATATGCAGGAAGGCCCGTATGAAGTCGCCGGCGTCGTGCCGCTGGGCAAGGCATTTCTGTTCTCGCGGGACAAGGCCTGGCTGGGCAGCATCGACCAGCTGGCCGGCCACAAGATCGCGGTCATGAACTACGACAAACAGGCCTCGACGCTGGCCAACGTCGCCGGCGCGTCACCCGTGGGCGCGACCATCGCGTCGTTCGGCCCCATGTTCAACAACGGCAGCGTGGATCTGGCCTATGCGCCCTCCTTTGCCTACAACGCGCTGGAACTCTACAAGGGCCTCAAGCCGGACGGCGGTATTGCCGACTTCGTTCTCGGCATGCTCTCCGGCCAGATCGTGATCCGCAAGGACGAGTTCCCGGACGGCTTCGGCCAGAAGTCGCGCACCTGGGTGGCGAACAACATGTACGCCTCCACAATGCGCCGCGTGCGTAGTGCGGACAAGGAGATTCCGGACGAAAAATGGGTGCACATCTCCGGCGAGCGTTCCGGTAACTATCGCGAGATGTTCCGCAACACGCGTGAGGATCTCTGGGACCAGGGCTGGTACAGCCACAAGATGCAGCACCTGCTCAAGAAAATCCGCTGCGACACCGATCCCGGACTGGCGGAATGCAGCCTCGACAGCGAGGGCGGCGCGGTCAACTAACCGCTCCATCCAATTCATTCGAGGCCGGACCCGCCGTGGATACTTGTCCGCGGCGGGTTTTTTTATCGAACCTGATATACCCCCCAGTCAACGAGAGACCGATCATGACGCGTTACAAGCACCGACTAACCCTCCTGCTCCTGTCGTTGATCATGGCCGTACCGGTATCCGGTACAGCCGCAGTGGTCAAGCGATCCATGTGCGTTTTCGATCCGGTGGGTGCACAGGGTTTTGTCGTCCAGCAATTCCAGGACTATCGGGTGCAGGCGCGCGAGTGGGGGGTCGATCTGGAGATCAAGGCTTACAACGACGAGCGCGTAGTCGCCTCGGACTTCAAGACCGGGCATTGCGATGCCATGGGCGTTACCGGCATCCGCGCGCGCAAGTTCGTCAAGTTCTCCGGCAGCCTCGACATGGCAGGCGCCCTCCAGACCTATGACCAGTTGCACACCGCCATCCAGGTGATGTCGAGCCCCAAGGCAGCGGATCTCATGCGCGAAGGCGAATACGAAGTCGCCGGCGTGGTGCCGGGCGGCAAGGTATATCTGTTTTCCAGCGACAAGAATTATCTGGACAGCCTCGAGGCGGCAGCCGGAAAGAAAGTTGCAGTCATGAGCTTCGACCGCCAGGGCTCGGTCATCGCCAAGGTCGCCGGCGCGTCACCCGTGCCCGCCACCATCGCCTCCTTCGGCCCCATGTTCAACAACCACAGCGTCGATATGGCCTACGCTCCCGCGTTTGCCTACAACGCGCTGGAACTCTACAAGGGACTGGGAGACAACGGCGGCGTGGCCGATTTCGTTCTCGGCATGCTGTCGCTGCAGATGGTGATCCATCGCGACCGCTTCCCGGACGAGTATGCGTCCAAATCGCGCACCTGGGTCGCCGAGCATGTCTGGGACCCGGTCATACAGCGGGTCCGACAGGCGGACGACGAAATCCCCGATCGTTACTGGGTGCGTATCAACGGTAAGCGCGACAAGAAATATCGCAGCATGCTGCTGGACATCCGGCAACGGCTCTGGGACGAGGGCCTGTACCATCACCGCATGCAGCATCTGCTGAAGAAGATTCGCTGCAAGAGCGATTCCAGCCTGTCGGAGTGCAGCCAAGATACCGAGGGCGGCCCGGTCGGTTGAACCGACCCCACGATGCGGCGGCTTGCAACGCAGGATCATGCGGGCCATGCTCGAACCGGACCGTAACCGGCGGTAATGCACGACATGGCCCGGGCACAGCCACGGTGTCGGCCGAGCCGATGCGGGCAGGGGTGGTAACCGTGCCCGCGGCACCGCAACCGTAAACGAGACGAGCATGGGGAGACGCGATGGGCTGGCTTGATACTCTGGAGCAGGCGATCTACGCCGTAATGACGCCGGTCAGCGACTTCATCTGGTCTTACATCCTGTTCTATCTGCTGCTCGGGGCGGGCGTGATCTTTACCGTGGCGTCGCGTTTCATGCAGTTCCGCCTGATCGGCCACATGGTGGCCATCACCTTCGACCGCCGCAGCAGCGAGCATGGGGTAAGCTCTTTCCAGGCACTGGCGACCTCGCTGGCGGCGCGCGTGGGCACCGGCAATCTGGCCGGCGTCGCGCTGGCGCTCTGGGTCGGCGGCCCCGGTGCGATCTTCTGGATGTGGATGACCGCGGTGGTAGGACTCGCCACCACCTTCGTCGAATGCACGCTGGGCCAAGTCTACAAGATCCGCTATGCCGACGGCGTGTATCGCGGCGGCCCAGCTTATTACATCGAACGGGCTCTGGGCCAGCGCTGGATGAGTGTGCTGTTCTCGGTATTTCTGATCCTGGCGTACGGATTCGCATTCTCCGGCGCACAGGCCAACACCATTGCCAAGGGTGTCGAGGGGGCCTTCAGTATCCCCACCTGGATGACCGGGCTGGTGCTGGTCGGATTATCGGCGGTAGTGATCTACGGCGGCCTGCGTTCGATCGCCAGCACCGCGGAAAAGATCGTGCCGGTGATGGCAGTCGCCTACTTTCTGGTCGCGGTCTATATCCTCGTGGTCAACTACGACCAGGTGCCCGACATGTTCAAGCTGATCGTACAGAGCGCGTTCGGCTTCGGGCCGGCCATCGGCGGCGCAGTGGGCTACAGCATCAAGATCGCGATGGAGAACGGGATCAAGCGCGGCCTGTTTTCCAACGAGGCTGGCATGGGTTCGACGCCCAATGCCGCAGCTACTGCCGAAGTCCGCCACCCGGCCGCGCAGGGTCTTGTACAGGCTTTCGGGGTAGTCATCGATACCCTGATCATCTGCAGCTGCACCGCGGTCGTGATCCTGCTGTCCGGCGTATACGACAAGATGCTGTCGACCCGGACGGGCGAAGCGTCGATGAAAGGCATCCAGCTCACCCAGGACGCCATGGCGGACCATCTGGGCAGCTTCGGCGTGGGCTTTATCGCGGTCGCGATCTTCTTTTTCGCCTATACCTCGATTCTGGCCAACTTCGCATACAGCGAAATCAATCTCGAGTTTCTCGCCGGCCGCCACGGCAAACGCGCGGTCTCGATTCTGCGCCCCCTGATCCTCGCGATGGTGATGATCGGCTCGGTCGCGACGCTGGGTTTTGTCTGGGATTTCGCCGACCTCGCGATGGGCCTGATGGCCACTACCAACCTGGTCGCGATCCTGCTGCTCGCCCCCACCGCCCTGCGCGTGCTGGCCGATTACGAACGCCAGCGACGGGAGGGCATCAAGGAGCCCGTATTTCACAAGAGCATTCTCAAGAAACCGGGGCAGGTTGCTTCCGATATGTGGGAGTGACCGACGCAGGGGAAACGGCGTACCGTACGACCGCATGCTGCAGTCATCCACCCATGCAACCGCGACGGTGCGGTATGCGTAATCACCTGAAATATCGATACTGATTCCCATGCTTCGATTTCAACTGATACCGGCCGCCCTGCTCATTACCCTCCTCGCGGCCTGCAGCGTCATGCCGAGCCAGAGCTTTCCACGCGAGGACCATGTCGACCTGGATCGCTACATGGGCAAGTGGTATGTCATCGCCCATATCCCGCCCGGCCCGGTGGATCACGCCTATAATTCGATCGAGCGCTACGAGCAGGTCGCACCGGGCAAGATCCACACCGTCTATACCTATCGCGATGGCGGCTTCGACAAGGAACTCGAGACCATGGAGCCGACCGGCTTCGTGATCGACGGTACCGATAACGCTATCTGGGGCATGCAGTTCTTCTGGCCGCTGAAGATGCAGTACGTGATCACCCATGTCGACGACGACTACGACACGACCGTCGTCGCGCGCGAGAAACGCGACTACGTCTGGATCATGGCGCGGGCACCGCAGATCGACGACGCCGAGTATCAGGCCCTCGTGCAACGCGTCGACGCGCTCGGATACGACACCGACAAACTGCGCAAGGTGCCCCAGCAACCGCTGTCGGAAAGAAACGACAACTGAGCGCACCACCCATCATCGATAGCCGCAAGTCGCCGTCACCGTGGTAAGCAGGACCACCGCGAGCGAGGACCATCCGCGCGACGAATGGCGCCGGTTGGCCGGACTCTGGCCGTACCTATGGCCCTATAAGCGACGCATCGCGGTCGCACTGGCGCTGCTGATCGGGGCCAAGGGCGCCACCGTCACCCTGCCGATCGTGCTCAAGCATATCGTCGATGCACTGGACCGCAACGAAACCGCACAGATCGTATTGCCGGTCGCGCTGTTGTTGGCGTACGGCGCACTACGGCTGGCTTCCGTGCTGTTCGGACAGTTACGGGATCTGGTGTTCGGCCGCGTAACCGAGCGGGCCATGCGTCGGATCGCGCTCAATGTTTTCGAGCACCTCCACGCGCTGGATCTGGACTACCACCTGTCACGACGTACCGGCGGGTTGTCTCGCGATATCGAACGCGGCATCGGCGGAATCAGCTTTCTGCTGCGTTTCATGCTGTTCAATATCCTGCCGACGCTGCTCGAGATCACGCTGGTCGCAGGCATTCTGCTGATCTACTACAGCCCCTGGTTCGCCGTGATCGTGCTTGTAAGCGTGGTCGTGTATATCGGCGCGACCACGGCGCTGACCGAATGGCGCACGCGGCATGTCCGCGAATCCAACCGCATGGATGCGCAGGCGAATACCCGCGCGGTCGATAGCCTGATCAACTACGAGACGGTCAAGTATTTCGGCAACGAACGCTTCGAGGCCGAGCGCTACGACCGCGACCTGCAATCCTGGGAGGCCGCACTACGCCGTTCGCGGCTTTCGCTCGGCCTGCTCAACACGATCCAGGCCCTGGTCATCGCCATCGCGGTCACGGCGATGATGCTGCTCGCCGGCGCGCGCGTTGTGTCTGGTGCCATGACCATCGGCGATCTGGTTCTGGTCAACGCGTATATGCTCCAGCTGTTCCTGCCACTTAACTTTCTCGGCTTTGTCTACCGCGAGCTCAAAAAGTCGCTGGCCGACACCGCGCGCATGTTCCGGTTGCTGGATATCGAGGCCGCGGTCGATGACGCCCCCGATGCCCGCGAACTCACGAATACGCGCCCACGCGTATGTTTCGAGCATGTCGTATTCGGCTATCACGACGACCGCACGATTCTGGACGATGTCAGCCTGACCATCGCGCCCGGCCGAGAGGTTGCCGTGGTCGGCCCGTCCGGCGCCGGCAAGTCGACATTGGCACGCCTGCTGTTCCGCTTCTACGACGTGGATGCCGGCCAAATCCGTATCGACGACAGCGATATCCGCGATCTCACTCTCGACAGCCTGCGCAGCGCGATTGGCGTGGTGCCGCAGGACACCGTGCTGTTCAACGACAGCATCGGCTACAACATCGCCTACGGTGCACCCGACAGCACGCCCGATGCGATCGTGCGGGCCGCGCGTCTCGCGCATCTGGACGGATTGATCGAACGCCTGCCGCAGGGCATGGACACGATCGTGGGCGAACGCGGGCTCAAACTTTCCGGCGGCGAAAAACAACGCATCGCCATCGCCCGGGCGGTGCTGAAAAACCCGGCGATCCTGATTTTCGACGAGGCGACATCGTCGCTGGACAGTCACGCCGAGCGCGCGATTACCAAGGCCCTGGCCGAACTGGCCGCCGACCACACCACGCTTGTGATCGCACACCGATTGTCCACGATCGTCGATGCCGACGAAATTCTGGTGATGGACGAAGGCCGGGTGGTCGAACGCGGCGGCCACAGCGAGCTACTCGCCGCCCGTGGTCGCTACGCGGCGATGTGGAGTCTGCAACAGCGCGACGACTACACTGCAGACTGAAGCTGCCCACGACGTCGCACGACAACCAAGGCCAACAAGGCGATCAACGCGAGCATGGCCACCACGACGGAAAAACCGACCCCCGCGGCGCGCAGCCCGAGCGTATCCGCAACCAGACCGACACCGACCACGGGAATGGAAATCGCCACATAAAGCACCACGAAGAACGTCGACGCCACCTCGCCGCGGCGCGCCGGCGGACTGGCCGCGGCCACCATCCCCATGCCGGCGCGAAACGCCACTCCCTGCCCCGCGCCGGCCACGATCGCGCCAGCCAGAAACAGACCGAACACACCGAATTCGATGGCCAGCGCCACCAACGCGACGCCGACGATCAGCAGACCACACCCGAACGGCAGACGCAGCCTTTCAGGCAGGCGGGACTGGCCCATCTGGCCGAGGGTCGAGGCCGCGAACAACAGGAAGACCACCGCACCGATCAGCGCATTGTTGGTCAAATGCAGAATCTTGCCCATGAACGCGGGCGCCACGGCGGTAAACAACCCGAGCACGGCAAAGCCCGCAAAACCGGCAATCGCCGCCGGCACGAACACACCCCGCACCGTCGGCGGCACCCGCAACGACTGCACGCGCAACCGCGGCCGTTCGGGCCGTGGCGCGGTTTCCGGCGCAATCCATACCGCGATCAATGCCAACACGATAAGCACCATATCGGCAACGAAACACAGCGCCAAAGGCGCGGGCAGGTATTGCGATAACACACCAGCGAACAGCGGCCCCAACCCCAGGCCGCCCATGTTCGCCGCGGTGGCAATCAAGGCCGCCCGACCGGCCCAGGCCGCCGGCGCAAGCTCCACCACCGCTACCGTTGCGGTGCCGGTAAAGATGCCGGCAGAAATGCCGGAAAGCAGTCGCGCCACAATCAGCGGCGCGAGCCCGCCGCCCCAGAGAAACATGCCGGCGCTGGCAGCCGAGAAAAGCAGCCCGATACCCAGCAGCGGCCGCCGGCCGATCTGGTCCGACCAACTGCCGGTCACGATCAGCGCGCCGATCACACCGACCGCATACGCGGCGAATATCACCGTGATGACGAGCTCGGAAAACCCGAACTGCTGCTGGTAGATGGGGTACAGCGGCGTCGGCAGCGTGGTGCTCATCATGGCCACCATGAAAGCCAGGGCCACAGCAAAGAACGGCGTCACGCGATTGCCAATATCGTTCATGGAGGGTATCTCGGAATAGAAGCAAACAGGGCCCGCACGGTAGCCGGCAAGGCCAGCTCAAAACCGTGAAAGCCGAAAGATAATCACATCAGCCCGAAATACAACCCTGAAGGCGACCACAAACAAAAAAGGGCCCGGCGCGAACGCCGGGCCCTGGATGCGATCCAACGCGGCTGGATCAGCTTTCGTCGAACCAGTCGTTGATTTCGTCCGGATGGTTCTCCACGAACTTGTCGATCGCTTGTTCGTAGCTGGTGTTCTGAGCGTCGTTCATCGCTGCCTGCAACTCCTCAAGCGGCAGGTGCATGTTGCTCAGGAAGCGCGCCACCTTCGGGTAATCCTCCTTGAAACCCTGGCGCACGACAGCGTCGATGTGCTCCGAGCCGCCCAGCGATTCCTTGGGGTCGTCCAGAAAGCGCAGGTCCCAGCGGCCGAACATCCAGTGCGGCGTCCAGCCGGTGACCACGATCCATTCCTTGTCCTTCTCGGCCTTTGCCAGGGCCGCGGTCATGGCGGCGCCACTGGCCGAAACCAGCCGATAGCCGTTGTCACTCAGACCGTAGTCTTCCATGGCCTTGTTCGACGCCTGCATCAGGCCGGCGCCCGGATCGATGCCCTGGACTTCGCCGTCGAGCTTCTCGCGAACGGCCTTGTTCTTGAGGTCCTTGATCGAGGACAGCTTGTCCTCGGGGATGTAATCCGGCACGACCCAGCCCAGCTGAGCGCCTTCATACAACGGACCGAGATCAACGACGTCGTCCTTGAACCGCTTCCAGTACGACGCGTGCGTCTTCGGCAGCCAGGCCATCAGCATGCCGTCGAGATCGCCGTTGGCCACGGCCTGATACTGCACGCCGATCGCCGCGGTGGTCAGTTTGACGTTGTAATCGGTGCGATCCTCGATCACCTGCTTGGCCAGCTTGGTGACGAACTCGGCATCGGACCATGCGGTCCAGCCGAACTCGATGGTGTCATCAGCCGCCTGGGCGGTGCTCAGCGTGCCGAAGAGCAGCCCGGTGGCCATCGCCACCGTGCCGAAAAGGTGTGTCATTCGGTATGTCATGGGTTTGTCCTCCCCTGTGCATGAATTTCTTGCCACTCCAAACGTATCACGACTGGTCTCATGAGACCGAGGAATCGGGTGTCCGGCCGCTGAAAAAGAACTTCAGCCGGCTCAACAGGCCGCCGCGACGACGGTCGCGCTGACCGAAGCTCTGCGTGAGCCGGTCGAGGATGATGGCCAGAATCACGACGCCGAGGCCGCCCTCGAAACCAGTCCCCAACCGCAACTGCTGAATACCGGCCAAAACCGGATCGCCGAGACCGCCGGCGCCGATCATGGATGCGATCACGACCATCGACAGCGCCAGCATGATGGTCTGATTGATGCCGGCCATGATCGAGGGCAGCGCGAGCGGTAACTCCACCTTGAACAGCAACTGCATGCCGTTGCAGCCGAATGCGCGCCCGGCTTCCACGTTTTCGGTGGGTACGTGGCGGATGCCCAGATTCATCAGTCGCACGGCCGGCGGCATGGAGAAGATCACGGTTGCGATCGTGCCGGGCACCCGGCCGGTGCCGAAGAAGATCACCGCCGGGATCAGATAAACGAACGCCGGCAGGGTCTGCATGAAATCCAGGATCGGCCGCACCACCGCCTGCATCCAGTCGCTCTTGGCCATGACAATGCCGACCGGCAAGCCCGTGCCGAGCGCGGCCAGCGTCGCTGCAATCACCAGCCCCAGTGTATCCATGGACTGCGACCACAGGTTCATGCTCATCATGATGTAGAGCGATACAAGCACAAACAGCGCAAAGCGCCAGCCCACACGCCAGAATGCGAGCACAGCCAGCACTACGAACACCAGCTGTGGCGGCAGAAAGTTGAAGAACTCGGTGAGGTTATCGGCCACGAAACTGATCGCGCCCGCGACTGCGGTAAAGAACAGTTCGAAATGCTCGGTCATGTAATTGACCAGGGCGGTAAACCCCTCGCCAATATGCAGATCGATCACGAAGTTTTCGCTCAGGCTGTGCCAGAACGCAGCAATATCGGCTTGAACAGGCATCATGCGGCGCTCGCGTCGGTGCGATTGAGGGTATGCAGCAGTGCGGCCGAGGAAATACTGCCGCGATATCGCTGGTCACTGTCGATCACCGGGAGCGGAACCCGGCTCTCCGCGACAGTGCCCATGAGCTGCCCCACCGGCGTATCCGAAGTCAGTGCTTCGACGCCGTCAATGAAGGCGCGCTCGATATCGACATCCTGGCCGTCCGGCAGCCCGCTCAGAGCCGCCTGCAACGATTTGTCGCTGACCGTTCCCTGATAACGTTGCTGCCCGTCCTGCACCACAGCAACCGCGGATCCGGACTGTTCCAGCCGGGCCAGCACGTCCCGCACACGGGCGCCCTGCTCAATGACAGTGACCTCGTCGGCGCGCGCCACATCGGCGGCGGTGAAGACGTGGCTGATATCCACGTCGCGAAAGAACGACTCCACATAGGCATTGGCCGGCTCCCGTACGATTTCTTCCGGGGTGCCGACCTGTACCACTTCGCCGGCCTGCATGATCGCGATCCGATCGCCCACGCGCATGGCCTCATCCAGATCGTGGGTAATAAAGACCACGGTGCGTGCCTGCTCCGACTGCAACCGCAACAGCTCGTCCTGCATCTCGGTACGAATGAGCGGGTCGAGCGCGGAAAACGCCTCGTCCATGAGCAGGATGCCGGGATTGACCGCCAGCGCCCGGGCCAGACCCACGCGCTGCTTCATGCCGCCGGAGAGTTCATCCGGAAAGCTGTCGGCATTGGCTTTCAAGCCCACGGCGTCCAATGCGTTCAGAGCGCGCTTCTCGCGCTCGGCGGCGCCCAGGCCCGCCACGTTCAAACCGAACGCCGTATTCTCGAGCACAGTCTGGTGCGGCATGAGTGCGAAGGACTGGAACACCATGCTGATTTCATGCCGACGCAGATCGATGAGCTCGCGCCGGCTCATCCGCGTGATGTCACGCCCGTCGATACGCACTGCGCCGGAGGAAGACTCGATCAAGCGATTGAGCATGCGCACGAGCGTGGACTTACCGGAACCCGACAATCCCATGACGACGAAGACCTCGCCTTCGGCGACCTCGAAGCTGGCGTCGGACACACCAACCGTCATCCCGGTAGCCGCAAAGATCTCGTCCTTGCCTTCACCACGGTTGATCCGTTCGAGCGCTTGTTGCGGTCGCGCGCCGAACACCTTGTATACGTTCTCTACAGACAGCTTGGTGCCCAAGTGGCCCCCTCATATTCGTAGCGGACGTCGTCATCCGACATACATCGCGCAGCCTCGTCGCATGCGCCGAACGTCCGGGGACGTCCCTGATCCGGCTCGCCACTCAACTCAGTGCGCGCAACCAGAGCGTCAGACGCTTGCTCGTTTTCAGTATACGCAACGATCTCGCGCCAGCAACAGACCGCAACGATCTCGTCACAGCGCCTGTAACCGCGCGGTTGTCAGCCCCATCCAGAGATAGATCATTCGGCCGTCGCAGCGGATGATCTACCGGGCGCCGCACGGAGCGAAAACCGGAAACCACCCGCGTGGAGTGACCTTCCGCGCACCGCGAGCGGCTGCTTGTACCGATTACTCCGGCGCGGCCATACACTTGGCGATACACCACTTGTAGACCTTGCGAGGTTTGCAGCGCAAGGAAACGCGGGCCAAGTGCCTGATAAAGATGGTGGCCGGAGGTGGAATCGAACCACCGACACTGCGATTTTCAGTCGCATGCTCTACCAACTGAGCTATCCGGCCGGATCGTGGAACCGATCTTGAAGAGGGCGTATTAAACCGGCCCGGACGGCTTGCGTCAACCGCCAGCGGGCAGAATCGGCTATTGCTCGGGCGGCACGTAGTGCGTTTCGGCGGTCTCGCCGCTACCGAAAAAGTATTCCTCGGTCTGCTCGGTCAGGAATTCCCGCGCCTTTGGGTCGGCCAGATGCAGCCCGTATTCGTTGATCAGCCGGGTTTGCTCGACCATCCATTGCTGCCAGGCCTCCATTGACACGTTGTCGTAGATCCGTTGCCCGAGGTCGCCGGGCAACGGCGGCTGGGGCAGGCCTTCGGCTTCCTTGTCGAGCTTGACGCAGTGGACGGTGTGGCTCATGGCGTTCGCGCTTGTTGAGGTGTATCGAATAGGCGTGCGATCGGCGCCGGCAAACCCGGCAAGGCATCGCGCGCATACCATTGCAGCGAACTTTCCATGATACGTGCTGAACCGATCACCTGCACCTGTTGCGGGCGAATCAGCAGCTCGAAATGGGTGAAGGCATGCGCGATCGGCGCGAGCATTGCCCCCCGGCTGATCTCGACGCCCAGACGTTCGCGACAAAAAGTCTCGATGTCTGCGTCCTGCGGTTTTTCAGGCAAACTCCACAAGCCGCCCCAGATACCTGCGGGGGGACGTTTTTCCAGCAGGACTCGCCCGCTGTAATCGCTCGCTACGATCACCGTGGTTTCTCGCTTTGGCTTGGCGGCCCGTTTGCGCGGTGCCGGAATGCTGGCCTGCAGGTCGTGGCGGAAGGCCAGGCAGCCGTCGGCCAACGGACAATGCCCGCAGCCCGGGCGCCGCCGGGTACACACGGTTGCGCCGAGATCCATGATCGCCTGGGTATAGTCGGTGACACGCTCGCGCGGGGTGTAACGTTCGGCCAGACGCCAGAGCGGCTTTTCATAGGCCGCGCTGCCCGGTCGTGCCCGAACCGCGGCCAGACGCGCGATCACGCGTTTGGCGTTGCCGTCCAGGATCGGCGCCCAGATACCGAAGGCTTGGGCCACGATCGCGCCGGCCGTGGAACGGCCGATACCCGGCAGGGCCATGAGCGCGTCCACACTGCGCGGCATTTCGCCGCTCTGCTCGTCAACGACCTTACGGGCCGCAGCATGCAGATTACGCGCGCGAGCGTAATAGCCCAGCCCGGCCCAATACGCCATGACAGCGTCGCTATCCGCTGCGGCAAGCGACCGGATATCCGGAAACCGCGCCATGAAGGCATTGAAGTAGCCGACAACCGTGGCGACCTGGGTCTGCTGCAGCATGATTTCGGCCACCCACACGCGGTAGGCACTGCGTGGATGTTGCCACGGCAGATCGTGCCGGCCATACGCATCGAACCAGGCAAGCAGATCGCCGGCGATCTGCTCGGGCGCGTTTTCACTCACTGCCACAGACAACGGATTCCGCGGCAATTATTTATCGTTGCTGTCGCCTTCGCTGTCGGCGTCGCTTTGACTGCCACCACCGAAGAAGCTCGACACCCCCTGCTGGATCCTGTCACGCACGTTCTTATCGAGATCCTGGGTCTTTTCCTCGATCTTCTTGCGTGCCTTGTCCTGCAGTTTCGATTTTTCCTCCTGCACCCGCTGCTCGGCAGCGCCGCGCAGGGCGCTGGCAATATCCAGCTTGTAACTCGGCGACAGCAGGTTGCCGCTGAGCTTGATCGGTATCGTCAGTCCCGCAAGTTCTTCGAGCGCACCGGACGCATCGTCAGGTATGAGCGCATCCACTGTGTAATCCAGCGCGTTGGCGGCCAGATCATACTGGCCGCTGCCTTTGGCATTGAGCACCCGGGTATTAAACTCGAGCGCCTTGCTGGACGACAGCACCCCGTCGTTGATGTTGAAGGCGCCGTCGAAGCGATTGAACGGCGTGGTTTCATCCTCGGCCACGCCGCTTTTCGCGGTGGCCTCGCCGTCGCCGCTCAGCCGACTGCGCGCCGCCGCAATCACCTGGGCGAGATTGAAGCCACTGAACGCACCGTCGCGCAGATCGAACCCGAAATTGCCATCGAGCGCCCGCTTCATCGAGGCGACCTGCTTGCCTTGAGTACGGATATCGATGTTCATGTTCGCCAGGGCGGCTACCCGGTCGGTGCCGGCCACGTCCTTGAGCAGGGGCGCGAACTGCAGGCCGTTGAGGTTGCCTTTCAGGCTGTAACGCGGTGTATCGCCCGAGGCATCCACGCGCGCCTGCATGCGTACATTGCCGTCGTAAAGATCGGCCGATAGCGGCTCGATCGTCAGCACGCCATCGCGGGCCTTGACCGCCACATCGGCATTGGTGACATGGATGTTGGCCGCGGTCAGGGAGCCAACCGCGAGTTTGCCGTCCAGACGCAGGCTGTCGAGTATCGACAGATCGATCTCGGCTTCCCTCTGCTCCTGGCCGCCGCCTTTTTGTGCCGGCTGGTCGGTCTTGGCCTGCTCGGCGCTGCCGGGCGGCAGATAGTCGTCGACATTGAGCTGATCGAGGCTCATGTCGAAACCGATCTCGGGCGCACTGAAATTGCGTACCGTGGCCGTGCCTTTCAGGTCACTGTCGTCGAGCGTGGCCAGAATCTGTTTCAGATGGATGTTTTCGTTATCCGCATCGAACTGAGCATCCAGGCCGGCAGACGACAGCGCGCCACTGGCCTGCGTCGCCGGCGGCTCGATCGTCAGCTGCTGCATGACAGCCCGCGGGTCGAATTCCTTGACCGTGATGCGGCCGTTATACGAAGGCGTGTCGTTGAGGCCGCTGCCATCAACGTTGCCGGTGATATTCAACCCGGCCGCCTGCAAGGTGACATTGGCCAATCGGAAGCGCCCTTCGGCCATGTCCAGATCGCCGGCAGCAGACAGACTGGCCTGCTGTTGTTCACCCGGCACGGCATCGCCGGCGGCCAGCAAACTGATACTCAGATCCGAGAAACGGTAAAAACGCTCGGCTATATTCGGCTCGACCCGTGCGGCCACGTCCAACTGGCCGTTTATACCCTGGGCGGGAGCCGCAAACTGGCCGCCGAACTCGAGCCGGAACGGCTCACCGTCGGACAATCGGCCGGTTTCCAGACTGACATCGGTGGCGCGATAGTCCGCACCGGTCGTGGCATCGCGCCAGGATACGGCCGCGTCCGCGACCTTCACCGCACTGATTTGCAGCGAGGACAGCTCGAAACCGCCGCTACCGGATTCGGAATCCTCCGGCGCATTATCGCCGTCGTTCTCGCTGCCCTGGCTGCTGGCAAGGTGCTCGCTGATATCCGCCCAGTTCGTGCGGCCTTCGGCGTTGCGGGCAAGCCGCAGCCGCAGGCCATTCAGACCAACTGTGCCCACTTCGAACTCGCGCGAAAGCAACGGCAACAGCCGCACGCTCAGTTCGGCGGAATTCATTGCCGCCATCGGCTGGTCGCCGAATCCGGACGCATTTGCGACCGTTACCCGTCCGAGTTCCACACCCAGCCACGGAAAAACCGATAGCCCGAGGTCGCCGCTGATGTCGACCTCGCGCCCGATCTGGCGCTCGATGGCAGCGTCGATCTGGGCCTTGTAGTCGTTGGGGTCGAAGAACAGCAGCAGAGCCGCCATTGCGATCACAACCAGCGCGACCAGCACGCCGACAACCCACAACAGTATTTTCAACAGACGTTTCATGCAGGCACCGCCTTGAAAGCAAATCAATTATCTTGCGACCAGGCAGCATGGAACCGCATGGCCAATCCAAAGGCAGACCGACCGCCGAGGCCATGCCCGGCGTGCTGCTGCTCCGCAGCCCTTTGAAAGCCCCATCGCCGAGGTCTCCGCGGCAAGCCGAGTGATCCTGGCGAAAGAACCGGGGCAACGGGCATTGTGCAGGATTAAAAGAACACTTTGGCGTGCAGCGGGCGGCATGTGCAAGTCGCAACGCTTGCGCGAGCGCGTTATTCTAGCGGTTTGCCCACGGCTGATTCCGGGGCCCACACGACACGCAATCGCCATGCAGATAGAAGTCAACGGCAACCCGATCGAATGCGAGGGACCGACCACGCTGGACCAATTGCTCCAGACACTGGGCTACGGTGAGCGGCGTATCGCGGTAGAACACAACGGCGAAATCATACCGCGGGATCATTACCCGCAGACATCGGTCGACTCCGGAGACCGGCTGGAAGTAGTGCACGCCATCGGCGGCGGTCAGGCCCAGTCGGAAACAGACAGCCTCACCATCGCTGGACGCCGCTTCGGCTCGCGGCTGCTCGTGGGCACCGGCAAGTATGCGGACCTTGACGAGACCGATACGGCCATCCGGGCATCGGGCGCCGAAATCGTGACGCTGGCCATTCGCAGAACGCCGGCATTGACCGACCCCGAGGCCGCGAATAAACACAATCTGCTCGACGTGATCCCGCCGGAGCGCTACACCCTGCTGCCCAACACTGCCGGTTGCTACACCGCGCAGGACGCCGTGCGCACCTGCCGAATGGCCCGCGAGCTGCTCGATGGCCACAACCTGGTCAAGCTCGAGGTGCTCGGCGACGAGAAAACACTCTATCCGGACATGGCGGAAACATTTGTCGCCGCCCGGGAACTGGTCGCCGACGGCTTCGACGTCATGGTCTATACCAGCGACGATCCGATCGCCGCGCGTCGGCTGCAGGAGATCGGCTGTGTGGCGATCATGCCGCTGGCCGGCCCCATCGGCTCCGGGCTGGGCATCCAGAATCGCTACAACGTGGTGGAAATCGTCGAGAACGCCACTGTGCCGGTACTGGTGGACGCCGGCGTGGGCACCGCCTCGGACGCGGCCATCGCCATGGAACTGGGCTGCGACGGCGTGCTCATGAACACCGCCATTGCCCAGGCCGGCAAGCCGGTGCTCATGGCCCAGGCCATGCGCCATGCCGTGATTGCCGGCCGCCAGGCATGGCTGGCCGGGCGCATGCCGCGCCGGCGCTACGCATCGGCATCCTCGCCGATGTCCGGGTTGCCGTTCTGAGTGCGCCTCCCAACGTGCAAAACCGTGCCGAACAGTCGACAACAGATGAAAACCGCGTGAACCCGGACCACGACCGCCGCATCCGCAGTTTTGTCCGCCGCGAAGGCCGGCTCACCCCCGGCCAGCAGAAGAAACTGGACACTCTGTGGCCGCGCTACGGACTGGAACAGCCCGACACGCCGGTCGACTGGGATCACGTATTCGGCCGTCGCGCGCCGCGTACGCTGGAAATCGGCTTTGGCGCTGGCGAGGTGCTGGCCGATCTGGCAATCCATAATCCCCGGGAGGACTTCATCGGCATCGAAGTCTATCGTGCCGGGGTCGGCCGTTTGCTCGGTGCACTGGACGACGCCGGCGCCACCAATGCACGGCTGTTCAATACCGATGCCGTGGATGCCCTGACTCGCGGTTTCGCCGATAGCTGTCTGGACACGGTGTTGCTGTACTTCCCCGATCCCTGGCCCAAGAAACGCCATCACAAGCGGCGCATCGTGAGCACGGCGTTCGCCGGTGAGGTCGCGCGTGTGCTCAAGCCCGGCGGCATATGGCGGCTGGCCACCGACTGGGCCAACTACGCCGAGCACATGCGCGATACGCTCGACGCCCACCCGGCATACGACAACATCGGCGATGCCGATGGTTTCGTCAGGACGCCGCCGCGCGCGGGCACGCGTTTCGAAGCGCGGGGACGGCGCAAGGGCCACGCTGTTTTCGACATGGCCTATCGGAGCCGGGCCTGATCCATCAGTCTGGCAAGCCGCTGTGGCGAGCGTGACCGTCCCCGTCCCTCATGCTTCACACAACCTCGTGGCGCCGATGCCGGCGCCCTTTCGTGTACCGACATACGGCGGATTGCAACGACTGGCGATGAATCGAGAAAACTTGTACGGTCAAGCGAAAGGGGATCGGGCACGCATGAAAACGTATTCAGCAGTTGCTCAAACTATCGACGCGGTGCAAAACGCATGCCGTCCGCATGCCGCCGGGCCCGGATTACTCCGGCACAACGCCCGGTGGCCGCGACAACGACGAAACGGCTAGCCACGCAAGGCCAACGACATGACGCAACAGGACACTGACCGGACGCCTGACGAACCGCATTCACGCAACCTCCTGCTTTCTGCTCTGAACGCAATCGACCGTGGCCTGGGCTGGCTGGAGCGGATCGTCGTTGCCGGCAGTGTGCTGTTGATGGCGCTGCTGATGAGCGGGCACGTGGTCGGTAACCTATTGTTCGACCGTGGTATACCCGGCACCTACGAAGTCACCGAAATGCTCATCGTGGTGATGACGTTCGTGGGCGTGGGCTATGCCGCACGCAATGCGCGCCATATCAGCATGTCGGCGATCTACGACCAGCTCAGCGGGCGTGCCCGCAAGGGCCTGCTGATCCTCATCTGTCTCGGCACGGCTGCGCTGATGTTCTACTTCGCGTTCAAGTCCACGCAGTACGTCATGGTGTTGTACGAGCGCGGGCGTGTGAGTTCGTCGCTTCACATCCCGATGTGGACCATCAATCTGGCGCTGCCGATCGGCTTCACGCTGGCGGGCATTCAATACCTGCTGACCACTATCCGCAACGCCATCAGCGACGATATCTATCGTTCGTTCACCGAAAAGGAAGAATACTCGGACGTGCCGCTGGATGAGGCCGGCCAGACCCACGCCCCCGACAAGCCCCACGGGGTCTGATACGCGCCCATGACTGCGGAGACAATCGAATGCTAATCGGATTGGGCCTGCTCATGCTCGTGCTGTTGCTGCTCGGGTTCCCGATGATGGTGCCGCTGGCTATGGGCACGCTATACATGATGTTCACCGGCATGACGTTCTTCGGTCCGGATCAGGCCGTGAGCTGGATGATCACGGGGGTGGGCAGCTGGGTACTGGCCGCGGTCCCCATGTTCATCTTCGCCGCCGATATTCTCACCAAGGGCCACACCGCCAACCGCCTGCTGGATCTGGTGGATTCGTTCACCCGTCACATGCGGGGCGGTCTGCCGATCACCACGGCAGCCTCCTGCGCCCTGTTCGGCGCGGTTTCGGGTTCCACCCAGGCCACCGTGGTCGCCATGGGCGGACCCATGCGTCCGCGTCTGCTCGCCAAGGGCTACCCGGACAGCTTCGCGCTGGCGCTGATCATCAACGCCAGCGACATCGCGCTGCTGATCCCGCCAAGCATCGGATTCATCGTCTACGGCGTGGTCATGAAAACCTCGATCGGCGATCTGTTTCTGGCCGGAATCCTGCCCGGCATTTTCATTCTGCTGATGTTCGCGGTCTACTGTTATATCGGTGCGCGCATCAAGGGCATCGAACCCGAACCACGTGCGCCCTGGCGTGACCGGCTCACCGCCCTGCGCAAGGCGATCCTGCCACTGGGATTCCCGGTGATCGTCGTGGGCGGCATCTACGGCGGCTACTTCAGCGCGGTGGAGGCTTCGGCGATCGCAGTAGCCTACGCCCTGCTGCTGGAAGTGGTAATCTACCGTCAGGTCTCGATCCGCGACCTGGGCGGTCTGGCCTTGTCGACCGGCATGATTACAGCGGTCGTATTCATTCTGGTGGCCGTGGGTGCGGCCTTTTCCCAGACGCTCGGCACGGCCGGCGTGCCGGAACAACTGCTCGGTCCGGCGGTCGACGCGATCGGTGACAACCAAATCCTGGCACTGCTGCTGATTGCAGCTGCCTTTTTCGTCGGCTGCATGTTCGTCGATCCGATCGTGGTGATCCTCATTCTGGTACCGATCTTCAAGCCGCTGGTGATGTCCGCCGGCCTGGACCCGGTCCATGTCGGCGTGATCGTGACCCTGCAGGCGGCCATCGGCTCCGCAACACCGCCATTCGGTTGCGACATTTTTACCGCGATCGCCGTGTTCCGGCGACCTTACATGGACGTGATTCGCGGCACACCGCCGTTCATCGCGATCCTGATGCTGGCCACCTTCATCCTGATTCTGTTCCCGCAGATTTCGCTGTTCCTGCCGTCGCTCGGCGGCCAATAGCGACGCCGTAAATCCCGGACGATGTCGAACAGCCGGCCCCATCCGCTGACCGGCTACCCCGATGATCTGGCGTCCGCGGTCAGCACATCATTCGATGTACCGCGGCGCACATTGGACCGGATGGTGATCGGCAGGCAGCGCGTATAGCGACCGTATCGGGCGCACAAAAAAGGTTCATCGCGGATTAGCGGACAGCGCTACGTTCCGATAAGCCAAGCCAGTCCGCAAATACACGCAAATAGAAAACAACCATTCGGGTTGATTGAGTGGTCATGGACGGTTCGCTGTCAGGTCGCAGCGCAATCGGGACACGCAAGAGGTTTGCAATGTCGTCCTGCTGGCGATACCCGCGTACGGCGTGAGTCCGACGTCGACACGGCTGCGGGTCGTCAAAGAGCCCATTGCCCCTGCGACTGTATTTGCGTTTGATTTGCGTGTATTTGCGGACGTGTCTTTGACAGGGTCTGCTTGTCGTCCCGGTACAATGCGATGAAGCAAAAAAGCCCGGCAAATCCGACGTCAATAGCGTCGAATCTGCCGGGCTGTCATTTCGCGACGGTGTATCGCGAATACCACTACATGAGGGGTATCACTGTTCGCTATCGGAGCTATCGGAGCTATCGGAGCTATCGGAGCTATCGGAGCTATCGGAGCTGTCCGAGCTGTCCGAGCTGTCCGAGCTGTCCGAGCTGTCCGAGCTGTCCGAGCTTCCAGCCTGGTCTACCGCACTGACCAACGCATCCAGCGATTTCTTCGCACCTTCGCCAACATCGTCCACGAAGGTCTGGCGAACCGGATCGGCCATCTTGCGGAACGCCTCGCGCTGTTCATCCGTAAGCTCGATGATCTCGATATCGCCCTTGGACTTGATGGTATCCAGACGCTCGTCGTTGAACTTGTTCTGGATCTCGTAGCCTTCGCGCACCAGCTTGTCGGTGACCTCGTCGATCATCTTCTGCTGCTTGTCGGAAAGGCCTTCGTACCAGTCCTTGTTGCCCATCAGGGTGGCCACGAACTGCGACTGCTTGGCAAAGATCATGTAGTCCTGGACCTCGTAGAAGCCCATTTCCTCGTGCGCGAACACAGGCTGGATATTGCCTCCGGCCTGCCCCTGCTGCATGGCGCTATACAGCTCGCCGTAGGCGATGGTGATGGGCGACGCGCCGTACGCACGATAGGTCGAACGCAGCAGGCTATTGTCCATGACGCGGATATCCAGGTTCTTCATGTCCTCGGGCGTCTTGATCGGCTTGTTCGCCGTCCATACCTGATAGCCCTCCGCGAGTTCGGCCAGCGGCACCAGACCACGATCACGGAACGCCTGCTGCCAGGCATCGCTTTTCAGGAAGGTATCGGAATTCAGCGCCTGCGCCGTTTTCCACTGATCCGGCGGCATGATGAAGTTCAGACTCAGCAGCTGACTTTCGGGGACCGTGCCGCCCAGCGCACCGGAACCAAAGCCCAACTGTATGGCGCCGCCCTGAACGGCGTCGTAAAGCGCGGAATAAGTCGAACCCCATTTGCCATAGGGCAGAAGCTGCACGGTGACATCACCGTCGCTCTTCTTTTCGATCATTTCCTTGAACTGCACCGCGTACTGATGCTGCACGCTGCCTTCGATCTCTTCGAGACCGAAACGCCAGGTTTCGGCGCTCGCCACGCTCGCCATGCTTACCAGCCCGAGCGCGACGGCAATCGAGATGTATTGTTTCAACCTCATCGTTTCCCCCTTTTCGAGGATGCTGTGTGTCGTTGTTCAACTAGACGGTATCGACCCGTCCGCTGTCAAGCGCCGGAAAAACAGGTATGCACAGCATCGCGCCGCTGGTCGTTCGTGGCTGACGGCAGATAGCCATCGCGCCACTGACGCCGACGACACTACCCTCCCCGGCTGCCTCAACCGGGCGTTAGTGCTTGCGCCACGGTTGTTTTGCAGCCACAGTTGGCGCCGTTATGTCCATCCAGCATCCCATCATCGCGGTCACGGGTTCGTCCGGCGCCGGAACCTCGACTGCGCGCGTGGCATTCGAGCATATCTTTCATCGGCTGGACATGCGGGCGGCATTTGTGGACGGCGATGCGTTTCACGCCTACGAACGCGGCGCAATGGCCCAGGCTGTGCGCCGAGCCACGATTCGCGGCGAAAATTTCAGCCATTTCAGCCCGGGCGCGAATCACCTGGACAAACTGGAGGCGTTGTTCGCGGAATACGCGGATACGGGCAAGGGCCATAGTCGGCGCTATCTGCACGACGAGATCGAGGCCGCCGACGTCGACCTGGAACCGGGCATGTTCACCGACTGGGCGGCGATTCCGGAAGATACGGATGTCCTCATGTACGAGGGCCTGCACGGCGGTGTCGTGACCGATCAGGTCGATGTGGCCCAGCATGTCGATCTGATGGTCGGCATGGTGCCCACGATCAACCTGGAATGGATTCAGAAGATTCGCCGCGACAGCGACGAGCGCGGCTATGCACCGGAAGATGTGGCCAAGATCATCCTTCGGCGCATGCCCGACTATGTGCGTTACATCACGCCACAGTTCTCGCGCACCGACATCAACTTCCAGCGGGTGCCGCTGGTGGACACATCCAACCCGTTTGTCGCCCGCGATGTGCCCAATGACGACGAATCGATGGTGGTCATTCGCTTTCGTGACCCGGAACGCTGGGCGGTGGACTTCCCCTATCTGTTGACCATGATCCAGGGGTCGTTCATGTCGCGGCCCAACACCTTTGTGGTGCCCGGCACCAAGATGCGCATGGCCATCGAGATCATCGTCGGCCCCATCATCGAATACCTGATCTCGCAGCGCACCGCTGCGAACAACGACAACTGACAACCACGCATTAGAGAAGCCGGCGACCATGCAATATAGAAAACTCGGCGACAGCGGTATCGAGGTCAGCCGGATCTGTCTCGGCACCATGACCTTCGGCGAGCAGAACAGCGAAGCCGAGGCCCATGCCCAGATCGATTACGCCCTGGATCGGGGTGTGAACTTCATCGACGCCGCAGAGATGTATCCGGTGCCGCCCAAAGCCGATACCCAGGGTGCCACCGAGCGTCACGTCGGCTCCTGGCTGGCCACTTCCGGCCGCCGCAACGACGTCGTACTGGCCAGCAAGGTCACGGGCCGCTCCGGCATGGACTGGATTCGCGATGGGCAGGAAACCCGGCTGACACCACAACAGATCCGTGCCGCGCTCGAGGCCAGCCTTGCACGCCTGAATACGAACCATCTGGATCTGTATCAAGTGCATTGGCCGGACCGCAAGACCAACACCTTCGGCCGGCGCGGCTACGTGCATACCCAACCGGCAGACGACGTGCCCATCGAGGACACGCTCGGCGAACTCGGGCGGCTGGTCGACGAAGGCAAGATCCGCAGCGTGGGTATCTCCAACGAAACGCCCTGGGGGCTGATGCGCTATCTGCGTGCGGCCGAACGCGAGGACCTGCCGCGGATCGTATCGATCCAGAACCCCTACTCCCTGCTCAACCGCAGTTTCGAGATCGGCCTGGCCGAATGCGCCGAGCGCGAGGACGTACGGCTGCTGGCCTATTCACCGCTGGCCTTCGGCGTACTAAGCGGCAAATATCTCGGCGGCGCGATGCCCGAGGGTGCGCGGCTGACCCGCTGGGAGCGATTCTCGCGCTACACCAATGCCCGTGGCGCGGACGCCACGGCCGCCTATGTCGCGCTCGCCGCCGAGCATGGCCTCGACCCGGCGCAGATGGCACTGGCCTACGTGAACAGCCGTAGCTTTCTGACCGCCAACATCATCGGCGCGACCACGATGGATCAGCTCGCCACCAACATCGACAGCGAGGACATCGCCTTGTCCGATGAGATCATCGAAGGCATCGAAGCCGTCCACGCAGACAACCCGAACCCCTGCCCTTAGAGCAAAAGCAATATAACTCGCAGGCTTCCCAGATCAGGAACAAGCGGATTCTGTCTTGAAAAGACTCACGCAAAGACGCGAAGACGCAAAGACAAAAAGCCGTACAAGAAAGCTTCTGCCGTCACTTTGCGTTTTGGCGCCTTCGCGTGCGCCATACTTTTTCGCTGCAGCCGGTACTAGCTCGCCGCCACATAACGGTAATACTCGATGCCGATATCGCGGAAATCCGGCTCATCGGTACAGCCGATACGATCCACCACGAATTCATCCACGACCGGCACCGGGGTCATGTCCACCGTGTCGCCATCGTGCAGCGCGGCATACTGACCGGCATCGAGGTCGACCGGATCGCCCAGCGCCGCGGTGAAGTTGATGCATGTAGCCGCGGTTTCCCAACCCTGGGCAACCGTCATCGGCAACGCTTCCGCCGCGTCCCCGCTGCCATAGCCCAGCGCCAGCCAGTGCTGACCCGTAACCCCCTGACCATCGGCATGCGCCTGCGTCAGTCCCGCGGCCAGCCACGCGGGCAAAGCTGCGGTATACAGATTGCCCAGGTCGCGCATCATGTCGCTGCCGAGCGATAACTTGCCGGTCACGAGCTGATCCCAGAGCGGCGTTTTCCGCAGGTAACGCAGAAGATTACTGGCCAGTGGAAAGGCGTCATCCCCACTGGCACCGGCGTCCACGCGGGCACGCATGTCCGGCGCATTTCCGGCCAGTTCCGCTATAACCGCCTCGCCGTCCAACTGTGCGTCCGCGCAATATCCGCGCAGTTCGTCGCGCGCGGCTTCGTCACCATCGGCCAGCGCGAACAGATAGGCCATCGCCCAACCCGCGGCCGGCATCTTGTGATAGGGACGATGCATGAACACCGCATCGACCGCATGGAAATAATCCGGGTGACGACCATCGTGTCGAGCCAGCATCGCGTTCATCGCCTGCCGGGTCGCTTCCACATAACAACTCGTGGAATAGCGACCATTGAATACCGGCAAATCCTGCATCTGGCCATCGGCTCGCGTCGGCTGCCCCCGAAAACGGGCGAACGGCTTGCGAAAATCCACCATGCGGTAATCGGATGCGCTGCCCGCGCGGGTCAGATCGACATGCAGCAATCGCGGTTCGGTCTCCAGCAGCATGGCCACCGCGCCGGCGCCCTGGGTCGGCTCGCCGCTACTGCCGCGCTCGTATTCCGCAATATCGGCGCATACGACGATCGCCTTGCGGCCAGCGCCGTCGCTCGCCAGATAGCGCAGCGCACCCTTGAGGCCATACACTCCACCGAGACAGGCGTGCTTGTATTCCGGGACTTCGCATTCGCGCGCCAGTAACGGCATCGCATTGGCCGCCAGGGCATCGTTGAGCATGCCCTTGACAATCACCGCGCCCGCCGAATTGTCGCTGCTGGATTCGGTACCCAAAGCCAGATATCCGACCTCGCCCGGGTCGATACCGTAGGCCTGAATCAGCCGCCAGGCTGCGTTGGCGGCCAGCGTGTAGACACTCTGTTCCGGGCCGCGCATGCGAAAGCTGCGCCCGACTACATTCTTGACCTTGTCCCAGGGCTGGTCGTTCCACTCGCACCAGTCGGAAAGCTGAACCCGGTAGGGGGGCAAATATAACGCGAATCCACTGATTCCAGGCATAATTTTCTCATAATCGCTGCACGCATGGAACGCGCACAAAACCCCGTTGAAGAGCGGCATGCTAACAAAATGCTGCACCTTGTGATGTCGAGCCATCTGCGCCGATCGCGTATCCTTGCAGTTGTCCGTCCACGGCCCCGCCAGCGACCTGCATCGATAGCGCATGAACCCAAGAGTTCCGGCAAGCGCGGCTGCCCGCGCCCATAGCAACATTGCGCTGATCAAGTATTGGGGCAAACGTGATGCGCGCCTCAATCTGGCCGCGGTCGGCTCGATATCGATCACGCTGGACGCGCTCTACACCGATACCCGAGTGACCTTCAGCGATACGCTCGCGGCAGACGAAGTGATTCTGGACGACGCGCCCGCGGACGCCACCCGCATCACGCGTTTTCTGGATCTGGTACGCGATAACGCCGGCATTGACGCCCGTGCACGGGTCGAGTCGGGCAACAACTTCCCCACCGGCGCCGGACTGGCCTCCTCGGCATCCGGCTTCGCCGCGTTGGCGCTGGCGGCGACCGCTGCCGCCGGACTGACACCGAACCCCCGGGAATTATCAATACTGGCCCGCCAAGGGTCGGGTTCCGCGGCCCGCTCGATCTTCGGCGGCTTTGCCGAAATGCACCGGGGCGAGGCCGAAGATGGCCAGGATGCCTACGCCGACGGCCTGCTCGATGCCGATGCGTGGCCGCTGGAAATTGTCGTCGCCATCACCGAACGCAGCGCCAAGTCGGTTGACTCCACCGTCGGCATGACGACCAGTGGCAACGCGTCCGATTTCTTCAATGCCTGGGTCGACCACGCCGACAACGATCTTGCGGCGATGCGCGGCGCGATCGGCAACCGCGATTTCGCCGCGCTCGGCGAGCTCAGCGAGCATAGCTGCCTGAAGATGCACGCCCTGATGCTGTCGACCCGGCCCGGCCTGATCTACTGGAACGCCGCCACCGTGGCCGCGATGCATGCGGTACGTGCGCTGCGCGCGGATGGGTTGCCTGTCTATTTCACGATCGACGCCGGCCCCCAGATCAAGGCGATCTGCGCGCCGGGTTACGGCGCCCGGATCGCCGACGCGCTGGCTGACGTGCCGGGGATTCTGGAAACCCGCCGCACCGCGCTCGGCCCGGCCGCCCGGCTGATCGACTGAGGCGGACGCACCGATGATCGCCACCAGCGCCCCCGGCAAGCTGTTCCTGATCGGCGAGTACGCGGTGCTGGAAGGCGCCCCCGCCCTGCTGACCGCGGTCGACAGGCGGGTTCACGTCCACCTTTCCGAGGCCACGGAACCATACTGGCGCATCACGACATCCAACCTTGGCCTACACGATTACACGCTCGGCCGCCACGGCGAGCTACCGCAGTCGGCCGATACCGCAACCCAATCGAAACTGGCTGTTTTCGATGCCGTGCGGCAGACGATCGCGGCCGAGACATCCCTGCCGGCGATGCCCTTGTCGATCCATATCGATGCCGACGCGTTTTCCCGGCACGGCCACAAACTCGGCCTCGGCTCGAGCGCGGCGGTCACAGCAGCGCTGGGGCTGGCGCTCGCAGAGCACGCCGGGCTGTCGCTTTCGCGTGCTCAACTGACCGCGCTCATGATCAAAGCCCACCGGCGCGCCCAGAACGGCACCGGCAGCGGCGGCGACGTGGCGGCGTCCGTTTATGGCGGCATCATCAGCTACACCCGCGACCATGCGCCCGTGCCGCTGGACTGGCCGGCATCGCTGGCGGGCCTGGCCGTGGTCACCGGCAGCGGTGCCAGCACTGTCGACCTGGTCGCACGCGTACAGGCGTTGAGCGAACACGATCCGCAAACTTACGCGACGGAGATGGGTCGACTGCACGAACTCGCACAAACCGCAGCTGATGCGCTGGCCGACGGTCATGCCTTCATGCAACGTGCCGGCGACTATTTCGACGCCCTGCGCCGGCTCGACGCGCATGCCGACGCCGGTATCGTCACAGCCCGCCACCTTGAACTCCATGCGCTGGCCCAGCGCAACGGCGGCCTGTTCAAGAGCTGCGGCGCCGGCGGCGGCGATATCGGTTTGCTGTTCGTGGAACGCGGCGCGCGCGAGCAGGCCGTGCGCCGGGCATTCCGGGATGCCGGCGCCGACATTCTACCACTTGATTTCGGCGCCCCCGGCGTGCGCTGCGAAACCTGATCGTGCGGTGTACGGTAAAATGCGCGTTTTGACGCGGCTTGCACATCGTCGCCACGCGTCATTTTCAGGCATCGAGCGGTAATCCGACATGAGCCATTCCCGTATCCCGGCGTTCTACAAGTTTTCGGTCGGCGACCGGCTGCGCGTTCTACTCGAACGCGGAGTCATCACCGAGGCCGAGTACGAAATGCTGGTCGATGGCAGCCACATGCTGGATGCCGGCAAGGCCGACCGATTGGTGGAAAACGTCATCGGCGCGTTCGGCCTGCCGATGGGACTGGGCCTAAATTTCCAGATCAACGAGCGCGACTATCTGGTGCCGATGGTGGTCGAGGAACCCTCGATCATCGCGGCCGTCAGCTCGGCGGCCAAACTGGTGCGCAACGCCGGCGGCTTTACCAGCCATGCCGACCGGCCGATGCTCATCGGCCAGATCCAGGTCGTCAATGTCACGCACGCGGCCCATGCGAAACAGGCCCTGCTACAGCGCAAGGAAGAGATTCTCAATCTCGCCAACAGCCTGCATCCCAACATGGTCGCGCGCGGCGGTGGCGCACGTGATATCGAGGTACTCACACACGGCAGCACCGCCAACCACGGCGAGATGCTGGTGGTGCATCTTCTGGTGGATACGCGCGATGCGATGGGCGCGAACCTGGTCAATACCATGTGCGAAGGGGCCGCCCCGCTGGTGGAAAAGATCAGCGGCGGCGAAGTCTTCCTGCGTATTCTGTCGAATCTGGCCGATCGCGCGATGGTCCATGCCCGCGCCGTGATTCCGGCCGAACAGCTGCAGGCCGGCGACTTTTCCGGCGAACAGGTGCGCGACGGCATCATCCTGGCCAACGAATTCGCCGAGAAAGATCCGTACCGCGCGACCACCCACAACAAGGGCATAATGAACGGGATCGACGCTGTCGCGATTGCCACCGGCAACGACTGGCGCGCGATCGAGGCCGCAGCGCACACTCATGCGGCGCGCTCCGGCCGCTATATGTCGCTCACCCACTGGTATGCCAACGAGGACGGCGACCTGGTGGGCGAGCTGGACCTGCCGCTCAAGGTCGGCACGGTGGGTGGCCAGGTGGAATCCAATCAGGCCGTGCGCATCGCCCATCGCGTGCTCGGAATCGAGTCCGCCGCAGAACTCGCTCAAGTGATGGCCGCCGTCGGGCTGGCGCAGAATCTGGCCGCGATCAAGGCCTTGTCCACCCACGGCATCCAGCGCGGGCACATGACCCTGCACGCACGCAGCGTCGCCATGGCGGCCGACGCCAGCGAGACGCTGTTCGAAGACGTGGTCGACCGGTTGATCGCCGGCGGCGACATCAAGGTCTGGAAAGCACGCGAAATCATCGCGGAACTGGAAGCCGAGACACAGCGGCCCGATCCTGCCGAGACCAATGCGCCGACACAGGGAACCATACGCCACGCCGACGCGGGCAACCCAACCGTCAGCGATATCGGTTACGGCAAGATCATTCTGCTGGGCGAGCACTCGGTCGTTTATGGCCGGCACGCGATCGCCGCCCCCATCCCCCTGACCATCCGGGCCGAGGTCAAGGCCCAGCCCGATGACATCGATCTGGTGATCCCCCGCTGGGGCGTGGAAATGCGGTTGTCGGAGCCGGAGGGCAGCCTGAGTTCGCTGCACCAGTCGATCAGCCTGATCGCCCAACGCCTGGGCGTGGCCGACCGCGGCATGCGCGTGGAGGTCTACCCGCGCATACCGCGGGCCAACGGGCTGGGTGCCTCGGCCGCTCTCGCCGTTGCAGTCATCCGCGCGATTGCTCGCTGCTTCTCCATCTCCCTGAGCGAACGCGAAATTTCCGCGCTCGCGTTCGACTGCGAGAAAATCGCCCACGGCACGCCGTCGGGCATCGACAATACCCTGGCCACATTCGGCCGGCCGATACTCTTTCGCAAGGATCACCCCCAGGCCCGTCCGGAAATACGCGACCTGGCTACGCCCAACCCGTTCCCGGTCATCATCGGGCTGTCCGGCGTGGCCACGCTGACCGCCAAGACGGTCGGCAACGTGCGTCATGCCTGGGAGAAGAACCCGAAGCGCTACGAATCGATCTTTTCGCAAATCGACCAGCTCGCCCTCGCCGGCGCGGAAGCCCTCAAAAAAGGCGATGTCGCGGAACTCGGCGACCTCATGAACATCGACCACGGCCTGCTCAATGCGTTGCAGGTATCGTCCTGGGAAATCGAGGAACTGGTGGAGATTGCCCGCAGCAACGGCGCGCACGGCGCCAAGCTTACCGGCGGTGGGGGCGGCGGCGCGATGATTGCGGTCGCCGAACCCGAGCGCACCCAGCCGATCGCGGCCGCCATGCGCGCCGCCGGCTACAACACCTTCATTACCGAGATTCGGTAGCCATGTCCCAGTCCTGCCACAGCGATTCGGCCCCGGTCGTGTCCTTCGACGACGAGCCGCTGATACTCGTCGACAGCGACGACAACGTCCTCGGCTACAAGCCCAAGGCCGAAGCCCACCGCGGCGAGGGCGTGCTGCACCGTGCGTTCTCCATCTTCCTGTTCAACAGTGCCGGCGAGGTATTGCTGCAACAGCGCAACGCGGCAAAACAGCTCTGGGGCGGCTATTGGTCCAACAGCTGCTGCAGCCACCCGCGGCGCGGGGAAAGCGTGACCGAAGCCGCCAACCGACGCCTGCAGGAAGAACTCGATATCGACACCCCGCTGACGTTTCTGTACCGCTTCGAATACCATGCGCGCTTCGGCGATATCGGCTCGGAACACGAACTGTGCTGGGTATTCGCGGCCTGCTCGGATGCCCCCGTGGCAGTCAACGCGAACGAAATTTCCGAGTGCCGGTTTGTCCCGCCAGCCGAGCTCGACCACGCGCTCGAGCATGACCCCGACAGTTACACCCCGTGGCTGAAGATGGAATGGCCGCGTATCCGCGCTGCGCACTGGCCGGACGTCAAACGCTCGGTGGACGGTTGAATGGCGGGACAGCAACGCCTCGACCGAATACATACTCACGCTCCGGCATAAGCGCGACAGCGATGGACCAACCGGCCCAACAGGATTACAGCCAACGCATCGAGCAGGTGCTGCGCGCCAGTCTTCCCTCAGCGGACCAGTGCGCAGAGCGTTTGCATGCGGCCATGCATTACAGCGTTCTCGGCGCCGGCAAACGCATCCGCCCGCGTCTGGTATACGCCACCGGCGAGGTGCTGGGGATCGATCCAGCGCGGCTGGATGCCCCGGCCTGTGCCGCCGAACTCATCCATGCCTATTCGCTGATCCATGACGACCTGCCCGCAATGGACGACGACGCCCTGCGGCGCGGCAAGCCCACCACCCATGTGGCCTTCGACGAAGCCACCGCGATTCTCGCCGGCGATGCACTGCAGACGCTGGCGTTCGAACGACTTGCCACCGACGCTGCCATCGGCGACCGGCCGCGTGTGCGCGCGGCGCTCATGACTACGCTGGCCGAAGCCTGCGGCGCGCGCGGCATGGTCGGCGGTCAAGCGCTGGACATGGCCAGCGAGGGGCAGGATATCGGACTGGAACAGCTCGAACGTGTGCACCGGCTCAAGACCGGCGCCCTGTTGCGCGCCTGCGTACTCATGGCCGCCGACAGCTGTGACCCGCCGCACAACGAGCAACGCGCCGCGCTCGATCGTTTCGCCCGGAACATCGGCCTGGCGTTCCAGGTACGCGACGACGTGCTCGATGTCGAGCAGGACACCGAGACACTGGGCAAGACCGCGGGCGCGGACACGGCGCACGCCAAGGCCACCTATCCCGCCCTGCTAGGGCTCGAGGCCGCCCGCAACTATGCCGAGCAGCTATATACCGAGGCGTTGGACGCGTTGTCGCTATTCGGCAAGCGCGCCGCGCCGCTACGCGCAATCGCCGCCGAAATCGTCAAGCGCGACCACTGACCGACAGCCTCCTAGCGATTACCCGGCCACTGCACCGTATAAGTGAGCGTCGTCTTACCGCCGGCGGGTACGCCGAGCTGCCAGCGTGCCGTATTGGCTTCCTTGTTCTCGGCGGCCTGATCGGCTGACGCGGAGATGATCTTCGCCGCATCCGGCAGATGCTCGATCACGTTGACCCGGGCTGCGTCGTCGGCTGCGTTGTGCAGCGTGATTTTCAACTTGCGCTGGCGTTTGCCGTCGTCGGTCTTGTCATCATTGACCACGTGGCGTTCGCCGGTCACATCAAAAGCCTGCCCCAGCGACAACTCGACCGGCGCGCCCTTGGGCATGTTGCCGATACGATCCTCGCCCATCAGGCCCGCGGTGCGCTGGGCATCGTAGACACGAACGGTGCCCGCCGGCAGCGGCACATCGGCGGTATTCTTGAAGGCCAGCCGCACCTCGGCATGGCTGCGCTGGTCGCGACCGTTCGTGTACCAATTGCTTTCCAGCCGGTAGCTACGCTGCGCATCGAACGACACGGGCTGCATGATGGATACGGCACGGGTCGCGCCCGCGGCCACATCCAGGCCACCGTCGATCGCATAGCGATAGGTGTCGCCGGCCGCTTCGGGCGCGCTGTCGCTGGCCTTGGCCTCGCTACGGGCCATCATCGCCACCGGCCGCGGGCCGCGACCGCTGGCGCGCGATACATCGCCGGCCACCAACCAGGCCTTGTCCGCCGCCAGCGCCGCACCGCCGCTGTTGTCGATCACGGCCATGCTTTGCAACGACAGCTTACCGGCCTCGGCGTCGAAGCGGCCGGTATAACTGGCCTGCCAGCTCGGCCCGTCGATCTGATAGGTCGCGGTGAGTTCCTGCGTGCCGGCGTTGTCGGCCACAACATCCAACTGCAGACCGCCCTGCTGGCCGCCGTCATCCGCCCCGTCGCCTGCCGGCCACGACAGACGCCAGGGCGACTGCGGCGTCAGGCGTTCGATACGATCATCGACGCGCACCAGGACCGTACTGCCATTCACGCCTTCCAGCATGGCCTCGCGGGTTTTCGCCTGGCCGCCGACACCGGATCCGTTGCGCAACAGCGTGACCGGCTGGCCGATACGCGCGGCCAACAAGCCACTGCCCTGATTATTCGGGCTGTTCGACCGCGAACTCAGCCCCGTCAGACGCACGCCATCGCCTTCCAGCCAAAGGGTATCGGGCCGCAGACGTCCGGACAGCGGCCAGCCAAGTTTCTGGGCGCCCTCGGTCAGATCGACCTCGCGCGTGGTCTGAATGACCGCGGCGCCCTGGTTGTAGACAGCGGCGGCATCAACCGGGCCCTCAGCCGCGCCGTTGCCGGCATCGGTGTCACTCTGGGCAACAGCGGCCGTGACCGGCAGTACCAATACAAGTGCCGCTGCCACTGCGGCGGGAGAAACATTGTGTTGAATCATGAAGTCAGGCCCTCCTGTTGGCCCTCCTGTCGGGATGATGCGGCCGCCGGGCTGCGGTGATAGCGGTTCAACCATAACAACAGCAGAATCGCCGGCAGCCCCGCTAGCGCGGTATAACTGAAAAACAGCTCGTAGCCAAAGTTGTCGACCACCCAGCCGGAGAACCCGCCGATGAACTTGCCGGGCAGGGTCATCAGCGACGAAAACAGCGCGTACTGGGTCGCCGTGTAGGCAGTATTCGTGAGGCTGGATAAATACGCGATGAACGCGGAACCGGCCAGCCCGCCGGAGAGATTGTCCGCCGACACGGTCAACGCCAGCGGGATCAGCCCGGGGCTGTCGGGCCGCCAGGACGCGACCAGGTCCGGTAACAATAGAAATTGCGTCAACGGCTGCTCCGCGGCCATGGCGTGCAGGTTGGTGTTGAGCAACATCATCGCCTCCGGCCCCGTGCCGCGCGTAGCCAGCCAGGCGAAAACAAGGTTAGTGAGCGCAGCGAGCACAGCGCCTGCCAGCAGCGGCCGCAGGATTCCGTAGCGCACCACCAGCACGCCACCCAGCGCAGCACCGCCCAGAGTCATCAGCACGCCGAAAATCTTGGTCACACTGGCAATTTCGTCGAGCGTGTAATGCATGTCCAGATAAAACGGATTGGACATCACGCCGAGGGTGATATCGGTCACCCGGAACAGGCTGACCAGCGCCAGAATCACCAGCGCCTGACGACCGTAGCGGGCAAAGAAATCCATGAACGGACACGCCACCGCGCCGACAAGCCAGGTCTGTATCCGGCGCCACCAAGCCGGCAAATGCGCGCGCTTGTCCAGCCAGTCGACCGCCCATTGTTCCCGCACGCGGGTATCCGGCGCGATCGACGCTTCGGGTTCGGCCACGAGCAGTACCGTGACCATGCCGACACCGACCAACGCCGCCATTACCAGATAAGTCGCCGGCCAGGAGCTGGCCGAGGCGATATAGAACGCTCCGGCGCCCGCGCTGAGCATCGCGATGCGATAACCCGCCTGATACGTCGCGGCCATCGCGCCCTGCACGCTATTTTCGACGGCCTCGATCCGCCAGGCGTCCACGGCCACATCCTGGGTCGCCGAGGAAAACGCCACCAGCAGCCCGAACCAGGCCAGCAACGCCAGATCGGTACTCGGATCGGTCATCGCCATGGCCGCCAGCCCGGACATCAAGCCAATCTGGGCCAGCAGCATCCAGGCCCGTCGTCGCCCCAGTGCCGCGCCGAGCAATGGCAGCGGCAGGCGGTCCACCACCGGCGCCCAGAAGAACTTGATGGAATAGGTAATCCCGATCCAGGAGAAAAAGCCGATCGTGGTGCGCGACACACCTTCCTGCGTCAGCCAGGCCGACAGCGTGGAGAACACCAGCAGGAAAGGCAGTCCCGAAGAAAAGCCAAGAAAGCCCATGCCGATGACACGCGGGCGCAGGTAGATCGCCAGCGCAGAACGCCAATCGCGCTGCGGCGGCTGGTTGCCGGAGTCGTTCGCCTCGCTAGCGCTGGAGCTCATAATTCGTGGTCGTAATCGATGATCAGCGGCGCATGGTCGGACAGACGCTCGGCGCGATAGACCGACTCCGCCGTAGCTTTCGCGGCCAGCGTCGGCGTGGCGACCTGATAATCGATCCGCCACCCCACGTTGTTGTCCCAGGCGCGACCGCGATTGGACCACCAGGTGAACTCGTCCTCGTCCGGATTGAGCTCACGGAACACGTCCACCAGGCCCATGTCGCCGAACAGCCGGTCCATCCATTCGCGCTCGTGCGGCAGAAAGCCGGAATTCTTCTTGTTGTTCTTCCAGTTCTTCAGGTCGATTTCCTTGTGCGCGATATTCCAGTCGCCGCAAACCAGATAATCGCCGGGTGCTTGAGTTCTTTCGACCAGCAGATCCGGAAAATATTGCAGATAGCGCTCCTTGGAATCCTGGCGGTGATCGCCGGAGGAGCCCGACGGCGCATACAGACTGGCGATATTCAGATCACCAAAGCGTGCTTCGATATAACGCCCCTCGGCATCGAACTCGTCATGCCCCATGCCGCGGATGAGTTCGTCCGGCTCGCGCTTGGCGTAGATCGCCACGCCCGAATAACCCTTGCGGTTGGTCGCCTCCTCGTAGAAACAGTGATAACCCGCGGGCCAGAACGCATCGATGCCCTCGAGCTGATGCTGCTGCGCCTTGAGTTCCTGAATACAAACCACGTCGGGGTCTTGGGCGGCCATCCACTCGAAAAAACCCTTGCGCTGCGCCGCACGGATACCGTTGGCGTTGAAAGAGATAACCCGCATGTTCGCTCACCTTCGATTAAGGGCCGTATCATACGTGTTTGCGCATACAATCCGACAACGCCGGGGAACACGCGATGACTGACGAGCACGTTGATATCAGCCAGAACTTTCTGGCACTCGCCGACCGATACGACGCGCTAAAATTCGGTGAATTCACGCTCAAGTCAGGCCGCATCAGCCCCTACTTCTTCAATATGGGGGCGATTGCCTCCGGCTCCGGCATGCGGCAACTGGCCGCTGGCTATGCGGCCGCGCTGAGCACCGCCGGTATTGGCTACGACAGCCTGTTCGGCCCAGCCTACAAGGGCATTCCCCTGGCCGCCACGGTGGCCTGCGCCTTGGCCGACGAGGCGCATGGCGGTCTCGACGTACCCTTCACCTACAACCGCAAGGAAGCCAAAAACCACGGCGAAGGCGGTAGACTGGTCGGGGCTCCGCTGGGTCGCCGTGTCGTCATCGTCGATGACGTCATTACCGCCGGTACCGCTGTGCGCGAAGCAATTGCCGCGATCCGCGCCCCGGGGTCCGAGGTCGCCGGCGTACTGATCGCTCTCGACCGGCAGGAGCGCGGCGCCGATGACCGATCGCCATTGGCTGCGTTGGCCGCGGACGAAGGCATCCCGACCGTGGCCGTGGCCACGCTCGACGACGTACTCGGCTACGCGCGCGAGCGCTACAGCGACGATACAGTCGCCGCCATCCACACCTACCGTGAGCGCTACGGCGTGGCCTGAGCCTGGCATTTCAAGATATTAACCCGGCATGAAGGTATTTTCATGCCGGGTTAATAATATTTCGCGCACAGACGCCACAACACTCAGACAGACGATGCGGGCACCCCGACGATGCACGCCCGAATCCGCGTTTCCGGCCCCGGCAGAATCGGAAATTGCTCGAAATGACGTTCGATCTGATCGATGAGCCACGGCTTGCGATCCAGCAGATCCTTGCGTACGTGGGCCAGTAAAAGTGGCTTGCGTTTCCTGGATCGAAGCTTTTCGAACCAGATCGGGCGAATCAGATCCAGCCAGCGCGCGGCCACCTCGTCCCAGTCGGGCTGACGATCCGGTGCGGGGTTTTTAAGCATTTGCTGCACTTTCTGGAGATGCTCGAGCGCCGTCTGATCGTGGTCGGCGCTGGCGTGCCTGATGAGCTGTTCGAGGATACGCTCCATTTCTTCCAGCGCGCGTTGTTTCTTGCGCGGCAGAAGCCGGCGTTCACAGTGCGCCAGCCGGCCGATAAACCGGTTCAACAACTGCGCGCTGCGTTCGGTGAGTGCGAGATTGTCGACGCCCGGACCGAGTCGCTCGCGCAGTGCGCCGGCGACATCGGTCAGGCTACTGACCGGCTCGCCGTTATAACTCGGCAGCAACAACCAGCGCGGCGCGGCGAAGCTGCCGGAGGTCAGGCAGAAAAATGCCCAGGGCACCTTCGACGGCACCAGACTGACCCGGGAGAGCACGCGTGCGGTCACGCGGCGATAGTGCTCGTAGACGGCGGGGCCGACCAACGCGGCGGGCCCGGAAACCAGATTACGCACCGGCGCAAAGGCATCGTCGATACCGTCCCAGGCCTCGAGGCGTTTGGCTTCGAACTCATCGATCATCTGCTGCGCGGTCACCTTGTCCCGGCTGGCCTGCAGGTGTTCGGGAAGGGGCATGTTTGAGCCCAGCAATCGCTCTACCGTCTCGTAGCGCTCGATAAATCGCTCATCCGTGGTCAGCGCAAATGCCGGCGCATCCTGTGGCCACCACGCCTCGATGCGTGCATGCGGGCTGTCCAGCCGATCCACGCGGCCGACGCGTTGCTCGGCAATGCGAACGACACTGGGCATGTCCAGATGTACCAGCGCCGAGGCCTGCTGCAGGTTCACGCCCTCGGCCATGCTGTCGGAACACAGACCGATGACGCCGCGTGCCTCGGAGCCGTGCGCATAAGTCGAAAGCAGTGTCGATCGGCCGGTCCCACTGCCGCCCCAGGCCAGCACGCATGTCACGCCCCGCGGTCTGCCGATATGCTGACGAAGCACGGCGAGCGTAATAGGCCGGCTGTCGAAGGCGAGAATCAAATTGTGTCGTGTCAAAAGCTCCTGCAGCAGGTCGGCTTTGTGCTTTTCGCGTTCACCGCTGAGTTGCCGCGCCAGCCGCGCTATCTCGCGATACGCCGCCATATCGGCGTCGCTGGTACGCGCATGGGCTGCCTCATCCGTCAGCCATTCGGGCAACGCGATCTGCAATCGATTTTCCGGGGGTTTTCCTCGACAGCGTTCGAGCGTGCGCAAAATATTGCCGGTCGCGGTCTTGGCACTAAAATCGTTGATGCCAAATTCCTGCCGGGCTGCGTCCGTGCCTTCGATATGCTCGATCAACGCCGCACGCGAGGAACGCAGCGCACGCGTCACGACGTATCGCGCCAACTTCCTGGCCGAACTCAGACGACCGGCCAGATGGCTTTCTTCGGTCACACCCCGCTGTCTAAGCGTCTCGGGAAGCTCGATGGGCTTCACGAAGTGCGTCACGCCGTGAAGCGCATCCGCCAGTTCGTTGATGCGCTCTGCAATTCGACAATCGTCTTGCGTTTCGTCGAGCGTATAGATTTCCGGCTGATGTTCCGGGAATCGGCACGGCCTGCCGTTGCGATCGCAATACGCTTCCGGCTCGCGGTCGATCAGGGCATTCAGCACTTTTTTTGTTCGCCGCACCGTAAACGTCTGGATCTCGCGACGCAGGACATCGATTTCGTCTTCGTTCAACGAGCGCGACAGACGCGTCACGCCCAGCATCTTGTCGAACGCTTTGAGAGTGGACGGCGAGAGATTATCCGCGCCAAGCATGTCGGCGATCCGCAACAGATCGGTCACGCCACGGTTGATCGGCGTAGCCGTAAGCAGCACCACGTGGTCGGCCATGTTGCGCAACAACTGCTGCGTTCGATTACTGGCGAAGTTGAGGAAATTATGCCCCTCGTCGACCGCCAGTATCTGGGCGCGTCGTACCTGCTCGACGATGCGCTCGTGCGCCCGACTGCCCGCGTTACTGAGCATGCCGTGCGACGCGATATCCAGTGCAACGCCGCCGTGCGTGGCTTCGACCTGCCAGTTTTCCGCAACCGCCGGCGGGCAGACCATCAGCGACTTGCCCTGGCGCATCCGCCCCTTGCGCAGGATATCGTCGCGCACCGCGCCGATCAGATACGCGCCCATACGGGTCTTGCCGGCGCCAGTGGCATCGGCTATCAACACGCTGCCCTGATTCGACAACACATAGAGCGCCTGCGCGATACCCTGTTTCTGGGCCGGCCAGAGTGTGTCGGCGTCACTTAAATACGCATCGCGTAGATAGCCCTCGGCCCAGTCGCCTTCCAGGAGTTCGGCCGCGGCCCGCGCCAGGGCTTCATCCCAGTTCACGATCTGCAGGAGCTTTTGCAGAAGCGCAATCAGCGCGTCGTTATAGTCGCGTCCGAGCATCCAGTAGTTTTCGGCGATGCGCCACGTCTCGGCAAAGCGTGCCCTGTCCCGGATCGCATCGAAGCGCGCGTTGGCTTCATGCTGACCTGTCAGCCCCGGCCAGGTGAAGTTCGACGAACCCAGCGTCGCCGCGCGTTCCCCACAGTAGATCTTGGCGTGCATCCGGCCGCCGGTGGCCAGGTAACGCGTCGAAACGCGTCCGGCCTTGAGTGCTTCTATAGCGTGGACAAGTGCAGCCGAGCGCGTAAGCGAAATATTCTGCTTGAGCCAGTAATGCTCGGCTTCGTCGGTGAAACCGTGGCCGGACAATTTGTAGTGTTCGCGATGCGAAGGAAACGGCTCATGGCCGAACAGCACTCGAATCGGCTGCGTTGCATCAGCCTCGGCGATATAGTCGATCACGCGATCGAGGCTGGCATAGCCGGTGACGATCAGCGGCTCGGTCGATGCCAGCAGGTCATGCCAAACGCTATCGCGGACGTGGCGCCCGTTGGCATTCAGCGGAAAACGTGCGGCATCCGGCCAGGCCAGCATGCTACCCTTCGATGCCGCGCGTTCGAAGGCGAACAGATCAACCGTATTACTGTCCGTGCGTCGCCTGATCATGACATTCGGCTACACCGTCCGGGTGACAACGGCTTCCTCGCCCAGCCGATCAATGATTTCGAACGACGCGATATCACACGTTCCTCCAAAAAGCCTCGCGACGCCGGCTGATTGCCGGCTGATTAGCCACTTACCATATTCATCAACGCATCGTAAGAGTCCACCACGTCATATCGCACCTGCTCGGATGCGATCGTGTCGAAAAAGCGTCGCGCGCATTTGATCTTGCTGTGCTCGATCTCGCGTAGCTCCATGGTCGACATAGATCCCTTGGTTTCGGCGATGAAGTACACATGCCGCACCTTGCCCTCGTCGAAGGCAATCGCCCAGTCGGGATTGTAATTGCCGACCGGCGTGGGAATGGAAAACCCGCGCGGCAACTTGGCGTAGACCACGACTTCCTTGCTGGTATCCAATTCGGCGACAAACTTGCGCTCGTTGTTCGAGTCGGTGAACACGTAGTCGTAGATATGCCGCTCGGCCGGCACGGCGTCCGATAGATCCCGTCGGGCCGTGTCCTGCGTGAAGATATCGAGCTCGTAGCGATCGTCGATCGGATCGTACGCCAGGTGATCGACGATCACGGTCGCTTTCTGCTCAGTGATCAGGCGAGCCGCCTTGAGCAGGAAATCCTCCGGGTTGACGCGGTACTGCTCGAACACCGGCTTGGGGATGCCGCGTAATATGGTGGCCACCGTTGCGCGCGTAAGCTGTGTCTGCGCTGCCAGATTGCCGATCAGATCGTATTTGACAGCGGATTGCACCGAGCGCTTGTGGCTGGCCTGCTCGGTTTCGCTCACCTTGAATGCCTGCCCCTGAGCTAGCGCCTCAGGGCTGGCCTCGGCCGTCTGTTCGCCCCGCTGGATGACGTATTGCAGCGCCGCGACGTTGAGTTGGTTTGTCAGCGCATTGATACACTTGGCGACCAGCTCCTCGGTTTCGAAGTGGACGGTGTAAGCCGCCTTGCGATTGATACGGGCCCAGAGTTCGAGAAATTCCTTTTTGCGGAAATTGGCGTTGGTCGGGTTGGCCATGCCGCGTCGATCGTCTTCGACACGGGGCAGATCGGCGTCGCTGAACACGCTGTCGATCAGCTTGAACACGGCGTCTGCGTAGGGCGCCACATCTGCCGGCAAAGGCGCGAGCTGCCCTTCCTGCTTGGCCTCGTGGTAGGTCTCGGTAATGGCCTTGTCGTAGTCCACATAGCCGTTCTGAATCAGATAGAACTCGATCTGGCGTGCCATGCCCGCCGATACAGGCACTTCTTCGCCCGTGGCCGCGGCAAGCACCTTACCGCGAAAGTAATCCTCGCTGGCCTTGCGCGGTCGGGCCGATAAAGACTCGCTGATGTCCCGCTGCAGCCCGGCCACGAAGTCCTGATAACTCTCGTTGGCCACCACCGTCAGCACATTGGTGTCGTGCACGGTCGCCGGGTCGTCCATACGCTCGCCGGACTGATCCACGGCCAGGCGCAGCCCTCGTCCGACTTCCTGACGCCGGGAGATGGTGTTGTCGCTGTGCTTGAGCGTGCCGATCACGAACACGTTGGGGTTGTCCCAGCCTTCGCGCAGCGCCGAATGCGAGAAAATGAACCGCACCGGCTCGGCAAACGACAGCAGCCGCTCCTTGTCTTTCAGAATCAGATCGTAGGCATCCGCATCATCGGCCTCGCCGGCCAACTCACCGCGCTTGGCGACCTTCGGGTCGACCAGGCGCTTGCTTTTCTTGTCGATCGAGAAATAGCCGTCGTGGGTTCGTGCGGTATCGATACCAGCGAGATGCTTGGCATACGGCGTGTCTTTGAACAGCCCAATGAACTCGTCGCGCAGCGCGTCATATTCCTCTTCGAATATCCGCGCGTACTCGCCGGGCTGTTGGCCCGACTCGTCGTACTGGCGATATTTCGCCACTTCGTCGATAAAGAACAGCGACAGCACTTTCACGCCGCGTTCGAACAGCATCTGCTCTTTTTCCAGATGCGCCTTGATCGCCTCGCGGATCTGGATACGGCGCAGCGTGGCCTCGTTGACATCGCCGCTGGCCTGGCCGACGTGCAGCGTTTCACCATTGGTGAATTCGACGATATCCGTGCGCGCGTCGATATCCGCGACCACGAAGCCGCGATACTGCTCGAGCCCGCCGGACAGATCGTAGAGATTGTCGTTCTTGCCGAGCTTGCGCGTCTGGCGCTGCGGCCCGCTCTTGCGCTTGATCTCCATCTCCACGCGCGCCACCGGCGGCTTGCGCGGCGCAATCTCGATGGATTCCAGATACAGATAGCCGTGGGTACCGCTCAACCCCTTGACCGTGATGCCGCGCACGGCGATCTTCTTCACCAGTTTCTGGTTATAGGCATCCAGCGCATCCAGCCGGTGAATCTTGTTGTGCTCGGTGCGGTGGGTCGCCGAATAACGCAGGATCGCGAGCGGATTGAACTCCGCCAGGGAGGCCAGCGTCTTCTTACCCTCCATTTTCTGTGGTTCGTCCAGAATGAGGATCGGCCGGTTGGCTTTGATTACATCGATGGGCCGGCGCGACTGGAAATCGTCCAGCTCCTCGTAGATTCGCCGGGCATCCTTGCCGCGGGCGTTGAACGCCTGCACGTTGATGATCATCACATTGATGCCGGCATCCGACGAATAGCTTTCCAGCTCGTGCAACTGCTTCGAGTTGTAGATAAAACTCCGCGCGCGCTTGCCGTAGGCTTGCAGAAAATGCTCGGCGGTTATCTCGAAGGACTTACTCACCCCCTCGCGAATGGCAATGCTGGGCACCACGACGATGAACTTGGTCCAGCCGTAGCGCTGGTTCAGCTCGAACATCGTCTTGATATAGCAATACGTCTTGCCAGTGCCGGTTTCCATCTCAACGTCGAGATTCACATCGCACACCGTATCGCCCGCCAGCGCGCCCGATTGCGGCAGATTCTGGCTACGCTGCACCTTCTGGATGTTGTCCAGCAACCCCGCGTTCGACAGCGCAATATCGGCGTTCTTGAAGCCCGCCATCTCATCCACGGCGGCCGCGCGCGTCTGCGGCGAAGCCTTGGCCCGGCCCGGGTCCATTCGATACGACAGCCCCTCGCCTCGCGGTTGACCCGCGAAACAATCGGCGACGGCCTCCACGGCCGCCGTCTGGAAGGCCTGGGTCTTGAATCTGAGCTTCATGGCACCGTGTTTACTCTGCGCGCGAACGCTTGCAAAAAATAATAACGCTTTGTTTCATAATAATTATTTACCGATTTATTCTGCAAAGATTATGCTTTTATTCTGCAAATCTCCGACTTTCAGCATTCTGAGTCATACCGTGTTCGGACACTCCAGCATGCTGGCACGGCAACCCGCGCCTTATAGCTGAAAGTCGACATCCATGCGCTTGTGCAGAATTCTGATGATCTCGATGTATGAGTCATCGCCTGCAGACTGCCGGTAGAAGATCACGTGGCTACCCTGCGGAAACTTGCGATAGCCCGCCCGAATGTCGCTACAGTCTTTTCCCAGGCTCGGGCTCGCCGCCAATACGTGAAATGCCTCGTCCAACTGCTTGATGTAGTAGTCGCGCTGAGCCACGCCCCATCGCGATCCGGTAAAGCGTGCGATATGACGCAAATCGTCCCTGGCGCGTCGGGTTAATCGAAAGCCGGCCACCGGTCAGCTTTCTGCATCGATTTCAGCGATGAATTCCGAATACTTGTAATCGACGATGCCGCTTTCCTCGCCCTCCACCAGAGCAAGACGCAACGCCTGCAGGCGCGCATGGTCATCTTCGAGCTTGCGCAAGCCCGCACGGACGACCTCGCTTGCCGAGCCATAACGCCCGCTTCGTATCTGTGCTGCGATAAAACTATCGAAGTGATCGCCGAGTGTAATGCTGGTGCCCTTAGCCATGACGCCTCCTGCTAATACCGATAACTACCCAATATTGGTATTCGTGCCTGACCGAGTCAACCGCCGAGCACCCAGTTCGACACGCCATTCTCGGTAACGTCGATCATCAAATCGACTTCACATCGGTATTCGGCGAGATCAGCCGGAAGATCTGGGCCACGTTGATCTTGGTGTTGTCGCTGCCGTAGCCGGTATCGCGAAACACCGCACGCAGCGGCTTGCGCTGCGCCAGCTCCTTGACGAACGCCTCGTCGATGCCGGTATCGAAGCAGGCGGCCAGGTCGTCATCGTCGACGAAGTATACCGTCTTGCCGGCAATGGTCTCGCGCTGGATGGGCGAGCCAAGATCCAGCCCCCAGTCGAGCATGACCTGAAACAGCAGATCCTCGCCGCTGCGATCGGGCTTGATGTTGTCGATCTGGCCGTAGAGGTCGTCCTGGGTGATGGCGTCGGGGGAGTAGTAGACGTCTTGCATGTTCGAAGTGTCGATCTTAAACGAGCGGAAGCCTGTATCTGCATCCGACGTCCGGCCTGGAGCGCCCTTAAGTTCGTTTCCCGCACGGACAATTCGTGCTCTTGCAATTTCGGCTATTTGACTAAAGCCAAGTGAGCGGCAGTTTCTTTCAATCTCCGTGTCCGCAGAAAATGGCTCGGGCATTTGGACCATAATGTAACGAATATCGCTGCCTTTCTGAGCATTACGATCCATGACTGCGTGAGCTGTCGTACAGGATCCAGCAAAAAAATCAACTACCACGTCGCCATTTCTTACCCCTGCGTAATCCATCAGTTTAGCGATCAAGCTGACTGGCTTGGGGTATGAAAAAACCTTTTTCCCGTCAAAAAGTCGCATAGTCTCATTAGTTCCGCTTTTTGTAGTCCCGACATTGTTCACCAAAAGCGAGCTTGGTGTTTTACTATCACCTTTCTCAACGCGCTCTTTTAAAAACAACTTTTTCTTCGGAGATGAGTCACCTCCTTTCCCAAATGTAATACGACCGTCTTCTGCAAGCTTTTTATACTCAACCTGATTAAACGCCCAGCTGCGTCCGTTTGGTGGAAAATATTCGTCGCCAGTTCTGGAATTTATAATGGGGTAAACCGTTTCACCCCCAGGCTTATTAGCGTCGATGGGAACTAATTTCCATGGTCCACGGCTGTCTAGATCTGGATTGGAGTATTCAGATTCATTTAATGGTTCACCGCCGAACTCAAGTAAATCAATAGATCTTGAATACACTAACGTATGATTATGATTTAAGGATATTGGCTGATCATTAGAGATAGAAGTACGACTTTGCCAAACTATATTTGAGACAAAGTTATCTTCTCCAAACACTTCGTCACATAATTTTCTAAGATTGCCAATTTCTTGCTCTCCAATCGAGATAAAGATAACCCCATCTTCCCGGAGCATATTTCTAGCAAACTTGATCCGCGGGTAAATCATAGATAGCCAATCAGAGTGAAATCGGCCGTTTGCTTCGGTATTCGCAACCAACCTATTTCCCGCCGAATCATCTTCGCCGTTTCGCAAGCGGTGGCTAGCCAAGCCCTCGCTATAATCATCGTCATAAATAAAATCGCGTCCGGTATTATACGGCGGATCGATATAGATCATCTTAATCTTGTTGAGGTAGGTTTCCTGCAACAGTTTCAAGGCGTCCAAGTTATCGCCTTCGATAAACAGATTCTTGGTGGTATCGAAGTCCACGCTCTCTTCACGACACGGCCTTAGCGTCTTGGCAATGGGCGCGTTGGCGGCCAGCAGCGCTTCGCGCTTGCCGGGCCAGTTGAGGTGGTAGCGTTCCTGCGGGCCTTCGACGATATGGTCGGATAGTTCCTGGCGAAGCTGGTCGAAGTCGATGGCTTTTTTCAGCTTGCCATTGTCGTCGCGGGCTTCGGTGATGCAGCCGGGGAACAGCTCGGCGAGACGCTCGATATTGGCCTGCGTGAGGTCGGGGCTGTGTAGTTTGGGTTTGTCCATGGGTGTCGGTCTGTTTGGCGGTCTGTCGATGACGAGGTTCAGCGCGTCAGGCGCTCGATATCGGCCTGTAGCGCCTTGTGTTGTTGGTTGAGTTCGACGCGGCGGTTGAACTGGGTCTGGCGCTGCATGCGAGTGGCGATACGCGCCCGTTCTTTTTCCAGCGTTCGAATCCGCGCCAGCCGCTCGGCCTGGGCTTGCAGGCTTTCGTTATTTTTGGCGGGCCAGGGCATGAGGGCGCGCACGAGCTGCGTATACAGGCTGGCCAAGTCGAGCGCGACCGGCAAGGGCTGGCGCGCGGTGGCCGGCTCGACCCAGTCGCCGGCGAAGTAATCGCCGATAACCCAACGCTGGCCGTCGGCCTTGCTGGGGCGCTTGGGTGCGGCGACGGTATATAAACCCCGATCGCCGCGCACTTCGTGGATGACGGGAAACGCGATCGCCTTGTCGATACCGCGCAGCACGTCTTCGCTTAGTTCGGCCACGCCCGGCTTGAGTTCAATGCGCAGAATCTGCATTTCAGCCACGGCGCCGGCGGCGGGCAAGCCGAGCATGTCGGGCGCCAGTTTGTGTTGCCAGACGATACGCGCGACTTGGGTGGTGAGTGCGGCGCGGGCCTTCGCGCCGGGCCGGCCGTGCTGTTCGATACGGGTCTTTGGAATCTCGCGGTCGAATGCGCAGCGCTCGGGATACGCGAACAGCGTCGGCTTGTGCGTATCGGTAGCGCCGGTCACGCGGGGGCCTGTACCACGAGGAACGACATCAGCTCGAAGTCGTCGAGGCCTGTCATGTCATGGCTGAGCGCGGTGGTCGCGCCGCCGCTGAACAGGCTGTCGAGATCTTTTTCTTCCTGCACGGTGACGATGCTGCGAATGGCATCATCCAGCAGCGCGGAATAACGGGCCATGTCGCGGCCGTCGTCGGTCGCCTTATTGAAGCGCTGGCACACGTCGCTGACCGGCGCATCGCGCCCGCGACAGGCGACACGCGCCAGATCGAGCAGATACTTGACTTCGGTATGGTTCACGACTACCTCGCCGCGCTCATCTACATACACCAGATAATAGGGATGCAGCCGGTTCTGGCGGTTGACGTTGATGGCCGGATTGCGGTTGCGCAGGGTGAAGATGACGCCGGACGGCAGGCCGCGTTCGGCGTCTGCGGGTACGACGGCGTGCATGCCGGTCGGCAGCGTGGCGAGGTTGTCGTGCGCGTCGAGATAGTTGAGCAGATCCATGCGGAAGTCGTTGAGGCCCAGGTCGGTGATGGCTACACCGGTTTTCACGTCTTCCATTTCGATGACTTCATCCTGCAAGCGCCGAAGCTGCTCTTTACGGTAGGCGATATCGTTGTCGTCGCTGTTGAGCAGGTTGTCGTCGCCGGTGGCCGCGGCGTTGACGATAACCATGCGGTTTTCCACCCGCTCCTTGAGATTGATGTATTCGTCCAGGCTGATATCCGGCCAGTAGTTGACGAGCTGAATGGCACGGTTGGGCGAGCCGATGCGATCGATCCGGCCAAACCGCTGGATGATGCGGACCGGGTTCCAGTGGATATCGTAGTTGACCAGATAATCGCAGTCCTGAAGATTCTGGCCTTCGGATATGCAATCGGTGCCGATCAGCAGGTCGATCTCGTTTGGATCGTCCGGCATGATCGCGGCCTTGCTCTTCGAGCGGGGCGAGAACAGGGTCAGCAGGCTCTGGTAGTCATAGCTGCGCTTCAAAGTGGAGCGCGGCGGCGCGGTGCCGGTCACCAGCCCGGCATATAGTCCGTGATCGGCGATATGCGACTCGGCCAGATGCCGGTATAGATATTCCGCCGTGTCCGAGAACGCGGTGAAGATGAGCACCTTGCGATTACCGACGTTGATCGGCGACGCCAGCTTGCTGTTGATCTGGGTTTTCAGATGCTGGAGCTTGGCGTCGTCTGCGGGCGTGACTTTCTGCATTTCGGCCAGCAGCCGGTCGATGACGGCCAGGTCATCACGCAGTTCCCGCGCCCAGGAGTCGACATCCATATCGGCCAGGTCGATCCGCACCTTGCCGCCGATGGTCTGGTCGTCCAGATCGGGCAGCTCGTCGTCATCCGGTTCGGCGTTTTCGAATACATCGGCCATATCGGCCACGCTCGCCCGGCCGCCGCGCTCGCCGAACGCATCGATCTTGTCGAGCGTGTTGCGGTGGTTGCGCTGCAACTTGACAAGCGTCAGCCGAAAGGCTTCGACCGAGCTTTCCAGACGCTTGAGCAGGTTGGTCCGCATCAGCGCCTGCAGGCTTTTCTCGCGATCGGCCTGGCGCAGCGTGCCCGCCCCGCCGCCGACCTGAGTGTCATACAGCGCTTCGTATTTGGCAAGCCGACTGGGCAGCAGATAATTGAGCGGCGCGTACACCGCCAGCTTCAACAGCGACAGCTCGCCGAAGATCTCATTGAAGCCGATGACGTCGGCCCGATGCGTAAGCTTGCAGTGGATCGATACCGGCTTGAGACGCTCGGGAAAGCGGCCGATTTCGGCGGTGTCGTAAAAGGTTTCGATATGCTTGCGCGAGCGCGCGATGGTGACGCTGTCCAGCAGCGCGAAGAAGTCGAAGTCCAGCGCCGACAGGATACGATCGGCCGTGCGCTGCTCCGGCGGCAGGCGCGACCAGTCGTTGAAGGCACGCTGCGCGCTCTGGAATATATCGTCCACACCACGGCCGGTGCCCAGCTTGTCGTTGAGCTGCGCGGCCTCGCCTTCATAGGCCAGCGCGAGCTGATTTTTCAGATCCATGAACCGATTATTGACCGGCGTGGCCGAGAGCATCAGCACCTTGGTCTTGACGCCCTCGCGCACCACTTGCTTGAGCAGCTTCTGGTAGCGGGTCTCGTGATCCTTGTAGGCGTCGTTATTGCGGAAGTTATGCGACTCGTCGATGACCACGAGGTCATAGTTGCCCCAGTTGATCTTGGCCAGCGGAATGCCGAGCGATTCACCCGAGGTGCGTTGTAGATCGGTATGGCAGAGCACGTCGTAGTTGAAGCGATCCGCGGCGAACAGGTTGGTCTTGAGATTGGCGTTGTAGTTGGTCCAGTTCTCCGCCAGTTTCTTCGGGCAAAGCACGAGCACCGAGCGATTGCGCAGCTCGTAATACTTGATGACGGCGAGCGCGGAGAACGTCTTGCCCAGGCCCACGCTGTCGGCCAGGATGCAGCCGTTATAGGTTTCGAGCTTGTTGATGATGCCGGTGGCGGCATCGCGCTGAAAGTTGTACAGCGTTTTCCAGATCAAACTGTCCTGATAGCCCGTCAGATCGTTGGGCAGCACGTCCTCGGTGAGATCCTGCAGGAACTCGTTGAAGATATTGAATAGCATCAGGAAATAGATGCGCTCCGGCGCGTTCTCCCGATAGACCGTTGCGATGTGTTCGCGCAGACGATCAGTGACGTCCTCGACCTTGTCCTGATCGGCCCAAATCTGCTCGAACAGACGCAGATACTGAGAGCCGAAGGCGGCATCGTCGTTCGCGGTCACGAAGTTGGAAACCGCATCGCCTTGTTGATAACCCAGGTCGGCGGCGGTGAATCCATGCAACGGCTGATAGACAATGCTGCGCTCGCCGTTTTCCACACAGGCAAACTGCTGCATCGGCGCCTTGTCGCGATTGGACGCGAATCGAGTCTTGCGGCGCATCCAGTCGGCGCATTCACGGGCAATGGCGCGCTGGGTCAGCCGGTTCTTGAGCGCAATCTCGAACTCGGTGCCGTAGAAACTGCGCTCTCTTTCGGCCTGTGGGATATGGAATTCGCGGCGCTGCTTGCGAATCCGGTCGGTGACCTCCTCCGGCACGAAGGTCGGTGCGGTGAAAATGAACTCTAGGGAGTGGACCGCTTCGAGCTCTTCTTTCAATGCCTCATAGGCATAGATCGAAAAACAGGCGGCCGCGATTTTAAGCTTGGCGCCGGTACCCAGCGAGGCCCGAAGCTCATCGCCGAATAGATCGTTGACGTTGTCGATCAGCTTCATGTCCTCCCCCGGCGCAGCGCCTATTTCGCACGCCTGTCATGCTTTGAGCCCGGCGCCAGCTCACCCGAGTAACGCCCAACCCGCGCCACTCGATTTAACGGCTGGACGTTATCCAGCCCGTTCAATCCAACGGCTCCGTGCCTTCAGCCAGCATATCCAGATAGGCGTCGTAGGCATACAGCCGGTTGCGCTTTTGACCGGTGATTTCGCGCACGATGGCCAGACGCGATAATTCACGCACGGCGTTGTCCACGGCCGTCCAACTCAACTCCAGATTCTCGGCAATGCCCGGCAGCGACATTATGGGCCGACGCTGCAGCAATTCGTGAACGCGCAATGCCGAACCGGCGGCACGGCCTAGCGTTTGCAAGCGCTCGCGATCACGACGGAATAAGTCGAGCACGGCTTCGGCCGTTGCGACGGCCGATTGCGCCGTGTCGCGCAGGCCGCGAAAGAAAAAATCCAGCCAACCCTCCCAGTCGCCTTCCGTACGAACGGCTTGCAACCGGTCATAGTACTCGGACCGGTTCTGTTTGAAGTACAGGCTGAGATAGAGCAACGGCTCGGACAACGTGCCTTCGCTGCATAGCAGCAACGTGATGAGGAGCCGCCCGATACGCCCGTTGCCATCCATGTACGGGTGGATCGTTTCGAGCTGGACGTGGGTGAGCGCGGCTTTGAGCAGAACGGGTGTGCGAACCGGATCGTCGTGCAGGAATTTTTCGAGCGGATCGAGACACTCTATGATTCGGTGGGGTGGTGCCGGCACGAAGCGGATACTGGGCGGATTGCTACTGCCGATGAAGACCTGATTGCGGCGGAACTCGCCAGGCGCGCGGTCGGCGCCACAGCTGTCGCGTAACAGGATGGCATGCATTTCGCCGAGCAGACGCAGCGACAGCGGCAGACTGCCACTTTGTATACGTTGCAGCCCATGATCCAGCGCAGCGACATAGTTGGATACCTCGCGCACATCGTCGATCGGCGCGCCCGGGGCGGCGTGCAACTCGTACATCAACAGGTCTTTAAGCGACGACTGCGTGCCTTCGATCTGCGACGACAGAACCGCTTCCTTGCGGACGTATTGATAAAGGAAGAGCTGTTTTTCCGGCAGGATACGAATGATGCCGTCGAGACGGCCCAATGCCTGATTGGCTTCATCCCGGCGTTCGGAGAGCTCCGGATGCCACTCGATCGGCGGTGCCGGCGGCAGAGGGTTGGGTATGAAGGCCTGGCTGCGACGGCTTTGTATGAATACTTCTTCGTAGCGGCCGGTCGTTCTTTGGGGCGCCGTCATGGGTGATGTGCTTCGCGGCACTATCCCGCTTCGATTGGATAATGGCACGATAATGCCATTTTATTATTTTTTAGGCAATTAAAAATTGATAACGCCTCAATTGTTTGGCCTTATACCGCGATAATTGGATAAAGTTGTTCGCTGCGATACATGCCCCACTTTCGGTCTTTTCAGCGGGATACAGTAAAACGCTTGCCGTGATGACGGCACGATCTGTATCCGCGTGTCGTCGCTAATAAGGGCTGTAGCCGTCAATCCAGGAATTTCGCGAATGGTCGATCAGTCGTCGCAAGTATACCTCGCGCCACGCCCACACATAGACTCGGTTTTCCAAAGCAGCGACATCGCGAGCAATCACCGCTCGCGCAAGAACGCATCCACGATGTCGGCGACGTTCTCGGTCTCGTCGAGCAAAAACAGATGTCCGCCGCCGCGAACGACGTGCAGCCGTGCATTGGGGGCGATGGCAGACATCAGCTTGCCGTTGAACAGCGGGATGATGGGGTCGTCGTCGCCGGCGAGTATCAATATCTTCTGGCGTAGCCGGTGCAGCCAGAGCATGCTCGACCAGCCACTGATCGCGAACATCTGGGTGAGATAACCGTAGATCGACGGCGGGCGCATGAAACGCTGGGCGAACATGGGCTGATCGGCGGGCACATTCCGCGCCGCACCGCCGTACAACTTGCCGGCGATCCGACGGGCGTAGCTCTTTGACCAGTAGCGAAACGGCGTGATCATGTGGATGAGTATGCGCGGATTGCCCGGCATGCCACCGATACCCGGCGCGGTGGCTGCGAGGATCAGCCGGCGCACGCGTTCGGGCGCCACGTGCGCCATCTCCTGAGCCACGGCGCCGCCGAAAGACACGCCGAGCACGTCGGCGGTGTCGTGGCCGAGTGCGTCGAGCACGCCCACCGCTATTCTCGCCAGACCGGCCATGCGCTTGGGCGGAACCGTCGGCTCGGTGGCGCCGGCGCCGGGCAGATCGAACGATATGGTCTGGAAACCACGCGGGTTCATGACATCTTCGAACGGCGCCCACATCTCCATGCTGGCACCGATACCCATGATCAACAGCAGCGGCTGGCCCTGGCCTTTGACCGATACCCGCAGGCGCGCGCCGTTGACCTCTATTTCGCGATATTGCGCGTGCGTTTCAGCCGGCTCGGGTTGGTCTGTCATTTGTCGAAAACGTAGGTGCCAGGCGCGTCGGCCAGGACTTTGTACTCCTGGCCGCGCCCGAGTTTCTTCGGCGCGTTTTTCAGCTCTCCGCTAAGCTTTGCGAGCCAGTCGGCATAATCCAGCCACCAGCTGCCTTGCTTTTGCGTCGCATTCTTCGCGAATTCATCCGGGTCGCCCGGATTTTTATCGGCGGTACGAAAACTCGCCTTGTCGTTGTCGGGCGGCAGCACCTGAGCGGCGATATGGCCACCGGTGGACAGGATGAACCGCGTCTTGCCGCCCAGCAGTTGCGTGGTCTGGTAACAGCTTTCCCAGGGCGTGATGTGATCGGTTTCACCGCCGATGACATAAGCATCCTGTTTGATTTCCCCCAGGTCGATCGGCTCGCCCAGGACTTCGGCCTGCTCCGGATTGATCAGGCTGTTGTTCATGGCCAGATGCAGAAAGTCGCGGTGCAGATGGGCCGGCATGCGGGTGGTGTCGGAGTTCCAGTAGAGCACATCGAAGGCCGGCGGGTTCTTTCCCAGAAGGTAGTTGTTTACCCAGAACGTCCAGACCAGATCGGTGGGCCGCAGCCAGGCGAACACTTCCGCCAGCAGGCGCCCGTCCATATAACCGACCGCGGAGGAAAAGGCGATCGCGGCGTCGGCACGCGCCCGGTCCATCATCGCACTCGTGGTGCCGGCGCCTTGCTGATCGAGCAACGTGACGCCCAGCGCCAGCGCAGCCAGTTCGTCGGCGCGCTTGTTGCGGGCGAGATAGGCCGCCGTCATCGCCGATATGATGCCGCCGGCACAAGTGCCATGCACGACCGTGCTTTTGACCTGGCAGATACGGCGCGTGGCCTCCATTGCGTCAAGCACGGCCTCGACATAAGTATCCATGCCCCAGTCGGCGTGCTTGGCCGTGGGATTGCGCCAGGAGATCAGGAACACCTGCTGGCCGGATTCCAGCAGGTGTTCGACCATGCTGCGGCCTTCGGCTATATCCAGAACATAGAACTTGTTGATCATCGGCGGGACCATCAACAGCGGTGTCGTCCGGACTTTCGCCGTCGTCGGTTTGTACTGGATCAGCTCGAACACCGGCGTGCGCAATACAACGGCGCCCGATGTGGTCGCCAGATTCCTGCCGACCTCGAACTTGCGGGTATCGACCATTCTGGGCACACGAGGTGCGCGGGCCATGTCGCCCACAAAATTGCGCGTGCCACGCAGCACGCTCAGCCCTCGCGTATCGACAGCGGTCTTGAGCGCGGTCGGGTTGAGCAATAACTGGTTGGAAGGCGCCGCGGCGCCGATGATGTTGTCGAGCACCAGTTGCAGGCGTTTTTCCGATTGTTCGTCCAGGTCGACGTCGTCCAACAACTGCTGGAGCGTTCGGCTGCCGGCGAGGTAGTACTGCATACAGCGCCGGAATACTGGATTGCTCATCCAGGCGTCGTCCGCGAATCGCTTGTCTTTTCGGTGCGGCGCGATATCCGACGTGCCCAGTGCCACCCGCCCGACATCGGCAGCCCAGTGCGTCATCCGTTGTGCGACGGTGGCCGGGCGCCGGGCCAGCGCCGCGCCCCACAGAAACACCTCACTGCCGGGCAGGAACCGCCCCAGCGAACCGCTCGCGGCGTCTGCCAGCAGGCTGTCCAGCGGCACCGCAAAATCGGCCTGATGTTCGTACTCGATATCCTGCGTTGTAGCTGCCACTCCTGCACCTCTGCTTATCTCGTTATTCTGCTTATATGGGGCCGTAACCTCACCAGCGCGCGGCACAGCGACAGTTACCGGCCCGTCGATATGCCCAAAGTAATGGATGTTACCGGTGCTGTAAAAACGCATGATCGGCCGTAACGCGGGATCCGGGCAGTCCCGAGCTTCGCGCCATCGTTGCCGCTATCGTCGCAGAAGCGTCTCGTGCTGGTGTAGCGATTGCTACTACGCCGGCATCGGATCATTCGCAGGCGGTTCATTGGATTCGCCCTGAATGAGCGTGCCCACGCCCGCATCGGTGAACAATTCCAGCAATACGGCGTTTTCCACCCGGCCGTCGACAATATGCGCGGCATTGACACCGGCAGCGACGGCGTCGAGCGCGCACTCGATCTTGGGCAGCATACCGCCGTGGATGGTGCCGTCGTCGATGAGCTCGCGGACCTGCGTCTGGGACAGGCCGGTCAGCAGGTTGCCTTCGGCGTCCAGCACGCCGGGCGTGTTAGTCAGCAGCATAAGTTTTTCGGCTTGCAGCACGGCTGCAATCTTGCCGGCCACCAGATCGGCGTTGATATTGTAGCTGCGCCCGTCCGCGCCCACGCCGATGGGCGCGATCACGGGGATGAAGTCGTCGGCTTCCAGGCGCTCCACGATATGCGGGTCGATATGCGATACCTCGCCGACAAAGCCGAGGTCGGCGTTGTCATCGTCGTCCACGAGCGCGAGCTTGCGGGCCCCGATCAAGCCACCGTCCTTGCCGGTCAAGCCCACCGCGCGACCGCCATGCTGGTTGATGAGATTGACGATTTCCTTGTTGACCAGCCCACCGAGCACCATCTCGACCACATCCATGGTCTCTTCGTCGGTTACGCGCATACCGCGAATGAACTCGGTCTGCTTGCCCACGCGCTCGAGCAGCGAGCCGATCTGCGGACCGCCGCCATGCACCACGACCGGGTTGAAGCCGACCAGCTTCATCAGCGCGATATCGCGCGCAAAACCGGATTTGAGCTCCGGATCGGTCATGGCATTGCCGCCATACTTGATGACCACCGTCTTGCCGGCGAAACGACGGATATAGGGCAGGGCTTCGCCCAGCACGCGAGCAACACGCGCGGCTTGTTCCGGGTCCAGTGACATGCGTTTTTGCTCTTCGAATGGGTTCATCGGTTATACCGGGGCTTGTTCGCCACAATACGGAGGGTTTGTCCGCAGATTAACGCAGACTCACGCGGATTGAAGAATCAATACAAACAAGCATAGCCCGCAAATGAATACAGACAGGGCAATACAGCGAAGACATGTAACCGCAGATTCATTAACGGTAAAACAGCGTGAAGCTCGTCTTTGCTGAGCTTGGGCACCTAATCAGCAAATCTTTTCTGCCTGCAATACTTCTACCCTAAATCTGCGTACTTCTCCGCAACCTGCGGTTACACGTCTTCGGACCTATGTGCGTTTATTTGCGGACTTGTCTTCTTCTTTGACCGCAGACAGTCCGGCCCGATCAGACCGTGCCGGTGGAGCCGAAACCGCCCTCGCCGCGGTGGCTGGCATCGAAGTCGTCCACGACTTCCAGTTCGGCGGCCACCACCGGAACCAGCACAAACTGGGCGATACGCTCGCCCGGCTCGATGACGAAATCGGCCGTACCGCGATTCCAGGCCGATACCATGAGCGGTCCCTGATAATCGGAATCGATGAGTCCGACCAGATTTCCCAGCACGATGCCGTGTTTGTGTCCCAGCCCGGACCGGGGCAGAATCATGCCGGCGAGTCCGGGGTCGGCAATATGAACGGCCAGGCCGGTGGGGAGCAATTCGCAATCACCCGGCGACAGTGTGACCGGGGCTTCGACCATGGCACGCAAGTCCAGCCCGGCCGATCCGGGGGTGGAACGCTGCGGCATGTCGAAGGTATCGCCGAGGCGCTTGTCCAGCACCTTGACCTGCATTGTGGACATCGTGTCTACCTTTGTCTGAAGTTCGGGTATATGGCCGGGACCCGGCGTGGTCAGTCGTTATCCAGCCGCTCGGCCACAAGTGCAATCAATTGATCGGCCAGCGCCCGTTTGCCCGCCTGGGCGAGCTGACGTTCGCCGCCGTCCCATGCCACGAACAGGGCGTTGTCGTCACGGCCGAAGGCATGCTCGGGGCCGACGATATTGCCGGCGATCATGGTCAATCCCTTGCGTTCGCGTTTGCCGCGGCTGGCGGCTTCCAAATCCGTGGTTTCGGCGGCGAAACCGAGGGTGAACACGCCCGGATGGTCGCGCGCCACATCGGCAATGATGTCGCGCGTGCGGGTCAATTCCAGCCGGGTATCACCCTCGCCTTTCTTGATCTTGTCCGCCTCGGTGATGGCAGGCCGGTAATCGGCAACCGCGGCAGCGCCGATGAAAACGTCCGCGGTATCGACACCATCCATGACCGCGGCATACATATCGGCCGCCGACTGGATATCGACCTGCTCGACGCCCGGGAGCGTATCGAGTGCGGTCGGGCCGGATATCAACGTCACCCGTGCGCCCTGGGCGGCACAGGCCGCCGCCAGCGCATAGCCCATGCGGCCCGAAGAATGATTGGTGATGAAGCGTACCGGGTCGAGCGCTTCACGCGTGGGCCCGGCGGTCACGACCACATGCCGCCCCGCCAGCGCGCCGCTGGCCGCCGAATCCAGAAAGTGGCCGACGACGGCATCGCGGATCGCCTCCGGTTCGACCATGCGCCCGGCGCCGGATTCGCGTTCGGCCAGTTCGCCCTCGGCAGGTCCGACCCACTCGACACCACGTGCCGTCAGCGTCTGGACGTTGGCCCGCGTCGCCTCGTGCGCCCACATCATGTGATTCATCGCCGGTGCGACGAGCACATCCGCGTCGCTGGCCAGGCACAGCGTGGTCAGCAGATCGTCGGCCCGCCCCTGAGCAAGCCGCGCGACGATATCGGCAGACGCCGGCGCAATCACGATCAGCTCGGCCCAGCGCGCAAGTTCAATGTGTCCCATGTTCAGCTCGGCGGCCTCGTCCCACAGGCTGTCGCGCACCGCGCGCCCGGACAGCGCCGCCAGTGTCATCGGCGTGATGAAACGTTGCGCCGAAGCGGTCATCACCACCTGCACATTGGCGCCGGCCTCGACCAGCCGTCGGGTGAGCATCGCCGCCTTGTAAGCCGCGATACTGCCGGTGATTCCGAGCACGATGTTGCGATTGGCAAGCTGTTGCATGACTTTATTGTACCTGTGCAACCATGAATTACATGGTAGATATACGCGTTCCTGCGCACCGAGCGCTACAAGGGGACAACGCATGCGTATATCCGACTGGCCGGCGTCCGAGCGCCCGCGCGAGAAACTGCTCGCCCGCGGCTCCGGCGCGCTGTCCGATGCAGAGCTGCTGGCGATCTTTCTGCGCGTGGGCGTGGCCGGCATGAGCGCGGTCGATCTGGCCCGCTCGATGCTCGCCGAACACGGCAGCCTGGCCGCATTGCTGGCCGCCGACCAGAAGCAATTCACCGCCACCCGTGGGCTGGGCACCGCCAAGTTCGTGCAACTGCAAGCGGTGCTGGAAATGGCGCGCCGGCATGCCGGCGAAGCGCTCGACGATGTGGACGTGCTGAGCGCACCCGATGCCACCCGTCGGTACCTCGCCGCCCAACTGGCCCACGTACCGCACGAAGTGTTCGCCTGCGTATTTCTGGACACCCGTAACCGGGTGCTCGCTTTCGAGGAAATGTTCCGCGGCACCATCGACGGCGCGGCAGTCTACCCACGCGAGGTCGTCAAGGCGGCACTGCGCCACAACGCCGCGGCACTGATACTCGCCCACAACCATCCATCCGGCGTAGCCGAACCCAGCCGCGCGGATCGCGACATTACCCGGCGGCTGGTGGACGCCCTGGCGCTGGTCGATATCCGGGTGCTCGATCACCTGGTGCTGGGCCGGAATGCGCATGTCTCTCTGGCGGAGCGCGGTCTGTTATAGCGGGGCTTGTTTTCACCGGGAAACGGCGGTTGTGTCGCATCGGTTTTAATGATTAAATATGCGGCTCGCTGACGCGCTGCGCGCGATCCAAGAGGTTAGTCATGTCCCAGATCTGTCAGGTCACCGGCAAGAAGCCGGTCACCGGTTACAACGTATCGCACGCCCACAACAAGACGAAACGTCGCTTTGTGCCCAATCTGCACCGACATCGTTTCTGGGTGGAATCCGAAAAGCGCTACGTGCGCCTTCGGGTGTCCGCCAAGGGTATGCGCATCATCGATCGTCAAGGTATAGACGCGGTGCTCGCCAAGCTGCGCGCCCGTGGGGAGAAAGCATAATGCGCGAAAAGATCCGCATGGTATCAACCGCCGACACCGGCTTTTTCTATACCACCTTCAAGAACAAGCGCAACACGCCGGACAAGCTTGAGATCAAGAAGTACGATCCCAAGGCGCGCAAGCATGTGATCTTCAAGGAAGCCAAGATCAAGTAACGCGCTCCGCATACGAGATGCGTAGAAGCCGGCCTCTGTGCCGGCTTTTTTGTGCCTGACACCCTTTGCCGTATGCCACCGACCCCGCTATCATTCGACAGGTCGGGGATGCGGGATCATCCGCGGCTTGTATTCCGGCCGGATCGCACGGTCATTCATGTTGTGGGGGAGTTCATGCACAAGTTTTATCCGGGCGCGCTGGTGCCCATCCTGATCCTGTTCAGCCTGCCGGCGCTGGCTCAGCCGCCCGTCGACGTCACCGCCAACTCGCGCTATACCTATGCCCAGGCGGCCTACGTACCGCAACAGCATTTCGATACCGACCTCGGCAACGGCATCAGCTCTCACGACGAGGCCGACGGTTTTGCCGCCAGTCTGTCGTATCACTTCGTCAATCAGGCCTACGTTTTCGCGCGCGGGGATTTCACCGACCTCGACAGCCCCCGTGGAGTCGACAGCGACGGCGACTACAACGCGTTCTCGGCCGGTCTGGGACTGCGCGGCCCGCTCGCCGACACCCGTCCTGACCGTGACGATTACGGCAAGGTCGATATCTATACCGAATTCTCCTACGAGGATCTGGAAGTCGACGGCCGCCTCGGTTTTCAGAACGACACCGTCAAAAGCAATCTCGACGGCAGTGGCTACGGCGTCGCCGTCGGCCTACGCTGGCTCGCCGCCAAGAGCGTCGAGCTCAACCCCTACGTCGGGTATCTCAACTACGGCGAGCCGAATGTCACCCTGCGCACCGACAACGACTCCCTGCGCCTGTCAGCCGACGAGGATCTGGACGGGGTGCGTTATGGCCTGCGCGCGGTGGTCGACGTAACCGCCCAGTTGTCGGCCATCGTCAGCTACGAGCGTTCCGACCTGGAAGTCGGCGGCGCGGATTACGAGTCGGACACGGTGCGCATGGGCGTGCGCTGGTACTTCCCTTCGCGCGGACTGGTCGCACGCTAGGCTAGGCGTCTGCCGTCAGCAGCAGATTGCCGACGGGATCGACCCGGGCCGACCAGCCCGGGGCAACCCATGTGGTCGTGACCGCCTCGCGCACGATGGCGGGGCCGTCAAAGCCCTGGCCGGCACGTAACGCGTCGCGGTCGTAGACCGGGACGGGGCTATCGATACCATGCACCGGCGAGGTGTCTGCCCTTTCGGGCGCCGCCTCGCCGGTCGCGATCACCGGCAACTCGACTGCTGGCGTGGGGCCGGCCAGATGCAGCCGGAGATTGACCAGCTCCACCGCCAGATCAAAGCGATGGCCAAATCGGGCCTGGTGCGCATCGTGAAACGCATCGATCAGTGTTCCCGGCGTCTGCCACTCCAGATTCAGGGACGCGCTCTGGCCGACATAGCGCAGGTCCGCGCTCACGCGTTCGCGGATATCGTCGCGCGCCACGCCTTCTTCGGCCAGCTCCGTCAGCGCTGATTCACGCAGCGGCGCCAGCCGCGCCCCGGTGTCGTCTTCCCCGACCGTTGCCAGCTCACGCAACACACTCACGGAGCGTTCGCGCGAGCGCCGTGCCACCAGCATGCCGAGTGCCGAAAGCACCCCGGCGAACACCGGAATCAGCACGCGGCGCATGCCCATCCCTTCGGCCAGCGCACAGGCATGCAGCGGTCCGGCACCACCAAAACACAGCAGACTGTCGTTATCGACGGACTCCCCGCGCGCGACGGAGATCACGCGTAGTGCCGCGGTCATGGCTTCGTCGGCGATCCGGAGTATACCGGCGGCGGCGTCTTCGACACTCAAGCCCAAAGGTTGGGCAATCCGCGCCACCGCCCGTCTGGCGGCATCGAGCTCCAGCCCCATATGCCCGCCCAGCCGGGTCGAGGCAGGCAGCCGGCCGAGGACGACATGGGCGTCGGTCACGGTCGGCTCCTCGCCACCCCGGCCGTAACAGGCCGGCCCCGGGGCGGCGCCGGCCGAATGCGGCCCGACCTGCAACAACCCGCCCGCATCCAGCCAGGCAATGGAGCCGCCGCCGGCGCCGATGGTATGCATGTCGACCATGGGGACGGCCACCGGATAACCGGCGATGCGGGTCTTGCTGGTCAACGCCAGTTCATCGCCGACCAGCGCCACGTCGCTGCTCGTGCCCCCCATGTCGAGTGTGAGCACACGTTCCAGACCAGCCGAGCGAGCCACGAACCGTGCGCCCAGCAGGCCACCGGCTGGACCGGAGAGCAAAAGGTTCACCGCGTTGTCGGCTCCCTGTTCGATCGCGACGGTACCGGCGGCGCCGTGCATGATCGCGACCCGCTCGAGCGCCTCCTGCAGCCGGCGCAGGTAACCCCCCACCGCCGGGCCCAGCGCGGCATTGAGCCAGGTGACAATACCGCGTTCGTACTCGCCGTATTCGGGCAGCACGCGGCTGCCACGGGTCACCGCCAGACCGGGGGCGGCCTGCTCGAGCGCCTGTTCGACGGCGCGCTCGGGGCCGTCGTCGAGAAACGAAAACAGCAGGTTGATCGCAACCGCCTGCGCGCCTGAAGCTCGGATACGGGCCACCAGATCTTCGAGCATGGCCTCGCCCACCGCGACCAGGGCGCTGCCATCGGCGGCGGTGCGGGCGTCGATCTCGAAGCACAGTTCGGGGGCGACCGGCACCGGCGGGGCATGCGGTTCCAGCGCATACAGCTCACCCCGGGCCTGGCGACCGATCGTGAGCAGATCGGCAAAACCACGATTGGCGACATAGGCGGTCCGCGCCAGATCGTTTTCCAACAAGGCGTTGGTCGCCACGGTCGATCCGTGCACGATGCGCCAGTGGGCGGCGTCATCACCGGCACAATGGTGCACACCGTCGATGACCGCGCGTTCGGGCGCTTGGGGCGTGGACGCAATCTTGTGTACCGTCAACGCCCCATCGACACGCGTGA
>Ga0206123_10000106_pt1 | contig 74870 bp, 62 predicted proteins | sample Helgoland_Spring_2_FD_160086 | JGI IMG/M metagenome (GOLD analysis project Ga0206123, IMG submission 160086) | Pelagic subsurface seawater microbial communities from Kabeltonne, Helgoland, North Sea - Helgoland_Spring_Bloom_20160316_1 | ecosystem: Environmental > Aquatic > Marine > Epipelagic ...
CCTTGATCTCGGTGGCCAGGTTGGCGAAGCCTTCCGGCGCGGTGCCGGGGTCCGCCAGGGTGTCCTGGTCCGCGAAGTAGAAGAAGTTTTTCTTCAGATCCAGGTCGTCACGAACTTCCTGGATCACTTCCACCAGCTCGGCGCCGATAATGGCAGCCTTGGGTTCCACCAGATTAAAGCTGTGGGTGAGCACCTTGCCTTTCTGGGAGGTGTTGATCAGCGCGGAGCAGACACCCAGCTTGGCGCAACCGAGTACGGAGGCGAGCAGTTCCGGGCGGTTTTCCACATCCACCGCCACGGTGTCGCCTTTCTTCAGGCCGATGGAAGCCAGGTAGTCGGCAATCCGGTTGGCCCAGGCGTTGAACTGCTTGTAGGTGATCTCCCGGTCTTCGTAAAGAATGGCGACGCCGTTGGGGTTGCTCTCGGTGGCCTTTTCAAAAGCCACCCCCAAGCCCAGCGGCGTAGTGGTGTCGGTGATCTTGCTCATTTTCGAGCCTTTGATCAGACCGGGCAGATTACCGAAGATTTCGGGAACCTTGGACAGAAGCTTGGGCAACGTAATGACGTCGGCGTTGCTCATGGGATCTCCATTGTCTGTGTTCTTGGAATGCCCGGATCATGCCGGGAGTTTATATAAAGCATTGCTCTGGATTACTGCATGTCGCTTTGCATCCGGCTCCTCCTGGAGCGGCGCAATAGCCGCTCCTGAGTGCATCGCGGCGGCTCGGTACCTTACGATCGGGGGCGAGCATACCTTACCGTCCGCCCCCTATACCGGCAAGCAAACCGCCGGGTCTTGCGCGACCGGTCAGTCGCGCTCGACACCGTATTCAATCATATTCTGGCACTAACGTCCGTTACCCGAAAACGCCAGCGGATTGTCATTCCATGACAGGCCGTCGTTGACACCTCTAATTGGCGGGGGTCACGGTGATCAGCAATTGCTGGCGTTTGACCTGGTCGCCGGCGGCCACGGTGACCGCTTCCACGGTGCCGTCGCAGTCCGCTTTCAGGGCATGCTCCATTTTCATCGCTTCCAGCACCGCCAATGTCTGTCCCCTTTTTACCTGATCGCCGGCGGCGGCGCTCACATCGATTACGGCGCCGTCCATGGGCGCTTTAAGCTGGCCGGAGCCGGGGCCCTGTTCGCCGGCGCTGGCGCGGTGGGTGCGTTCTTCGAAACAGGCGCGCAGGCCGCCGTCCTGCAGCCACACCCGACCGCCTTGGCGGAACCAGTGATAGCGGCCCCGCACGCCGTCCAGGGTGGCGATCAGGGTGCCGTCGTGGTCGACCCTGTCCAGCGTCAGGTCGGGCCCGTTGTGGATCCCGTCCGGTGTCAGGTAGAGAGTGCGTTCCCGGTCGCCGTGGGCGAGCACCAGGGGCTGGGCGCCCAGGCCGCTGGAGTGCCAGTTGCGATAGCCGGCCCGGCCGGCGGCATCACCGGCGCCGGCCCGCGCCAATAGCAGGGCGGCCAGTGCCCATAGCGATTCCGGTACTTCGGCCGGTTGCAGGCCCGGATCGTCGGCGAAAGGACCGTCGATAAAGGCGGTGGTGGCGGTGCCGTCAGCAAACCGCGGGTGGCGCAGAATCGCCGCCAGGAAGCGGCGATTGTCGTCCAGGCCCATTAGTACGGTCTCTTCCACGGCACGGATCAGCCGCCTTCGGGCCTCATCGCGGCTGGCCCCGAAGGCGATGATCTTGGCCAGCATGGGGTCATAGTGGCTGCCCACTTCGGCACCGTCCACCAGACCGTGATCGATCCGCACGCCGTCGCCGGCGGCGGGAGACCAGCGCAGCACCGGTCCGGTTTGTGGCAGATAGCCCTGGGCGGGATCTTCAGCGTACAAGCGCACTTCCATGGCGTGCCCGGAAAGCGAGACCTGGTCCTGGGTCAGCGGCAGGGCTTCCCCGGCGGCCACGCGCAGTTGCCAGGCGACCAGGTCCTGCCCGGTGACCAGCTCGGTGACCGGGTGTTCCACTTGCAGGCGGGTGTTCATTTCCAGGAAATAGAACTGACCGTCGTCGCCGAGCAAAAATTCCACCGTGCCGGCGCCCACATAAGCGCAAGCTTTGGCGGCGTTCACCGCCGCCTCGCCCATGCGTTGGCGAAGCGTTTCATCGACGGCGGGGGAGGGCGCTTCCTCGACTACTTTCTGATGGCGGCGTTGCACCGAGCAATCCCGCTCACCGAGATGGATAACGTTGCCGTGGTGGTCGCCGAACACCTGGATTTCCACGTGGCGGGGGTTGATCACCGCCCGCTCCAGAATCAGCTCGTCGTTGCCGAAGCTGCTGTTCGCTTCCTGGCGGGCGCTTTTCAGTTGCGCCGCGATCTGCGCCGCGTCGGTGACCACGCGCATGCCCCGGCCGCCGCCGCCGGCGCTGGCTTTGATCATTAGTGGTAAGCCCACTTGGTCGGCTTCGCGGATCAGGGTGTCGTCATCCTGTGCTTCGCCCTGGTAGCCGGGCACGCACGGTACGCCGGCGTCCTGCATGGCGATTTTCGATAATCGCTTGGAACCCATCAGGCGAATCGCCTCTACCGGCGGACCGATAAAGGTGACACCGGCTTCGGCGCAGGCGGCAGCGAAATCAGCGTTCTCGGAAAGGAAACCGTAACCGGGGTGTACGGCGTCGGCGCCGGTGCGGCGGCAGGCGTCCAGCAGGGCATCCACGTTCAAGTAGGAGGCCGCCGCGGTCGCCGGGCCGATGCACACCGCCTGGTCGGCGAGTTGCACGTGACGGGCACCGGCGTCCGCTTCGGAGAACACCGCCACGGTGTGGTAGCCCAGCGATTGTGCCGATGCGATTACCCGGCAGGCGATCTCGCCGCGGTTGGCGACCAGGATTTTCTCAAAGCTCATTGCCATTCCTTATTCGTTTGTAGGAGCGGGCGTTGTAGGAGCGGGCCTTGCCCGCGAAAGGGAGCGAAGCTCCCGGCAGGATTCAAGAGGCCTTCCTAACGGCGGCACTAACAGCGTCTCTGGGATCCTGCTGGGTGGCCAAGGCCACCCTTTCGCGGGCAAGGCCCGCTCCTACAAGGCCGGCTCCCACAGGAATACCTAATCATCGTTGCTGGCCCACTTCGGCAAGCGTTTCTGCACGAAGGCGAGTGTGCCCTCCTGGCCTTCTTCGCTGGCCACGGCCTGGGCGAATTCGCCGGCGGCGCGGTCGAGCAGCTCTTCCATGGGCACGTGGCCCACGTCCAGCACCAGTTGTTTGGTGGCGCGGTTGGCATTGGGGGCGCAGCGGCGCACCTGGCCGAGCAGGTCAGCGAGTTTCTTCTCCAGCTCCGCCGTGGAGTCCGCCACTTCGTGGACCACGCCTTGCTCCAGCGCATGGTGGCCGTCGAAGCGTTGGCCGGTGAGGGCGATGCGGCGGGCGCGGGTAAGGCCGATGCGCTGCACCACGAACGGCGCGATCTGAGCCGGGATGACACCGAGGCCGGTTTCCGGCAGTGCGAATTTGGCGTCACCGGCGGCGATGGCCACGTCGCTGACACAGGCCAGCCCGAACCCGCCGCCCATCACCGCCCCTTCCAGCACTGTGATCAGCACCTGGGGTAGGCGGTTGGCGATGCTGATCATCTCGCCGAAGCGTCGGTTCAGGCGCAGAAACGCCTGCGGGTCGCCTTCGGCGGCCTGTTGCCGCGCGCCGGTCATATCCTTGATGTCGCCGCCGGCGCAGAAATGCCCGTCGGCGCCACGCAATACCAGCGCCCGCACCTCGGCGCCGCCGGTGTCGTTTCCCAGCCAGTCGAACACGTCCATCAGCTCGTTCACCATGGTCAGGCTCATGGCATTACGCACTTCCGGTCGGTTCAACGTGATGTGCAGAACGCCGCTTTCACGGGAAAGCTTCAGCGCCGTCGTCTCAGGTAAAGTCATGGTCCATCCCGCTATTAACTATTCACTGTTCACTATTAACTGTTTTTCTTTTTGCCGGGCAACATGCCCATGGTTTTACAAATAATGCCCAGCATGATTTCGTCGGCGCCGCCGCCAATGGAGCCCAGGCGGCCATCGCGGTAGAGCTGGCTGGCGGGGTTATCCCACATGAAGCCGTTGCCGCCCCAGTACTGCATGCAGCCGTCGGCCACTTCCCGGGAAAGGCGGCCGGCTTTGAGCTTGGCCATGGATGCCAGGCGCAGTACGTCGCCGCCGTTGATGTAGGTTTCGCAGGCTTGCCAGACCAGGGCGCGCAGTAGTTCCACTTCGGTTTGCAGTTCCGCCAGCTTGAAGTGCACGGATTGGTTATCCAGCAACGGCATGCCGAACACCTGGCGCTCGCGGGCGTATTCGACGGTTTGAGAGATCAGGTTTTCGCAGCCTTTGATGGAGTTGGCGGCGCCCCACAGGCGTTCCTCCTGGAACTGCATCATCTGCATCATGAAGCCCATGCCTTCCTGGCCGATCAGGTTGCGCTGCGGCACGCGGACATCATCAAAAAATACTTGCGCGGTTTCCGAGCTGCGCATGCCCAGTTTGTTCAAGTGTTTGTCCACGGTGATGCCGGTCGCGGTCTTGGGCACCACGATCAGTGATTTGTTGACGTGGGCTTTGTCGTCGGAAGTGTTGGCGAGCAAACAGAAGAAGTCGGCGCTCGGCGAGTTGGTGATCCACATTTTGGTGCCGTTGATCACGTAGTCGTCGCCGTCTTTCTTGGCGGTGGTCTTGATGCTGGCCACATCGGACCCGGCGTGGGGCTCGGAGACAGCAATGGCGGCAACCATGTCGCCGGCAATGGCCGGCGCCAGATAGTCGCGCTTGAGTTCCTCGGAGCCGAAGCGCGCCAGCGCCGGGGTCGCCATGTCGGTCTGTACGCCGATGGACAGGGGAACGCCGCCGCAATGGGCACCGCCGATTTCCTCGGCGACGATCAGCCCGTAGGAATAGTCCAGGCCCATACCGCCGTACTCTTCCGGTTTGGTGACGCCGAGCAGGCCCAGATTGCCCATCTTTTTGAACACGTCGTGGATCGGAAATCGGCCCGCTTCTTCCCATTCCGGGACGAACGGATTCACTTCTTTATCGATAAAGTTGCGCACCGTGCGGCGCAGTTCTTCATGTTCCTGAGTAAACAACATGGGTCGGGTCCTGTGTTTGTTGGCTCGTTGTGTTGAGCGCTGGAATGTCAGCGGTTAAAAAAACCTGGTGGTTTTAGTTAACAGTTAATGGTTAATAGTGAATAGCGAAACAAAGTGCTTTCCGGCCTTCGCCGGACGCACCAAACGCTTCTGCAACGGTGTTCTCGCTATTAACTGTTCACTATTAACTTTTAACTGACTCATAGTCTTGCTACGCCAAACGTATTGGCATGGAGGTTCCGTTCTTCCGCTTGCCGGCACATGTCCAGCACGTAGGCCAGCACTTTGCGGGTGTCGCGGGGGTCGATGATGCCGTCATCCCAGAGGCGGGCGGTGCCGTACAGCGCGGTGGATTGCGCATCCAGTTTTTGCGCGGTGCTTTGTTGCAGCATGTCGAGCACCTTCTCGTCCGGCTCCAGGCCGTTGGCCCGTTGTTTGGCTTCGGCGACGATGCGCAATACGGTGCCGGCCTGCTGACCGCCCATCACCGCCACCTTGGCGTTGGGCCAGGCGAAGATGAAGCGCGGGTCCAGTCCGCGGCCGCACATCGCGTAGTTGCCGGCTCCGTACGAGCCGCCGACGAGAATGGAAATCTTCGGCACCCGGGCATTGGCCACCGCCTGGATCATCTTCGAGCCGTGCTTGATGACGCCGTTTTGTTCCGGGTCGGTGCCGACCATGAAACCGGTGGTGTTGTGGAGAAACAGTAGAGGCCGGCGGGTCTGGTCGCAGAGCTGGATAAACTGCGCGGCCTTGGCGGCGCCGCGCGGGGTGATCGGGCCGTTGTTGCCGATCACGCCCACCGGCTGACCTTCGATGTCGATCCAGCCGCACAGAGTGGCGCTGTCCCAATCGTTTTTGAAATCCAGAAAGTCTGAGCCGTCGGCGATGCGGGCGATGATTTCACGCACGTCATAGGGTTTCTTGCTGTCTGCGGGCACCACCCCCAGTAATTGCTCCGGGTCGTACAGGGGATCAGACCAGGATGGCTGTTCGGGGGGGCGGTCACGCAGACCCAGTTTGCTCATGATGTCGCGGGCGTGGCGAATACCGTCGGCGTCGTTCTCGGCCAGATACTCGGCGGTGCCGGCCACGCCGGTATGCATTTCCGCGCCGCCCAGTTCCTCATCGGTGGCGACCTCGCCGGTGGCCGCTTTGAGCAACGGCGGGCCGGCCAGGAACATCTTGGCGCGGTTGCGCACCAGTACCACATAATCAGACAGGCCGGGCTGGTAGGCGCCGCCGGCGGTGGCGTTGCCGTGCACCACGGTGATCTGTGGAATACCGGCGGCGGACAGGCGCGCTTGGTTGGCAAAGGTGCGGGCGCCTTCCACGAACACGTCGGCGGCGTAGTTAAGATTGGCGCCGCCGGATTCCACCAGGCTCACCATGGGCAGCCGGTTTTCCTGGGCGATACGTTGCAGGCGCAGGGTCTTATGCAACCCGGACGGTGTCACTGTGCCGCCTTTAATGGCGGAGTTGGACGCCGTGACCAGGCAACGGACGCCGCACACATAGCCGATGCCGGCAATGGTGCCGCCGCCGGCTTCGGTGCCGTCCTTGTCGTCGTGCATTTTATAGCCGGCCAGGTTCATCAGGCTCAGATAAGGCGAGCCCGGATCGAGCAGCCGGGCCACCCGCTCGTGGGGCAGCAGTTGACCACGCTTTTCGAATTTTTCCCGTTTGCTTTCCGCGGTGTCGCGGACGCCCTGTTCGATGGCGCGAAATTCCGCCACCGCCTGCAGCAAGGCGTCGCGGTTTTGCCGGTATTCCTCGCCGTTCGGGTCGAGGGCGGATTCGAGTACAGACATTAATCCAGCTCCTTGAGCACGTTGGGCGTTACGGCACGATGGAAGCCGTCGTAGGGTTTGGAGTTGTTGTGATCGGGCAGCGGGAACATGGCCACATTGCCCTGGCTGGCGGCACCGTCAATGCGCCAGGTGTCGCCGCTGATAAACGCCGCGCCTTCGCTGAGCAGGAAGGTGATGGCGGAAGACACTTCCGCTTCCAGGCCGAGCCGCTTCAGGGGCACCGCGCCGCGCAGGGTTTTGATGGTTTGCTGCATGCCTTCCGGGTAGGTGTCCATGCCGGACGATGCGATCCAGCCCGGCGCCACCGCATTGACGCGCACGCCGGCGCAGGCCCATTCCAGGGCGGCGGTTTTGGTGAAGTTATCCATGCCGGCCCGGGCGGCGCCGGAGTGGCCCATGCCGGGCATGCCGCCCCACATGTCGGCGACGATATTGACGATGCTGCCGCCGGTTTTGTTCATGCCTTGCATGAACACTTCACGGGCCATCAGGAAACCACCGGTGAGATTGGTGCGGATCACCGTTTCCCAGCCCTTCTGACTGATCAGTGCCACCGGCGAGGGAAACTGGCCACCGGCGTTGTTGACCAATCCGTGGACCTCGCCGACCTGTTTGTAGATCGCCGCCACGGCTTGCCGAACGTTTTCTTCGTCGCGGATATCGCAGGAGAACGACAGTGCCTCGTGGCCGGTGTCTTCCTGGATTTCGTCGGCGACGGTTTTCAGCTTGTCTTCCTTGCGACCGAGCAGGACCACCCGGGCGCCCAGCGCCGCCAGTTCATGGGCGGTGCAACGGCCGATACCGGAACCGCCGCCGGTAACGATGATGGTTTTATCCGCGAACAGATCGGAGCGGAATACGGAGCGATAGGGCATGGGTCGGGGTCCTTTAATGTTTGGTGAAAAGCAGCAGCGACGGTGTTTTACAGCGCCCGGCGTCCAGCGTCCGGCGTTCGCCCAGTCGAGCAAGATTCGCCGGTTTCATTGCACGCTCTCCGCGATCTCGGCGCTGACCGGGATCGGCATATCCAAAAGCTGTTGCGCGAACGCCTTGCCCTGCGGGTCGATCCGCAGGCTGGCGATGCCGCCGCCGCCGAGAGCGTGACGCAGCAGGAAGTTGAAGGCGTTGAAGCCGGGCAACTCCCAATGGCTGACGCTGCCACGGTCCGGGTCGAGCACGTGTTGCATGTATTCGGCCACGGTGGCGTCGGTGAGAGCGGCGCGCAGGTACGGCAGATATTCCGCCTTGCGTGCCATCACGCCGATATTGGCGTGGTCGCCCTTGTCGCCGGAGCGGGCCCAGGCCAGTTTTACCAGCGGTACCGTGGTGTCGCCGGTGTCGGTGTCGGTGCCGTTGGTGTCCGGCAAGCTGGCGGGGTCCAGCGGCGTGCCTACCGGCACGCCCACTTCCGTGGGGCTGCCGTCCAGGTCCACGGTGGCGGTGACCTCAACCTTGGGGACCAGCGTCGAGAACAAACGGATGCGCGGCATCGGTTTGGGACGGCCGCCGACCAGGCCGGACAAGCCCGGCGCCATGCCGGTGGCGGCCTGGGCGATTTCCCGGGCGAACAGACCCAGCGCCTTCCGGTCGTCGTGCAGGGCGGCGATTTTGACCACCACCTCGCGGCTGTCCTCGCGGCGCGCCTGGGCGCCATAGGTGGTTTCGCTGCCGAGAATTTCCACGCTGGTGTCGCGCATGGCGGGCAGGCCCAATTGACCGAGCAGGCCGTCGGTTTTTTTCAGGATCGCCGCGGCCACCGCGCGGCCCTTGGCCGGCGCTTCCCGGCCGCCCATCAGGAAGGAGGCGGTGATCTTCTGACCGTCCGGGTAGGTGGCGGACACTTTATAGGTGTCGGTGGGCGGCAGGCCGCGGGCGCCGCTGACCCGTACCCGGTGTTCGCCGTCCTGCTCCAGGGTGACGCCGGTGAAGTCGCACACCACGTCGGGCAGGATATAGGCGCGCGGGTCGCCTATTTCATAGAGCACCTGCTCGCCCACCGTGGCCGGAGTGACCAGGCCGCCGGTACCCGGGGGTTTGGTGATCACAAAAGTGCCGTTGTCGTGGCACTCGGCGATCGGGAACCCCATGTTGTGGAAGTCCGGCACCTCGCGCCAGTCGGTGAAATTACCGCCGGTGCATTGTGCGCCGCACTCGATCACATGGCCGGCCAGTGAGCCCTGGGCCAGCTTGTGGTAGTCGTCGTCGGCCCATTTGAATTGGTGCATCAACGGGCCCAGCACCAGGGCGGAATCGGCGATCCGGCCGGTCAGTACCAGATCGGCACCGGCGTCCAGCGCGGCCTGGATCGGCAGGGCGCCCAGGTAAGCGTTCATGGTCACGGTCATCGGCGGCAGGGCGGCGCCGCTGTCCAGTTCCTTGCAGTCGGAGAACTGCTCGCGACGGCCGTTCAGGTCGTCGCCTTCCACCAGCGCGATGTTCATTTCCACGCCGGCCTCGGCGAACACTTTTTGCAGTGCCGCGCGGCAAGCGCGTGGATTCACGCCGCCGGCGTTACTAACCACCTTGATGTTCTTGTCTTTGATCTCCCGGGCCAGAGGCGCCATCACCTGGGTGACGAAGTCGTGGGCGTAACCGGCGTCGGGGTCCTTCATGCGGGAGCCCGCCATGATCGACAGAGTGACTTCCGCCAGGTAGTCGAACACCAGATAATCGATGTCGCCTTGGCGCACCAGTTGGAAGGCGGCACTGTTGGTGTCGCCCCAAAAGCCGGCGGCGCAGCCGATGCGAACGGGTTTGGCCGTACCCTCTACCATAATCATGTCCCGAATTGCTGTTGTGCGGATGATCTCGTAAGCTACCAAGCAAGCGCTTGGTTTGGCAAGAGGCAGAGGGAAGTACATTGTGGGAGCGGCCTGTGTGGGAGCGGCCTGTGGGAGCTTGCTTGCAAGCGAAAGGCCGGCAAAGTCGGCCGGCAGGATTCCAGAGGCCTTTCTAACGGCAGCACAATCAGCGTCTCTGGTATCCTGCCGGGAGCTTCGCTCCCTTTCGCGGGCGAGGCCCGCTCGCACAGGGCCACCCTTTCGCGGGCGAGGCCCGCTCCCACAGGGCCACCCTTTCGCGGGCGGGGCCCGCTCCCACAGGGTCCGCTCCCACAAGCCTGCCCAAGCCGGCTTGCAGCTTGCAGCTTGCAGCGATTAAATGCGCCCCGAGGAGGAGCCACCACCATGCCCGATACACCCGCCATTCACGGCATCGACAATTCGCCCCGGGGCCGCTTACTGAGCGCCGCCGCCCATTTGTTCCGCGACAAGGGGTTCGATCGCACCACGGTGCGGGACATCGCCGCCGCGGTGGGTATTCAGAGCGGCTCGATCTTCCATCATTTCAAAAGTAAGGAAGACATTCTTTACGCGGTGATGGAAGAGGTGATCCGTTTCAACACCGAGCGCCTGCGCCAGGCGGTGGCGGCCGCCGACACGCCGCTGGAGCAATTGCGCAACCTAGTGCGCGCGGAGCTGACCGCCACCGTGGGTGACACTCGCGAGGCGATGGTGGTGATGGTGGCGGAGTGGCGCTGTCTCAGTGAACCGAAGCAACAGGACGCTCTGGCGCTGCGCGAAATCTACGAGCAAATCTGGTTGGACGTGTTGGGCCGGCTTCAGCAGGCGGGGGCCTTTTACGCCGATCCCTTTATCATGCGCCGTTTGCTCACCGGTATGATCGGCTGGACGCCCAATTGGTTCAGCACCAATCGCCGGCTGTCCGTGGAGGACCTGGCGGACCTGATTGTCGACCGGGTGGTGGGCGAAGCATGATCGGCAACGGCATCGCCTGGGGGCGCACTGGCTATACCATCATCGAAGAAGGTGAGTTGCAGCGCGAGACGCTGCAGTTGCGCATTGATCATTATATCGTCGCCGGGCCCGACGGCCGGCCCTTGCCGGGGCGTTTCTCGACCCTTGAAGCGGCCAAGACCTTCGTCGAGCAGAGAGAGGCCGGCGGCTGACGCCGTTGCGGAGCGACCTTTGTGCGAGCGGGCCTTGCCCGCGAAAGGCCGGCAAAGCCGGCCGGCGGGATTCCAGAGACGTCTGAAAGGGGCGCAGCAACAAGGTCTCTGGGATCCTGCCGGGAGCTTCGCTCCCTTTCGTGGGCGGGGCTCGCTCGCACAGTTCGCGCAATTTATGAACGAACAGTGTCATCAGGTCAAAAAAGCCGTTGACACCCCGGGCCCAATCCCTAAAATGGCGCCCACTTCGCAACGCGAACCTGGGTGGTTAGCTCAGCTGGGAGAGCATCTGCCTTACAAGCAGAGGGTCGGCGGTTCGATCCCGTCACCACCCACCAGATTCATTGTGAAAACCAGTTTGGAGCGGTAGTTCAGTTGGTTAGAATACCGGCCTGTCACGCCGGGGGTCGCGGGTTCGAGTCCCGTCCGCTCCGCCATCTTCATGATCTTTCTCATTAATTCCGTTTTGGTTTGATGGCGACGCCGGCTCTGCCCGCGTCGCCTTTTTATTTGCCTGAACCTTTCCCGCCGATACCGATCCAACCCCTGTTGCTGACCGATTCCGCGCCACGGCTGTCATTTCCGCGCCACGGCTGTCATTAAGTCGTCACGGGCGGTGTTTTAAGCTTACCAATGAATACACTGAAAACCGGCCCGCCGGGCCGAATGGAGAATCCTTATGGATGAATATCTGGAAGACCAACTGGAAGAAAAACTGTGGCTGGAAAGCCTGGATGACCTGGACGATGATGGCGCCGACGATGGCGTGGAGCTTTGAGCCGCGAGCTTCAGGGCGCAAGCACCCCGTGCCACCACGGAGTCATCGCTTGTAGCCTGTAGCTTGTTGCCGGCCCCCGTTTTTCTTTTCCCTGTCTTTGCGGTTCTTTCTTCCCCTCCGATCAACGTTCCATACCCCTAATCGCCTTATTCATCGACCCTCGGGCCGACGTTTCGAGCTGTCGCGATGAAAGGTCCCTTTTTGGTGACCGGTTTCCTTGTTTTGCGATCACCCCTGTGAATATCCTGTTTGGCACCTGGGGTGCCGGGATCTGACTGGCAGCGGCAAGGAGTGACGCATCGTGTCACTGGCCGCGCATGAATAACAACGAAAGGATAACCACGAAGGGAAGGCTTATGGCGGGTTCGTCAGTGACCTCCGAAGCGGTGCTGTTCTATTGCGCGAAGGGCATCGGCAAGAGCATGTTATACGCCGATTTCGAAGCGATTCTGGATGGCATGGTGGGGGTGCCGGAATTCGCCGGCAAGGAAATGCGCGGTGCCTATTGTCTGGTCAATGGCCGGTTGCGGGTCAAGGCGCTGGTGCTGTTTCTGATCGACTTCGATAACGACGGCATGGCCGACACCACCTGGAATGTGCCGTTGCGCCACCTCGCCGAGCACGGTGGCCCGGGCCCGGACATGGGCGCCGGCCCGATTCGACTGGCATGCCGCAGTCAATGTCCGGTGGCGTGGCATCAGGACCAGCTTTGGGACCCGGCCATGAAGCCCGGCGCCAACGACTTCGTCGCCGCTCGCGATCTGTTGCGTCACCGCGGTGCCAAGATGGGCCTGGAGGTGGATGAGGATCTGCCGCCGGTGGCGGTGCCCACCCTGGCCGGTGAGGATGTGCCTACCGTGCGGTCCGCCGAGGCCGTCGCCAAGACCAAGAGCGACGACGAAGAGCGTGTGCGTCTGGCCCGCACTATCAAAGAACTGCGGCTGCGTATTCACACTCTGGAGACCGGCCAGAAAGAGGAAGTCGCCCAACTGCGTTACGCCCAGCAGCAGAAGGAGGAAATCCTCAGCGCCCAGTTGGAAAAGGTGCTGATGCAGTTCAAAACGCTCAAGTCCCAGAACGCCGCGCTGCGCGAACAGAACGGCTCGCTCAAGGCTCAGGTGGAATCGCTTAATCGCAATCTGGAAGAGCATGCCGGCCGCCATGCGGAGCAAGGCAGTGAGGTGGAGCGTCTCGCCGAGCAGTACAAGGTGTCGCTGGAGCAGCGCCTGGAAGAAGAACGCGCGCGGCTGGCGGATGAAATCCACAGCCGTGAAATGGACGTGTTGAACCGGGACGATCTGATCAACCAGTTACGCGCGGAGATCTCCGAGTTGAAGCGCGATCAGATGAAGGTAGCGCATTCCGGTGGCCAGAAAATCCTCGATAAGCTGGAGGATCTCGGGCTCAGCTTCATTGCCTTTCATCCCGGTGCCGGGCACGTGTCCGTGGCTGCCGACCAGATCGCCGATTACATGAACAATCCGGTGGCGTTCGCCGCCCGCAAATGCCTGGTCACTGAAGACCATTACCGGGCCTGGCTGGAACACTATGAAAACCCGGTATGCCGGGTATCGGTGGGTCCGGACCAGACCACTTGCGGCAAGCGGGTGATCCGGGTGGATGTGCCCAACCAGTTCAAGCCCGGCGTGTCGGACTGTAATTCCAATCGCTGCCCGCATTGTCGGTCCGATTCGTCCATCGATAACGTGCTCCGGTTCCGTTAGGCAGGACCACGAAAAGGGGCGGCATCACGACTTGGTAAGTTTTTTGCAGGTCTTCTCGCCATTGAACGGCGCCAGAGCCGTAACCATAAGAAAGAATCAGGGGGAGTTGGGATGGCCCATGAATCCATCGACAAGAGCCTGTTACAGACCTTTGTGCCGGTGAACGCCTTGTCCGGCGACCAGTTGGACTGGCTGCTCGACCAACAGGAAGTGCGCCGTTACGAAGCCGGTGACGTGCTGTTCCGTCAGGGGGACCGGGACAACACCACGATCTATCTGCTGAGTGGCGAAGTGGAGCTGTTCAGTGAGCAGGGCGAACGCTCCGTGATCAGCGCCGGGGACAGCGCGTCCTGGCATCCGCTCGGCCATTTCCAGCCGCGCCGGGACGACTGCAAGGCGATTGGTGAAGTCAGCGTGGTGCGCTTCGACAGTTTTCGTCTGGACACCATTCTTTCCTGGGATCAGTCCGCCGGCTACGTGATTCTGGACATCAACGCCAACGCGGCTTATCAACATGATCGGGAGTGGATGATCCGGTTGCTCAAATCGAAACTATTCCACCGCGTGCCGCCGTCCAACATCCTGGAGATTTTCCGCCGCCTGCGCGCGCGCCGTTGCAAAGAAGGCGAAGCGATCGTCACCCAGGGTGAGCAGGCCGATTGCTGCTACATCATCAAGGAAGGGGTCTGTGAAGTGGCGATCACGCTGGGCGGTAAAAGCAGCGAAGCGATGCCGGTGGCGATGCTCGAAGAAGGGCAATGGTTCGGCGAGGAAGCGTTGCTCTCCGGCAAGCCCCGCAACGCCACGGTGACCCTGGCCACCGATGGCGTGTTGATGCGCCTGGACCGCCAGGATTTCGATGCGCTGCTGCGTGAACCGGTGATCAATACGCTTGCCGCCGACGAGGCGCGGGCGCGCATCGAGGCGGGCGCCCGCTGGCTGGATGTGCGCACCGTTGATGAATTCGACCAGAAGCATCTTGCCGACGCGGCCAACATCCCGCTTAGCGCGCTGCGTCTGAAATCCCGGTTGCTCGACCCCGCCGCCCACTATGTCGCCTACTGCGACACAGGACGGCGTAGCGCTACCGCCGCTTTTTTGCTAAAAAACGTCGGTCTGGATGTGTTCGTGCTGGATGGCGGCATCAATGGCAATGCTGATACCCTGCAGGACTATCTGAAATAGCGTACCTCTGCAGCAGGAATAACGTGTCCCAGGAAAAGTTTCGCAATATCGGTCTGATCGCCCGTACCGAGAGTGAACAGGCGCTGTACTCAGTGCGGCAACTGATCCACTTCCTGCACGGTCGCGACTGTACCGTGATTCTCGACAAGTCGATTGCAGGCAGCCTGCCGGAATCCGGGCTGCAGGCCGCCAAGGCCTCGCAAATGGGCGACGCCTGCGATCTGGTGATCGTGGTGGGCGGCGACGGCAGCCTGCTGGGCGCCGCCCGTGACCTGGCCCGTTTCGACGTGCCGGTACTGGGCATCAACCGCGGCCACCTGGGCTTTCTCACCGACATTCTGCCTTCCGAGATCGAATCGCGGGTGGGGCAGGTGCTGGACGGCGATTACGCCACCGAACGCCGTTTCCTGCTGGATATGGAAGTGCGGCGCGGCAAGACCGTGATGGGCGAGGGCAGCGCGTTGAATGATGTGGTGCTGCTCTCTGGTGACAGTGTCCATATGATCGACTTCGAACTGACCATCGACGGGCACTTCGTCTACGGTCAGCGCTCTGACGGTCTGATTATCTCCACGCCCACCGGTTCCACCGCCTACGCTCTGTCCGGCGGTGGTCCGATCATGCATCCGCGCCTGGACGCCATGGTGCTGGTGCCGCTCAACCCCCACACCCTGACCAGCCGACCGCTGGTGGTGGACGGCAACAGCGAGATCAAGATCCATATCACCACCGAGAAGGTGAATCCGCTGGTGAGCTGCGACGGCACCGCCGGTATCCGGCTGCAGGCGGAAGATGTAATCGCGATCCGCAAAAAACCGCACCGGCTGCGCTTGATCCACCCGCCGGGCCACGATTTCTACCAGGCCTGCCGTTCCAAGCTGGGCTGGAGCAGCCGTCCCGGCGACGGCAATTAGCGTGTATCCTGTACGCCATATCCAAGTCACAGCTTTTTTGCAGGTACCCCATGGCTTCTTCCCCTTCCTTCGACGATCTCATCGACGGCATGACCCTGGAGGTGTGGCACAACATGCGCACCGCGGTGGAAACCGGCCGCTGGCCGGACGGCCGCCGGGTCAGCGATGAACAACGGGCGTTGTGCCTGCAGGCGGTGATCGCCTGGGAAAACCGCAACCTGCCCGAGGAAGAGCGTACCGGCTACGTCCCCAGCCACTGTCAGAGCGCCGACGACGAGCCCCCGGAGCAAGCGGTGGACCTGCGCCCCTCGCGCCGACACGGAGAACATTGATGAGAGACGGCAACCCAGCTCCGGTAACCCGCCTGACCGATTACCGGCCACCGGCCTATCTGGTGGACGACACCCGCCTGGACGTGGATTTGCGTGACGGCCACGCCCGGGTCACCGCCGAACTGTCGATCCGGCGCAACCCGGCGCGCGCCGACGGCCCCGCCGAACTGGTGCTCGACGGCGAGCACCTGGAACTGCTTGCCCTGCGCCTGGATGACCAGGCGCTGGAGGAAGGCGATTACCGGCTCGAAGACGGCCGGCTTACCGTGCTCAAGGTGCCAGACCGTTTCACCCTTGTCTCCGAGGTGCGCATCCATCCGGAGAGCAACACGGCCCTGGAAGGCCTCTACCGTTCCAACGGCATGTATTGCACCCAATGCGAGGCGGAAGGCTTCCGCCGCATTACTTTTTTCCCGGATCGACCGGACGTGCTCAGCCGTTTCACCACTACCATTCACGCCGACCGGGAAGCCTATCCGTTGCTGCTCTCCAACGGTAACCCGGTGGCCCGGGGCGACGAAGAGGGGGGGCGTCATTTCGCCACCTGGGAAGATCCGTTCCCCAAGCCCTGCTATCTGTTCGCCTTGGTGGCTGGTGATCTGGCTTGCCTGGAAGACAGCTTCCGCACCGCCTCCGGCCGCGACGTGGCGCTGCGTCTGTACGCCGAGCATCGGGATCTGGACAAGCTCGACCACGCCATGGATTCACTCAAGCGCGCCATGGCCTGGGACGAAGAAGTGTTCGGCCGCGAGTACGATCTGGACATTTTCCAGGTGGTGGCGGTGAGTCACTTCAATATGGGCGCCATGGAAAACAAGGGCCTGAACATCTTCAACACCTCCTGCGTGCTGGCCCATCCGGCCACCACCACCGACGCCGGTTTCGAGCGGGTGGAGTCGGTGGTCGCCCATGAATATTTCCATAACTGGAGCGGCAACCGGGTGACCTGCCGGGACTGGTTCCAACTGAGCCTCAAGGAAGGCTTCACGGTGTTCCGTGACCAGGAATTTTCCTCGGACATGAACTCGCGGTCGGTGACCCGGGTGGAGAACGTGGATTTTCTGGTCAACCACCAATTCCCTGAGGATCAGGGGCCGATGGCGCACCCGGTACGTCCTTCGGAGTACCAGAAGATTGATAATTTCTACACGCTGACAGTCTATGAGAAAGGCTCGGAAATTGTCCGCATGCAGCACGAGCTGCTCGGTGCCGAGGCGTTCCGTCGCGCCACCGATCTCTATTTCCAGCGCTTTGACGGTCAGGCGGTGACCTGCGACGACTTCGTTGCCTGTATGGAAGAGGTGTCCGGCCTGGACCTGAGCCAGTTCAAGCGTTGGTACAGCCAGGCGGGCACGCCGCTGCTTACCGTCGCGGACCATTATGCCGACGGCGAGTACCGTCTTACGTTGCGCCAGGACACTCCGGCCACGCCCGGCCAGGGCGACAAACAGCCGCTGATGATTCCCATCAAGCTGGCGTTGCTCGACGACCAGGGACAGGCGCTGTCCCTGGACGACGACGGCGCCACCGAAACCGTGGTGATCCTGCGCGACACCGAGCAAACCTTCTCCTTTACGGTGGCGCGCGCGCCCACGCCGTCGCTGCTGCGCGGTTTCTCGGCGCCGGTGTCGTTGCGTTATCCGTTCCAGGAGACGCAGTTGATTACGCTGCTGGCCCACGACAGCGATGGCTTCTGCCGCTGGGATGCGGCGCAGCGTCTGTACTTCGCCGCCCTGGCCCGGATTATCGACGACGGCGAAGACGCCGCCGCCCAACTGGATCGACTCACGCCGGTGCTGGAACAGGTGATCCAGCGTGCCGACGAAGACCCGGCGGAAGCCGCGCTGCTGCTCACCCTGCCCACCGAAACCGCGGTCGGTGACCGCCACACACCGTTGCGCCCGCAGGCAGTCCACGACGCTCTGAGCGGTCTGCGCGCTGGTCTCGGCGAGGCCCTGGCGCCGTCCTGGTGGCGCCTGGTGGACGAACTGCGTGAACCCGAGTACCGCGCCGCCGGCGACGCCATGGGCAAACGCCGTCTGCGTCAGGTGGCGCTGTCGTATCTGTCCGCCGCCGCTGACGCCGGCCGTGGCGACCGGGACAAGCTGGTCGCGCAATTGCAGGCCACGCTCGACGCGCCCACCTGCATGACCGAGGAACTGGGCGCGCTGCGCGCTCTGGTGCACAACCATCTGCCCGGCGCCGACGTGGCGCTGGCGGCGTTCGCCCGGCGCTGGCGCGACGAGGCCCTGGTGATGGATCAGTGGTTCGCGGTGCAGGCCACCGTGCCCGGCCCCGATACCGTGGCGCGGGCGGAAGGCCTGCTTGCCCACGAGGCCTTCGAGTGGACCCTGCCCAACCGGGTGCGCGCCGTGGTCGGCACGCTGGTTAACGGCAACCCGTCCGCGTTCCACGCGCCGGATGGCAGCGGTTATGCGTTCTTCGCCCGGGCGCTGAAAAAGCTCGACGGCATCAACCCGCAAATCGCCGCCCGGCTCGCTAATGGCGCCGCTCGCTTGCAGCGCCTGGAACCGTCCCTGGCCGAGTCGCTGTCCGCCGCCCTGCGTGAAATCCGGCCCGCCGCCTCCGCCAACCTGGCCGAAGTCCTCGACCGCATCCTGTAACGCTGGGTTGGGGCGGGCTTGTTAGATAAGGTCCAGCCGGGAAAAGAATGGCTCTTGTGCGAGCGGGCCCTGCCCGCGAAAGGCCGGTGCAACCGGCCGGCAGGATCCCAGAGACTTTTCTAACGGCGGCACAAAGAAGCTCTCTGGGATCCTGCCGGGTGGCTAAAGCCACCCTTTCGCGGGCAAGGCCCGCTCCCACAAGGCTGTTCCAGCAAGGCTCATTGAGACAGCCGCCTCTGCATCCGGCGCCGGCTTGCCGTATAATCCGCGCCGCTATCCAAGGAGCCGCCATCCATGCTGTACCAGCTTGCCCGTCCCGCGCTGTTTACCCTCTCCGGGGAGCAGGCCCACGACCTGACTCTTGCCGCACTGCGCCTGGGGGCCGGCAAGTTCTATCCGGCGCGGGTGCCGGCGCGACCGGTGCGGGTGATGGGGCTGGATTTTCCCAATCCGGTGGGACTGGCGGCGGGCCTGGATAAAAACGGCGACTGCATCGATGGGCTGGCGGCGCTGGGTTTCGGCAGCATTGAGGTGGGTACCGTCACCCCGCGCCCGCAGCCCGGCAACCCCAAACCCCGTCTGTTCCGGCTTCCCGGCGCTGCTGCGATCATTAACCGTATGGGGTTCAACAACCATGGCGTCGATGCTCTGGTGAACAACGTGCGCGCCAGTCGCTTTCAAGGCGTGCTGGGCATCAATATTGGCAAGAACAAGGACACCCCGGCGGAGCAGGCGGTGGACGACTATCGGGCCTGTCAGGACAAGGTGCACGGCCTGGCCAGCTACTTGGTGGTCAATGTATCGTCGCCGAACACGCCGGGGCTGCGCGATCTGCAGCACGGCGATGCCCTGGACCGCCTGCTGGGCACCCTGCGCGAGGCGCAGACCCGCCTGGACCAGCAGCGGGGCGTGACGGTACCGCTGGTGATTAAGATCGCGCCGGATAACAGCGAAGAGGAGCTGGCGGACATGGCGGAAGCGTTTGTACGCCATGGCATCGATGGCGTCTGCGTGGGCAACACCACCCTGGAGCGGCCGGGGGTCGGCAACCTGCGTTTTGGCGACGAGCAGGGCGGCCTCAGCGGTGCGCCTCTGAGGCCCATCGCCGACCGCGCCCTGGCCGCCATGGCGAAGGCCCTGGACGACCGTCTCCCGATCATCGGCGTGGGTGGCATCAACGGCGCCGACGATGCCCTCGACAAGCGGCGTTTGGGCGCGTCGCTGGTGCAGGTGTATTCAGGGCTCATTTACCAGGGCCCGGGCCTTATCGGCGATATTGCCCGCGCCTGGTAGCGAACTGAGGGAGCGTCCCTCCAGGCGGCGTGCTGCGAAGCCGGTGTTGTGGGAGCTTGCCTTGCAAGCGAAAGGCCGGCAAAGGTTGCCCCGCAGGATTCCAGAGACCTTGTTTGAGTTGCCGTTAGAGAGGTTTCTGGAATCCTGCCGGGAGCTTCGCTCCCTTTCGCGGGCGGGGCCCGCTCGCACAACTTCGCTCCCTTTCGCGGGCGGGGCCCGCTCCTACAAACCGAGCTTCGTAGAAGGTCCTGGCGGTTGGTTTGACCCGTGGCGGTGACATTGCACCGCGTCTCGGATACGGAGCGCCGAAAACCAGGGGCGCAAAAAGAAAAGGGCCCGGGAGGGGCCCTGTGGGGTCGACGCGCGAAGCGCCGGCGCTGATCGGAAACAGGTTTTGAACAATGTCCTCTTCAAACGATAGGGGGATTAGGTGACGTCTTTCAAGTTCTGGATGCCGGCCACGCCGACCATGCCTTGGACCTGATTCGTGCGGCCCTCACGCCAGCCACTCATCCAGTGGCTGCGGGCCTGCAAAGCGCCGAAGGGGCAAAAGTCCCTGGGCCTGCCATAAATTCCGGCCAGGTACCCCCGGCTGTAAGCTCTTTCATCACGACTGCGTTTCTGTCTTTTCATAGACACGATCCTCTTGGCATTGATGCCTGTTGGCTTATTCGCAGTACCGCTTTGCCGTTCACGGCGACGGACAGTAAGCTGCGGCCCCTCGGTCACCTCTTCGACGGGCCACTCTTCGAGTATGTGAAAGCGGAGAGAAGGTGTCGAATAACTAGTCGCCATAATGGTGGCGCCGTTTAAACGTGTGACGAATAATGGTCTACGCCATGAATTTTTCATTTCCGTCTTTAAAACAGGCACTTGCAAGGCAAATCCGATGGAATTCGTAATTACCTGTCTGCCCGGCCTGGGCCCCTTGCTCGCCGACGAGCTGATGGAGTTGGGCATCTCGGTAACAGATCCCGGCAATGCCCATGTGGGTATCCAGGGAGCGCAACAGGAAGCGCTGCGCGCCTGCCTGTGGTCACGACTGGCGGAACGGGTGCTGGTGCCGCTGGCGGAACTGGAAGTCAGCCCGGACCAGGCGCCGGAACGGTTGGCCGCGGCGGTGGACTGGCGGGCGCTGGTGCCGCCGGGGGTGGACCTGCATCTGAGTCTCGACCATGGCAAGGGCGTGCGCGGTGACAGCCGGGTAAGCGGCAAGCGGTTGCTGCGCGCGCTGCCGCAGGAGATCGGGCAGGCCCGCCGGGAAGAGGGGGCTTGCTCGGTGCGAGCCCGGCTCGAGGAAAACAGTGCCCGTCTGTGGCTTGATCTGGCCGGCACGCCGTTGCATCGGCGTGGCTATCGGCTCGCCGGCGGTCGCGCACCGTTGCGCGAGAATCTGGCGGCGGCGTTGTTGCGTGCCGGCGGCTGGCACCGTGATGATCGTCCGGAGGCGCTGCTTGATCCGTTCTGCGGCAGCGGCACGCTGGTGATCGAGGGGGCCTGGATGGCCGCCGGGGTGGCACCCGGGGCGCTGCGCCGTGACTACGGCTTTCAGGCTTGGCGGGGCTGCCGCAAAGCGCTGTGGGAAGAGGCCATGCGTGAAGCTGCCGCCAGCCTTGGCGACCTCAAGGGCTTACCGGCACTGAAAGGCTTTGACGCCGATGCGGACACCATCCAGTACGCCCTGCATAACGCCGATCGGGCCGGGGTGCGCCGGCTGATCCACGTCGAGCGCCGTGAACTGGGCGCGTTGCGCGCCCGTGACTTCGCCGAGCGGGGCCTGCTGGCGACCAACCCGCCATGGGGCGAACGCCTCGACGAGCAGACTTCGGCGGCCTGGCTCTACGCCGGCCTGGGCCGCATTCTCGGGGACAAAGCGCCGGCCTGGCGGGCGGTGTTGCTGGGCGCCGACGTGGCGGCCCTGGACCGTTCCGGTATGGATCTGGAGCAGCAATGGAAGGTGCGCAATGGCCCGTTGAATACCTTTATCCGTGTCAGCCGGCCACGCCCGCCGGCACCGCAGCCGCCGCTGGCTGTTGGTGACGCACCGGGTTTCGAGTTGCCGGAGCCGGCCATGCCGTTGTTTAACCGGTTGCGCAAAAACGGCAAGCACCTGCGCCGCTGGCTGGAGCGAGAGGATATTCAGGCCTATCGGTTGTACGATCGCGACCTTCCTGAGTTCAACGTGGCGGTGGACGTGTACGGCGACCAGGCGCTGGTGCAGGAGTTCAAGGCGCCCAAGACCATTGACGAAGACAAGGCAAAACAGCGCCGGCAGTGGGCGGTGAGCGCGGTGCGGGCTGCTCTGGGCGTGCACCGGGAGCAGGTGCACTTGCGTACCCGGGAGCGCCAGAAAGGCAGCCAGCAATACCAGAAGCTGGACGGCCAGGGCCATTATCGGGTGGTGCGCGAGGGTCAGGCGCGCATGCTGGTGAATCTCAACGACTATCTGGATACCGGCCTGTTTCTTGACCACCGACCGCTGCGTCTGCGTCTGGCGCGGGAGTGCGCCGGCAAGCGCTTTCTTAACCTGTTTGCTTACACCGGCGCGGCCAGTGTTCAGGCGCTGGTGGGCGGCGCCCGGCGGGCGGTTACCGTGGACGCGTCACGGCGCTATCTGGACTGGGCCGCCTGCAATCTGGCGGTGAACGGGTTTTCCAGCGAAGCGCACCCGCTGGTGCGGGCCGACGCCATGGCCTGGCTGGAAGAGTGCCAGGAGCAGTTTGATGTGGTGTTCTGCGATCCACCCACTTTCTCCAATAACAAGTCCCGCCAGGACTTCGTGGTTCAGGAACACCACGGCGAGTTGATCCGCCGCATCATGAAGCGCCTGGAACCCGGCGGCGTGCTGTATTTTTCCTGTAATTTCCGCCGTTTCGAATTGGAAGAAAGCATCGCCCGCTGGTACCAGGTGGAAGACCTGACCACCTGGAGTCTGCCGGAGGACTTCCGCCGCAACAGCGCCATTCACCACTGCTACGCGATCCGCCACGGAACCCTTTGATGACTGTCGTACTTTACACCACCCTGGGCTGCCACCTGTGTGAGCAGGCCCGCGAGATGCTGCTCACGGTGGATCCGCACCTCGATATTCACGCGGTGGATATCGCCGAGGACGATACCTTGATTGCGGAGTACGGCGAGCGCATACCGGTGCTGAGCCAGGGCGACCGGGAACTGGCCTGGCCGTTCGGTCTGTTGGACATTCAGGCGTTGCTGCTGTGGGAGCGGGCCCAGCCCGCGAAAGGCAAGCCATAGGCTTGCCGGCAGGATACCAGAGGCCTTGTTATTGCTCCGCTTCTAGAGGTCTCTGGAATCCTGCGGGGCAACCTTTGCCGGGAGCTTTGCCAGCCTTTCGCGGGCGGGGCCCGCTCCCACAGGACCCGCTCCCACAAATCAGTGCGTTCTTTCGGAGTAAAGATGGAAAAGATTACCGTTAAAAAACTGAACGGGCGGCATGTGGAAAAGGTGCTGCTGCGGTCCGTGACGCTGTCGATCTGCATCGTGCAGGTAGAGATCGACGGCGTGAGCTATCATGTGGTGGACGAGAAAGGCCAGATGGTGCGATTCAACGGCGCTGAGCACGCCAACAATGTGCTCGGCAAGATGACCACCGATAAGGCGGTGCTGGTGCACAACTCGCCCTACGCGGAAATGGCCGGTCAGCCGGAAGACGGCCCGCAGCCGCCGCTGGAAGTGGACTTCAACTGGCGCGCGGAAAAAGCCTGAAACGAGCGGCCTGTAGGAGCGGGCCTTGTGGGAGCGGGCCCTGTGGGAGCGGGCCCCGCCCGCGAAAGGGAGCGAAGCTCCCGGCAAAGGTTGTCCCGCAGGATTCCAGAGATATCTCTAACGGTCGCTCAATCGGCGCCTCTGGAAGCCCGCCGGCCGTTTCGCTTGCAAGGCAAGCTCCCACAAACCGAGCTTCGTAGAAAGGTTAGGCGTCAGCTATAACCCGCGCCCCCGCTGGAGTGAACGACCTAGGGAAATCAACCCAGCCCGAGAAAAGCGCGGGTGTTGGCGAGCGTGCCCGCCGCCAGATCCGCTTCGCTCTCGCCGCGCAGGGCGGCGACGCGCTGGCCGATCCAGGGCAGGTAGCAGGGCTCGTTGCGGCGCTTGCGGGGCGGTTTCTCCGGCAAATCCCGGGGCAGCAGATAGGGCGCGTCGGTTTCCAACAGCAACCGGTCACCGGGAATCTCCGGTACCAGCTTCGCCAGGGCGCCGCCGCGCCGTTCGTCGCACACCCAGCCGGTGATGCCGATGTGGCAATCCAGGTCCAGATAATCGAACAAGGCGGGCCGTTCGTCGGTAAAGCAGTGCACCACGGCGGCGGGCAGCCGGTGGCGCCAGGCTTTGAGAATCGGCAGGAAACGGTCATGGGCATCGCGCTGATGCAGAAACACTGGTTTGCCGGCGTCGGCGGCAAGCGCCAGTTGGGCCTCGAAGGCGCTTTCCTGATCGTCCCGGGGGGAGAAATCACGGTTGAAGTCCAGCCCCATCTCGCCGGCGGCGGTGACTTCGGGAAGGGACAGCAGGGATGCCAGGGCGTCCCTGGCCGCCGTGTCGAAGAAGCGGGCGTTGTGAGGATGAACGCCGGCGGTGGCGAACAGGGCCGGGCCCTGGTCCGCCCAATGGCGGCACAGCGCCACCGCGGCTTGCGATTCCGCCACGCTGGTGCCGGTCAGCAGCATCAGCGCCACGCCGCTGTCAGCGGCCCGTTGCAGAACCTCGCCGCCGTCTTCGGCGAATTGCTTGTCACCGAGATTGACGCCGATATCCGCCCATCGCGGTCGGTTTGTCGCCGCGCCACTCATCCGTGGCTGGGCTGCGGTTGTTCAAGGCGCTCCGCCAGGCGTTGGCGCAGGTCTTCCACCCGGCGCCGGTTGGCGCCCATGTCCCAGTATCCCAGGCGGGAGGCGGAACGCACGTCGATCAGCCCGTCGTCATGCACATACAAGGTGACATCGTCCACGAAGCGCAGCACGCGGCTGGTGAAACGGGCCTGCAGCCGCGCCGGGCCGATGCGCTCGTAGTCCACTCGCGGCAGGGCATCGAGCACCGCCACCAGCATCGCCAGGCTGGCGGCGCGGTCACCGGCGCCGGGGAGCGGCGCCACCCGGTGGCGTTCGTCGTCCGCCAGACTGGACACGCAGTTCGGCGAGGACGGGCAGGGGGCAAGCAAACGAGTGTCCGACATACGGGTACTTCTCTCCGGGCCGCCGGGCTTGGCGGCGGCGTCATGGGAGCCGGCGCCGCCCTGGCAGGCGGCCAGAGCGATCCCCAGCAAAACCGGCGCCAGCGCGCGGCTCAGCGTTTTCAGGCGGCGTTCTTCAATGCGAATTAGGGTCACGGATCAAACCCACGAAAATGCCCTCAATCATCAGTTCGTCGGCGGCCACGCGAATCGGCTCATAGGCGTCGTTGGCCGGCAACAGCGTGGCGCTGGACTTATTCAGTCTAAGCGTTTTCACCGTGACCTCGTCGTCAATGCGTGCCACCACGATTTCACCGGAACGGGCGGTCTGACTTTTGCGCACGGCGATCAGGTCACCATCGAAGATGCCGGCTTCGATCATGCTATCGCCCTGGACTTTGAGAAGATAGGTGGGCCGCTGGCGGAACAGCCCCTGGGGCACCGGGACGCTACGTTCGACGTTCTCGATCGCTTCAATCGGCGTACCCGCGGCGACCTTGCCGACAACGGGCACTTCATCGCCCATTTCCAGTGCCAGATCAAGGAGCTGGATGCCCCGTGAGCGGTCGCCGTGCAGTCGGATATAGCCTTTGCGTTCCAAAGCGCGCAGGTGATCGGACGCGGCGTTCTTGGATTGGAAACCCATGCGTTCGGCGATTTCCGCCCGGGTCGGCGCCATGCCGGTTTCCATCTGGGACGCACGAATGCAATCGAGAACCTGCTGTTGGCGTGCGGTTAGTGCGATGCTCATGTCGGCCTCCTCGGGCACGGTGACGGAATGGACGATTAAGTGAATTCCGGAGACCCGCCCACGGCATCGGGGCAGGTCCGTACACTGATAATACGGACAGTGTAATATGTCCAGTGGTTTTTTGCACCGTGGATCTGAGGCCGACTTTCTAGGCGGTGGCAATCGGGGAAATATTCGGGCTAGGATAAGCCCGCCGTACACGGGGAAGAGGGGAGATATGAAGCACGCCCAGTGGCAGGAATCGGATCACCAACGGGTGGAGGCGTTGCTCTCCGGGGTGCCGTTTTTCAATGAGGTGGCCCGCGACGATGCGGATCAGCGGGCGTTGTTGTTCTCACGTACCGAGATTATTGAAGCCGGCCCCGGGGACCAGGTGATTCGCGCCGGCGAGGTGGAGTCATCGTTGTATTTTTTGCTGCGCGGCCAATTGGTGGTGCAGGGCGAAAGCGGTGATGGCGCGCCTTCGCCAGTGCTCTATTACGTCTCTCCCGGGGAAGTGTTCGGTGCCCTGTCGATGTTGCTGGGGACCGCTCGCAGCGCCACTATTCAGGTCGCCGACGCCGCCCGCGAGGCGGTGATGGCGAAGCTGGATTTCACCGATTTCGACGCTCCCGGCTCGCCTTACACCCTGGCCACGCGACTGGCCTTTTTTCATATGCTGGTGCATCAGATTCGCTGGGCGGTGGAGGTGCAGCGTATGCAGGCGCCGGACCAGGAATTGCTGGCGGCGCTGCGCAAGGTGCCGATCTTCACTGGCCCCCGGGACAGCGATGAAGAGCTGGCCGCGCTCAAGCAACAGGCCCGCGAGCTGGCCGGGCTGCTTTACAGGTGGAACACTAAGCCGCCCAGCGCCACCGGCAACGCCCAACTCACCTAGTGGCACCCTGTGCGAGCGGGCTGTGGGAGCGGGCCTCGCCCGCGAAAGGCAAGTGATGCTTGCCGGCGGGATTCCAGAGGCTTTTCTAACCAAGGCACAACAGCGTCTCTGGTATCCTGCCGGGAGCTTTGCTCCCTTTCGCGGGCAGGGCCCGCTCCCACAAGGCCCGCTCCCACAAGGCCCGCTCCCACAAGGCCCGCTCCCACAAGGCCCGCTCCCACAAGGCCCGCTCCTACAATTCGCTAGCTTTCCTTCTTGCGCTTGTCCATCTTTACCGCCAGCACGTCGCAGTGGGCGCCGGGGACCAGGCCCCGGGCGGTGGAACCGAGCAGCAGGGCCAGCCCGCTGCGGGTATGGCTGCCCACTACGATCAGATCGGCTTCCATGTCATCGGCCTTGTCGAGGATGGTTTTCTCGATGGAGCCCAGTTCCACATGGATGCGGTGTTCCGGAATACGATACTGGGCGGCGTATTCCAGGGCGGTGTCGCGGGCCTGTTTGACCAGTCCGCTTTGCAGGTCGGTGACGTCCATCGGCACGTCCGCGCCGTAGGCGAGGGCCAGCGGCTCGATCACATGGATCAGGTGCAATTCCCCGTCGGTGCCTTCCTGGACCCCCGCCGCGCGGGACAGAACCTCGGTGGATTCGTCGCTGCAATCAATTGCCACCAGTACCTTGCGATAGGGTGAGGTCATGGTGTTCTCCCTTAACCGGCAGAGGTTGTTTTGCTACTTTCACGCCGAGTATAGCCTTCTCAGCGCGCTCTGCCAGCCTGTCGCCAAACCGGCCGCCACGCCATGGCCGGCGCGGCCCCGAGGGGGTTCCACGGGCTCCGGTCGCGACCCTGGTGCTTGACCGGACGATACCGGCGCTGTCTAAATAGGCGCCCGCTGGGGCCCGGAATGGCCCAGCCAGACCTCTGATGCGTGTCCTGCCGGGCGTTTTTCGCCCATGGCGGCCAGGCCTCAGAGGTTTCTTATGACGCAGCTTCTCATGATCGGGTGAGTAACGAATGGGTAAATCCCTTGTAATCGTGGAATCGCCGGCCAAGGCCAAGACCATCAATCGCTACCTGGGCGATGATTTCGTGGTCAAATCCAGTGTCGGCCATGTGCGCGACCTGCCGGTAAGCGGCGGCGCCAAGAAAAGCACCCCCAAGGAAAGAGCCAAGGAGGCGGCGTACACTCGCTCGTTGCCCAAGGAGGAGCGCGAAGCCTATAAAAAGAAGAAGGCCCGGGCGCAGTTGATTAACCGCATGGGCGTGGACCCGGATCATGACTGGCAGGCGCAGTATCAGATCCTGCCGGGCAAGGAAAAGGTGATCGACGAACTCAAGCGTCTGGCCAGCACCGCCGACCGCATTTATCTCGCCACTGACTTGGACCGCGAAGGGGAGGCGATTGCCTGGCACCTGCGGGAAGTCATCGGCGGCGACGACCAGCGGTTTGATCGCGTGGTGTTCAACGAAATCACCAAGAAAGCCATCCAGGCGGCCTTCGAGGAACCGGGCAAGCTTGATATGAGCCGGGTGGAAGCCCAGCAGGCCCGCCGTTTCCTGGACCGTGTGGTGGGATTCATGATCTCGCCGTTGCTGTGGGAGAAGATTGCCCGGGGCCTGTCCGCCGGCCGGGTGCAGTCCGTGGCCGTGGAATTGGTGGTCGAGCGTGAGCGCGAAATCCGCGCCTTTACCCCGGAAGAGTACTGGGAGCTGCACGCCGACACCCATAGCACCGCCAATGCGGCAAACGCCATCCGCATGCAGGTGGCCCGTTACCGGGGCGAAAACTTCCGCCCCAATAACGGTGACGACGCCCACGGGCATCGTGACGCCCTGGTGGCCGCCGGCAAGCTTACCATCAGTCAGCGTGAGGAACGCCCGACCCGTTCCAAGGCACCGGCGCCCTTTATTACCTCCACTCTGCAGCAAGCGGCCAGCACCCGTCTCGGCTTCGGGGTCAAGAAGACCATGATGATGGCTCAGCGTCTCTACGAGGCCGGTCACATCACCTATATGCGTACTGATTCCACCAATTTGAGCGCCGACGCGGTCAACGACTGCCGGGCCTGGATCAGTGACCAGATGGGCGACAAGTATCTGCCCGAGCAGCCGTTGCGTTACTCCAACCGCGACGGGGCCCAGGAAGCCCACGAGGCGATCCGCCCCTCGGACGTGAAGCGTGACGCCAGCAACCTCAAGGACATGGAGCGCGACGCTCAGCGTCTCTACGAGCTGATTCGCCGCCAGTTCATCGCCTGCCAGATGCCGCCGGCGGAATACCTGAGCACCACCATCACCGCGACAACGGAAACCAACCCGACCGACGGCTATGAGCTCAAGGCCCGTGGCCGCATCGTCAAGTTCGACGGCTGGACCCGCATCCAGCCGCAGGCGTCGCGCAAGGGCGCCGAGGACACCGAGCTGCCCGACCTCAAGCAGGGCGACGTGCTCGACATCGACCAGGTGGACGCCAACCAGCACTTCACCAAGCCGCCGGCACGCTACACCGAAGCCAGCCTGGTCAAGGAACTGGAGAAGCGTGGTATCGGCCGGCCCTCCACCTATGCGTCGATCATTTCCACGATCCAGGACCGTGGCTATGTGCGCCAGGACAGCCGCCGTTTCTACGCCGAAAAAATGGGCGACATCGTCACCGACCGATTGGCGGAAAGTTTCCCCGATCTGATGGATTACAATTTCACCGCCCAGATGGAAGAGACTCTGGATCAGGTCGCCGAGGGTCAGCGAGGCTGGCGCGATGTACTCAACGAGTTCTATCGCGATTTCCTGGCCAAGCTCGAATCGGCCCAGGGCGAAGGCAGCGGCAAGCAAGCCAAAGGCGGCATGCGCGCCAACCTGCCCACCGACACCAGTATCGAGTGTCCCAAATGCGGCCGGCCGATGCAGATCCGCACCGGCTCCACCGGCGTCTTTCTCGGTTGTTCGGGCTATAGCCTGCCGCCCAAGGAACGCTGCACCGCCACGCTTAATCTGTTGCCCGGCGAAGAGGCGGTACGCGCCGATGACGAGGAAGCGGAAATCCAGGAGTTGCGTAACAAGAAGCGTTGCCCGAAGTGCGGTACGGCAATGGAAAACTACCTGATCGACGAGAAGCGCAAGCTGCACATCTGCGGTAACAACCCGGACTGCGACGGCTATGTGGTGGAGCAGGGCGAGTTCCGCATCAAGGGCTACGACGGCCCGGTGCTGGAATGCGAGAAGTGCGGCAATGAAATGCAATTGCGCACCGGGCGTTTCGGCAAGTTTTTCAAATGCACCAACGACGACTGCGGCAATACCCGCAAGCTGCTTAAGAGTGGTGAGCCGGCGCCGCCGCGCGCCGACCCGGTGCCCATGCCGCACCTTCAGTGTGAGAAAGTGGACGACCACTACCTGCTGCGCGATGGCGCCTCCGGGTTGTTCCTGGCCGCCAGCCAGTTTCCCAAGAATCGGGAAACCCGTGCGCCGCTGGTGGAGGAAGTTCAATCGGTGGCCAAGGAGCTTGATCCCAAGCACAAGTATCTGGCCGAAGCGCCGGCCCAGGATTCCAAAGGCCGCAAGGCGGTGCTGCGTTACAGCCGCAAGGCCAAAGAGCAGTACGTGATGACCGAGGAAGACGGCAAGCCCACCGGTTGGTACGCCTTTTATCGGGACGGAGCCTGGGAGGTGGAGGAAAAGAAAGCCGCGCCCAAGAAGAAGGCGGCTAAGAAAAAGGCCGCCAAGAAAAAAGCACCGGCCAAGAGAAAGTCTTAAGATAGGCAGCACGCCACGCGCTACTTGTTAGCGTGTGGCGTGCAAGCGCCCCAGCAAGCGAGGCCTCATGTCCCGAATGGTTCGAGAAAGCGAAGTGAGCGGCCTGCGCGAGCGCCTGTTCTTCGCCCGCAGTCTGCTCAAACAGTTGTCCGGCGATGAACATGCCGCTGTCGGTCACCGTCTGGCATTGCGCGGCGCGGTGGTGTTTCATCTTTATTCGGTGCTGGTGGGCCTGGCCCGTCAGGCGGCCAAGAACTATCAAGTGAACGGCTATCAGGATCTGATCAGCCTGGCGGCTCTGGAGCAGGCCTTTCAGCGGGATCAGGTGCGTGCTCAGGAAATGCAGGTGCTGGCCGGCGCGCGCGCCGACCGTGGCGATCTGGTGTTCTGGCTCGATCAGGAAGTCCGAGCCGCTGTGGGCGCCGCCGGGCTGGCTCGCCGGCCGACGCCGCCGGGGGAGGGCAACGATCTGATGATGCGCGCCGAGGACCCCTACGCGCCGCTCGCCCACGGCGATCTGGAGCGCCTGGAGCAGGCTTCTCGCCGCGTGGAAGAGTTGATCGAACACTGCGGCGCCTATATGGATGAGTTCTAGCTATCATGATACTGCTCGTAGTGTTCGCCCTGATCGCCATCGGTTTTTCGTTTCTGTGTTCGATTCTGGAAGCCGCGCTGCTGTCGATCACGCCCAGTTATATCGCCGGCCTGAAGCAAGAACGGCCCAAATTGTTCGAGAAGCTGCGTAAGCTCAAGGACGATATTGACGATCCCCTGGCCGCGATTCTGACCCTCAACACCATCGCCCATACCGCCGGCGCCACCGGTGTCGGCGCCCAGGTGGCGGTGATCTTCGGCGAGACCTATCTGGGGGTGGCGTCGGCGGTCATGACGCTGGCCATTCTGATTTTTTCCGAAATTATTCCCAAGACCATCGGTGCCAAATTCTGGCGTTCTCTGGCGCCCATGCTGCCGCCGGTATTGGGCGTGATGATTTTGCTGCTCAAGCCGTTCGTATGGCTCTCCAAGATCGTTACCCGTCAGATCGGCGCCGGCGAACCGGACACCGATATCCGTGCCGAACTCAAGGCCATGGCCGCCATCGGTCGTGACCAGCAGGCGCTGGATGAGGACGAACAGCGGGTGATCACCAACGTGCTCAACCTGCATGAAATCAAAGTGGACAAGGTGATGACCCCGCGCACCGTGGTGCGCGGCCTGCGACCGGACGAAAGCGTGGACGAGGTGCGCCAGCGTCTGGCCGGATCGCCTTTCTCCCGCTTCCCGGTGATCAACGACCACGATGAAGCGCTTGGCTACGTGCACAAGAGCGATCTTCTGGAGGTAGAGGGCGACCGCAAGGTCAGTGAACTGGCGCGGGGCATGGCGCCGTTCCGCGCCACCATGAACATCGAATTCGTGTTCGGTGAAATGCTGCGCGAGCGCCAGCACCTGGGCATGGTCTACGACGAACTGGGCACCTGGGTGGGGTTGATCACCATGGAAGACATTATCGAGACCCTGCTGGGCCATGAAATCATGGATGAGACCGATAATGTCTCCAACCTGCGCCGCTACGCCAAGCAGCGCTGGAGCCGGCGGTTGAAGAAGCGCCCGCAAAGCTGATTGACCTGTTCTGGCTCAAACGATAGTTTAAAACGATTGTTTCCAGGCGTGAGACCGGCATGTCCCAATCCGATACCGTGAAGCGCATCCTGGATGCGGCGGAAGTCCTGTTCGCCGAGAAGGGTTTTGCGGAGACCAGCTTGCGCGCCATCACCAGCCGGGCGGACGTTAACCTGGCGGCGGTGAACTACCATTTCGGTTCCAAGGAAGCGCTGATCCAGGCGGTGTTTGAACGTTACCTGACGCCGTTCTGTCAGGCCCTGGACGTGAAGCTCGAAGAGTTGGAACAGGGTGGTCGCGACGGCGTGCCTCTGGAGAAGTTGTTTACCATGGCGTCCCGGCTGGCGCTGGGTTCCCACGGTGACGAGCCGCGCCGTGCAATGATCTTTTTCCGCCTTTCCGGGCAGGCTTACAGCCAGCCCCAGGACCATCTGCGTGCCTGGCTGCGTGAGCACTATGGTCCGGTGTTCCGGCGTTTCCTGGCACTGCTGCGCCGCGCCGTCCCCGATGTGCCGCCGATGGAGTTGTTCTGGCGGGTGCATTTCAGCCTGGGCGCGGTGATTTTTACTCTGTCCGGCATGGAGTCGTTGCAGGCGATCAGCAAAAAAGATTTCAACCAAAGCGTCACCGCCGCGCATATTACCCAGCAGCTACTGCCGTTCGTGGTCGGCGGTATTGTCGGAGCGGGCCCTGTGGGAGCGGGCCCCGCCCGCGAAAGACAAGCGTAGCTTGCCGGCAAAGGTTGCCCCGCAGGATTCCAGAGAGGGTGTTGGTGCTGCCCTTGGATACGCCTCTGGAATCCCGCCGGCCGGCTTTGCCGGCCTTTCGCGGGCGGGGCCCGCTCCCACAGGGCCCGCTCCCACAAGGTCCCGCCGCCGCAATGCTTACAACCCGCCGTCCATCCTGTATCTTCTCGCTATGTCTATTCACGTGTCGCTCAGCGATCAAATCCTGACTCTGGAAAGCCCCGGTGACACGCTGCGGTTCCCGGTGTCCACCGCTGCCGTGGGCGCCGGTGAGCGCCACGGCAGCGGCGCCACCCCGCGTGGCCGGCATCTGGTGCGCGCCCGCTTCGGCGCCGGTTTGCCGGCCGGCGCGGTGTTCGCGGGCCGCCGCTTTCATGGTGAGTTGTACGATCCGGAGCAGGCGCGGCGGTCGCCGGAACGGGACTGGATTCTCAGCCGTATACTGTGGCTCGGCGGTCTGGAACCGGGGATCAACCAGGGGGGCGACGTGGATAGTTTTCGCCGCTTTATTTATATTCACGGCACGCCGGACGATCAGCCCATGGGCAAGCCGGCTTCGCATGGCTGCATCCGCATGCGCAACACGGATGTGATCACTCTTTTTGAACGGGTACCGGTAGCCACCCCGGTGACCATCGTCGAGTAATACGCCCCGCTTATGTCGAACCATACCGATACCCAGCCGTTGCTGATGCTGGACCTGGAAGGTCTTACCGTCACCCCGGAAGAGCAGGACTTGCTGCGCCACCCGGCGGTGGGCGGTCTGATTTTGTTCAGCCGCAACTATCAAGAACCGGATCAGCTCCATGAGTTGATTCACCAGGTGAGAGCGATCCGGCCTGAGTTACTGATCGCCGTGGACCAGGAAGGCGGTCGCGTGCAACGCTTTCGCACCGAGTTCACCCGCTTGCCGCCGATGGCGGCGCTTGGCCGCTACCACGGGCGAGACCCGCTTGCCGCCTGTCAGGCGGCGGATCTGCTCGGCGAACTGATGGCGGACGAACTGCGTGCGTACGACATCGACATCAGTTTCGCGCCGGTTCTGGACTTGGATTTCGGCACCAGCAGCGTGATTGGCGACCGCAGCTTCAATGCCCGACCGCGGGCGGTCGCCGAATTGGCCGGTGCCTTCATGGACGGTATGGCGCGCGCTGGCATGGCCGTCACCGGCAAGCACTTTCCCGGCCACGGTTATGTGGCGGCGGATTCCCATCTGGAGTTGCCCGAGGATCCGCGCGCCTGGGAACAATTGCAGGACGACCTGGCGCCGTTCAAAGCCCTGGCGCCGCGCCTGGACGGCATCATGCCCGCGCACGTGCGCTATCCGGCGGTGGACAGCGAGCCGGCGGGCTTTTCCCGGCACTGGCTGGGCAAGGTATTGCGCGGCGATTACGGTTATCGCGGCGTGATTTTCTCCGATGACCTGGGCATGGCCGGTGCCGCGGTCGCCGGCGACTTTCCGCAACGCGCCCAGGCGGCGCTCGGCGCCGGCTGCGACATGGTGCTGGTGTGCAACGACCGTAGCGGCGCGGTGGCCGTGGCGGAATGGCTGCAAGGGCGGCGCTTCGAACACCGGGTCGGCGCCGCCGCGTTGCGCGCCAGGCCCCGTGCGCCCATGCACCTGAGCCGCCGCCGCCAGGCCGGCGATGTCGCCGATCTGCTCAATAAGGACGTGTAATGAACTGGCAAGCTCTCACCGACTGGCAGCAACTTTTAGTTTGGCCCGGCCCGGAAACAGAAACCGTGCTATGGGTCAGCCAAGTGTTCGCGGTGGTGTTTTGCACCGTTACCGTGAACTTCGTTCTCATGCGCGTGATCGATATCGTCGATCACTTCAGCCGTGAAACGCACAACCTCTGGGACGACGCGCTGCTCGACTCTCTGCGTATTCCGATCCGTCTGTCGATCTGGGTGGTGGGCCTGTCGGTGGCGGCGGAAATGATGCAGGCGGTATCCGAAGCGACGGTGTTTGATTACGTCGGCGACGTCCGGCGCGTGGCGTTTATCCTCATTATCGGGTTGTTCCTCACCAAGCTGATCAGCAACGTGGAAAAAAACCTGGTCAACCCGGATCGCATGCGCAATCCCATGGATCAGACCACCGCCTCGGCGGTGGGCAAGTTGCTGCGTATTTCGGTGCTGATCACCGCCTTCCTGATCATTCTGCAGACCCTTGGTTACAGTATTTCCGGGGTGCTGGCGTTCGGCGGCCTGGGCGGTATGGCGGTGGCGTTCGCCGCCAAGGATCTGCTCGCCAACTTCTTCGGCGGCATGATGGTGTACATGGACAAACCGTTCAAAGTGGGTGAGTGGGTGTGTTCGCCGGACCGCAGCATTGAGGGCACGGTGGAACACATTGGCTGGCGGCTGACCCGCATCCGCACTTTCGACCAGCGGCCGCTGTACGTGCCCAATGCCATGTTCACCACCATTATTCTGGAAAATCCCTCGCGGATGCTTAACCGCCGCATCAACGAAAAAGTGGGCGTGCGCTTCGACGACTGGGAAAAAATGCCCGCCATCGTCGACGCGGTGCGCGAAATGGCCAAGCAACATAAGGATTTGGAAACCGACTACCGAACGCTGATCGTCAACTTCGACAGCTACGGTTCGTCGCACATCGAATTCTTTATTTACACCTTCACCAAGACCACGGACTGGGTTACGTACCATGAGATCAAGCAGGACGTGCTGATGAAGATCATGGCCATTGTTCACGAGCAGGGCGCGGAATTCGCGTTCCCGACCCGCACCTTGTACATGGCGGCCAGCAACGACGTGGACGAAAACCCGAACCAGGACGACGACCAGGACGACCAGCAGGAAGCCGCTGAAGGCCGCGCCGCGCAACAACGCTCGCGCCGCCGCCAGGGCGGTAACCGGCGCGACCGCAAGCAAACCTGGAAAGGCCAGCAGGATCAATCCGAGGAGGACGGCGATGCCGACGGCGACTGAGATGGCGAGCGAAGTGAAAGACGAACTGATGCGGGTACGACGCGAAGCCCGCGAGCTTTATTCCCGCGATCAGGTCGAAGAAGCAGTGGCCAAGGTGGCCATCAAGCTGGCGGAAGATTATTCCGGCCGCTTTCCGGTGTTCGTCACCATTATGAACGGCGGTATCGTATTCGCCGGCCAGTTGCTTACCCGTCTGGATATCCCGCTGGAAATCGACTACCTGCACGCCAGTCGCTACCTGGGCGAAATGAGTGGCGGCGAGGTGCAATGGATCGTCACACCCAGCGCCAATATGGAAGGGCGCGACGTGGTGATCCTGGACGACATTCTCGATGTCGGCTCCACGCTGCTGTCGATCATCGACGCCTGCAAGGCCCAGGGCGCCGCCAGCGTCAAAACCTGCGTGCTGGTGGACAAGGTTCACGACCGCAAAGCGGTCCCCGGCCTGAAAGCCGACTACACCGCCCTGGAGGCGGAAGACCTCTATCTGTTCGGCATGGGCATGGACTACAAAGGCTACTGGCGCAACGCGCCGGGCATCTTCGCTGTAGCAGGGAGCTGACCGCCATGTTGGCGTTTATCGGCGGCACCGGGCTGACCCGCATGGACGACCTGGTGATCCGTCGTCACCATGATATCGAGACCCGCTACGGCAAGCCCTCGGCGCCGGTGGCCGAAGGCGACCTTAACGGCACCCCGGTACTGTTCCTGGCCCGCCATGGCGACCCCCATGTGCGGCTGCCCCATCAGGTGAACTACCGCGCCAACATGCAGGCGCTTAAGGACGCCGGCGCCACCGTTATTGTCGCCGTCAACGCGGTGGGGGGGATCACCGCCCCGGCCGGCGCGCTGGTGGTGCCCGACCAGATCATCGACTACACCTGGGGCCGCGAGAGCACTCTGTTCGATGACCCCGGCGATCCACTGGTGCACGTGGACTTTAGCTGGCCCTTCGACGAAGCGCTGCGTGAACGTCTGCGCGTCGCCCTGCGGGACGCGGCAGCGGAATGGGTGGACGGCGGCTGTTACGCCGCCACCCAGGGCCCGCGCCTGGAAACCGCCGCGGAAATCCAGCGCCTGGAACGGGACGGCTGCGATATCGTCGGCATGACCGGTATGCCCGAAGCCGTGCTGGCCCGTGAGCTGGCGATCCCCTACGCCATGCTCTCTCTGGTGGTGAACCCCGCCGCCGGCAAAGCCGACCGGGAAATCACCATGGTGGAGATCGAAGCGGTGCTGCACGGCGGCATGGCGGATGTGCGCACCGTCCTCGCCATGCTCGCCAAAGCCTACTAACGGCCATTGTTTGTAGGAGCGGGCCCAGCCCGCGAAAGGGGCGAAGCCCCGGCCGGATTCCAGAGAACTTTGAAAGCGGAACACCACTAAGGCCTCTGGTATCCCGCCGGCAAGCTCCGCTGGCCTTTCGCGGGCAGGGCCCGCTCCCACAAAGGCTTCCCAGACCCGCCATCCCCAAGGAGAAAGCATGCAGCATTATGACGTGGTGATCATCGGCGCCGGGGCGGCGGGTTTGATGTGCGCCGCCAGTGCCGGTTATCGCGGGCGCTCGGTGCTGGTGCTGGACCACGCCAACAAGGCCGGTAAGAAAATCCTGATGTCCGGCGGTGGCCGTTGTAATTTCACCAATTTGAACACCACGCCGGAGCATTTCGTCTCCGCCAACCCCCACTTTTGCAAGTCCGCCTTGAACCGCTACAGCCCTTGGCACTTCGTCGAGATGGTCGAACGGCACGGCGTCGGCCATGTTGAAAAAGCGCCGGGCCAGTTGTTTTGCGACGACTCCAGCAAGGCGATTCTTCAGGTGTTGCTCACCGAGTGTGAGTGGGCCGGCGCCGAGGTGCGTTTGAAGACGGCGGTGACACACATCAATGACCGGCCGGTAGGTGAAAATGAGGGGGAGGGCGTCGGCGCCGTGTCGGAGCAGGGCGGGTTTACGTTACGCACCGGCGCCGGCGTGATCCGCTGCCAGAAGCTGGTGATCGCCAGCGGCGGCCTGTCGATTCCTACCCTGGGCGCCAGCCCCTTCGCCTACCGGGTGGCGGAGCAGTTCGGCTTGCGAGTGCTGCCGACCCGCGCCGGACTGGTACCGTTTACCTTGCAGCCCGACGATAAGGCCTGGCTGGCGGAGCTTAGCGGGGTTAGCGCCGAGGTGCGGGCCGAGACCGGCGGCCGCGCTTTTGCCGAACCGATGTTGATCACCCACCGGGGGCTGTCCGGCCCGGCGATGCTGCAGGTGTCCAGTTTCTGGGCGCCGGGGGAAACGGTGACGGTGGATTGGTTGCCGGCACTGGCGGAGCCGTTGGTGGCGTTGCGCCATGCCCGGCAGGAACAGCCCGGGGCCAGCGTGGAGAAATGGTTGCGCGGCGTCTTCTCGCAGCGGCTGGCCGGCGCCCTGGCGACGCATTTCGGCTGGTCCGGGCCGTTGCAGCATTACAGTAACGAGGCGCTGGCGGAGATCGCCTCAATATTGAAGGGCTGGCGTTTCAAACCTTCCGGCACGGAAGGCTACCGCACCGCCGAGGTCACTCTGGGCGGCGTGGATACCGATGAGGTCTCTTCGAAAACCTTCGAAGTGAAGAACGTGCCCGGCCTGTACTTTATCGGCGAGGCGCTGGACGTGACCGGCGAACTGGGCGGCTTTAATTTCCAATGGGCCTGGGCCAGCGGTTGGTGCGCCGGCCAGTCACTCTAAGGCCCGCTAACCCGGCGTCTACGAAGCACGAATTGTAGGAGCGGGCCTTGCCCGCGAAAGGCAAGCAACGCTTGCCGGCAGGATGCCAGAGACCTCGAAAAGAGAAACACCAACCAGGCCTCTGGCATCCCGCCGGGACGCGGGCAGGGCCCGCTCCCACAAGGCCCGGTTCTCCCACTCCTGTCAGTACCGCGTGAAATTTTAACGGTGTCTTTGTTAAGACCCATGTCGCCGCAGTGAATAACTGTCGTCATGTGGTAAGACCGGGCACTGCCTTCATGACGGTTCTCTTTCCGCAAGCGCACAATCGTGCCTATGAGACGTATACATCCCGTTTCACGGATCAAGCTTGAATAACAACGCCCTCGGGAGAGAGACAAATGAAGAACCTTGAACGGCTTATCGGACTGGGTCTGCTGACCACGGCGCTGGTCGCCTGTGGCGGCGGTGGCGGTTCCAGTGGCGCGGGCACCACCGCGAGCACCGGCGGCACGGGCGGCGGTGGCTCCACGCCCACCGATGAAGGCGCACCTCGCGCGGACGATCCCATGGCGCCGGCCCCGGCACCGGAGGGGTCTTCTTTCGCCGGCCGTGAATACAGTTGTGAAGGTGATGAGTGTCAGGTGGGTAAATTCGAAGGCCCGTTTGCCGAACCCACTATTCGCTATAGCGATTCCAGCACCGGCGACAATTTGAAAGTGGTGACTACCGAGGATAAATGTCTGGAAGACGCCGACGGCTCCCAGCGCTGTAAGCCGGCGGCCGGCTCCATCGCGTTGTTGCCGGACAATCGGTTGGTTTACTTCAACGCCCTGGAAGGCACCGAGAACGTGGAGTTCTCGATCGTCGCTGAATTCGGCTTCGTATCGGTGAACGACCAGACCCGTGTGCTGAATTTCGGCCCCGCCGGTGCCAGCGATGAGATTTCCTGGCAGCGTCCGTCACCACTGCGCGGCGGCGCCAATGTGGATGGCAACGACAGCGACACCTTGCTGCCGGGCGCCGAGCTGAGCGACGCGGAAAGCACCGCCGGCAATGACGGTGCCCTGTTCTGCGCTGACCTGATTCAGCTTGCCGACGGCCGCATCATGGCGGTGGGCGGTACCGACTATTACACCGAGCCTTCCCTGGGGTCGGTGTTCCCGCAGGCCCGCGACGTGCTTGGCTCCATCGACAACGAGATCCCGCTGCCCAGTAACTTCGGTGAAATCAGCGTGCCCGACGACATCGGCGTGGTGGAACTGGAAGGTCTCAAGGACGCCCGCATTTTCAACCCGGAAGATAATAGCTGGAGCCAGACCGGGCACATGAATCACGGTCGCTGGTATCCCACTCTGGTGACGTTGCCGGACGGCGATGTGTTCGTCGCCAGCGGTGTCACCAAGCTGCTCAAGCCGGTTTACACCGGTGCTCTGATCGGAGGCGAAAGCACCGGCCTGCGTGAACTGCTGCAATCCGCGGACAATGTGCGCACCAGCGAAACCTATGACCTGGACGCGGGCACCTGGTCCGAAAACGGCGAGCGGCCGCTGCCGGGCCTGGATACCATCGCCGGGAAGGCCTTGCCGTTGTTCCCGCGCCTGCACCTGCTGCCCAACGGCCAGGTGTTCTATAACGCCGCCGGGCAGGCGTTCAACCCGTTCGGCCAGTCTTACAACCAGGCGCAGTGGAACTTTGTGTCCGCCTACGATCCGCAAGAGCAACTGTGGACGGATCTTGGCTATGCCGGTCTCAACGTGCAGCTCGACGAACTGGGTCTGGAGCGCATCACCTCCGCGCTCACCCTGACCAGTCCGAACCTGTTGGAAGACCTGATCGGCACCGGCGAGGGTCTGCTCACCAACCTGCTGGGTGATCCCATCGGTAGTTTGGAGCAACTTGAAAACGTGCTCGGCGACGTGGCTGATCCGCAAGTGGCCAACCGTCTGATCGGTGCCGGTTTCCGAGGTTCCAGTTTCTCCATCATGATGCCGTTGCGTCAGGATGAAAGCGGCGCCTACAGCGAAGCCAGCTTCCTCACCGCCGGCGGCGTGCTGGGCGCGGTGGCGGCCACCAGCCCGGGCAGTTACCTGGCAGTGCCGAACAGCCGTCTGGATACCGTGGACGTGGACGCGGACACCGAAACCGGGATGCGTTATTCCTCTGAAATCGTGGGTAACCTGAGCGGTCCGCGCTGGTACTCCTCCGGTGTATTGCTGCCGGACGGTTCGGTGATGGCGTTCAACGGCGCCAACCGGGATGAAGTGGTGCTGCCGGGTTCCGCCGTGCCGGTACAAGTGGCCGAGCGCTTCGACCCCAACACCCGCGACTGGACCGAAATGGCCACGTCGCTGAACCCGCGCACTTACCACAACACCGCGCTGTTGCTCCCTGACGGCCGGGTGCTGGTGGGCGGCCACGCGCCGATCAATACCGCGTACTTGTTCAGCCTCAATCTGGAAGAATTGGGTCTCTCGCCCAACGACGGCCGCGACCCTTCCTTCGAGATTTACAGCCCGCCGTACATGTTCAAGGAGCGCCCGGAAATCGAGGCGGCACCGGCTGAGGTGGATCACGGCAACACCATCGAAATCGCGGTGGACGATGCGTCCGCCATCAATGAAGTCCTGATGGTGCGTCGCACCAGCCTGACCCACCTGGTGGACGGCGATCAGCGCACCGTGGTGCTGCCGCACACCGCCAACGGCGGCAGTGTACGGGTGCGGATACCGGAAAACCCGTCGGTGATGCCGGCCGGCCACTACATGCTGTTCGTTAACCGCGTCGCTGGCGACGGCTCCGCCATGGTGGTGCCGTCGGTGTCCGCGCCGGTGCAGGTGATGCTGCCCTCCGGCACGCCGAGCATGCTGGTAAGACGCTAAGGAGCGATGATGATGAGCTGTTACTCGCGTAATCAGATTCGCGTTGCTGGCTGGCTATTGGGGGCCGTGCTCGTCACGGTCCCCGCCCTGGCTCCAGCCCACGGGCCGGAAGCCAAGACGGTCAAGGCGCGCATGGATCCGCTGCCGGCCGCTCTGGCCGGTGTTGATGCCCAAGTGCAGACCACGGTGGCGCCACAAATAGTGGTCGCCAACGACAGCCCGCGTACTTTGGAGATATTCGACGCCGAAGGCCGGGTGTTCCTGCGTATCAATAACCAGGGTGTGCTGGCGGATCTCGCCAGTCCTGCCTGGTACCGCAGTCAGACCGCCGCGAGAGGCGTGCCGTTTCCGGCGGGCGTTAGCCAGGAAGCGGAACCTCGCTGGGCGCTGGTACACAAGGAACCCAACTGGGGGTGGTTCGACCCCCGCCTGCGCACCGACGATATTCAGGTGCCCCACAACGTGGAGCACGTCGGCAAGCCGGCGCGGCTGAGCGAATGGTCGGTACCGGTGCGGTTTAATGGTGAGGAGGCGGCCTTGGCCGGCGCTTTCCGCTATGAACCCTTGCCGCCGGGATCGTTTCAATCACGCCTGACATCCGACGCTACGCCGGTGGACGGTGTCACCGTGGGGCTGGCCCCGGGAACGGTGCCGGCGGTGCACATTCACAACCAGAGCGGTCAACCGGTGGTGGTGGCGGACGCCCAGGGGCATCCCCATCTTCGCATCGGACCCGGAGGCAGCTTTATGAACGCCAACCAGGAAGGCGGTGAACCACAATGGGTGAAAGTGGCCGGCGGTTCCCGTTACACCTGGACCGAGCCACGCGCCGCTTACGGCGACCTGCGGCCGCCGGAGAAAGTGTCCCGGGCCGGCCGCCGTGCTCAGGTGGCAACCTGGTCGTTGCCGGTAACCGTGGACGGCGAACCGATAGCGGTGAAAGGCGTGGTGGACTGGTTGCCTGGCGACCAGGTTGCCGCCGGTGGTGGGCACCATTGATTCAGTTGGAAAGGGCTCTGGGATCCTGCCGGCCGGCTTTGCCGGCCTTTCGCGGGCGGGGCCTGCTCCTACAACAAGGCACGGACCTGTGCGAGCGGGCTAGTGGGAGCGGGCCCCGCCCGCGAAAGGGGGCGCAAGCCCCCGGCAGGATTCCAGAGACTTATCCAGGTGTTACCTAAAGTAACCTTTTAACCATTATCAACGCTGATTCTCTTCCCCCTTCAAGGCGCCCCCCGGCGTCTTTTTTTGTTTTTGGGCCTTTCAACGATGCTCCGTCCTCTCTTGCCAAACATCACACCCGGCCGCCAGCCCGCGCCATCGGGGCGTTTGCGTCGCGCCAACCGATAGCGATGGGCCGGATAACGGCCCGGCGCTGGACACTCTTGGTGCCTCAAACTTATTATCTATCACGTGAGTGAGTTGATGGGGCGGTATCCAATACGACGCCCCACGCACTCCTGTTGTCGATTCAATCGACGGGAAAATAACAACGTGCATAACAATCTGGAGAGCACCATGGTGAAGACCATCTTCAACCGTTTCGCGGTTTCCCTGCTGCTACTGGCGGGCGTCGCCAACGCAGCGGCCCTGGAGCCGGCCCGTTTCGCGCTGATCGATCCGCTCACCGGGCCGATGTCCGTGGTCGGCCAGCCGGCACTGGAACAATTGAAGTTCACCGCCGACCGTCTCAACGAGGAGGGTGGTATCAACGGCCACGAGATCCGCATCGTCGGCTACGACAACAAGATCAATCCTCAGGAAAGCCTGGTCCAACTGCAGAAAGCCATCGATAACGGCATTCGTTTCATCATCCAGGGCAATGGTTCCTCGGTGGGCTCGGCGCTGCTTAGCAGCATCAATAAGCACAATCAGCGCAACCCGGACGACCAGGTTTTGTATTTCAACTACGCCGCCATCGAACCGTCGTTCACCAATGAGCGTTGTTCGTTCTGGCATTTTCGCTTCGACGCCAACGCCGACATGAAAATGAACATGCTCACCGACTGGGTGGCGGAGAATAATGACTTCAAGAAAGTCTTCCTGATCAACCAGGACTACAGCTTCGGCCAGGCGGTATCCGAAGCGGCCATGCGCATGCTCAAGGAAAAGCGTCCCGACATTGAAATCGTCGGTAATGTTTTCCACCCGCTGGGCAAAGTGAAGGATTTTTCTCCGTACATCTCCAAGATCAAATCCTCCGATGCTGACGTGGTGATCACCGGTAACTGGGGCCAGGACATCAACCTGCTGATCAAATCCGCTTCCGAGTACGGCGTTGACGTGCCGTTCCTGACCTACTACGGCAACACCCCGGGGACCATTACCCAGGTGGGCGACAAAGGCGTTGATCGTATCTATTTGATCTCCGAGTACCACGGTGATTTCACCGACCCGGAAATCGCCGAGCGGCAGGAACAGATGTACAAGAAGACCGGCTGGGATCTTTATCCGCGCGTATCGGTGATGTTGGAAATGGTCAAGGCAGCCGGCGACAAGGCAAACAGTCTGGACCCGGTCAAAGTGGCGCGGGCGCTGGAAGGGCTGCAGTTCGAATCGATGGCCGGTGATGTGACCATGCGCGCCTCGGACCACCAGATTCAAATGCCCACCTTCATTTCGGTGCTCAAAGACAACATGTCCCACGGTGCCGAGGGCACTGACTTCAACTTCCATGAAGTGGCCAGCTTCGACGCCGAACAAGCGACCCTGCCCACTAGCTGCCGGATGCGTCGTCCGAAGTAACGGCTGGTTCGATACCGATTCTTTTCCCAGTTAGAAAGGGGTGGCGGGTTCCCGCCACTCCGGGAGTCGTTTAATGCTCGAAACAATGGTCTTCTCCACCTTGAACGGCATTTTGTACGGCCTGTTGCTGTTTATGCTGTCCAGTGGTTTGACGTTGATTTTTTCTATGATGGGCGTGCTTAATTTCGCCCATGCCAGCTTTTATATGCTGGGTGCTTATTTTGCCTATGCGTTGGGTCTGCACATTGGCTTCTGGCCTGCCTTGTTTCTCGCGCCTTGTCTTGTCGCGGTTATCGGTGCCCTGGTGGAGCGATACGGTCTGCGCCGGGTACATGCTTCCGGGCACGTGGCTGAACTGCTGTTCACTTTTGGCCTCGCTTATGTGATCGATGAATTGGTGCACTTGTTCTGGGGCTCGATCCCGGTGTCTTACGTTCCCCCTGACTACATGCAAAACCCCCTGTTTACCCTGTTTGGCACCGACTATTCCATCTATCGCGGTGTCACCATGATGATCGCGGTATTTATGTTCGCCGCGCTTTGGTTCCTGTTAAAAAAGACCCGCGTCGGCCTGATGATTCGCGCGGCACTGACCCACGGCGATATGGTTGGCCATTTGGGCCACAACGTGCCGCGCTTGTTTATGGGCGTGTTCGGTTTCGGCTGCGCGCTGGCTGGCCTCGCCGGCGTGATCGGCGGCCCGTTGCTCAATACCGAGCCGGGCATGGCGCAAACGCTGGGGCCGATCGTGTTCGTGGTGGTGGTGGTCGGCGGCATGGGGTCGCTGATTGGTGCCTTCTACGCCTCCTTGCTGATCGGCTTGCTACAGACTTTCTTCGTCGCTTTCGACGCCTCCATCGCGGATATGCTCGGCGCCATTGGTATCAGCGTCGATCCTTACGGTGAAATCACCGGCATCACGCTGGCCAGCCTGGCGCCGATGACCCCTTTCATCCTGCTGGTGCTGATTTTGATATTCCGGCCCCGTGGCCTGATGGGAGAACTTGAGCCATGAATGCTTCTACTTCGACGGCCACCACGTCGGCCCGTGCCGGCTGGCGTCCTTTCGCGCCCTGGTTGATCAGTATCGCGGCGTTGCTGACGCTCCCCGCCGTCAGCGCCGGTATTGGTATTTCCGTGATCAATGTCATTGCTATTCACATCGTGTTCGCCCTTTCCTACAACATGTTGCTGGGGCAGGGTGGCATGCTCTCGTTCGGCCATGCGGTGTTCTTCGGCCTGGGCAGCTACGCGGCGATCCACGCGATGAACGCTATTGGAGAAGCGTCTTACGCCGGCGAAGGTTTCTGGGCGCATTTCCCGGTGTTCCTGCTGCCGCTGGTGGGTTTGGTGGCCGGGGCGCTGATGGCGTTGCTGGTGGGCTGGCCGTTCTGTCGCCGTGCCGGCACCGCGTTCGCCATGATCACCCTCGGGTTGGGGGAGCTGGTGGCCACCGGCACGCACATGTTCCCGTCCGTGTTTGGCGGTGAAACCGGTGTGTTCAGCAACCGCATGGTGGGCCCGGTCTGGTTCGGTCTGGAGCTGGCCCAGCCCGCCGATGTCTATTGGTTCATGGCGTTCTGGCTGTTCGCCGCGGTGCTCGCCATGTGGGCGTTCACGCGCACGCCGCTGGGCCGCATGTCCAACGCGGTTCGCGATAACCCGGACCGCCTTCAGTTTATCGGCTACCCGCCACGCAATGTACGTTTTCTGGTGTTCATTGCTTCGGGCGGTTTCGCCGGCCTGGCCGGCGGTATGGCGGCGGTTAATTACGAGATCGTCACCCCGGAATCCCTGAGCCTGCTGTCTTCCGGTCTGGCCCTGTTGATGGCGGCGGTGGGCGGCCTGGGTATTTTCTACGGTCCGATTGTTGGCGCCATTGCCGTGACCCTGATGAATTCCTTGTTGAGTGACTTCACTGACGCGTCGGTGCTGTACGTGGGGCTGGTGTTCCTGGCGGTGGTGATGTTCGCCCCCAGCGGCCTGGCCGGCGGAATCGAACAGGTGCGTCAGGCCTGGCACCGGAATGAATTAGCCGCCAGGTGGCCGGTCTGGCTGGGCGGCTCGCTGGCGGTCACGGCTCTGGCATTGGCGACCATCCTCGGTGTGGAGCTGGTGTATTTGCTCAGCCACGGCAAGGACAAGCTGGCTCAGGCCCTGGGCCTTGAACTGGATGCATCCTCACCACTGAGCTGGGCCGCCGTCGTGGCTCTTGTCGCAATCGGCTACGGCCTGTGGCGGGCTACTGGAAAGTATCGGGAGGCGAACTCATGAGCGTCGCATTGTCGATCCGTGATTTGAAAAAAAACTTCGGCCCCGCCGAAGTCATCCGTGGCGTGAATCTGGATATTGAACAGGGTGAGGTGCATGCGGTGATCGGCCCCAACGGCGCCGGCAAGTCTACTTTTTTCAACCTGGTGTCGGGGGCGTTCGCCGCCACTAGCGGCGACATCGTGCTCCACGGTGAGCGCCTCAATGGCCTGGCGCCGCAGCAAATTCAGCAACGCGGTCTGGCGCGTTCCTTCCAGGTCAGCAATGTCTTCGAGAACCTGTCCGTGTTTGAAAACATCCGTTGCGCCTGCTTCAAAACCGGCGCCGCTGGTTACGTCTTTTGGCGGCCGGCCGCCGGTATTGGGCGCGTCAACCGGCGCGCCGAGGAGGTGCTGGAAATGATCGGTCTGCAGAGTCTGCGTGATGTGCCGGCAGGTGCCTTGCCCTACGCCAGCCAGCGCGCGCTTGAAATCGGCATGACCATCGCCGGTGACGCCGACGTGGTGCTGCTTGATGAACCCACCGCGGGCATGAGCAATACGGAAACCGGCCAGGCTATCGAGCTGATCCGTCAGGTGGCGGTGAACCGCACCCTGATGATCGTGGAGCACGACATGGGCGTGGTGTTCGAATTGGCCGACCGCATCTCGGTGTTGGTGTACGGGGAAATTGTCGCCACCGGCACGCCGGAAGACATTCGTAACGACCCCCGTGTAAAAGAAGCCTATCTGGGCGAGGAGGCCGCGTGATCCTGGAAGTGAACGACCTGCACGCCTACTACGGCAAGAGTCATATTCTTAACGGTGTCAATTTTTCTATCCAGGAAGGCGAGGTGGTGGCGCTGCTCGGGCGCAACGGCGTCGGGCGCTCCACCACCGCGAAAGCGATTATGGGCGAGGTGCCGCCGATCGGTTCGATTCGCTTTCGCGGCGAGCAGATTGCCGGTCGGCCCAATCACCGTATCGCACGGATGGGGCTGGGATACGTACCCGAGGGGCGGGATATCTTTCCCACCCTGACGGTGCGCCAGAACCTGGAGCTGGGTATCAAGAACACCCGCAAACCGGGTAAATGGCGTGTCGAGCAATTTCTCGACATGTTTCCCAATCTAGCGCGCCGCGCCGAATCTCCGGCCGGTGTCCTGTCCGGCGGCGAAAAGCAAATGCTAACCATCAGCCGCACGCTGATGGGGGATCCGGAACTGATCATGATTGATGAGCCCACCGAAGGCCTGGCGCCGCTGATCGTCAAGCAGATTGGTGAATTGATCAGCGAGATCGCCGCGGCCGGCGTGTCCATCCTGTTGGTGGAACAAAAGCTCTCCATTGCCATGGACATTTCACATCGCGTGCTGGTGATGGGCCACGGTCAGATTGTCTTTGAAGGCACGCCTGAAGCGCTTCGCGATAATCATGAGATCCGTAAAGAATGGCTTGAAGTCTGACGACCGTGTCGGGAGAAACCAATAATGAAGACAGCGCAAGCTCCGGTGGTGACCGCCCCGGCCGGCGCGGTGCGTGGTAGACGCGACGCCGGACTGAACATCTTCAAGGGCATTCCCTATGCGCGGCCGCCGGTGGGTGAAGACCGCTGGCGGCCGCCCGCGCCGATGCCGGCCTGGAACGGCGTCCGCGATGCATTGGCCTTCGGCCCGGCTTGTGTTCAGCCCCGTTCACGGCCGGGCAGTATCTACGCCCCGGCGCTGCCCTCAATGAGTGAAGATTGTTTAACGCTGAACATTTGGGCGCCGGAAAACATCGAGGGTGCTCCGGTGTTGGTGTGGATCCACGGTGGCGCCCTGAACACCGGCGGCAGTGCCGAACCCATGTTCGACGGCGCCCGTATGGCGCGACGCGGGCTGGTGGTGGTGTCAATCAACTACCGGCTCGGGGTGCTTGGCTATCTGGCCCACCCGGCGTTAAGCGACGAATCGCCGTCGGGTGTGTCGGGGAATTACGGACTGCTGGATCAGATCGCCGCGTTGCAGTGGGTGCAGGACAACATTGCCGCGTTCGGCGGTGACCCCGATAACGTCACGGTGGCGGGGGAGTCGGCCGGTGCGCTCAGCGTGATGTATCTGATGGCGTCACCGAAGGCACGTGGCCTGTTCACCAAAGCGATCGCGCAGAGCGCCTATATGATCTCAACCCCGGCGTTGCGCGAGGAACACTGCGGTGAATTGCCCGCCGAGTATCTGGGCGAACGGCTGGTCGCGAGACTGGGCGCGGGAGACCTGGAGGCGCTGCGGGCCATGGACGCGGCGACGCTCAGCCAAGCGGCGGCGGACGCCGGGTACCTGCCATGCGGCACCGTCGATGGCAATGTTCTGCCACGGCAATTGGTGGATATCTTTGACCGTGGCGAGCAGGCACCGGTGCCGTTGCTGACCGGCTTCAACAGCGGCGAGATTCGTTCGCTGCGTTTTCTGGCGCCGGAGCCGCCTGGCAGTCCCGCCGCTTATGAGGCCATCATCCGGCATCGCTATGGCGATCTGGCCGACGATTTTCTGCGGCTCTATCCCGCGGTTGATGTCGAGGAAAACCTGCTCGCCGCGGTTCGTGATGCCCTTTACGGCTGGACCGCCGAACGGTTAGCAACCAAGCAGACCGAACAGGGCGCGCCCGCCTATCTGTATTTCTTCGACCATGGTTATCCGGCCGCCGAGGCGTTCGGGTTGCATGGTTTTCATGCCGCGGAAGTTCCCTATGTGTTCGGCACTGCTGAGCGCACCACGCCGCTGTGGCCGACGATACCGCCGACCAAGGCGGAGACAGGCCTGTCCGATGCAATGGGTGAGTATTGGGCCTCGTTTGCCCGTTCCGGTCAGCCACGAGCACCCCGACAACCTGTATGGCCGGATTACGCGGAACACGTCGAAGGCGCCTGGATGCATTTCGCGGAAGTGCCACGCGTCGCCGGCAACCTGTTGCCTGGACGATACCGTTTGCACGAAGAGGTTGTGTGGCGTCGCCGGCGTCAAGGCGACACACCCTGGAATTGGAATACCGGTATCGTCGCCCCGACGTTGCCGCCCCGGAAATCGGAGACGTCATGATCGACGGTGAAATGCAATCTTATGCGCTGACTCTGGATAAATTTCTTGATCACGCCGCCAAATGGCACGCTGGCGCCGAGGTGGTGACCGCCACCGGCGAGAACACTTGCGACCGTGTGGACTATGCAACACTGAATCACCGTGCCAGGCAGGTTTCGGCGCTGCTCATGGACCTGGGTGTCGGCCACGGTGATCGCGTGGCAACGCTGGCGTGGAACAGCCAGGCTCATATGGAGGCCTGGTACGGGATAATGGGGCTGGGTGCCGCCTGCCATACGCTTAATCCTCGTCTCACTCCGGCGCAGAGCGCCGCCATGTTGCAGCAATCCGGGGCCCGGGTGCTGATCGTCAGCGCCGACCTTTTAGCGTTCGCGCGGACGATCCTCGGCGAGGTGCCCATGGCGGCTCGTATTCTGTTGATCGACGGCCCGGCGGACGCCAGCGAGGGCGATGCTTCGGAGTATCCGCTGAGCCGCCTGGACCCGGACACGGTGCCCGCTGTTGACGGCATCGTTTGGGGCGATTTCGAAGAAACCACCGCGTCCGGGCTGTGTTTCACGTCCGGTACCACCGGTGCCCCCAAGGGCGTGGTTTATAACCATCGGTCCGGTTACCTGCAGACATTGCGGCTGTTGCAGGCCGATGTAATGGGGCTCACCGCCGACGATGTGGTGTTGGCCGCAGTGCCCATGTTCCACGCCAACGCCTGGGGATTGCCGTTCGCCGCGCCGGCGGTGGGGGCCAAACTGGTTTTACCGGGCCCCCGGCTGGATGGCGCCAGCCTGGCGCGCTTGATCGCGAGCGAAGGGGTGACGGTGGCCGCCGGGGTGCCCACGGTGTGGCTCGGGTTGCTCAATCATATCGAAGCCCATGGTGGCGACCTGCCTGCGTTGAAACGTCTTATGGTGGGCGGCGCGCCCATGCCGGCGGCGCTTATGGCACGGCTGGAGCAGCGGCTGGGGGTCACGGTTCAAACCAGTTGGGGCATGACCGAGTTGTCTCCCTTGGGTACTATTTGCCATCCTGGTGATCGACAACGGCAAGCGGCCTCGGCCGGCCGTCCGGCGGTGGGGGTGGATTTGCTGCTCACCGATGAATGGGGGCAGTCTTTACCCGAGCAGCGCGACGTGGAAGGTCATTTGCGTGTGCGCGGTGCCTCGGTCGTGGGACGTTACCTGGGTCACGAGCAGCCGGCCACCGATGATCAGGGCTGGTTCGCCACCGGGGACCTGGCGCGTATTGAGGCCGATGGCAATCTGATTATTACCGGGCGCGCCAAGGATTTGATTAAATCCGGTGGTGAGTGGATCAACCCCAGCGAGATCGAGGCGATTGTCGGCGCCTTGCCGCGGATTTCCCAGGCGGCGGTGATTGGCCGCCCCGACCCCCGCTGGGGGGAACGTCCCCTTCTGATTGTGGAAGTGGAAGGTTCCGATCCCATCACCGACGAGGAAATACTGGACGCGTTACGTGGACGCGTGGCTTCATGGTGGCTGCCTGACACGGTGGTGCGCGTCGCGGGGATGCCGTTGGCGGCCACCGGAAAGATCGACAAAAAGCGCCTGCGTTCCGAGTACGCCTGAACAAGTTGGATGGATATGTCTGCCACAGAAAAGACGGCTAAAAAGAGCTCGACGCAAGCGGAGCGTCGGGCGGAGATGACCGAGAAAATTCTCGATACCGCGGAATATCTTTTTTCCAAACACGGCCTTTACGGGGTGACACTCAAGGACGTCGCCAAACGCATCGGCGTCCACCACACTCTGATCAACTATTATTTTGACGATAAAAAACAGTTGTTCGATGCGGTGTTCGCGCGCCGTGCGGTGGAGACCAGCAGTCGGCGTATGACAGCGCTGGACGACTACGAAAAGGCCTGTGGCGGCAAACCCACCGTGGAAGGTGCCCTGCATACCTATCTGGACACCGATCTGGACCTGTACATCCAGGGTGGCGAGGGCTGGCGTAATTACGCCGCGTTTGCCGCCCAGGTGGCGAACACGCCGGAGTGGGGCGCGGAAATGATGGACCAGCATTTTGATCCGGTGGTACTGCGCCTGATTGATCTGCTAAAGAAGGCGCTCCCCGGGGCCGCCGAAGAGGACATCTTCTGGGGCTACCACTTCGTTACCGGCGCCTTGATTCTGACCCTGGCGCGTACCGGCCGCATCGACAAGCTGTCCGGCGGCTTGTGCCGCTCGGATGACTTCGAGGCGGTGAAACAACGCATGGCCACCTTCATGGCCAGCGGCATTATCTCCATTTGCGAGGATCGCAAAACCGACCCGGGGCCTGACTTGTAGGAGCGGGCCCCGCCCGCGAAAGGCCGGCAAAGCCGGCCGGCGGGATTCCAGAGACGTTGGTGGTGCTTCCGTTAGAAAGCGCTCTGGCATCCTGCCGGGAGCTCCGCTCCCTTTCGCGGGCAAGGCCCGCTCCCACAAGGGCCTCAAGCGCGCGAGCCGCTGAGGCGTTCCAGTACTTCGCTGACCACCTCAATGCGTTCCTGCGCGCTCTCCGACTCCAGCTCGAAGCGTAGGGTGCTGGCGCCTTCCAGCTTGTAGATATTGGGTCCGGACTGCACCAGCTTGACGATGGTGAGCGGGTCCACCGGGGTGCGCTCGGCGAATTCCAGTTTGCCACCGCGTGCGTGGGCGTCCAGCCGCGTGATGCCGAGCTTTTCCGCCCGCTGACGCAGCTCGGTGACCTGGAACAGGTTTTTCGCCGAGTCCGGCAGCAGGCCGAACCGGTCGATCATTTCCACCTGCAGTTCCTTAAGCTGATTGTCGTTCTTGCTGCCGGCGATGCGTTTGTACAGCGTCAGGCGGGTGAACACGTCAGGCAGGTAGTCCTCGGGAATCAGCGCCGGGATACGCAGGTTCACCTCCGGGCCGCCGGAGAGCGGTTTGGCGGTGTCCGGTTGCTCGCCGCGTTTGAGGGCTTCCACCGCCTGCTCGAGCATTTCCATATACAACGAAAAGCCGATGCTCTCCATGTTGCCGTGCTGCTCGTCGCCGAGCAGTTCACCGGCGCCGCGAATTTCCAGATCCTGACTGGCCAGCACGAAGCCGGCGCCCAGATCGGTGGCCTGCTCGATGGCTTCCAGCCGCTTGAGCGCGTCCTTGGTCATGGCGCGCTGGCCGGGCGTGGTCAGGTAGGCGTAGGCCTGGTGGTGGCTGCGGCCCACGCGCCCGCGAAGCTGATGGAGCTGTGCCAGCCCGAGTTTGTCGGCGCGCTCAATAATAATGGTGTTGGCGCTGGGCACGTCGATGCCGGTTTCGATAATGGTGGAACACACCAGCACGTTGAAACGGCGGTGGTAGAAATCACCCATCACCGCTTCCAGCTCCCGTTCGCGCATCTGCCCGTGGGCGATGCCCACCCGGGCGTCCGGCACCAGCTTGCGGATGTCCTCGGCGGTGCGTGCCATGGTGTCGATGTCGTTGTGCAGATAGTAGACCTGACCGCCGCGCAGCAGCTCACGCAGAATCGCTTCCTTGATGGCGGTGTCGTCTTTTTGCTGCACGAAGGTTTTCACCGACAGCCGTTTCTGCGGCGGCGTGGCGATGATGGAAATATCGCGCATGCCACTCATGGCCATGTTCAGCGTGCGTGGAATCGGCGTGGCGGTGAGCGTGAGAATGTCGCACTCGGCACGCAGCTCTTTGAGGCGCTCTTTGTGGCGGACACCGAAGCGGTGCTCTTCATCGACAATAATCAATCCGAGATCGTGGAAGGTCACGGCTTCCTGGAGTAGCTGGTGGGTGCCCACCACAATGTCCACGTTGCCGCTCTCCAGGCGCTTGAGAACTTCGGCGCGCTCCTTGGTGCTGCGGAAACGCGACAGTACCTCCACGTTAACCGGCCAGTCGGCGAAGCGGTCGATAAAGGATTCATAGTGCTGCTGGGCGAGCAGGGTGGTGGGCACCAGCACCGCCACCTGGGCGCCTTTCTGTACCGCCACGAAGGCGGCGCGCATGGCCACTTCGGTCTTGCCGAAACCCACGTCGCCACATACCAGCCGGTCCATGGGCTTGGCCAGTTGCATGTCGCTGAGTACCGCGCGGATGGCGCTTTCCTGATCCGGCGTTTCCTCGAACGGGAAGCCGGCGGTAAAGCGCTCGTAGTCCTCTGCTTCCACCTCGAAAGCTCGTCCCTGGCGTGCTTCCCGGCGGGCGTAGGTGTTGAGCAACTCGGCGGCCACGTCGTTGATTTTTTCCGCCGCTTTCTGACGCGCCTTGGTCCATTGCTCGGTGCCCAGGCGGTTGAGCGGCGGGTTGTCGGCACCGCCGTAGCGGCTGATCAGATGCAGCGAGGAGACCGGCACATAAAGCTTGTCGCCGCCGGCGTACTCGAGCAGCAGGAACTCGTGCTGCTGACGGTCCACCTCCATATGCACCAGGCCCTGATAACGCCCCACGCCGTGATCCAGGTGCACCACCGCGGCTCCGGCGCTGATTTCGCCCAGGGTGCGGATGCCCAGTTCGTTGCCGCTTTCCTCGCTGGTGCGGCGCCGTCGGCGTTGCATTACCCGCTCGCCGTAGAGCCCGTTCTCGGTGACCACCAGCAGGTCGTGGTCCGGGGCGTAAAAGCCCGCGTCCAGTTCGCCCCGGGTGAGGGCCCAGCGTTCCGGCGTGGCGACGAAGTCCGCCCAGCCCTCTTTCATGGCCGGTTGGATGCCGATTTTCTGCATCATTTCCAGCAACGCCTCACGGCGGCCGGCGGTTTCCGCGACCACCAGGATGCGCGTGTCCGGATGGGCGTCGGCGAAGGTGTGCAGAGGCGCCAGTGGGTTGCGCGCCTTGGCGTCGGCGGCCACCACCGGCGGCGTCTCGACATGGAAACGGATCGCCTGCGGCGAGTCTTTCTGGCGGGCACGGGGCAGGGTCTGCCAGACGCTGTTGAGTTGGTCCGGCCGCAGAAACAGCTCCGCCGGCGGCAATACCGGACGCCGGATATCGTGGCGGCGCGATTCATAGCGGGCACTGACTTCATCCCAGAAATGCGTGGCGGCGTCTTGGCAGCCGGCCATTTCCACCGCGCGGGCATTGCCGGGCAAATAGTCGAATAATGTGGCCAGGCCATCAAAGAACAGCGGCAGGTAGTACTCCAGGCCGGGGGTGGCAATGGCCTCGGACACATCCTGGTAGAGCGGTACTTTGCGCGGGTCCACGTCGAAGGTTTCGCGGAAGGCGGTGCGGAAACGGCGGATACCCTCGGCGCTGAGTGGGTATTCGGCGGCGGGCAGCAGATTGATCTCGCTGACCTGACCGGTGGAGCGCTGGGACTCCGGATCAAACAGGCGCAGGGATTCGATATCGTCGTCGAACAGCTCGACGCGGAACGGCTGCTCGGAGCCCATCGGAAAGACATCCATGATGGCGCCACGCACGGCGAATTCGCCGTGCTCGTAGACGTTATCGCGCTGGCGGTAGCCGCAGTCCACCAGCCGCGCGCGGGTGGTTTCCATGTCGAAGGTTTCGCCGACCCGCAGCATGAAGCTGTTACCGCCGATGTGCAGCGGTGGCGCCAGGCGCTGCATCAGGGTGTTCACCGGCACCACCAGCACGCCGTTTCGGGCGCTTTGCAGCCAGTTGAGCACGCGGATGCGGTCGCTGACGATGTCCTGGTGGGGGCTGAACAGGTCGTAGGGCAGGGTTTCCCAGTCCGGAAACAGCATCACCGGCGGTTTGTCATCCGTCGCCGCGGGCGCGCTTGCCCCAGGGGTGCCTGCCACAGGGATGCCTGCCAAATAAAACCCCAGGGCGTCCGCCAGTTGCTGGCCGCGGCTGCTGTCCGGCGCGGCCACCAGCAGCGGCCCGTCGGCGGCGCGCGCCACTTCCGCCAGGACCGCCGCCAGACTGCCGGCGGACAGGCCCTGCCAGTCTTTGTAGTGGTCCTGGCCGGTGGGGAACAGGGATGTATCGGGTAACAGCGTCATTTCGTCTCCAGCAGAGGGCGCGCATTGTACCTCAGCGATGTGTCGCTTTGGGAGGCAACTTTGTCTCCAGAGGGGCACACCCGAACCCGGCGCTCCTTGGAAGATTTGGCGCCATGCCGGCAACGAAGCCCGGTTTGTGGGAGCTTGCCTTTCGCGGGCGGGGCCCGCTCCCACAAATCTGGTTTCGTAGTGCCGCTTGGGGGTTGGCTTCCTTTGAGGTGTGGTAACATCTTCGCCGTTTTTATGTATGCGCTGGGGAAAGAGCATGAGGGAATCAGTCAGTGAGTTGATGCAGCGGTTTCGCCTTGAACCGCTGGAAGACAATCTGTTCCGGGGACTCAGCGAAGCGAACGGGCAGAGCAGTATCTTCGGTGGTCTGGTGGCCGGCCAGGCGTTGCTGGCGGCGTCGATGACGGTGCCCGAGGACCGCCCGGTGCACTCCCTGCACGCTTATTTCCTGCGTCCCGGCGACATCCGCCAGCCGGTGGTGTACGACGTGGATCGAATTCGCGATGGCAAGAGTTTCACCACCCGGCGGGTCAACGCGATTCAGCATGGACGGCCGATTTTCAGTCTCTCCACGTCCTTTCAGGTCGAGGAGCAGGGCAATCGTCACCAGACGCCGATGCCGGATGTGCCGGCGCCGGAGGATCTGGAGAGCGACGAGACGGCCCGGTTGCGTGTGGCGGACCGTATTCCCGAACAGTTTCGCGCCGCTTTTTTGCGCGAGCGTCCGGTGGAGTTCCGCCCGGTATCGCCTCGCGATGTGTTCGCCCCGGAGTCCCGCGAGCCGCTGAAGCAGTTCTGGTTTCGGGTGCCGGATCCGATCGAGGCGGACCGCATGACGCAAAAGGCGTTACTGACCTATTGTTCGGATTTCGGTTTCATGGGCACCGCCATGCAGCCCCACGGCATGACGTTCTGGCAGAGTAATGTGCAGTGCGCCAGCCTTGATCACGCCATGTGGTTCTATGACGACCTGCGGGTGGACGACTGGCTGCTGTACCACTGCGAGAGCCCCGGTGCCGCCGGAGCGCGGGGGCTGACGTTCGGCGCTATCTATCGCCGCGACGGCACTCTGGTGGCGTCGGTGGCCCAGGAGGGGCTGATGCGCCTGCGGCCGGGCGAAGACCCGGTGTAGGAGCGGGCTGTGGGAGCTTGCTTGCAAGCGAAAGGCCGGCAAAGCCGGCCGGCAGGATACCAGAGACCTTTCTAACGGCAGCATGAACAGCGTCTCTGGAATCCTGCGGGGCAACCTTTGCCGGGAGCTTCGCTCCCTTTCGCGGGCAGGGCCCGCTCCCACAAGCAAGCTCCCACAAGGCTGGCTCCCTTAAGGGTTCGTCGCCCTGGAAGAAGCGCCGTTTTGGCGCTATCATGCGCGCCCCCGTGATAGCCAACCCAACCGATGAGGGGCGCAGCCGTGAACAAACTGGAAGACCACTTCGGACGCTGGAAAAACCGCGAAGAGATCGCGGAGGCCATGATCCCGATGATCGGCCGTCTTTACCGCGAGAAAAATGTGACCACCACGGTATACAGCCGTTCTCTGGTTAACAATTCCGTGATCCAGATCCTCAAGACCCATCGCTTCGTCAAGCAGATCGAGGACTCCGAGCTGTTCGAGAGCGGTCTTTCCGTGGTCGATTCCTTCCCGATCCTGCAGGAAGTGACCAAGCTTGATCTGGGCCCGTGCCGCCTGGATATCGGCAAGCTGGCGGTGGAATACAAAAAGGACAGCCGTGGTCTTTCCGTGGAAGATTACGTCCGTGAAGAGCTGGGCGAGGCGGTCAATAATAAGGTCGACCTGCCGGGCCAATCCGATGTGGTGCTCTACGGTTTCGGTCGCATCGGCCGCCTGCTGGCGCGGCTGCTGATTGAAAAGACCGGTTCCGGCGATGGCCTGCGGCTCAAGGCCGTGGTGGTGCGCGAAACCGGCAAGGGCGATTTGCAGAAGCGCGCCAGTCTGCTGCGCCGCGATTCGGTGCACGGCCCGTTTTCCGGCACCATCGCCGTGGACGAAGAGAACGACGCGATCATCGCCAACGGCAACTACATCAAGATCATCTACGCCAACGATCCTTCGGCGATTGATTACACTCAATACGGCATTGATAACGCACTGCTGGTGGACAATACCGGCAAATGGCGTGACCGCGAGGGCCTGTCCCAGCACCTGAAGTGTCCGGGTATCAGCAAGGCGATCCTCACCGCGCCCGGCAAGGGCGACATCAAGAACATCGTGCCGGGCGTCAACCACGGCATGGTGGAGGACAGCGATACCATCCTGTCCCTGGCGAGCTGCACCACCAACGCCATTGTGCCGCCGCTCAAGGCGCTCAGCGACAAGTTCGGCATTGAGTATGGCCATGTGGAGACGGTGCACTCCTACACCAATGACCAGAACCTGCTGGACAACTTCCATAAAGGCCCGCGTCGCGGTCGCGCCGCGCCGCTCAACATGGTGCTCACCGAGACCGGCGCGGCCACCGCGGCCGCCAAGGCGCTGCCGGAGCTGGGCGGCAAGCTCAGCGGTAATTCCATCCGGGTGCCGACCCCGGACGTTTCCATGGCGATTCTCAACCTCACCCTGGACAAGGAAACCACCCTCGACGAGCTCAATGACTATCTGCGCTGGGTGAGCTTGCATTCGCCGCTGCAGCGTCAGTTGGACTTCATTCGCAGCCCGGACGCGGTGTCCACGGATTTCGTGGGTTCCCGGCACGCGTCGGTGGTGGACGCCGAGGCCACCATCGTCAACGGACGCCACTGCGTGCTCTACGTCTGGTACGACAACGAGTTCGGCTATAGCTGCCAGGTGGTGCGCCTTCTGCAGCAACTGTCCGGGGTCGAATACCCGATTTACCCCAAGGATTGACCCGCCGTATCTGAAAAAGCCCGCTTTCGCGGGCTTTTTTTGGGGTCGAGGCCCGCTGCCCGAAGGGTCTAATCCCACACGGTCAGTCCTGGCATCCGGACCACTCGGTCATTATAATGGCGCCGCCTTCCCACCTCCGCCTCCATAGCGGCCATCCGGGGAAAGCACCGCTTGACTTCAGAACACGCAACGTGGGCGAGACACTATGATCAAAATCAAGAAGGGGCTTGACCTGCCCATCGCTGGCGCACCACGCCAGGCGATTGAGGAAGGTCATCAGGTCCGTTCTGTCGCCGTGCTCGGCGGCGACTACATGGGGATGAAGCCGACCATGGAGGTCCGCGAAGGCGACACGGTCAAGAAAGGCCAGTTGCTCTTCACGGATAAAAAGACCGATGGCGTGAAATACACCGCGCCCGCCGCCGGTAAGGTGGTGGCGATCAACCGTGGCCACAAGCGTGTGCTGCAGTCGGTGGTTATTGAGGTGGCCGATCAGGAAGAAGAGGTCGAGTTCGACGCCCACGACGCCGCCGCGCTGGCCTCTCTGGACCGCGATGCGGTGCAGCGCCAGTTGGTGGATTCCGGCGAGTGGACGCTGCTGCGCACCCGCCCGTTTGGCAAGGTGCCGGCGCCGGGTACGGTGCCCAACTCGATCTTCGTCACCGCCATGGACACCAACCCCCTGGCTCAGGACCCGGCGGTGGTGATCAAGCAGAACGAAAGCAGCTTCCGCCACGGTCTCACCGTGCTCGGCCGTCTCACCGACGGGCCCGTGTGGGTGTGCCGCGCGCCGGGCGGCGACCTGCCGGCCTTCGCCGAAGGGCAGGTGCGTGAAGAAAGTTTCACCGGCAAGCACCCGGCGGGCAACGCCAGCACCCACGTGCATTATCTGGACCCGGTGAGCCTGAACAAGACCGTATGGACGGTGGGCTACCAGGAAGTGATCGCCATCGGCCAATTGTTCACCGACGGCAAGATCAACACCGACCGGGTGGTCGCCCTGACCGGCCCGCAGGTGAAGACTCCGCGCCTGATGCGCACCCGCGTGGGCGCCGGTCTGGAGGATTTCACCCGTGGCGAGCTCAAGGACGGCGACAATCGCATCGTTGGCGGTTCCGTGTTCAACGGCCATCATGCCCGCGGCCCGCTGATGTTCCTGAGCCGTTTCGGCAACCAGGTCACGGTGCTGCGCGAAGGCCGAGAGCGCCAACTGCTGGGTTATATCTCACCCGGGCCCAACCGCTTCTCGGTGATGAACATTTATCTGTCCAGGCTGATGCCGGGCAAGCGCTTCAACCTGACCACCAATACCAACGGCAGTGAGCGCGCCATGGTGCCGATCGGCGCCTACGAGCAGGTTATGCCGCTGGACATCCTGCCCACCCAATTGTTGCGCTCGCTGATTGTCGGCGACACCGATTCCGCCATGGCGCTGGGCGCCCTGGAAGTGGTGGAAGAGGATCTGGCGCTGTGCACCTATGTGTGCCCCGGCAAGTACGAGTACGGGCCGATTTTGCGCGACAACCTGACCACGATCGAGGTGGAGAGCTGAGATGGGCCTGAGAAACTACATCGACGATAAAATCGCCCCTCACTTCCATGAGGGCGGCAAGCTCGAGAAGTATTACGTCTTCTTCGAGATGTTCGACACCATGCTGTACAGCCCGGATTCGGTGACCCGGTCCGCCGCCCATGTGCGTGACGGCATTGATCTCAAGCGGATCATGATGACGGTCTGGTTCGCCACTTTCCCGGCAATCCTGTTCGGTCTCTACAACACCGGTTATCAGGCCAACCTGCAGATCACCGAGTTCGGCTACGACGCGATTCCCGGCTGGCGCGCCGATCTGGTCGCCATGCTGGCGGGTTTCGATTACCAGAGTTTCTGGGCCAACATGCTCCATGGTCTGGTCTATTACGTACCGATTCTGATCACTGTTTATCTGGTTGGGTTCTTCTGGGAGGCGCTGTTCGCCTGGAAGCGCGGCCATGAAGTGAACGAAGGTTTCTTCGTTACCGGCATTTTGTTCACGCTGATTCTGCCGCCGGCGACCCCGTTGTGGCAGGTGGCGCTGGGCGTGTCCTTCGGCGTGGTGATCGGTAAGGAAGTGTTCGGCGGTACCGGCAAGAACTTCCTTAACCCGGCATTGGTGGGCCGTGCCTTCCTGTACTTCGCCTACCCGGCGCAGATGTCCGGCGACGCGGTATGGACCGCCGTGGACAACTTCTCCGGCGCCACCCCGCTGGGTCTGGCCGCCGCCGGCGATCTGGATTTCTCCGTCGGCCTGGCGCAAAACGCGCTGGCCGCCGGTGCCAACGGCGCCGCCCAGAGCCTGGCCTGGATGGACACTTTCCTGGGTGGTATCCAGGGCAGCATCGGCGAAACGTCGGTGATCGCCATCGCACTCGGTGCCATCTTCCTGCTGTTCACCAAGATCGCCTCCTGGCGCATCATGCTGGGTGTGGTGCTGGGCATGGTAGCGATGAGCGCCGTGTTCAACGGTGTCGGCAGCGACAGCAACCCGATGTTCGCGATGCCCTGGTACTGGCACCTGACCGTAGGCGGTCTGGCGTTCGGCCTGGTATTCATGGCCACCGACCCGGTGTCGGCGGCGATGACCAATACCGGCAAACTGATTTTCGGCGCCCTGATCGGTGTCATGACCGTGCTGATCCGGGTGATCAACCCGGCGTTCCCGGAGGGCATTATGCTGGCGATTCTGTTCGGCAATCTGTGCGCGCCCTTGATTGACTACTTTGTTACCCAGGCGAACATCCGTCGTCGCCTGCGTCGGACCGGGGGAGTGGCGTAATGGCTGGTAAGAACGAAAGCGTAGCAAAAACCCTCACGGTCGCCTTTCTGGTGTGCCTGGTGTGCGCGGTGGTGGTGTCCACCGCCGCGGTGACTCTGCGCCCGGTGCAGCAGAAGAACCAGACGCTGGACCGTCGCGTGAACATTCTCCAGGCGGCCGACCTGTATAACCCCGGCATGGACGTGGAAAAAGCGTTCAACACCATTGAGCGCAAGTTCGTGGACCTGGAGAGCGGTGATTACGTGGAGAAGCCGGACTCCTACGACCAGCTTAAAGCCGCCAAGGACCCGGAGCGCAGCGAGCGTCTCACCGGCGAGGAAGACATCGCCGGCATCAAGTCCCAGGCGGATGTGGCCGAAGTATTTCTGGCGCGCAAGGATAACGGCGAGTTGAGCCGTATTATTTTGCCGGTGCGCGGTTACGGGCTGTGGTCCACCCTGTACGGATTCATGGCTCTGGAAGCCGACGCCAAGACCATCGCCGGGTTGGGCTTTTACCAGCACGGTGAGACCCCCGGTCTGGGTGGTGAGGTGGACAACCCGAAGTGGAAAGCGCTTTGGGAAGGCAAGAAGCTTTATGACGACGACGGCGAGATCGCTATCCAAGTGATCAAGGGCACCGTGGACGGCAACACCGCCAATGCGGACAACAAGGTGGACGGCCTGGCCGGCGCCACCCTGACCAGCAAGGGCGTGAGCCATCTGGTGCGTTTCTGGGTCGGTGAGAAGGGCTTCGGTCCTTACCTGGAACGGATGCGCACGCAAAGCGACGCGGGCGACGGCGAGCCGTCCGCACAGCCTGGAGGAGAAGCGTAATGGCGGAGAAAACCAAGGGTCTGCTATTCGGTCCCATTTTCGATAACAACCCCATCGCGCTGCAGATCCTGGGTATCTGCTCCGCGCTGGCGGTTACCAGTAATCTCAGCACCACGGTCACCATGTGTATTGCTCTGACCCTGGTGGTGGCGTTCTCCAACTTTTTCGTCAGCACGATCCGCAACTCGATCCCGTCCAGCATCCGGATCATCGTGCAGATGACCATTATCGCCTCGCTGGTGATCGTGGTGGACCAGTTCCTGAAAGCCTACGCCTACAGCATCTCCAAACAGTTGTCGGTGTTCGTCGGCCTGATTATCACCAACTGTATCGTGATGGGCCGCGCCGAAGCCTTCGCCATGCAGAATAAACCGCTGCCGTCGTTCATGGACGGTATCGGCAACGGCCTGGGTTACTCGGTGCTGCTGCTGGCTCTGGGCTTTATCCGCGAACTGTTCGGTGCCGGCAGCCTGTTCGGCATTCAGATTCTGCCGTCGGTGGCTGACGGTGGCTGGTATCAGACCAACGGCTTGCTGTTGTTGCCGCCCAGCGCTTTCTTCCTGATCGGTTTCTTCATCTGGGCGCTGCGTGCCTGGAAACCGGAACAGGTGGAAGAAGACGCCTTCAAAATGAAGCCACACACCCGTGTCAGCGACGCGTTTTAAGCCACGGCAGGAGGATTTGAAGCATGTTTGAACATTATCTGAGCCTGTTCGTACGCGCCGTTTTCGTTGAGAACATGGCGTTGGCTTTCTTCCTTGGCATGTGCACCTTTATCGCCGTGTCCAAGAAAATTTCCACGGCCATCGGTCTGGGCGTTGCCGTGGTGGTGACACTCACCATCACGGTGCCGGTGAACAACCTGATCCTGAACTATCTGCTCGGCGAGGGTGCGTTGTCCTGGACCGGTATCGAAGCCTTGTCCAACCTGGATTTGCGCTTCCTGGGTCTGCTCAGCTACATCGGCGTCATCGCCGCGCTGATTCAGATTCTGGAGATGACGCTGGATAAATACGTACCCAGTCTCTACAACGCGCTGGGCGTGTTCCTGCCGCTGATCACGGTGAACTGCGCGATTCTCGGCGCCTCCCTGTTCATGGTGGAACGTGATTACAACTTCGGTGAATCCCTGGTCTACGGCATCGGCGCCGGCACCGGCTGGGCTCTGGCGATCACCTTGTTGGCCGGTATCCGCGAGAAACTGAAGTACAGCGACGTACCCGACGGCCTTAAGGGGCTGGGTATCACTTTCATTACCGTGGGGCTGATGTCGCTCGGGTTCATGTCCTTCTCCGGCGTGCAGTTGTAAAGGGGAATCAGCATCATGAGTTTTGAAATTATTCTCGGCGTGGTCATGTTCACCACCATTGTGCTGGCGTTGGTGGCGGTGATCCTGGTCGCGCGCTCCCGGCTGGTGGTCAGCGGTGATGTGCACATCGACATCAATAACGATGCCGAAAAAGGCATCGACGCCCCCGCCGGCGGCAAACTGCTCGGCACCCTGGCGGACCAGGGTATTTTCCTGTCCTCCGCCTGTGGTGGCGGCGGTACCTGTGCGCAGTGCCGCTGTCAGGTTCTGGACGGTGGCGGTGAAATCCTGCCCACCGAGGAAGGTCATTTCACCAAGGGCCAGATCCGTGACGGTTGGCGTTTGAGTTGCCAGGTGGCGGTCAAGCAGGACATGAAAGTCCAGGTGCCGGAGGAATTCTTCGGCGTGAAGAAGTGGGAATGCGAGGTGGTTTCCAACCATAACGTGGCCACCTTCATCAAAGAGCTCACTCTCAAACTGCCCGAAGGCGAGAACGTGGATTTTCGCGCCGGCGGCTATGTGCAGTTGGAATCACCGGCCTACGACATCAAGTTCTCCGATTTTGATATCGAAGAGGAGTTTCGCGGTGACTGGGAGCGCTTCAACTTTTTCGATCTCAAAGCGAAAAGTGACGAGACCGTGGTACGTGCCTACTCCATGGCCAACTACCCGGAAGAGCGTGGCATTCTCAAGTTCAACATCCGCATCGCCACGCCGCCCCCGGGCTCCGAGGGTATCCAGCCGGGCCTGATGAGTTCCTATACCTTCAGCCTTAAACCCGGTGACAAGATCACTGTGTTCGGGCCCTTCGGCGAATTCTTCGCCAAAGATACCGACGCCGAAATGGTATTCATCGGCGGCGGCGCGGGCATGGCGCCGATGCGCAGCCACATCTTCGACCAGCTCAAGCGCCTTAATTCCAAGCGTAAGATCAGCTTCTGGTACGGCGCCCGTTCGGTGCGAGAGACGTTCTACTCCGAAGAGTACGACCAGCTCGCCGAAGAGAATGACAATTTCGAATGGCACCTGGCGTTGTCCGATCCGTTGCCCGAGGACAATTGGGAAGGGCCCACCGGGTTCATTCACAATGTGGTTTACGACATGTACCTCAAGGATCACCCGGCGCCGGAGGACTGTGAGTACTACATGTGCGGTCCGCCGATGATGAACGCCTCGGTGATCAAGATGCTCGAAGACCTGGGCGTCGAACCCGAAAACATCATGCTGGATGATTTCGGCGGCTAAACCCTCTTTGTAGGAGCGGGCCTTGTGGGAGCGGGCCCGGCCCGCGAAAGGGTGGCTTCAGCCACCCGGCGGGATACCATAGGCGTTTCTAACGGTAGCGTGAACAACGTCTCTGGTATCCTGCCGGCCGGCTTTGCCGGCCTTTCGCGGGCGAGGCCCGCTCCTACGATTCCGAAGGCCGCTTTCAACTTTCAACTCCGCGGTAGGCACGTTCATGCGAAACCCGCTTCTCCGTTGTTCCGTGCTGCTCGCCGCACTCTTGCTCCTCACCGCCTGCGACGACACCGCTGATCGTCTGTCTCAATTATCCGGTGCCACCATGGGCACCACTTGGTCGGTGAAATTCACCGGCACACCGGACGACGGCGTACCGGCGTTGAAGAGCGCGATTCAGTCCTCCCTGGACCGGATCAACGAGGAGATGAGCACCTACCAGCCGGATTCGGCGATCAGCCGGTTCAATGCGCTGGAGGAGGGCGGCTCCCTGGTATTGCCGTCGGATTTCGCCATGGTATTGAGCGAGGCCTTGTCTCTCAGCCGGGATACCGGTGGCGCCTATGACGTTACCGTGGGGCCGCTGGTCAACCTGTGGGGGTTCGGACCGGACCCGGAACGCTTCGAGCCGCCCGAGGCGGACGCCATCGAGGCCGCCCGGCAACGCGTGGGCTGGCGCAAGCTCAGCCTGCGGGACCGGACACTGACTCAGCCCGGCGACGTCTATCTTGATTTGTCGTCCATTGCCAAGGGGTTCGCCGTGGATAAGTTGGCGAATTTGTTGAAAAATGCCGGCATTGGCAATTATCTGGTGGAAATTGGCGGCGAACTTCGCGCTTCCGGCAAAAAACCAAAGGGCCAGCCCTGGCGCATTGCCGTGGAGCGGCCGATTCCCGGTGTTCGTCAGGTGGAAAAAGTCATTCCCCTGCGTGATGTGGCTATTGCCTCCAGTGGCGATTACCGTAATTTCTTCGAGAAAGACGGCGTTCAGTACTCACACACGCTGGACCCGCGCACCGGCTACCCCGTGGATCACAAATTAGGGTCGGTGACCGTGTTACACTCCAGTTGTATGGTCGCGGATGGCCTTGCCACCGCGCTCACCGTGCTCGGTCCGGAACAGGGCCTGGCGTTCGCGGAAGAGCGCGAACTGGCGGCGCTGTTTATTGTCCGAACCGATAACGGGGTGAAAGAGATCATGACCCCGGCGTTTGAGGCGCTTCTCGAACGCCGCGAAGGAGGAATTTGAAATGTTCGCAACCGTAATCGCCAGTATCGTTGTGTTTGCGTTGCTGTTCACCGGCATGGCGATAGGCTCGATCCTCGCCAACAAACCAGTGAAGGGCTCCTGCGGCGGCCTTGCTACCCTGGGCATGAAGCAAGGTTGTGAAATCTGCGGCGGTGACCAGGATGCCTGCGACGAGAACAGCCGTGAAGTGAACGCCCAGCGCGCCGGTGAACTCGGCAAGGACGTTCTGAAGACCTGAGCTTGCTCTCTGGAATCCCGCCGGGTGGCTGTCGCCACCCTTTCGCGGGCAGGGCCCGCTCCCACAAGGCCCACTCCCACAGGGCTCACGGAGTAAGGTTTGTGGGAGCTTGCCTTGCAAGCGAAAGGCCAGCGAAAGCTGGCCGGCGGGATCCCAGAGACCTAAATCAAATCCCCTTTCCCAACAATCACCGCAGTCCGCAACCTCGACTGCCCATACCGCGTCATCTGCTCAAAGCGACCCCGGCTGATGGGCACGTGCTGGCAGTCCAGCGGCACCTGGTCATCCGCAGGGTCCGGATCATGAATATAGAAGCATTCCCGGTCGGCGCCGCTGACCACCACCCAGTGAGGCGCCTTGCGGCCGTCCAGCCGCCAGGTGCTGATCAGCACGATCGCCACTTCGCCTTCTTGTAACGCCTGATCCAGCCGCTCGGTGGTGAGTTCCTGGTAATGCACCGGCACCGCCTGTCGCCGGGCTTCCTCTTCGAAGTGTCGGTGGACGGTTTCGATCACCCGTTTCTTGTTGGCGTTGCGTACTGAGTCCAGAAACAGCGGGCCACGTTGATTGCAGTACACGGTGGCGCGTAAACCCCGGCGCCGCGCGGCCAGGGCCAGCCCCAGCGGATGGCAGCCACCATGGCCGGCGGTCATGTAGATGGTGGTCGCTTCCCGCCAGATCAGCAGTTCTTCGCTATCCGCCGGGAGCTGCCCGTCCAGAGCATGGCGCGCCATCATCAAACAGGCGGGACCACAGGTGAATGCGGTGCTCTGGCGCAGCCAGGGGATCTCCAGCCGTGCCGGGTTTTCCGGCTTGTAGTGCAACCGCTTCTGAAAGCGCAGGGCATCCTGGTGATCGTCGTAATAGTTCGCGGTCTCGGCGAACAGCTTGTAGCCGAGGCGCTGGTAAAGCCGTATCGCGGCGTCGTTGTCGCGCCGCACTTCGAGACGCAGATACAGCCGTTTCGCCCGGTGGGCGTAGTGCTCGGCGGCGTCCATGAGCTGCTCGCCCAGGCCGCGTCCACGCCAGACCGGGTCGGCGGCGATCGAGTAAAGCCGTGCCATGCGCGTGCCGGGTTGAAGAATCACCAAGACGTAACCGGCCGGCGCGGCCTGTCCGCCGTCGCTGGAGTGAGCGACGATCAGCCCGGAGTGCGCCTGGCGGATCCAATGCTGAAAGCTGCGGCGGGACAAACGGTCGCCGTCGAAGCAGCGTTGTTCGAGATCAACCAGCGCGTCCAGGTCTTCGGGGCGGGCGGGGCGAAGCGAAAAAACGGTGGTCATGGCGTTATCCGGCAACAGACCGGGGCAGCATAAAGCGGACCAGGGCGGCGACACCAGTGATTCCCGACGGATGACGTGGGGGCCTCTAAAACGGCATACTGCACGCATAAGGAGATCACACCATGCCCCAAGCGTCCGCCCCCAATCGAGGGCTGATTTTGTCCGGCGGTGGTGCCCGCGCCGCCTACCAGGTGGGCGTGCTCAGCGCCATCGCCGATATGCTGCCGCCGCATGCCAGCAATCCCTTTCCGATCATCTGTGGCACTTCCGCCGGCGGCATTAACGCCGCTGCTCTGGCCGCCGGCGCCCACGACTACCGGCTCGCGGTGCGCGGCCTGGAGCGGGTGTGGGCCAACATGACCGCGCAACAGGTATACCGCACCGACATTTTCGCCTTTCTGCGCAGCTTGCTGCGCTGGCTGGTCAGCTCCGCCGCCGGCGGCCGGGCGGTGACCCGAAGCGCCTTGCTCGATAGCACCCCGTTGAAACGGCTGCTGCGTTTGGTGATTAACTTCCAGCGCATCGAGGAAAGCATTCGCCAGGGGCATCTGCGGGCGCTATCGATCACCGCTTCCAGCTATGCCACCGGCGAGTCGGTGGCGTTTTTTCAGGGCCAGGAAGGCGTGGAAGAATGGACGCGGGCGCGCCGGTTGGGGCGGCGTTCGGACATTGGCGTGCAGCATTTGCTGGCGTCCGCGGCAATTCCACTGCTGTTCCCGGCGGAAAAAGTGGATGGTAATTACTACGGTGACGGTGCGGTGCGCCAACTGGCGCCGGTCAGCCCGGCGCTGCATCTGGGCGCCGACAAATTGCTGGTGGTGGGGGTGTCCGGCAACGTCAGTGCCGACCATCAACGTGAGCTCAGCGGCTATCCGTCGCTGGCCCAGGTGCTCGGCCATGTCCTTAACAGCGTCTTCGTGGACACCCTGGAAGGGGATGTGGAGCGCCTGGAGCGAATTAACCGCACCGTGGAGGCGCTCGGCAAGCGCGCGCGCAGCCAGCACGGCATTCAACTGCGCCAGGTGGACGTGCTCAAGATTTACCCGTCCCAGCCCATTGACGAAATCGCCGCGGAGCACATCAAGGAACTGCCGCGTACGCTGCGCTTTTTCCTCAGCGGCTCCGGCGCTACCCGCTCCCCCGGCGCCAGCGCCATGAGCTACCTGTTGTTCGAGCCCGGCTTTACCGGGCGGCTGATGTCGCTGGGCTATCAGGATGCCAAGGCCCGCGAAGACGAAATCCGTGCGTTCTTTGAGGACTAGAGGGTCAGTTCGAGATAGGCCTCTGGAATCCCTCTGGCAAGCTTTGCTTGCCTTTCGCGGGCTGGGCCCGCTCCCACAAGGCTATTTGTAGGAGCGGGCCCAGCCCGCGAAAGGACAGCGAAGCTGGCCGGCAAAGGTTGCCCCGCAAGACTCCAAAGCTATCGTAGGTCGGGTTAGCGAAGCGTAACCCGACAATCCGGCTCAAGCTTTCCGCGCCGCGCGTCGCTGAAAATGCGTCACGAAACTGGTGGGGAAATCGGTGATGATGCCGTCCACGCCCAGCTCGGTCAGGCGCTCCGCCCGGGTCAGGTCATTCACCGTCCAGGTGGACACTTTCAAATGGCGGCGGCGGGCGCGGCGCATCAAGGCCGGCGTCACCAGGATGTGGCGTGGCATCAGCCAGGTGCAGCCCAGCGCGGCCGCTCGCCGGGTGGGTTGCTGGTAACGGTATTCCGCTACGTAGCCCCGCTCAATGTGCGAGGTCATGGTGCCCAGCATGCGCAGAAAGCCGGTGTGGCTGGAGGTGACCACCACCCGGTCGTGCAACGCCAGTTCGTTGATGAAGACCACCAACTGATGGGCGAGCCGGTGCAGGATAGGCCGGTCAGCGCCTTTCACTTCAAACTGGAAACGCATCGAAGGCCCGCACAACGCCACCACTTCCCGTAGCGACGGGATGCCCAGCGGGCTGTGCCAGCCGGGGGTATTACGGCGCGCGTCCAGCACTTCCAATTGCGACAGGGTGTAATGGTGGGCTTTGCCTCGTTCACCGGTGGTGCGGGTCACGTTGGTGTCGTGCACCACGATCAAATGGCCGTCCCGGGACAACCGCACGTCCAATTCGATTTCATGCACGCCCGCTTCCATGGCGACCTGAAAGCCGGCTGCGGTGTTTTCCGGGGCCTCGCCGCGGGCGCCGCGGTGGCCAACAATGGTGGGGAAAGTGCTCATCACGCCTCAAATGAATCAGGTTGTCGTGGCGGCCCCGGCCGCGATTCAGGATGCAGGATACAGGATGCCGCGCCGATTTTGTGTCCTTGGTATGACTGCTGTGTTGCAAGGCTTGTGGGAGCTTTCTTGTGGGAGCGGGCCCTGCCCGCGAAAGGGAGCGAAGCTCCCGGCAGGATGCCAGAGACACTATTTGTGCTGCCGTTAGAAAGGGTTCTGGGATCCTGCCGGCAAGCAGAGCTTGCCTTTCGCGGGCGGGGCCCGCTCCCACAAACAAGCAGCACCTGGCAGTCGTGGGTGACATAGTTCTGTCATCTTTTTGCTGCTAGTGTCGGCGCGTCTTCGACGGAAGTGGAAAGCTATGGGTGCTTTGCTGAAAGCCTACGCGCGGTTGTTCGTACGCTCCTGGTGTCCGGATTACGGCGGCACGGTGAAGGGGGTGTCGCCCCGTCGCTGGCTGGTGATGGCGCTGTTCTGGCCGCTGTTCGGGCTGCTGCAGGCGATCAACGGCGCCGGCCTGCTGCTGGATTATCTGCTGTTTCCCGACTTCCGCCGAGTGCGCGTCCGTGAGCCGCTGTTCGTGGTCGGCGTACCGCGCAGCGGCACCACCTTTCTGCACCGGCTGCTGGCCGGCGACAGCGAACGCTTCACCACCACCGCCCTGTGGGAGTTGATCTTCGCGCCCTCTATTAGCCAGCGCTATTTCTGGCACGGGGTGGGGCGCCTGGATGCGATGATCGGCGCGCCGCTGAGCCGTGTTTTCTTTCGCCTGGAGCGGTTGGCGCTGGGCGGGCTGGACGACGTGCATCAAACCGGTCTGCGTGATCCGGAAGAAGACTACCTGGCGTTATTACCGGTGCTGGGCTGTTTTCTGCTGGTGCTGGTGGTGCCCGACCCGGCTTTGTGGCGTCTGACCTACGCCGACCGGGATTTGCCGGAGGCCGAGAAGCGGCGGCTGATGACGGCCTACCGGCGGTTTGTGCAACGCCACCTGTATTTTCATGGCGAGCACCGCACTTTTTTGTCCAAGAACCCTTCTTTCACGCCGTTCATGGCCACCTTGGCGAACGCGTTTCCCGACGCCCGATTTATCGGTTGCCTGCGCAATCCCACCGCGGCGGTGCCGTCGCAGATCAACTCCATTGTTATCGGCGGCAAGCTATTCGATGGCCGTGACAGCGCCGATTACTGGCGCGAAGGCTTTCTCGCCATGCTGGATTACTACTATCGGCACCTGCTTGAACAACTGGACGGGTTGCCCGGCGACCGCCAGGCGCTGTCGGTAATGGAGCGTCTGGCGGCGGCCCCCGGCGAGACCGTCAGTGGTTTCTATGACGGTTTCGGCTGGACGCCGTCGGCGAGCTTTGAGGCGTTTCTTGACGCTGAAGATCAGCGTGCCGCCGCCTACCGCAGCGGCCACCGATATTCCCTGGAGAATCTGGGCGTGTCGCCGCGCCGCCTGGTGGAAATATTCGGTTGGGTCTATGACCGTTTCGACTACCCCAAACCCGGTGTTTGAACCGTGCTAGGGTAGGGCATGTCATAAATACGACATACGCGGTGCGGATACTCGTCGCCATGAAAACAAAAGACCTGCGCGTACTCTTTGTCGTCGACGCCATGAAAGGCCGAAATGGGGTCGGTGCCTACTTCCAGGACCTGGTCGCCCATCTGGACGGGGCGGTGGCCCGGGTGGAACTGGTGTCGCCGAGCCTGGAAGACCCCCATCCCTGCCAGGGTGTGTCCATGCCAATCCCCGGCGACCCCACCCAGCGGTTGTTCCTGCCGAAAATGCGTGAGCTCACCGCCTTGGTATGGGAAATGAAACCCCATGTCATCGTCATTCCCGGGCCCGGCATTTTCTCCCTGGGGGCGTTCTGGGTGGCCCGCAAGTTGGGCATTCCGGTGTGCGTGACCTTTCAGACCGACTACCACAGCCTGGTGCGGTTGTACTGGGGCCCGCGGCTGGCGCGTTTGGCGGGCGGCCTGCTTCGTTGGGTCAATCGCACCCTGTTCCGAGGCAGCAGCGCGGTGGCAACCATCTGCGAAAGCCTGATCGCCGACGCCCGCGCGGCGGGCGCCCGTCATCCACAACTGGTGGGCACGCCGCTGGGCCGCGAATTCGTCGACCGCCCGCCGGCGCCGTTGGCCGACACCCTGGATTCAGTGTTGTACGTGGGCCGGCTGGCGGCGGAAAAGAACATCGAGCGTTTCCTGACACTGGCCGCCCAGCGACCGGAGTGCCGTTTCACCGTGGCCGGCGACGGCCCGTTGCGCCAGCAGGTGGAAGAGCAAGCCCGCCGCTTGCCGAACTTAACGTTCTTGGGTTGGTGCAGCCGCGAACAGGTGGTGGCGCAACTGGACGCCGCGCAAGTGCTGGTGCTGCCTTCGGTGGTGGAAGCGTTCGGCACCGTGGCGTTGGAGGCCATGGCCCGCCAGCGGCTGGTGATCACCACACCGGCCTGCGGCATCAATGAGTGGCCGGAGCTGGCGCGCGGACTGTCGATCATGGAGGAGGGCGAAAGCCTGGGCGATACCCTTACGCGCCTGCAGGCACAAACGCCGGGGCAGCGACGGGCCAGCGCCGAGCAGGCCCGCCACGCCGCCCTGACCATGAACCAGCGGGCGATGGACACCTGGTTGCAAGTGCTGGGTGGTTGCGCGCGGCAGGCCCCCATGCTGGCCAAGCGCTGGCCCTCGCCCACGCTGGCCGTGCTGCGCCGTCTGAGCACCGCCCGCCCGGAGCTGTGAAATGGCGCTGCAAGGCTTGATCTCGATTCACGATGTGATGCCCGAAACCCGGCAACGGGTCAGCGAAATTCTTGAGCAACTGTCCGCACTGCCGCCCGGGGCGGTGACGTTGCTTGTGGTACCCGGCAAGGACTGGCAAGCCGACGATCTGGACTGGCTGCGTGACCTGAGCGAACAGGGCTACCCCTTGGCGGGCCATGGCTGGCGGCACCGTTGTGACCCGCCCCGCAGCCTGCATCATCGCCTGCACAGTGCCTTTATCTCCCGGGACGCGGCGGAACATCTGTCGTTGGACGAGGAGGGCATTGTTACCCTGATTCGGGATTGCCACCGCTGGTTCGTGGAACGCGGGCTCACGCCGGGGCCGTTGTATGTGCCGCCGGCCTGGGCGCTGGGCGCGGTGGACAAGAGCCGCCTGTCGGCGTTGCCGTTCCGCTACTACGAAACCCTGGGCGGGCTTTACGACGCCCGCAAAAAGTGGTTTCAGCCGATGCCGCTGCTGGGGTTCGAGGCGGACACCGCCTTTCGTGCCTGGAGCTTGAACCTGTTCAACCGCATCAACTTTGTTACCGCCCTGACCACCGGGCGGCCGCTGCGCGTTTCCATTCACCCCCAGGACCTGCAACTGCGGCTCGGTGAGCAGGTGCTGCCCTGGGTACGCCGCCTGGAACGCCCGCTGGTCTACGCCTGATTCAGACCTTGGCGAACGTTTCCGGCTGCTTCAGGCGGTCCACGTTTTCTTCCAGAAAATTAATGAACGCGCGCGTCTTCGCCGGTAGCAAGTCGCGGCCCGCATAGACCATATAGAAGTCCAGATCCGGAGCCCGGTAGCGTGGCATCAGGCGCACCAATTCGCCGCGATCGAGATGCCCGGCGATATCCCACTGGCTTTTCAGTGCGATGCCATACCCCTTCAACACCCACTCCCGCAACGTTTCGCTGTTATCGGTGATGAGATTGCCGGACACCTTGACGTTATGCTGGCCGCCATCTTCGTCTTCCAGGGCCCAGTGATCCTTGAAGGAACCGTGGCAGTCCAGAATCAGGCAGTCGTGCTTTTTCAGGTCCTTGGGGTGGCGTGGCGCCTTGCGGCCCTTCAGGTAAGCCGGTGACGCACAAATGCAGCAGGGGTTGCTCATCAGACGTTTGGCCACCAGTGATGTGTCTTCCGGCGCACCGATGGAGATCGCCACATCGACGTCATCAACGACCATGTCGACATAGCGGTCACCCAGTGACAACTGGACGGTGACGTCCGGATGGAGCGCGGAAAATTCGGAAACCAACGGCGCGATACGATTGCGACCCAGGCCGATGGTGGAAATGACCTTGAGCAGGCCCTGAGGAATTTCGCGGGTGGCACTGACCCTGGCAATCGCCTGATTAAGTTCATTGAGGAGAGATTCCACCCGCGCGTACAGCGCCTGCCCCTCGCTGGTGAGCCTGAGCCCGCGGGCGTTGCGCAGCAATACACGCACGCCGAGCTCCTGCTCGATGCGTGATACATACTTACTGATGGACGCCACCGAAAGACCCAAATCCCGTGACGCTTCGGAAAGACTTCCCGCCTTTACGACTGATACAAACACACTGAGATCAGCTATCCGTTTCATCGTCGAATCCTTTTTTCAAAGGAACCGCGACGGCCGGCATAAACGTGTACTCACGTAAGACGGTTCAGCGGTTCCTTCCACCTTTGTTGTTCTTGAGGGCATTGATCCCACCGGGCAAAAGCCCGCCCCGGGGGTCTGAGTACCCTTCCCGTTCAGGTGTTTTCTTACCGATCCTTGGACAGTTCTTGAAAAACTATAACACAAGACAACGTTTTGAATACGTTTTCGGAGGCGTTCTGGAGTGGTCTTGGGCGCCGCGCCGGAAGCCCCATGGCGCGGGCTTTTCATTGGCAAAAGAGCGCTATTCGCCGGGTCGCTGTTACAAAAAAGTTTGAGGGTTTTCAGCAAACCAGGCCGTCCGGCGCCGGGGTGTTTCTTAAGGTAACACCTGTAAACATAGTGGCACTTTGATGGTCCCTATAAGGGAGTTATATGCTCCGCAAGCACCGGACCTGACGCACAAACCGGGATAAACAAAAATATATTCAATGTTTATTTGTTTGTTTACTTTTGTATAAAGACAGCGTGTTTTAGGGGACAAGATCAGGCTAAAAGTATCCGTCACCAAATAAATATGACCGTCTGGTCACTACTGTAAACAGGGCCTATCAGCCATGTTTTCAATTTTTGAAACACCTGTTTTCACGTTTTCTTGTGTCCGACGTGAGTCTGACCCCTATAGCCTCAGCAGTTGCACCCATCCCGTAGGTGCCTTACCCGTTCATGGACAGTTCGGGACATAAAACCAATAACGACTGTTTGCAGAGCACGCCTGCGAACACTAGAGAACAACAAACAAATCGGAGGGAAAATCCGCATGCGACCGCTTCCTTATCTGAAGACCGGGCTGTGCGCCAGCGCCCTATTGCTGGCACCTGCTATCTCCTTGGCCAATATGGGCAATACCGCCACCACTTATGGTTTGCTGCCAACGGACATCGCGTCCGCCCAGGCGCTTTCCATGTTTAACACGCAAGTTTCCACCACCTACTACAACCCGGCCTACCTGGCGCACAGCACCAAGAGCGAGCTGACCGCCGGTTTGATGCACGCCGATCACAACCTTAAGGCGGACAGCCAGCAGTTCGGCACCTACACCGTGCAGGACGATCCCACCCAACAGGTGCTGCTGGGCCTCAAAGCGGACCTCAGCGACCTCACCGAGCTGGGCCAGCCCATGTACCTGGGCGTGATGATCGGCTCCGAGAAGTTCGGTGACGAGCTGCTCGCCTTCGGTTCCCGCACCGACGCCGACGGCCAGTATTTCAACTACGGCCGCCAGCCGCTGTTCCT
>Ga0206123_10000107_pt1 | contig 74640 bp, 60 predicted proteins | sample Helgoland_Spring_2_FD_160086 | JGI IMG/M metagenome (GOLD analysis project Ga0206123, IMG submission 160086) | Pelagic subsurface seawater microbial communities from Kabeltonne, Helgoland, North Sea - Helgoland_Spring_Bloom_20160316_1 | ecosystem: Environmental > Aquatic > Marine > Epipelagic ...
GGTAATTACGAATTGTTCATGGCCCATCGTGACCCAAGTGGGGCTTGGTCGTCATCTGAGGTGATTGAAAGCATCAAAAACTTTGGTTCAGCTGATGTACTTATTGCAGGTTCGAGTCTTTCTTATGACGGTAATTACATTTACTTCTTTGCCTCTTATCCAGGAGGATATGGAATCGAAGACATTTGGTATGTAGAAAAAGAAGGCGAATCATGGAGCAATCCTATCAATGCCGGACCCAATGTTAACTCAAGTGGCTATGAGGGATTTCCAAGTATTTCTGCCGATGGTTCTACCATTTATTTCATGCGAACCATTGAGTCACCTTACCCTGGTAAATTTTGCTATCAATTGTATTCGTCTAAAAAAGACAAGATTGGTCAATGGACGATCGCTCAACCCTTACCTAGTCCGATTTCACAAGGTTGCGAAAACTGTCCACGTATCATGTCTGACAATGAAACATTGATTTTTGCCGCAATCCGCCAGCCCTCAGACAATTATGAAATCTATCAATCTAGAAATTTAGGAGGTGGAAAATGGAGTGATCCGGTAGCCTATGACTTCATTAACACCCCTTTAGATGATAAATACGGCACAATTCCCTCTTCAGGAGACCTCATGTACTTTAATAGAGACTTAGGGAGTGGTCACGATATTTATAGCATTCCTATCCCACTTGCTTTGCAGCCCAGAAAAGTAGTCAATATCCAGGGTGTGCTCAAAGACTGCAGTACAGGTAAACCTATTGAGGCGCAAATTGCTATTTTTGAAAATGGTAAATCAATGGGCACCAGTGGTTTAAAAAGTAACGCCTTTGACGGCAATTTTACGGTCGTCCTTAAAACGGGTGCGAGTTACGAAATTAAAATCGCACCGAAAGGCTATGTCCCTTACAGTGTAGTTTATGATTTGACGGAGACCAACGAATACGGTTTGATCGATAAAGATATATGTATAGAACCCTTCGAGATACGTCAACATATCTACCCGTTGATTAATGGGGATACGACCACAGCCTCCCTCTTTGTGGATGATGTGATGCTTACAGATACCACAAGTATGTTTGTGGTTGAAGCCAATAGTAGTTATGTGGTAAGAATTGAAAAAGAAGGTTACAAGATCATTAAACAAACTCTAAGAATTCCCGCCGGTACCCGCACCGCACATTTGCACAAAAGTTTTAAACTTGTCCCGACCAAACCACAAATGAATTTAAGAATCGTCAATGATATAGATTCCCTAATTAAAGGGAGCTTATTGCAATTGTATGATGGCAAAACTAGAAAAGTGGTCTATCAAGGTAAATTGGAAGAAGGCCTTTACAATATGGAACTCGAATATGACAGAAAATATATGTATAAAGCGTTGGCCTCTCGGCATTTTTATCATCAAGGCGAACTTGATTTAACCGGTATCAACTATGGTAAAATCATCAATGAAGATGCCGTACTTACGCCCATTGAAGTAGGTGCTAAAATCACCATCAATTCTATCTTGTTTGAAACGGCGTCGGCTGAATTAACTGAAAATGACAAAAATGAACTTAAAAATGTTATAAATGTTTTGGCTCAAAATAAAAATATCATTGTAGAAATCTCTGCCCACACCGACGATGTGGGAAGCGATGGAAATAATTTGAAATTATCTGAAGCGCGGGCCCAAGCGGTCATGGATCATCTCATCTCTCAAAAAGTGCCTGCGAGGATGCTTACCTCCAAAGGTTATGGAGAAAGTCAGCCTGTGGTGCCCAATACATCGGAGGAATCCAGAGCCCAAAATAGAAGGGTTGAATTCAGAGTAAGTGCAATTAAGTAAAAAATAGCAATTTAAAATGCTAATTATTACCTTTCTTTGTATTGATTGGAACCTTTAAACAGTAAATAACACCAATACAAATAATTAGTAACAACCTAATATGAAAAAAAATTACATCCTCCTCCTAATGCTATCGCTACTTCTGGCAGCCATCAGTTGTGATACAGACAAACTAGAAGAAGAATTAGATGGCGCTGATAAAATAATTGTGCCCGATTACGACGGCATATTTGCCTTTCCCATTGGTAGCATTGAGTATACAGTCGATTCTCTGCTTGCAAACGCAGGCGATGATTTAGAATATTATACCAACTCCGATGGTATAATTGTCTTTCGCTTCAGTGAGGGTGATACCGTTGATATCGATGAAGAACTGGGAGAACAGCCGGACTTAGATTTTGATGTCGAATTAATACAAACCTTGGAAGTGCCTGCCATCTCTTTTGCAATAGATTTTTTTGAGGAATTTAGTGGGGGTGCTTTCGAAGTAAAAAGCCCCAAATTATCGTTTAATTTTAAAAATACACTTCAAATTCCTTCATCTTTAAGATTCTTGAAGTTTCAGGCTGTAAAATACGACGAAAACGGCGTTTTGCTACCGGGAGAAGACGGCACTGTCGATTTGGTTTGGAATGATCCTGCCGATTCGCTCCAGTCTATAAATACACCCACGCGTTTAGATACAGAAAAGAGAGAAACTTTAGACATCTATTTAGACGAAACCAACTCTAACCTAAGAGACATGTTATCCATTCAGCCAGATAGTTTAACGATGGAGATTGGTTTTGTAGCTTTCCCGGATGTCCCGGATACGGTAATCTATTTTGATATTGATACCTTAGGTCCTTACATAGTGAATATTGATACTTTTGACATTGAGTTCTTTTATGACACTATCGGTGGGGTTGCTGTCCCCAGAGACGTCAACTTAGATGGTTCCCTTGATGAATTAGATGCCAAGAATATAGACACTACCTTTTTTGCTTTCGGACAGAAAACTTGGGATAAGAATCCACAAGGAAATGAACCCTATGGGACGGATGCATATGGAAATGTTACAGGACATAATCAAAAAGGCGAAAGAATGTCAATGATTCCAGATTCTACTGAGATCATCCCAATATATGTTGCCACTGGAGAGCAAATTTTAGAGGCGACCACAGGTACTGAACAAGATGGTGTACCGGGTATCATTACATTTGATGATTTAGAGGTTGTTTTCAATACGAGTACTGGTCGAGTAGAGGAAGGTAAAGAAGAATATATCACAACCAATTTATCTTACTCACACCCTGACTCAGACTATAAGCTGCTTGATACTGTATTTGTGGGAACTGATCTGACAGGTATCGATCCTAAAGCCATCCAAGATCCAACTTCCGGTGACATTGCTTGGGCAATTGCCATAACTAGATATACTGCAATTTACGGTCTGAACTCAGGTGCAATTATTGAGTCTGACGTGGTTATGGAGCTCCCAGTTGAAATTAATCTTACCGATCTCACTGTGACTCAAGAAATTGATTTTGACGGTGGTGATGACATCAAAGATTTAATTGATGAGCTCGAGGATAATGAACAAAATATCCCAGAAGTAGAAATCAGGCTGACAGCAGTAAATGAACTGCCGTTAGGTGTAAGCGTAAATATGCACTTTTTAGATGCTGGTGATGTATCACTACATAGTGAAGAGGATAATCTAATAGACCCACCAACATTGACAGCTGATGGTTCAATAGTAGCTAGTACTTCATCATATCTCATAACACTTAACGCAGATGCAATAGAGGCTCTAAAAACGACCGAAACCATTCAATTGATATTGTCCTTAAATACGGCTGATAGTGAGTTTTTACCGTTATTAGAGAGCGCCAAGGTAAACATTACCCTTTCGATAAAAGTTACAAATTAATATTAAAAAATTGACCATGAGAAGCCATTTTTTAACCATATCCCTATTACTGCTAACTTTTTCAAGTTTCGCGCAGTATGGTACGTCCTTCTATCATCTGGGAAATGCTACGATGCAGAGTACAGACTACAATCCTGCCTATTTTCCAGAAGGTAAGTTTTTCTTAAAACTACCTGGACCCGGTTTGAACTTATATCTGAATAATGCCTTCAGCTACAGTGATGTGATTACTAAGCAAGATAATGGAGATCTTGCCATTAATGCTAATGAACTTATCGATGGCTTTGGTAAAACTTTTGGTATATCTGGAGATCTCTCTTCGAACCTCTTTCATATTGGCTATCAGTTTGGCCCAAGAAACCAACCTGATTCTACAGGTTTAGGAATTAGCTTATTTGCTAACGTTAGATCAAATTTTAATATGGCTCTTCCAACAAGCCTTCTTGATCTACTGTGGCAAGGAAATGGAGCTTTTATTGGAGATAAACAAACATTACCGTTCGGAGTTAACTCTACCGTGTACTTAGAGCGTGGCTTAGGATTAGCTTACACACTACCTGAATCAAAAATAAAATTAGGATTAAGGTTAAAGTTACTTAACGGCATTTCAAACTTTAGTACGCCCTCAGATACCGAAGCTACCTTTTTAACCAAAGGTTTTGAAGATAATTATGCATTGGAAGCAAGCTACCAAAGTATGATGATCAGATCTGCCGGCTTGGTAAATATCGCTGATATTGAGGAAGGATCAACGGGCTATCTTGATGGTTTTACCGATACGGATGATTACACCGGTCTAGCCATTTCAGATAATAAAGGATTTGCTGTCGATTTAGGGGCAGAATACAAAATAGACTCAAATTTTACGGTAGCTTTGGCCATCAATGACTTAGGTCGGATAAATTGGACAGAAAATCTTTTTACATATGGTATAAGAGATAGTTCCGGGGTAGGATTACCCCTCTTTGATTTGCTTGATGATGACTTGGGAAATGTTTTAGAAGATACCTTTAGCAATGCTTTCGATTATTATGAGTTAAATGAAGCCTATAAAACCAATTTACCAACACGCATCATAGCCAGTCTTATTTACAATCCATGGGACGAGAAAACTGATATTACCGCTACAATCAATTCAAGAATCATTCAAGGAGAACTTAGATCTGGTTTTGGTATTGGTATCAACAGAAAATTTAGTCCGAAATTTATTTTATCTACCTCTGTCACCAAAATGCCGCAGCAAGGGTTGAATATGGGTGCTGCCATTTCAGCGACTGCTGGTTTTCTACAATTCTATGCTGGCGTAGATAGAATGATCGGTTACAGCGTTTACGACATAGATTGGATTCAAGGTCAAGCAGGCATCAACCTCGTTTTTGGCAGTGGTCCGAAACGTATCAAGAAAGTCAAGCCGCCTAAAGAAAAGAAAGACAAGACATTACCATATAAAGGTACCATGTATTTCTATCCTATGGTGGACCAAGATACTACTACGGCTAACATTTACATCAATAATGAATTAGTTGCTGATGTGTTTGGAGTTTATTCTATGGGTATCGTGAGTGATACTACCTATGCCCTAAGGGTTGAAAAAGAAGGTTTTATTACCTCAATAGAATCTATTGTTATACCTGATTCAGTTCAAGGTAAATGGGAAACCCGTATCTATAAAAAAATAACCTTGGTTGCTGAGGAACCAGAAGAAATAATTCCTTCGACCATTGATCTTAATCTCGCTATCGTATCTACCAGTGGTGAAAAGGTCATGGGTAGTAAATTAGAACTCGTCGATGCGACCAACCAGAAAGTGTTGTATAAAGACTATGTTGCCTCAAACACGTATGCAACAACTGCCGTTGAAAATACTCAATTCACCTATAAAGTCAAAGCTAGAGAATATTTCTTCACTCAAGGGGTTATCAAGTTAACCAACGCAAAAGACCAACCCGTTGTTAATGAAGAAATTGTCTTAACCAAAATTGAGATCGACAGAAAGGTAAACGAAGGTGATATTTTATTCGAGACCAATTCTACAACATTTACATTGAGTAGTAAGGCTGCATTGGAAGCTATCGTTGATTTAACTGCTAATAATGAAAACGTAGTTATTGAGATTGCTGCCCACACCGATGATGTCGGACAAGAAAAAGATAACCTCACCCTGTCTGAAAAAAGAGCAAATGCAGTACGAGATTACTTGATTGGTCGTGGAACCCTAGAGCAGCAATTGATTGCCAAAGGCTATGGTGAAGTACAGCCTGTTGTTCCGAATACTTCTGAAGAAAATAGATCTCTAAACAGAAGAGTAGAAATCATTATAAGAATAATTAACTAAAGAAGAGATGGATAATTTATAATCAGCAATCAAAAAGCTGATCGTAAATTATCTATCCACTTCACCTAATACTAAATCAAGCGAGCCAACAATGGCTATAAGGTCCGAAATCATTACACCTTTGCTGATTTCAGGAAGGACCGATAAGTTCACAAAAGAACAACCTCGGGCTTTGCAGCGTCCCGGGATATCAGAGCGACCGTCGGTTCGAAAAAAGAAGCCTAGCTCGCCCTTTGGATTTTCAGCACGGACATAATAGTCGCCCGCCTTAGGTCTTATCTTTTTAGGAGCTAATGCTCTGGGATTGAAGTCTTTGTCTCTCTTCAATTCACTGCTAAGCATAGTAAGACATTGATCTATGATCTTTAAAGACTCGCGACACTCTTGCATTCGCACATACGTACGATCCCAACAATCTCCCACAGTTCCCATAGCACCCGCTCCTATAGGTATGTCAAAATCTAATTCAGGATAGATACTGTAACCATCTACCCTTCTTAAATCATACTTGAGACCACTGCCTCTAAGCATTGGGCCAGTCACACCATAATTAACCGCTAAATCCAGAGGTAATACTCCCACTTTTGCGGTTCTTTCGATAAATATTTTATTGGTAATTAAAAGAGTTTCTAAATGTTCTAGTTTGGGTTTTAAATAGGCACTGAATTCTGCACATCGCTCTTCAAACTGCAAAGGCAAATCATAATACAAGCCTCCTATCCAAATATAGTTATACAACATGCGCGCACCACACGTCCATTCTAGTAATCTTAAAATATGTTCTCTATCTCTCATCAACCATAAAAAAGGTGTAAAGGCACCTATATCTAGACCGTAAGTACCTATAGCCACAAAATGAGAGGCAATTCGATTGAGTTCGGCTACGAGCACTCTGATGTACTCGACACGTTTGGGAATTTGATCCGTAATGCCAAGCATGCGTTCAACTCCCATAGCGTAAGCATGCTCTGAATTCATTGCTGACATATAATCCATTCGGTCAACATAAGGAATCGTTTGATTAAAAGACATTGATTCTGCATGCTTCTCAAAACAACGATGTAAATAGCCTATATGGGGAATTACTTCCTTAACAATTTCGCCATCTGTCACGACCTCTAACCTCAGTACGCCATGAGTAGATGGATGCTGTGGCCCTATATTAAAAACCATTTCTCCACGTTTGAGCGAAGATACTGAGGTGTATATCGATTCAGAATTTTTTAAATGATCTGGATGATATGTATACTGAATAGCCAAAATTACTATTTAATAATCCACTTTAATTCCATGGTATCGTTCTTGCAAAACATCATCTTTCCTTAAAGGATGACCCTCCCAATCACTGGGCAATAGAATGCGTCTCAGATCAGGATGGCCCTCAAAACGGATGCCTAACAAATCAAAAATTTCTCGTTCATGCCAATTGGCTGTTTTCCAAATATCGGATACCGTAGGTACTAAGGGTGCTTCTCTATCTAATCTAGTCTTAACCATCAGATGCAAGTCAAACGGAATGGAATAGAGGTTATAAATCATCTCCATTGTATTGACCTCTGGCCCATTATCAATTCCCGTAATCGACGATAACATATCAAAATACAATTGATCATGATCTCTCAAAAAAGTAAATAATTCACGATTTTCTTGAACTATAATTTCAATAGATTGAGGCTGATCATTTAAGTCAATTTTTAAAACTTTTTCTCCAAAAGATACCTTTAATAAGTCAAAAATTAGGACTGTATTCATACCTCTTGATTTTCCTCTTTTTTCATTAATCGTTCGAGTGCTAAGGGCTTCAAACTAGATGCTCCCCTAATTTTTTCTTGTAGTTTCATGAAACCCCCAATCAGCGCCTCGGGCCGTGGTGGGCAGCCGGGTACATATACATCTACTGGAATGATCCGATCTACTCCTTTCACTACATGATAGCCATGCTCCCAATAAGGTCCTCCACAATTGGAACAGGAGCCCATAGAGATCACATACCTTGGTTCAGCCATCTGCTCATAGAGCCTGCGAACTCGATCAGCCATTTTGAACGTGACCGTACCTGCTACAATCATCACATCTGATTGCCTTGGAGAGGCCCTTGGAAATACACCCAACCTATCCATATCATAGCCCGTCGCCATAGCTCCCATCATTTCGATGGCACAGCACGCCAACCCAAAGCCCATTGGCCATAGACTGGACAATCTTGCCCAATTGATCAAGTCATCAATATTAGAGACAATAACTCCTCCTTGAGACAACTCTTGATCATGTAATCCTTTCATGAATATTTTTGATTAATTTGATCATATAACTTTTTGGGTACTTTTGAACTGAAGGTAGCCATAGGGTCATCCAAACGGATCCAAGTCAACATACCATTCGCCCAAACATAAGCCAAGCCTACCGCTAGAATAAGTATAAAAATGCCTGTTTCAATTAAAGAGAACCACCCCCATAAGCCATCTGTAGCCAAGATAAGATCTGCATCTGCAAATACCACAGCCCAAGGAAATAAAAATACCAATTCAACTTCAAAGAGAATAAAGACCAGCGCAATGATATAAAAGCGCAAATTGAACTGACCCCACGCGTTGTTGACCGGATCTTCTCCTGATTCGTAAGTAGTTAGTTTTTCTTCGTTGGGACGATTGGGTCTTAACAGCTTTCCTAGCATTAAGGCCATGAAGATAAACCCCAAGCCTCCCACAACAAATAACCCCACCGTTCCAAATCCATTTATATCCATATCAGTAAATTAATAATTAATACGTTTGAATACCCAGAATGCGAGATAATACTTTTCTCAATCCTATGCTTTTTTAAAGTATTTAAGCTATTTTAAGCATGTAATGAGCGCAGAAAAAGCAAAAATCATCCGAATAAGTAGAGGAAATAGTCTTCCCATAACCTTTAGGATGGTATTTTCCTTGATTTTGTTTCTGATTTATATAGCCATGAGCGGATATCTACCCAAAGCGCTTGTCATTGCACTTATGATTTTATTAGCTCCCATATTGCCTTTGATTTGGACCTTACAAGATATAATTGAAATCAACATGAATAAAAAATTCATTCATGAATATATTTGGGTTTTAGGTAGCAAATGGAGTACCCAAAAAAAATTATTCGAGTACATCAAATACATCTTCATCAATGAAACAAAAATGAGACAAACCATGACTTCTTGGGGTGGGCGGTTACGTTACAATCAGTACATCGAATATGTAGCCTATCTCAAATTAAATTCTGGAGAGAAAATCCTACTATCAAGATCAAAAAATCATAACACAATAGCTAAAAATGTTAAAGAAATATCAGTAAAACTAGCTATACCACTGAAAGAAATTACTCAATAAATGACTCATGAAATATACATTGATCTTCTCTTATTTATTACTCATATCCGTAAGCACTTTGGCTCAACCCTATGCCGTCGCACAATTGGAACATTCACCAAGGCACCATGAATGGATTAAATTAAAATCTAATGGTCGTGATCTAAGTTGTTTCGTGACCTATCCTGAATCAAGTAAGTCTGCTCTAGTAATTCTGCTTATTCATGAAAATCGAGGCCTTAATGATTGGGCCAGGTCCATGGCCGATCAGCTTTCTGAAGCAGGTTATATTGTAGTGGCTCCAGATCTAATCTCAGGAATGAGTCCCGAATATGAGAAAACTATGGACTATCCCAATTCCGATCAAGCCCGCACCGCTATTTATGGACTGCAACAGCCTGAAGTACTGAATGATCTTGATGTCGTGTTTGCCTTTGCGGAAAATCTCCCAGCCGGTACGGGTCAGGTAGCTGTCATGGGATTTTGCTGGGGAGGATCTCAAACTTTTACCTATGCCATGCATAACGAACGTTTACTTGCCGGCTTGGTTTTCTATGGAACCGGGCCTAAAGATGAAGGCCTTTATGCTAATATTACGGCGCCCATCTACGGTTTTTATGGTGGGGCTGATCAACGGGTCAATGCAACACTCCCCTCTTCAGAGGCCGCTATGAGGCAATATCAAAAACAATATGAATATGAGGTTTATGAAGGTGCCGGGCACGCTTACATGAGATCTGGTGATGACCCCAATGGCAGCCCTGAGAATATCTCAGCTAGAGATGAGTCTTGGCAACGAATCAAAGCTATATTAAAACCATGAAATGATCTTTTACTAAGTCGGTGGATCTTTTGAGATTTTCAGTTGAAGTTCTTTATCAATTATTCGGGTGTTTTTTCATCCGGCCAGTCTTTCTTGAAAGCAATCCAATATTCTGACACAGAACTCTTAACATCTTTTCTTAAATAAAGTAATCCAAAAAGATTGGGTAAGGTCATCAATGCGATCGTAATTCCTGAAAGGGTCCATATGATGGTCGTATCGATAAATGCTGCCAAGAAAAAAGCAATGACATATACAATCCTAAAATAAATGACACTGTTCGCTCCAAACAAATAAGTCATCGCCCGATCTCCATAATAAGACCAAGAAATGGCCGTACTGAAAGCAAACAAGAGTAGACCAATCGAAACAATATACTGGCCCCATTTGCCAAAATAACTACGCTGAAAGGCAAGGGCCGTAAGAGGTGCACTGTGAACCAATGATTTCCCACTGAAAATGATTTCAGGATTTTGAGATTTTCCATTGAGTACAACTGCAGCTCCTGTCCAAGGCACTTCATCTATTGATAACTTTATATCTTCTGCTTTTGACCGAGCATGAATGATAGTCACTTTATTTTGAATGATTCCATCTATCACCTCTAAATTTCCAGCAAATAAAGGCAAGGGCCTTTCACCCGAAATATGACCATATAAGTCGTTTATACCCTCTTCTGTATCATCACTGTAAATACCTTGCAATACTTCCATATCCGTATACTGAAACTCATTTTGGTGCTTCTCATTCCATACACCTGATGAAAGCAAAACCAAACCGGTAAGGGTACAGATGACAATCGTATCAATAAAAGGCTCTAGGATGGCTACTAAACCTTCTGATACAGGTTCTTTGCCTTTGGCTGAGGCATGTGCAATAGGTGCACTTCCTTGCCCGGCCTCATTGGAAAAAAGCCCCCTTCCAACACCCTTATTTAATGCAAAAGCAATAGAGGCCCCTAGAAAACCACCCGTCGCTGCTGTTTGACTGAATACATGCTGGAATATGGATAGAAAAGAAGGCCAAATGTTTTCAATATTATAGAAAATAACGGCAAGGGCACCTATAAAATAAATCAGTGCCATACTAGGTACTAGTTTTTCTGTAACCGATGCAATTCTTTTGATCCCACCTACAATCACGATAGCCAAGAGAATAGATAGTACCAAACCTGTCATCCAAAGATCTATTCCAAAAGTGGATTGCATAGCATTAGAAATACTATTGATCTGAGGTAGACTGCCAGTTCCGAATGATGAAAGTACGGTAGCCACGGCAAAAATGCCTGCTAACCAGGGCATTTTCATTTTATTTTTCATAAAGTACATCGGACCTCCAGCCATGCTGCCATCAGCTGCCTTCTCACGATACTTGTGAGACAAAGTCACCTCCACAAATTTGGTACACATGCCCACTGCGGCAGTGACCAACATCCAAAAAAGGGCAGCCGGGCCACCCATGTGCACTGCCAGAGCTACACCTGAAATATTTCCAGTTCCTACCGTCCCAGATAATGCAGTGGTCAATGCTTGAAAATGAGAAGTATCTCCTTCATCTTCAGAGTGCTGAAATTTGCCTTTTAAAACCTTAATTGCAAAGCTAAAATATCTTATTTGAGGGAATTTCAAATAAATGGTGAAGAACAATCCCGTTCCAATCAATACGTAAGGAAACCAAAAAGAACTTCCAATAAGACCATCAATTAGTGCGAGAAAATCATTAAGTGCTTGCATGCTGTACCTTTTGAATCAAGACAAAAATAGGTCTTTCACTGAGAAATAAAAGTCAAAATTTGATAAAGAGGTTTGACTGAACGCTCACTGAAAATATTTTAGGTAGTTCTTTTTATCAATAACTCTCCTTTTTTCCAAAGCATATTAGGTTTCAAAGTCCCCTGTTGGTAGAGAATCTCTCTGTAATCATGAGTAGGAAAAGCAATAGCATCAAATAAATGCTGAGGAGCTAATCTGCCTCTATCGGTAAATCCAAGTGCTCGTGCCGCTCTAAAGGTGACTCCAGAAAATGTCTCCGCAGCAGTCAATTTTTGATGTGCGGCTAAGATACCACATTGTGCCAACAAATCCCCACTAGGTGCAGAACCAGGATTCCAGTCTGAGGCAATCGCAAGGCAAGCACCCGCATCTAATAAGGCTCGGGCGGGTGCAAAAGCCATACCTAAACCCAAAGAGGCACCCGGTAAGACAACGGCCACTGTATTTGAAGTCCCGAACAAGGTAATATCCTCGGAAGTAGTTACCTCCAAATGATCCGCACTTTTTGCCCCCATTTGGATGGCCAATGCCGCACCTCCACTCGAAAATTGATCAGCATGTAACGTTAAATTAAAACCTAAATTTTTCAAGGCCATTAAATAAGGTTGTGCTATTTGGACTGGAAATGCCTCAGCTTCGATAAAAGCATCTGCACGGTCAGCCAATAATTTAGCTTTTGGAGCTACCTCAGCCAATAAATAGTCCAAAAAATCGGACCGTTCATAGTCCTTTGGACACACATGCGCCCCCAAAAAAGTTGGTATTAGATCTACTTTTACTTCCCTATCGACCTCGTGAATCACCTCGAGCATTTTCAGTTCATTTTCAGCATCTAAGCCATAGCCACTTTTAATTTCTTGGGTGGTCACTCCATCATACTGATGTCTCAATATCCTTTCGTGAAGATCCTCTTTAAGGTTTCCTTTAGTCGCTTGTCCCACCCATTTTACCGTATCCAATATACCACCGCCCGAGGCTAAAATTTCTTGGTAACTCAACCCACTATTGCGACGTTCAAAATCTACCGCTCGTGAGCCTGCCCAGACCATATGAGAATGACAATCTACCAAACCCGGCATCAAAACATGGGATCCGTTGATCTCCATTACCTGGGGGCGTGCATTATTTTTTACCAAGCCCTCAAATGGGCCAACTTCGACAATAACCCCCGAATCAATACGCACTCCGGTATTTTCAAGGATACCCATATCTTGTACCTGCAGTGGACCTTTTAAAGCGGTTTGCTCGAAGGTTAGGATTTGAGAAAAAGGTCCTATGATTTGCTGCATCGAGGCATTATTTTAAAGTAAACTTTATAAATAAAGAAAAGGTAAATATACACGAACTTGGAATTTCACAATCTATAAAATAAAAAAGCGTCTTAGGCGAAAGATCTCATCAAAAACTGTCAATTCTTTTTGTGGAACCTCAAGAGGTAGGCAGGATCTAAGGTAATAAAAATCTCTTTACCCTCCATCAGCACCTGGGCATCGACCATCAAATCTAATTCAATTTGACTAGAAAGCTTAATCCTATACTTACGCCACAAACCATGGAAAGTCTCCCCCATAATCACTGCAGATTGCCTGTTTTTCTCAGGGGTCAGACTATAAGTTATATGCTCAGGTCTAATCCCATAAAAGTCAGCCTTTTCCAATTCTATATCAAAATGCTGGAAATCCTCTTGATTAAAAATATTGATTTCTCCAAAAAATCTTGCGATAGCGGGTGTAAAGGGTTGATCAAAAAGTACTTTGGGAGTACCCATTTGAATCACTTTTCCTTGATCTAATACGGCTATTTTATGGGCTAATGCAATCGCATCTTGTGCATCATGGGTAACGAATATGCAGCTGACGCCTGTGGCTTTTATGATCTCAAAAAGCTCATTTCTAATCTGAGATTTCAGTGCTGTATCTAAATTACTAAAAGGTTCATCAAGAAGTAGCAACGTTGGATTGGGTGCTAAAGCTCGGGCGAGGGCAATCCGTTGTTGTTCGCCTCCTGAAAGTTCATGAGGATATCGATCTCCATAGGACCCTAATCCTACCATCCGCAATACCTCTGATACTCGTGCCTTCTTATATTGGGATTTTGCTAATCCATAACCTACATTCTTTTTTATGCTCATATGGGGAAACAAAGTAAAGTCCTGGAACACAAACCCGACGCCTCTATCCTCTGCTGCTACGAATTTGCTAGCGCTTTCAACCGTCTTACCTTCGAGAATAATTGTCCCTGAATCACTTGCCTCTAGTCCAGCAATGAGCTTTAATAGAGTGCTTTTGCCCGTCCCACTTTCGCCTATGAAAGCACAAATATCTCCCTTTTCTAAGGTGAAATCTAAATTGGATAGCACACACTTTCGATCCGATGTATAGCTTTTAGTAACTCCCTGAATATTGAGTACGATCATGCGTTCATCATTCTATTTAAGAAAAATATCGGGATTAATCCGGTCATGATAATGAGTAATGCGGGCAACGCCGTTTCCGCGATGCGTTCATCACTTGCATATTCAAATGCTTTCACAGAAAGCGTCATGATACCATAGGGTTTAAGCAAAAGAGTCAGCGGTAATTCCTTCATGGTATCCACAAACACCAACAAGGCACCACTCAAGAGTCCCAACTTATTGAGGGGTATATTGATCTGTAACATCCTTTTCCATCGCTTGACCCCCAACATTTGTGCTGCTTGCTCAAATCGCATACCTGTTTTTTGTATACTAGCTTCTATGGGATGATACGACACCGCTAGGAACCTCACTGAATAGGCAAAAATTAGGCCTATAATAGTTCCATTAATTAAGAATCCCATCGACCAGTTTAAATAATACTGAGTCATATTTACCAACCATTTATCAATAATTAATGTGGGGATCATGATACCTACAGCAATCACTACACCAGGAACCGCATAACCCAAAACGGGTAAGGTACTTAATCGTTGAATAATAAGAGATCGACTCCATTTAGCAGCATAGATCAGAAAGAAAGAGATACAAATACAGATGAATGCAGTAATCATAGAAAAATAGAAACTTGACCAAACAATAGATAAGAATGAGGTTGACCAAACCTCATGAAACGTAATGGAAGCCCAATATATCATCTGAATTAAAGGTAATATGAAACCCAATAAAATAGGAATAATGGTTACCAGCATAAATATAGCCTGAATATGGGATTTAGGTGTTTTTTTTATAAGCTCTTGGCTGCCCTCACTGTTAAACTGATATTTCGCCCCCCCCCGAAGACTGCGCTCCATCACAATCAAAAAAAGAATGAACATGCAGAGCTGCGCAGACAAATAAACGGCCGTTTCGGGTTCTTCAAGAGCAAACCAAGACCTGAAAATAGCGGTAGTATAGGTACTGACTCCATAATAATAAGCCGATCCATAATCACCCAAAACTTCCATCACTACGAGTAGTAAACCACCGACGACCGCTGGCCTTGCTAAGGGCAGCACAATAGAATAAAAAGCCTTAAATCGACCCACTCCCAATACCTTAGCCGCACTCATTTGCCTATGCGATTGGTGAGAAAAAAAACTTCTGGCAGAAAGGTAAACATAGGGGTAAAGTGAAAAACTCATGACCCAAGCCAAACCCCAAATCCCCATAATATCTATATGTGAAAAATGATCTAAATTGAATATTTGAACCATTATTCGCTCATAAATCCCCGAATAATCAAACAATCCAGCGTAAGCGTAGGCCGTGAGATAATTGGGGAAAGCCAAAGGTAAGATAAGCAACCACTGCAACAACTTTCTGAAAGGAAAGCTGTAAGCAGATACGAGCCATGCAGGTATCACGCCTAAAATTAGAGTGAAAATACAGCAAGCAACCATTAAGAATAGAGAATTGAAAAGATAATCTAAGAGCAAATATTCCTTGATATGTGCCCAGCTTTCACCCGGTCCACTGAATAATTTTAGTAAAATGGTGAGTAAAGGAGCCCCTAATAACAACACGATGGCAATGGTCAGTAAAGACCACTTCTTGTCAATTTTAGCGTTATGGTAGAAAAATGAGAACAAGAAGTATCTGGCTTAATGGGCCTGCGGGAAAAAGGATATGAAAAAACTTAAATAACTATTTGTAAATATAATTGAAGTTTACCTAATGATATTTTTCGTAATACCTATTCGAATACTCTTGATTAAAATATGGAAGGAGAAGATTTAGATACTCTTATCATACTTTCCCTAGCCATCATCCCCAAACCTTAATGCAATCATATTATGCATTCTGAACGCATCTTGCACAAGTATTTATTATTTCCAGCCTACTTGATCAAATAACAATACGGCTGATTTATTCAGTGTTCCCAAGGTAGACAATGACAATTTATCTTCTTTAAAAGCACCCCATGACTGAAGTAAAGGCGATGCATTTACCTTGGGGTTTACCGGATATTCAAAATTGGAAGAAGAAAATATTTCCTGGGCAGCCTCACTTGACAAAAACTCAATGAATTTGACCGCATTGGCCTTATTGGGCGCATACTTCGCTACACCAGCACCACTCACGTTGATATGTGTTCCTCGTCCTTCTTGATTTGGGAAAAAGATCCCCATCTGCTGACCTACCGCACGCTCCAGAGAATCTGGAGAGGTGAGTAGTTTACCCACATAATAGGTGTTTACAATCGCCAGGTCGCCCAAGCCAGCTGCTACAGCCTTCATTTGATCACGGTCACTTCCCTTGGGTGATCTTGCCATATTTTTAAGTATGTCTGCTGCCCATTGTGCCGCCACTTCTTCACCAAGATTGGCAATCATGGAAGCCATTAAAGACTGATTATAAATATTACCTGAAGAACGGATGAGTATCTTCCCCATCCATTGATTCTCAGTAAGCGCTTCATAAGTGGACAATTGATCTTTAGTGACTCTATCTTTTGCATAAACGATGACTCGACTGCGTTTGGTCAAGCCAAACCAAAATCCATCGACATCACGTAGATGATCAGGTACATTACTGGTCAATATCTCAGAATTGATTGATTGTAAAAGGTCTTTTTCCTTAGCTCTCTGCAAACGCCCTGCGTCAACGGTAATCAACACATCTGCCGGAGATTGTACCCCTTCATTTTCCATTTTCAGCATCAATTCATCTGCACTCGCATTGACTACATTGACTTTAATTCCCAATTCCTCTTCAAATTGAGAAAATAATTCTTTGTCAGGTGCATAGTGCCTGTGCGTATAAACGTTAACTTCTTGTTGCTGCTCTTGGGCCTTCTCTTTATTGGATTGAGGCGTGCATGAAGTGAAAAGGAAGCATCCAATATGGACAAGGGCGATTAAATATTTATTCATGATATATCTTAAAAAGTCACTTTATTGGATGGGTAGAAATATCTATTTTTTTTCTTCTAACAGAACTATTTCAATGCGCGACAAAAATAGGAAACATTATGAAGGTAGACAATACCCATTACTAGCGATAGCTCTCACTAGAAATAATGAGATCCATGAACTTTTAGACCCTTAAGATGACCTGTGTAATCCTTTCTTTAAGATCACTCCCTTTCAATACCCATACTTCTTCTTCCACTTAGCTCTCAATTGCTTTCGTAATTCCTCTTCTCGAGGATTATTTCCTGGATTATAAAATTTCGTTCCAGCGATTGCGGCCGGTAAAAATTCTGATGAAATAAAATTTCCAGGATGATCGTGCGCATATTGGTATTCTTTACCAAAGCCTTCAGTTTTCATCCATTGTGTAGGTACATTTCTTAACGCCATGGGTACCTGTAAATCACCCGTCCTCCTCACTTCTGCTTGTGCCTCATTGATGGCATTATAACCAGCATTACTCTTGGGTGAACTCGCCAAATAAGTGACGCATTGGGCCAAAATAATACGAGATTCTGGATAGCCGATGAAGCTTACTGCTTGAAAAGTGCTGGTAGCCATCACCAAAGCAGTTGGATTGGCATTGCCTATATCTTCAGCGGCCAAAATCACCAGTCGCCTCGCGATGAATTTCACCTCCTCACCTCCTTCGATCATTCGGGCCAAATAATATACCGCTGCATTGGGATCGCTCCCCCTGATGGATTTGATAAAGGCTGAAACGATGTCATAATGCATCTCCCCTTTTTTATCATACAAAACAGTTTTTTGTTGTGCCACTTCTATAACTAGCGCGTCTGTGACAACCGCCTTATTAGATCTTTGACTGGTAACTACTTGCTCTAAGAGATTCAATAATTTACGTGCATCACCTCCTGATAGATTGAAAATTGCCTCGGTTTGTTTAATGGTGATTTTATAACTTTTTAGGGTATTGTCCTTCTCAATGGCCTGCATCATGATGGCATCGAGCTCTTCGGATGTCAAGGGATCGAGCCGGTAAACTTGAGCTCTAGACAAAAGCGCAGCATTGACTTCAAAACTGGGATTTTCGGTTGTGGCACCAATCAAAGTAATCTTTCCTTTCTCCACTGCACTCAACAAAGCATCTTGTTGAGATTTATTGAACCGATGGATCTCATCAATGAATAAAATATTTTTTAGACCCGGACTCACCTTAGCGATCACCTCTCTTACATCCTTTACGCCTGCACTGATCGCACTGAGTACATGAAAGGGCACTTTGACTTCATTGGCGATGATATTGGCTAACGTGGTCTTCCCTGTACCTGGAGGACCCCAAAAAATAATAGAAGGTATTTTACCCGAAATAATCGCCTTACGAAGTATGCCTTGACCGCCTACCAAATGCCCTTGCCCAATGATTTCGGACAAGCTTTTGGGTCGCATGCGTTCGGCAAGGGGTGCGGTATCTTGAAACATGGGCTAAAATTACAGATTCCTTTTTACGAATATCCTGTATTTCATTTTTTTTGTAATCTGATTTATTTTAAATGTGAGTCAGATAAAATTACCTCGTTCGCTTGATTAGTTTAAAAGAAAGATTAGTTTTGCGAACCAATTTTTAAGGTCAAAATGCACAGAGGAGTGGCAGAGTGGTCGAATGCACCGGTCTTGAAAACCGGCGTACCGAGAGGTACCGGGGGTTCGAATCCCTCCTCCTCTGCATAAAAGCCCTCGTACTATTAGTATTGGGGCTTTTTTATTTGAAGGTACAAACATTTTGTTTTTGGTTTAAAACTTGAAAAATCGAAGTCTGATAATTACCTGTACCCTTTTGTTAAAAAATTTTAAATGCAGGGTGTCCATCCCGTGGCCGAGGCGTAGGATTCGGTCATCTATCTTAGAATGGTATTAAACCGTACTTTAATTAGATGATGATTCAATACCCTTGAAGTAGTCAGATTTAGTCTTGGTTAATTCCGTCCAAGAGCTAAGCCCATACAGTTAATACGAAGATGCCAATGATCACAGCATAAGTAGTCATTCAGTGGCATGAAATTATACGCAAATTAAAATGCATTAATTTGTAACTCCATCCAATCTAAACGTTCTTCTAGATGAGTTTTTAAATCATCAATTACTGCCGTATAGTCCACATCAACACCACTCCAACGCTTGTAGTTACGGTCAACCGTCCCGTTTTCTATCAAATAATCTGCAGTGTTTTGCACTAAATTTAAAACTGTAGAATTAGATAACTCTGAATGTCTAAGTAGCTGCCAACGTGTTTTCAGCTGGCGTTGAAAAATGGGATCATGCAATAATCTCGGCCACCAAAAAGGTACCATCCAAGCATCTCTTTCAACATATTTGTTATAGTTAACCATCCAATCTGTTGTCGGAACTCTTCCCTGTCGATTATAACCTATATTTAGGTCCCATATTGGGCCCATCTTTAATTTTTGATCCCGATCTTTATGAAGATAAGTACTCAATCGATACCCATCAACATTGGAAGTGATTTCATTGATGATAAAAAAATCAATGAAACTATTCAAATCAATATAATCAGTATACAAACGGTCATCAGATGAAAAATCGTCATTCAATAACGCTGTTTCAAACTCTTCAATATATTTCTGAATGTATTCTTTTTGCTGAGATGTAATTTGAACCGCATTGGGATATTCATATAAAAAGTAGGTCTCTAGATATTGATTAGCATGATAAGGAGGATCAAAGGCTGGATCTGAAAGCAAATCCCCGTTAATATCGTATTTAGAACGAAAACTAATTTCTTCGGAGTACCGCGCATCATCAGCCCAATTTTCTTCATAATAGCTCAGTGATTGATCTGTAGCCACATCTCCCCCCGTTGTTTTATCAATTTTTAAAATATATCCTCCTGAGACATCAGGAAGGGTATTATCTTCTACAGATAACTTCGCAATATCGATTCGATTTTTATCCCGTTTTAACTTTTCCATTAATAGGTAAGCCCCTAAATAATCGTCGTTCACTTCTAACTCCACATACTTCGTTCTGCTTGCATAACGACCCATAGAACGATAAAGGGTATAACCGATGTAGTGATGCATAAGAGATGGATCGTAAATAATATTTTCCGAAGCATTGAAAACATGACCGGTTAAGATCCAATCCTCTTCTTCCGGAAATCCCAAAATAGATGCATCTAGCCCCGCATTTTGTTCATCCCAAATTTCAAACCCGAAAGACTTTTTATCTGATAAACGAAAAGATGTTGATCCCCTGTATTCAATTCCTATTTGAGTTGAAAATACATTTTCGTTGTTATTAAAAAGAATTAGATTTCCAGATACTTTAGGCTCATTTTTAATCGAGTTAAGGGTAGTAATTCTTAGATAAGGCAATTCACCCGAATCATTAATTGGAGGCATAGTTTCAACCAATAATTCAACATCTTTATCACGACATGAAATGAACACTATAAAAGAAAAAAAGTATACTATTAAGCCAAACTTTTTTATACTGTTGAATAATTTTTTTTTCATTTCTTGCAATTAAAATAAATATTTTTTTTGACCTCTATGAAGAAAGTATAAAAATTAACTTCCTATCTTGATTTTGACTATCAGCAATTCGCATTTAATTAAATAATATCATAGGATAAAATACAGCAGATGGTTCCCGCTTTATTCTCTATTGATCATAATGGTCATATAAATACAAAGGTAAGGCTAGGGAAAAACCAACTAAAAAAAGACAAACAAAGTATTTTATAAATTGAGCAAGATTTATTAGCTTTTGTACCCTTTGATAAATCAAAAAAATCAAAAAAGACAAAGCCGCTACGCTTAAATCCATGGCCAACATGGAAGCTGGATACGAACCGAAGGCTTGTGTCCAAAATTGGGTCATTGATCCATTTCCTTGAATAAACAATAGTAATTGATAATACGGCAGTGCTATACCCAGTAGGCACAGCATTAAAAACACTTTTTTCATAACTCTCTTGTTATCTATGATTGATGTAAAATAGAAAAATATTCAAGACTATGAAAATTGCTTTTAATTCTCAGTCTATTATTTCGGTATAAAGCGTAATATTCGCTCCTTAATTTTAAAAAAATGATGCGACTCCTAAACAAAAAAGATCTCCGGTAATCCTTTTTTCTGAGCGTTTAAAAACCACTCGACCCAACAAAACAAAAGATGTAGAGATTGAGCAACATATAAAAAAATGAGGGGAAGGTGAGCGCCAAGCTGTCTCTCATTTTAAGCCTTACTCCAAAACCCAAAACCATTAAAAGGAACAATCCCAAAGAAGCCAAAGTCAACAAAGTGGGTACCCACAAACCGATTATAAGTCCTATGCCACCCCCTATTTCCAAGCATCCCGTAAGACCCCCAAATTTTTCCAAACCAAACCTCTTAAATTCAGCTTTCATCCCTTTTGAAAAAAAATAGGCTCCCCCATAGATTAGGAAGGATATCGCAGAAAATCCTATAAGTAAATTATGAAAAATAATCAAAGTTAAATGACCTCAGCAGCAATCCCTGCGATAAGTAGAGAACAGATCAAGAGGACGAATGAGGGTAAATGTTTTTTCCATGGATTCTTTACCTTAAAATGTGCTAACTGTGCAAAGACCATGAGCACAGCCATAGCTACAGATGACATGAGTACTAAAGGTGGAAACCAAATACCTGCCACTAATAAAGTTGATAATGCAATCTTAGCAGCACCCACAAAATTTCGTGTTAAATCTGACAATTCATACTGCTTGAATTCCAAAACAATGTTATCGAATCGAAATACCCAAACGTAAACGATAGATAAAGCCAAAAATACTTGTAATAAATAAGAAAACTCAATCATAATCTTACAACTTTTATATTGTTAAAATAGTTCAATTTAAATTTCCAGATTGAGTAATGCCTAGTTTTTAATAAAATGAAAATTTAACCCGTGTTGTTATATGTGAGCCCCTCTCTAGCTCGTTTCAATATCTATTTGAGGATATTTACAACCGTAGTGCACCTACTCGATTATGTATTTATTTGATCATAAAAAGTATTTTTAATCACATTTATCTCAGGCCATTCGGTGTTTAAATTTATTGCCTTGAACCATAAAATAAGGTAAGGGAATGAGTAGTGTAATCACACAAATGATTAGGGCTGTTAAGGTAACAAAAGTAAAATAAGAAATGATGAAAATGAACGCTGTCGTTAGACTATATTGAGTTAGAAATTTTTTTTGAAAGACAAGATAGCCTTTGAGGTCATAATTGTCGCTGCCCTCCTCTGAAAGCATATTGTACCCTGCGAGGTAATCTTTTGCATTAGACTCATTAATGAAAAAAGGGATTCCCAAAAAGGTCAGCTGCGTCAGTGCTATTGAACTGAATAATACGATATCGGCAGTCTCCATGATGCAAAATATTAATAAATGTTCATTTTTATCAGTTTCGGGATTGTTTAGTCACCCCTTATTCATTTCTTTCCTTTTCTCTAGCCTTGTAAATAAGCCTCTTTGAGAAGAAGTGATTCATTATCAACGGTAATTATATAGTACACGGCTTTTTTCAATCTCCCAAAAAAAATTAACGTTGACTTTAAACGAGCAACTAAAATTATGAAAAAATATTGCCAACTAACGGTGATACTCTTATTACTTTTTGGGATTAACCTCAGTACACAAAAAAAAGCTAAAAATGGTAGTATTTACAAAACACACTCAGGCCTTGATTTGGTGCATCAATATCAACAAGCCTTTGTAAGCAGTGATGAAGCAACTTTGACAAAGATATTAGCCGGTTACGCAAAGAGTATCAATGCGCTAAGTTCTAACAAAGCCAATAAGGAAATTGATAAATCCCAGATCATTGAGAATACCAAAACGTGGTCAGAGAATATAAACTATTTACGTATTACCGATGAAAAACCAGCTTATCCCGATGCCATAGAATACAAAAAAGGAGGTCAGTTATGGGTACAGACTTGGGGGAAATTTTGTATTAAAAAAAAGACAGGAGTCATATTAAACATGCGGTTGCACCGGTTATATGAATTAATTAATGAAGGAACTCAGATTGAAAGTATCTTCAATTACGCTGACTGGCGCATTTATGGAGAGATATGGAATAGTTTTTCGGATGGAGTGAACGGCACCATTTATATCAACCATGAAAATATATATTCGATTAGAAAATCTGTACATATTTGAAAATAGTGAATTAAAAAAATCTTATGCTTATTTCAGTGATGAAGCAACCGACAGCGACATTAATTTGCCTTATGCACCACATTATTGTAGGATGAAGCCATGGCAAATGATCAATCTTTTTTAAAGACTTGGAAAATTGAATCAATGGACAGGGTAGGCTATCCTGATTATTTTGAATATGACCTTAGAGAGATCTTTCTTATGTGCTGTCTTGGTGGAAGTTCAGATTAGTTAAAAAAATAATGTTAAAAATTCTTACCCTCCCCGTTCACTTTATCGATGACTTCAATAAGGAAGGAAAAATCATGGGTCGGTCTTTGTACTACAATACCAAGCTCATAGAAGATTTGAAATAAGAGAAAACTATAAAAAAAGTCCTAAATCAATAAATAATAGGCCTTTTTATATGCCCCAATTTTTAGGATTTTTTAAAGGTTCCTATTAATAGGAAAACTTTTTTCTCCCGTTGTTAAGATGCATTTCAGTAATAACTCGTTTTCTTTACGAAAAAATCAGGATCCAGTAAATAGTTTTTTTATAAAATTTTCATTAAGCTACAATTTCATTATCTTCTATTTTTAACCTACTCAAATGAATTAATGAAACTGATAACAAGACTTACTTTTGCGCTTTTTATACTAGCGCTTTTAAGTTGTACAAAATCTGAACAGAAAAGTCCTGCACCAAAAATTGCCATTGCGGGACTCGCCATTGAATCCAGTACCTTTTCACCTGCCTTAACGCATGAGGAAGCTTTTCATGCCAAGACGGGTAAAGCTATTTTCGATAATTATCCTTTTTTAGCTCAAAATTCTCCTATGAGACAACGGGCCAATTGGGTACCTATCCTCCAAGGTCATGCGCTACCCGGAGGTCGAGTTACCCGAGAAGCTTATGAGCGCCTGGTCACCAAAACATTAGATTCACTCAATAAATATAAACCTTATGATGGATTGTTTTTTGATATTCACGGCGCAATGAGTGTCGTAGGTCTAGATGATCCTGAAGGGGACTTCATCGAAAGAATTAGAAAGGTAATTGGTACTCAAACACTCATTTCAACTTCCATGGATTTACATGGAAATGTTTCTCAAAAATTGGCCCAGTACACAGATCTGATCACCTGCTATCGTATGGCTCCCCATGAGGATGCACTCGAATCGAAAGAACGCGCAGTAGAAAACCTTTTGGTCCGACTAGAAAATAACAAAGGAAAACCCGCATTCAAAGCATGGATTCCCATTCCTATATTATTGCCTGGTGAAAAAACAAGCACCCGCATTGAACCTGGGAAGAGTCTTTATGCGCAAGTAGCCCCTTCCGCTGCTCAAGAGGGCGTCATCGACGCTGCCGTTTGGATTGGTTATGCTTGGGCTGACGAGCCAAGAAATCATGCCGTGGTCATGGTAACCGGTGATGACCAGCTCGCCGTCAAGAAAACATCCGAATTTTTGGCCTCCAGTTTCTGGAAAAAACGAAACGAATTCGAATTCGTGGCTCCCACAACTACTTTCGAAAAGAGTTTGTCTTATGCCTTAGCGAGTGAAAAAAAACCCTACATCATTAGTGACATGGGTGACAATCCTACAGCAGGAGGCGCTGGAGACGTCACTTGGACTTTGAGGGAAATACTGGCGCACCCCGACCTCAAATCAAACAGTGGCCCCGAACTTATATATGCGTCGATACCTGGGCCTGAACTCATAGAGCAAGCCATTGCTGTAGGTATTGGTGGGAAGGTAACTGCCAATGTGGGTGCACAAATAGATCATCGCTATGCACCTCCTATTAGAATCGAGGGAATCGTAGAAGCCCTAATCCAAGGGGATGTATATGCTGAGACAGAAGCAGTGGTCAAGGTGGGCAGTGTTCAAGTTATTGTTACCAAAAAAAGAAAACCCTATCATCATGAGAAAGATTTTACCCAATTGGGACTGGATCCCAGAAATGCATCAATCCTTGTTGTTAAAATTGGCTACTTAGTTCCTGAGCTTTATGATATGCGGGGAGATTGGATCATGGCCCTTACCCCCGGTGGCGTGGACCAAGATCTAGAGAGATTAGATTATAAAAGAATTAAACGACCCATGTTTCCTTTAGATGAAGAGATGGCAGATCCAGATCTAAGTGTCCGTTGGATACCAAGTATTAAAATTCAATGATCTGGGCTCAAATATGTCTCTGTCATATTTTCATAAAAATAAATCTTTAATCCAAGTGTTTATAATAACTTTACTGCTAAAAGCAATAAAATGAAAACATTAAAACTATTTTTTTTAATCTTTTCGACCCTCCTATTATATAATTGTGATGAGAGCTTAAATCCTATAGAAGATCAACTCATCGAAGATATTTACCTTTTTGATATAGGTAACAAAGGATCTTCAGCTGACTTTTGCCTCACCTTCATCAATTCGAAAAAAGCACAAATTTCAAGCTATCGTGTAATGCTGATACCTATAGAGGTCATAAATGAATTTAGTGAAAGGAAAGCCTTTTTATTAGCCCCAGAGTCTTTTACAGAGAGACCCATCACTTCAAATGACATTAATGTCGTTTATTTTGAAAATCAACTTGATACAGAAGGTGATTTAGTTACCCCTAATAAAAATTATGTTGCAAAAATTATGATGATTGGTGAAAACTTTAATCAACTTTCATTTCAAAGTTCTAACACTATTTCTTTAACAAATCAAGCTCCTCTAACAGGTTATTATAAAGGTACTCTTAGAACAAATATGAGAGAAAATGGTGCCTTTTTCTCTTCTGGAAATGAACAAATTTTGACGGTTTCGGGAAATATCAAGCAACTCGAAGGCTTGGATGAATACTCAGGTAACTTTGAGTTTAGAATACCATTTAATAGTTTTGGAAGTAACAATTATTCATTGGAGTCTGGTACCTTGAGATTCAAATATTCAGATAATTTCTTCTCATCCATAGAGGGCAGCAGTTTTTTAAATAATTATATGGTTAGCTATACAAATTGTCTTGAAGAATGTCTTGAAAATTGTATTGGCAATTTTTCAGGTCAACTTACAAATGATGTCTACTTAAATTTTATCGGTGAGGGTTGTGATGTTGGTCTTTTTGAAATGGTCCTTATACGGTCAGCACAAATTGAGGTTGATCAAAATTAATTTATCACTGCTTTTTTAACCAAAAATTCATATTTAGCATCAGATAATCGCTTTCTAAACATAAAGTATGCAGCATTATTATTAATGTTTTGTGATACTAAATCAAATTGATTCCAAAATAAAACATCATTTTGATCTTCATTACCTTCGAGAATGACCGTACTCCCCTCCAAAACACCTTCCGAATTCAATGTTAATAAATCTAATGTTAACATTTGTTCCACAAATATGCCATCACCCTTTTCAATCGCTTTAGAGATACCTAAGACCATGTGAATACCTTTTTTACTCGTAAAGACTTTTAGCAATGTATTTTTTTTATCTGTTGCTGTTAGAATTAAATCAGAAAGCCAAATGGTTCGATCAAGAGTCAAATCTTCATTATAAATTTTTAACTCGTTAGCAGACCCTACTAAAATAATTTTATCATCAATGGACAATAAGTTTTTTACCTGAGTATTTACGGAGGTCGATATCAAAGTATCTGTTGTCACATTCCATAAAAATAACTGATTTTGAAAAGCATAATAGAGATTATTTGGTCCACTTGCCGCAAAACCTTCCATTGATTTTGACAAATCGATATTTCCTACTTCAAACCTATGAGTAGACAAAGTATCTATATTATTATCTAAGAACGAATAATAAACAATTTTTGCATTTAAATAAACCTCATTCCTATCATTTATAGATGGTAATGATTCTAATACACCATATAACGATTGCTGATCAATAGGACTAAAGGTTCCACTCTCTACATTTTCATGATAAAACACTGAAGATTCAGATTTCTCGCTAATAAGCCTAAGACCATAAACGGACTCTATATTATTATTACTAACTGCAGTAATTATAAACTTACTCTTCCCTCCCAAAGAAATTACATCCTGCACAGAAAAATCTATAAATTCATAAAAATCACTTATTGGTATGATGGATATTTCATTATTTATCCCGCCAATAGTATAATAATTGCTCGGAAAAGCAATGACAGGTATGGTAGAATTAGAAGCTTCGATAGCTCCAATATCTGCTACTTCGTAAAAATACCAAACATTTTTTTGCCCAGATTTGTTGATGTCCTCAAATTCACACGACGCAGTAAAAACTATAACTAAAATAACTAAAAATCTCATTTGAATTTAGGTTTTAACAAAGCCACAGAAAAACTAAAGTGATTGAAGTGATTATTGTAATTGACAAATGATGGGGAATTATAGAGATATTTAATATTTTGATCCCAACTCAACTTTTCAGCCCTAGAGGAAAGTCCCATACTATACGTAAACCTTGGTCGGACGATAAAATATTTTGTTTTAACATTTAGAAATATACCTAACGCAAAATCATAGTTAAAATGGGTTCTTATATCATCCAAACTCAATATGCTTCCTGAAGCTTGCTTTTGATCCCAATTATTTAAAACCCTCAAAACTGTCCCTAATTGAATAAAAAATGTATTACCGTCTAACAACCAAGGTAAACGATAATTCATCATAATAGGTACTTGCCAATCAGTGATACTGATAAATGTTTTTTGCCCTCTGTAATTGTCAAGATAATTATAATTAATTTTTTGAACCCCGATGCCACTCTCTAGTTCTAAGCGCGTTCTAATTTTCCTTGTAAAAATCCATTTCAAAGACATCCCAAATTCTGATTTGACTTCAGATATCAAATTATCAACATTTATTCCTCCAATAGTTTGAGCGGTATTCAAATCAAAAACACCATTAAATACATCATCCAAATGTACAGAAGAGAGATTTAATCCTATTTCAAGCCCAAATTGAATCTGTGGTCTTTGACTTATTTCAAACAATCCATTCTTAAAACTATATGGACGTTCGGGGCTTGTTTTGTACGTTAAGTTTCGATTTAGAATACTCGAAATATAATGCGCTCCCTGATTGATTGAATCCATCAAATAAAAAGCATTAGAGGTCAAGTCAAAAGCCTCAAGAATTTGTTTTTTATCTAAGTTCTTTTGAGCTAAGCAAGGTTTTAAGAGATCTATGATTAACTCTATTTTTCCTTCTTGATAATGTTTGTTAGCCAGCTTTAATTTTTGTTCACAATTTTGAGCCAATAAAGAATGGCTGGTAAAAATAAAGACTCCTATTAAAAAAAAATATTTTACTCTTAACGGGTTTTTCATCAATCTAAATCTTGTGGTAAAGCATCAATTTCGCACTGATAGGGTAAATATGGGCGCTCATCGCCTACATACTTGGACCACGCTTCCCTAGACAATGGTTCAATTGAACTTTGGCACAGTAAATATTTTAATTTTTCTGGGTTTAAGTCATAATATTTTATTGTACCATTTATCTCCCCTATCACAAGTCTTTGCTTCTTTTCGTCAAAATATAAATGGGTAATAAAACTCGATTGATCATAAAATTTAATAGGAAAACTATCAAGGTTTTGAAGATCCCAAATACCAACCGTTTTATCAAAACTTGCCGAAAACAAGCGTTGGTTATTGTCAAATGACAATGCCGAAATTCTCGCATTATGACCACTTAAGAAGGCACTTTCCCTTTGATTTGATAGATCAAACAAAGAAATGTCACCCGAAATATATCCGATTGCTAGGGTTTTGAACAAATTATCCATCACAATTTTGTTTGGCATTCCCTTAAATACAAATGACTGTTTTAATGATTCTCCAGTGTCTGTATTTAATTCGTACAGACCTTCGGCATCTAAGATAAGGAATCCTGCAGGTGACTCTATGATTTCGCCTACATCAAAATTTAGTAGCTGCTTATTCCAGACAATATTATCAGGACTAATTACGGTCAATTGAAACCATTCATTTTTTGAAAAAATATTCCATCCTTCATCAGAAGGAAATATTTTTACTCGCCGGAAGTCTATTTCGCTATTGATAATCTCAATATACTGATCTGTTTCTGAATCAATTTGAATAAATTTTCCTTTTCCTGTATATAAAATTGTTTTTTGACCCTCAGTAGCTAAATCTATTATTTGATAATTAGGAATGGAAGAGGGAATAATTTTCATTTTTTCTCCCCGCCAAAAAAATATAAAGCGATTTTCTATTTCTCGTGGCCTAAACAAAGTTTTACTTTCTTCCCAAAAAATTAACTTCCCATCATTTCCCAAAGAAAAATAACCATTATCCCCTCTATTCAAATAAGAAATTCCTATATTCTCGTGTTCCGGAAAATGATTAAACTCATCTCCCAGTATTGACTTTACAGCATCATAAAGAGCATTATATGTTGGGGTTATAATCTGTTTTGATGATGATCTCTTATTCGCTTCAGCATACGCTTGTAGTGCTAATTGTGATTTTAAAGGATTATTTTTTTCATACAAAGATCTCCATGATAATGGGAAATCCTTTTCAATTTTACCTTGAATGCGATTATCCAAAGGAGTATCAATTTCAATTAATTCTCTTGTGGCTTCCTTATAAATTTTGAAATTGTGGCTGATAGATAGAGACAGATTTGGAAACCCGATAAGCACTGAACTCAAAAAGATTATTGATAAAAAGCTTGGGTAAAAGATATTTAAAAGGCGCATGTTGTTAATATTCTCATAATTTGGGTGAACAATCAAAATTATATTATTTACTCAGCTACCCTTGTTTTTTGAAAAAAATTGGTCAATTTTTAATAAAATATTTACGTAAAAATAGCATCTTATATTCTTAATAATGCAACCAATGTCTAATAAAATTTCAGCCTTTTTTATTTGGAACTACCTCATCTCAATACGACCAATCTATATCACCCAAAAAATACCTCATCACGAAAAAAAGAAATTTCTTGAATCAAAAAAATGGTAGCAAATATTGGATAATTATAGTGATCTTGTATAATGTAAAAAAAGATGTCAATTTCGATATTTTTTAGGTTTATACCTAAATTTTTCTTTTTGTTTAATAAAGATAATCTCCCTAAATTTCGTCTCAAATCAATAGAAATCCCACATGAATCATAGGCTAAATATAGATAAAATTAGACAGGCAATTCCTTTGATTGACCCATCCTTCTTAAACACACCTCAATTTATTTCCAAAGGCTTGAGTGATTACTTTGATTGTCAACTTACGGTCAAAATTGAAACCCTTAATCCCATCAAATCCTTCAAAGGGCGGGGTGCTGAAATGCTCATATCCCAAGCAGCACCAGATGAGCCCATCGTATGTGCCAGCGCAGGAAATTTTGGCCAAGCCATGGCTTATGCCTGCCAAAAGAAAAAAATTCCCCTTACAGTTTTTGTAAGCAAGAATGCCAATACCTACAAAATTGAGATGATGCGCTCTTTTGGGGCCAAAGTGCTCTTGATGGGTGAAGACTTTGATGAAGCCAAAATAATAGCGAAAGCGCATGCCAAAAAACTGCAACTGCGATTCGTTGAAGACAGTCAAGATATCGAAACCCTTGTAGGAGCAGGTACTATAGGATTAGAATTATTGAACCTCCCCTATGCCTTAGATACACTGCTGATTTCTTTGGGAAATGGAGCCTTATTGGGCGGCATTGGTCGGGTTATTAAAAAATTAAGTCCGCAAACAGAATTAATAGCCGTACAATCGGAGGGCGCTCCTGCTATGATTGAATCCATTCGCAGCCAAAAGCTGATCAGTCATCCTTCTGTAAACACCATTTCTGATGGTATCGCAATTAGACTCCCTGTGAAACAATCGTTAATCGATTTAGCGTATTTGATAGATGATACTCTTCTGGTTTCAGATTGTACTACTTTAAATGCTATGAAACTCTTACATCAGCATTTGGGTATCGTAAGCGAACCTTCTGCAGCGGTGGGTATCGCGGCAATACTAGATGAAAAAGATCGCTGGCGCGGTAAAAAAGTGGGAGCTGTTATTTGTGGAGGTAATTTAACTCCCGACCAATTAAAAAATTGGATAATGAATTCCTGATTAAAATTTATCAACTTCAACAAACTGAAATATAATTTTTTATTGAGGTAAATCAAGGCTTTTTTGAAGTCTTAATTGCACTTAGATACTCCGTTTTAAGGGAACTTATTTATAATTTTCTAAGTTTTAGTTGTAAGTATTCATTTGTTTATTACACGTTTTAAAATTCTTAATTCGCCGTAAATATTAAATATCTAATATTTATCACCATGCTTAGCCAAACTAAAAATCAATATCAGCCAATGAATAGGATCGCACACATTACCCAAGAACTTTCTGATCTTAGAAAAAACCTACGTGACCACAAAATATATGGAACTCTACAAAATACGAGGGATATAAAAACTTTCATGGAACATCACATCTTTGCGGTATGGGACTTCATGTCGTTACTCAAATCTTTACAGCAAATTCTCACGCGCGTAGACACGCCCTGGACGCCCGCCAAAAACCCAACTTTAGCCAGATTTATCAATGAAATTGTAATGGGCGAAGAAAGCGATTTGAATGAGTTAAATCAACCCAAAAGCCATTTTGAAATGTATTTAGAGGCCATGGTACAGATAGGAGCTAATACTTCAAAAATTGACGCTTTCATAAAAGAAATTAACAAAGGTATAGAAGTAGAAAAAGCTTTAGATGATCTCCAGCTCGAAAAAAGGGTGTCTGAATTTACAAAATATAACTTTAAGATCATCTCAACTCAAAAAGCACACTTAATTGCAAGTGCATTCACCTTTGGTCGAGAAGACATCATTCCAGATATGTTTAACGAAATCTTAAGTGAAGGGGACATCAATAATGAAAAGTATAACAAAATTACGTACTATTTTAACCGACATATTGAGCTTGACGGCGACGAACACGGCCCGTTATCCTTACAAATGGTTTCTGAACTTTGTGGGGATGATGTTCAAAAATGGAAAGAAGTTCTAACTGTAGCGAAAGAAGCATTAAGGCATCGAATCCATCTTTGGGACGCCATATCAGAACAAATAACAGAACAAAAAATTTCCGTTGACAGCTACTGAATGATCATCTAGTAGTATTAAAGAGCTTCACTTTCTTTCAATCATCGTGCACCTGGATGATACTGAAGCCTAGCTTGAGCCTCTACATCTTCCCGATAAAAAGATACCTCTTTGAACGAATGATCTGCATACAGTGCGATTTGATCATCAAAGTGGGGTGAATTAGGAGCACTACTTTGACCACCTGCTAAAATTGATTTGGCTTGTAACCGATCGCCAAAGGAAACTACGGCCACGAAACTATTTCCCCGTGTTCCATACATCTTTTTGGTATTATTGTCATAGCGTGCGCCATAAGCAGCTAAAGCTCCCCAATTGCCCGAAGCCAATCCTATGGGTAAACTGGGCTTTTCGTCACTAAAATTTTGCATGATGGCTCCATTTAAACGTTGATACCTATTGATCTGACCCCAAGCTTGATTCCAAGAACCGAAATCTTCATTGAGGTGGGCTATCGCCTTCTTAAAAATAGCCAGCCGCTCACCTACTGGAGATGCTTCACTCCAATACTGTACCAATTCTATGAATTTTAATCCACTCGGTCGGACCCCTTCCTCTACATAATGAGTCCCATAATAATGGGCCAGCGTCATGGCAATGGATTCCTTTGAAACGGCAAAATCCCAATGACGTAATACCTCAATCGGAGCCGAAAGTAGTGCTTCTTTTTCAGACTGATCATAGGCTTTGATCAACCCTGGAATCAATAATTCGAAAGCTGGCAAATAAGGATCATAAGCCAATGTGATGAGCTTATCTAAATCCATGTCCACACTTTCTTTAAGTAATCTAATGGCATGAAGGCCTCTAAAATTTTCTTCATCTTTTGACATGTAATAAGGGTAGTCCTCCTTTTTTGGACTGAATTGATCCGCAGAAGTAAAAGGAGTTGAATTACAATTTTGAATCCACCCATTGAGTGGATTGATAACCTTAATGGCCTCTGCAACCGTATGCAATCCTTGCCAGTCCGTAGCAGGATTACTCCCATCTACAGGTTTACTGTAATCGAATTTTATATCCCTTTTGGGAATGAAATTGCCATGATAATAGGCAATATTTCCTTGTGCATCCGCGTAAACAGTATTATTGGAAGAGTTCGTACGCATATCCATCATTTGATTGAATTCCTTCAAACCATGCACCTTGGTTCGAATATAAGACTGTGTTAAGGCCTCAATGGGTTTCCACATTAATGCAGTTGAGGTCCATTTATCGGCCGTCGTATGGGTGATTGGGCCATGGTGTGTACGATAAGCGGTTACGCTTTTCTCCATGATTTTATCTCCTTGTTTGTATTTCAGCTTGACCTCATAGGAAGAAAGCGGTCTCATTTCTTCACCATATTTATAATAATAACCTCCTCCTTTTTCATGTACCTCTTCCACAAATTCATCAATAACATCTGTATAGGTACTGGTGTGCATCCAACCTACTTTTTCATTAAAGCCCTGATAAACAAAAAACTGGCCCCAAGTTACCGCTCCATAGGCGTTTAAGCCCTCTTCACTCACCATATGAACCTCGCCCCGAAAGAAAAAAGAGGTGTGTGGATTGATCAACAGCAAGGTATTTCCCGATGTAGTTAATTTTCTGCCAATGGCGATCCCATTAGACCCTTGCGGTTCTGTCAAGTATTCTTGGGTCAGCGCTAGGGGATCATTGGTGATGAGGGAAAGTGGCTTTGCTCCCTCATAAAAAGCTTTTATTTGAGGTATCGGCACCCGCTCGATATCTCCTCCAATGGATCCTTCGCTGAAATAAAACGGCATCCAAGGTTCAAAATGGGTCAATAACTCTGGTTTTACTTCTGGATGGGTATATAAATAATAATTAATGCCTGCTGCAAAAGCATCGCAAAGATCCTGTAGCCACTTGGGACTGGCCTCATAAGCGTCGATTGCCTCGTTTTGGGTCATAAACAGATGGGCCCTCAAGTCACTATAAAGGACCCCCTCTCCGATTACCTCCGCCAATCGTCCAATAGCCCAAATATAATTTCGCTCCACCCTGTGAAAATCATCTTCACATTGAGCATATAAAAGCCCAAAAACTGCATCAGCATCTGTTTTTCCATAAATATGTGGGACTCCAAAATCATCTCTGATAATTTCAACTTGCGCAGCCTGTGTCTCCCACTGATCAATTTCTGTCGTCTTTGATATTTCCCCAGCACACCCGAGTGATCCTACCAAAATGAGAGAACAAAAATAGCTATCTGTTTTTATGATTTTTTTCAACCTCATAAATGAAGTTATTCATAAAAAAATTGATAAAAAAACGGGTTGTGAAGATCGGTCTAAAATAAGGCACGAATCCCAGCTTCAACCAATCGTCTCATTTAATTTGACCATAACCACTAAAAAGCAATCTAAATAACGTACCATTTATCTCACACCCAAAATACTATCTATATTTTCATTATTCTTGTAACCTTATGAAAAACATATTCACCTCACATTTTCCAAATTCTATGAAAGGTTTGGTCCTAAAAAAATTTGATGAAGGCCTCACCATTGAAACAATAGAAGTCCCCAAACCTGCCAAAGGAGAATTATTGGTGAAAATTGATAGTGCCCCTATCAACCCTTCAGATTGGGCCTTTTTGAGAGGCCTGTACGCTTCTCCAAAAAAATTACCCGTAGTGGCTGGCTTTGAAGGTAGCGGCATCGTAATGGCTACTGGAAATGATTTTTTTTCTAGGAGATTATTAGGTAAAAAAGTGGCCTGTTTTGCCCCTCCTGCTGGAAATGGTACGTGGGCAGAATACACGCTAATCCAAGCCGCCACCGCCATTCCCTTGAAAAAGAGTTTAAGTTTAGAGCAAGGATCGATGTTATTGGTCAATCCTTTATCCGTGATCGCTATGATCAGTATTGCCAAAAAAAAACGGAGCCATGCCATCGCCAATACGGCAGCGGCCAGTGCTCTAGGCCAACTATTGGATAAAATGTGTAGACAAAATGGCCTTCAATGTATCAATATTGTGCGGCGATCCGAACAAGTTGAGTTGCTTAAGCAAAATGGTGCTCAATTTATACTTGATAGTTCGTCTCCTAATTTTAATACCGAAATGCGTGACTTATGTAAACAACTAAATGTGAAAATCGCTTTTGATGCCCTTTCAGGAGCCATCGTCTCCCAACTATTGGCCGCCTTGCCCAAGGATGGAGAAGTGATGGTCTATGGCGCTTTGTCTGAGAAAGAAATGATGATTCCCCATGGAAGATTTATTTTTGAAGGTAAAAAAATAAGTGGTTTTTGGCTTTCTCAATGGATCAATCAGCAATCAATGTTCACCCTACTGCAAGCTTTTAATAAGGTGCAAAAATTTTTATGCACTGAGCATGAAATTCAAATAAGAGACCGGATGTCATTGACACAAGTCATTGAAGGCCTAAATACCTTTCCCGAAAATATGTCTGCAGGAAAAATTCTAGTCAAACCATGGCAGCTATAATTTTCATGATTCACTAAAATCACTTTGGATATAATACCAATAAATCAATAAAAGTACCTTTGTCTCTTCCATAAATGAACTCTCATTGACCTTCTAAATATGAAAGAAATAAGCTTGAATAGCTCTCAAAATGAACTCAAACACATACTTATCAAAAATGGTTGGATGCTTGAAGAAGACCAAATTATGCATGTAGAAATACCGGGAGCAGGCAATATGAATGTGGTACTTCGCATCACCACTCAAAAAGGTAGTATCATACTCAAACAGTCAAGGGCTTACGTTAACAAATATCCCCAAATACCGGCTCCCATTGATCGCATTGAGGTTGAACACCAATTTTATGAATTAGTTCATACCTCTTCATGCAGTCCTTACCTTCCCAAACTCCTCGGATTTGACCGCGTAAATAAGCTCTTATTCATAGAGGATTTAGGTAGGTTTTCTAATTATCAAGTCCTCTATCAAAACAAGGTTGATTTATCTCAAAAAGATTATGTCGAGATACTTTCTTTTTTGTACCGTCTACATCATACGTCATTTAATGCCTCGCAGCGTACAAAATTTCCAAAAAATTTAGCCCTCCGTCAGCTTAATCATGAGCATTTATTCGTTTATCCTTATTCAGAAGAAAATGACTTTGACCTCAATAAAATAAAATCCGGCCTTCAACAACTAGCCCATAAAATGAGACAGAATATCGCATTAAGAAAGGCAGCTATCCAATTGGGAAAACGATATCTTTCTGAGGGTACTTCACTGCTCCATGGCGATTACTATCCAGGAAGTTGGTTAAAAACGGATTTTGGTTTTCGTATCATTGATCCTGAATTTTGTTTTTTTGGCCCCAGAGAATATGATCTCGGAGTACTTAGAGCACATCTCAGAATGGCAGAGCAACCAATCTCCTATTTAAACGACTTTTGGAAGCATTATCCAGCATCAGGAATAGACTTTTCTTTAGTGCGTCAGTTTGAAGGTATGGAACTCATCCGTAGGATCATTGGATTGGCTCAATTGCCCCTCCACCTAAATCTTGAACAAAGAGAAAAATTACTGGAAGAAGGAAGACATTCATTGATGGATGGATGATACTGATTTTCTAAACCCCCAGGTAGCCACTAGACCTAAAAGAGAAAAAACTGCCAAAAGAGAAAAAACTGAGCTGTAACCAGCCACTCCAGGAGCACTATCCAATAAATACCCAATAATCGGTCCAGAGAAAATATCAGGCGTATAGGCAATAAAACTGATGACTCCGACTGCAGTCCCCGTTAAAGTGAGCGGTATAAGTCCCTCTCTCAAAATAGAAAAATAAAGGGCTCGCAAAGCATATATCCCAACAGCTGATAAAGCAATTCCTATAAAAAATAAACCATTCAATCCGGGATTGATTATGCCTGACGCAAAAAATATACTCCCTATAAACATCATTATGAAGGCCAATAAAATGAGGAAAGAACCCCGGGTGCGATCCGCCAATAAACCAATAATCACGCCCACTACCGGTCTTAAGTACAGCAGTATGGATCCTATTCCTGCAGCGGCAATTTCATCATAAAGCATAACTTCCTTGGCATATAAAGAAAATATATCAGTAACTTTATAACCCATGTATGCACAAAATACAATCATGGTCAAATACCAAACTGAAGGCATATTCATGACCTTCATGAAATCACGCCAAACAAAAACCTGCGTCGCATCCGTTGAAGTATTAGGCTCCCCGTTTTTATCTAAAAAGAAAAAAACGATTATACCAATGGCCGCAACAAACACAGAAGTGAAGATCAGTACACCCTTAAAAGCCTCACGTCGCTCATACAAAGTTAAATCTGTAGCATCTCCCATGTAATGAGTAAAAATCAATATACCAACAGAACTCAATACCGCAGCTACCAGTCCCCTACCCCCATCTAAAAAACCAAAGGCTATCCCTTGGTTTTTGGCTCCACCCCAAAGTCTGGTCTGTTTGATCATGGCCCCCCAAAATAAAAATATAGAAGTAAATCCCCAATAACCATACAGCCATTTGAGATCTGTATAAGTGGGATAGTTAGCCATCCAAACGCCTCCTAATGCCGTAAACACCAAAGCTAAGGCCATCAATATCCGAGGTGAAAACTTATCCGCTAACGTCCCACCGAAAAAATAAGAGCACAATCCTACCAAACCATAAACAGAAAAGCAAATACCCAATTCATAATTGGTCAACTCGAATACATCTAGAAAAGTGGGCCTGAATACACGTTGGATTACAAAAGGTAAAAAAAATACGGATTCGCCAGCTAAGATGGTTAGTATAAGGGAGAACAGTGTTTTCTTTTGAATCTGTGTATTTATCACCGCCACAATGCTAGTACATTCTGGTCCCTTAGAAAAATAGGTACTCAAATTCTCATTTTTTCATACGATAAGGTCACCAAACGTCTTATTTTAAAAAATCTATATGAACACTTTCCGAATATTGATCTCTTAAATAAGTCATTCATGGTTTTATCTCATACCCATTACATTAAAAAAATAAAATATAGCTCCTTAAATATTATTAGCCTGAATTCGTTACCGGATAATTCAGCTTAAGTCCTTAACTTTAAAATCTCAGTGCTCTCAAAAAATTCAAGAATGAAACACATTGTAATTATCGGAAATGGGATCTCTGGAGTGACTGCTGCCCGGCACATCAGAAAGAATTCAAAAAACCAGATTACACTTGTTTCTGGAGAAGCACCCTATTTTTTTTCGAGAACTGCTTTGATGTATGTCTATATGGGACATATGGAATTTAAACATACACAGCCCTATGAAAATTGGTTTTGGTCAAAAAATAAAATTAATTTAAAACAAGGTTTTGTCAACCGAATTGATACCGACAATAACTGTATAATTTTTGAGGACAATACCTCAATCTCTTATGACCAATTAGTGATTGCCAGTGGTTCAAAAACTAATAAATTTGGATGGCCAGGTCAAGATTCCAAAGGGGTTATGGGCCTCTATCACAAACAAGATTTGGAACAGTTAGAGCAATTTGCACCCAATAATCAAGTGTGTAAACGCGCGGTAATTGTAGGTGGTGGATTGATTGGTATTGAATTGGCTGAAATGCTTCGCAGTCGAAATATTCCCGTCACATTTTTAGTACGCGAAAAAAGTTTTTGGAATGTCGTTTTACCCGATCAAGAATCTGAGATGATCAACAGACATATTAAAGAACACCATGTCGACTTGCGTTTGAGCACCCAATTAAGGGAAATAAAATCCAATGACTCGGGACAAGTAATCTCCATAATCATTGAAGAGACCGGAGAAGAAATATTTTGTGATGTCGTGGGCTTAACGGCGGGAGTTTCGCCAAATATTGATTTTGTTAAGGATAGCAACATAGTGACAGGTAGGGGCATAAAAGTAAATCGGTTTTTAGAAACCAATATCTCTAATATTTATGCTATTGGAGATTGTGCAGAACAACAGGAGCCCATGGGAGAACGAAAGGCCATTGAAGCCGTTTGGTATACAGGAAGAATGATGGGTGAAACCTTAGCTCAAACCATTTGTAATCATAGAACCGCCTATCATCCTGGACATTGGTTTAATTCTGCAAAATTTTTCGATATCGAATATCAAACCTATGGTTGGGTGTGGGCGAAGCCCAAAGAAAACGAGGCCCGTTTTTACTGGGAGCATAAAAATGGAAAAATGTGTATCCATCTAAATTATGATAAAAATACCCACGAGTTTATTGGCATCAATAACTTTGGTATGCGCATGCGTCATGCATTTTTTGATAAGGTTCTTACGAAAAAGAAATCGGTAACCTATGTTTTGACACATATTTCCGATGCCAATTTTGATCCTGAATTTTATAAAAAATACGCATCGGAAATTGTATCCAAATTCAACCGAGAAAATAATACGTCGATTCAATTAAAAAAGAAAAGCTGGAAACGGATTTTTAGTGAGGCATAAAAAATGAAGCGCATACAAAATATAGGATTGGTTATTTTTCTTATAGGATTGTCCCTTTTTACAGGAACTATTTTTACAGGTTCTTTTCATTTATCCCCATCGGCATTAGACGCCTTTATCATCGAAAAAGATTATCAAAACGAGATAATCGAAACGGAACTTACCAAAGCCATTGTTACAGATAATCCACTAACTATTTTCGAATTCTCCGATCGCGTGCGCCATGCTTATGAAGTAGCCAATACCCATTATGACTCACTCATTGCCCAATACGACGCTGAGAAAAACTGGGATAAAAAAGGCGAACAATATCTATATAAAATTTATGGAAAGCCACACACATTGAGTTTTGATCTTGCTAAAATAGCAGGTAAAGGCTATGTAAAAGCGTATACAGGTTTGATGTGGATGCTTACTTTTGGTCTCGGAATTTTAGGTTCTTTGTTGTTTATTTTACCCGACCTGATTTTACTTGGAAAAGCAGGTATCAAAAATGATGGCATTTATTTAGAAGCCAGCACCAATAGAGGTTGGATCGCGTGGCTCGTCTTAATCTATTTGGTTTCTTTTTACCTACTTCTGTATTTTATGCCTGATTATGTAGTTAACTGGACCTTTATTGTGGATCCCATTAGCCTCTTTTTAAACGGGAGTCTTGCCAGTCAGTGGTTTCTATATGGCTTTCTGTATTGTATGATTATGGTGGTTATGGCTTTACGCATGTACATCAAATACAGAGACAATAAATACCAAGTAATGCGCACCACTTCGGTGCTATTTTTTCAGATCGTTTTTGCTTTTTTAATTCCAGAAATCATGACCAGCTTAAACATGCCAGGTTATGATTTTAAAAATGCCTTTCCCTTAGACTACGATTTTTTCTTTGATTGGAATTTAGACGATTTAAGAAATAGTGGCAGTATAGGACTGTTTATTTTGATTTGGGGAATTGTGCTCACATCGGTTATTGTTCCAGTCATGGTGTACTTTTTTGGGAAAAGATGGTATTGTAGTTGGGTATGTGGTTGTGGGGGTTTGGCGGAAACCTTAGGGGATCCGTACAGGCAACATTCTGATAAAAGCTTGCAGGCGTGGAAGCTTGAACGTTGGTTGATCCATTCAGTATTGATCTTCTCTTTAGTGATGACCCTCGTTACCTTGTATTGTTATTTTACAGGGATGCCCTCTTTTCTGGGAATTCACTCTCAATGGATTAAAGACAGCTATAGCTTCTTGATTGGGGCATGGTTTGCGGGTGTTATTGGTACCGGGTTTTATCCTATTTTTGGGAATCGGATTTGGTGTCGATTTGGATGCCCATTGGCCGCATATATGGGTATTGTTCAGCGTTTTAAATCACGTTTTAGAATTACAACTAATGGGGGTCAATGCATTTCTTGTGGAAACTGTTCTACTTATTGCGAGCAAGGCATTGATGTAAGAGCTTATGCACAAAAAGGAGAAAATATTGTGAGATCAAGCTGTGTCGGTTGTGGCATTTGCTCCGCCGTTTGTCCCCGAGGTGTGCTAAAACTAGAAAATGGTCCAGAAAAAGGAAGAATCAATCCTACAGATATCTTGCTTGGAAATAATATTGATTTGATCCAATTGGTAAATAAAAGGGAGAAATGAGAAAGGCTAAAAAAGAAGTCTATTTACAAATACCATTGAAATTAAATTTGGGTATTTTTAAGTTCAAATGACATTGAATAAATCCTTAAAAGATCTATTGAATTCATGAAATTCCTTATTTTAAAACAATAAATTATTGAGTCTAATGAAAAGAAGAAAATTTATTGCCGCCTCTGTATTGAGTTCAACCTTTGGGATAGTAACCGCGAAAAATATGGTCAAAACAGCAGATTTAGACAACGAAATTTATGAACTCAAGAGTTATGAACTCACTTTTGGAGGTGCCGAGTCGGCATTATTAAAGTATTTAAAAGAGACCTTAAATCCAGCTATAAAAATCCTTACGGGTCATGACCCCCTGATCTTCAAAGAAGTAGGTAATCCGGAACCTAAGAAATTATGGTCTTTATTCACTTATCCCAACTTTGAGGTCTTTCGGCAATGCTTGGCACTACAAGAAACCTCAGATTTCATTGAGAAAATGAGTGAGTATACTGCTTCAGGTAAAATCTACAATCGTATTTCCTCCTCGTTGCTTCGTGCCTTTGATGGCTTGAAACAAATGCTCGATCCTATAAAGGAAGCCGGTCTCTTTGAATTACGTATCTATGAAGGCCAAAATGAAGATGCGGTACGTAGAAAAATTAAGATGTTTAATGAGGAAGAAATTACCTTATTTAACAAGGTGGGTCTTGCTCCTATATTTTTTTCTAAAATGATTGTTGGTCCTTATCAGCCTAGTTTGGTTTATATGCTGAATTTCCGTGATCTGGAGCATCGCAATGAAACTTGGAACACCTTTATCTATCATCCTGATTGGAAAATCATGTCAAGTAAGGAAGAATATAAAAACACCATATCCAATATCAGAAAAATATTTTTAGAAAAAGCCTAAGGATCAATACTTTTTTATGCGCTTGCCATGAAAATTAGAGTGCTTATTTTCCAGCGATTTTTTGTTTTGAGATGAATCACTGAAAAGCAAGCGCTCAACTAAATCTTCACGGCCTTTGCTCACTACGTTCTCTTTGATTTTTTTCGGCATTCCTTTTTGTGCCAAAAAAAGAATATAGGTTGACTTTTCTTGTCCTTCTCCGTTTTGGCAGTGAACATTTCCTTCATTGTGTAAGGGTGATAGCCTGAATAATAAATCACAGTAGCTACCGTCATTGGGGTAGGCGTGAAATCCTGCACCTGCTCCAGTCTAAATCCCATATCTCCCTCTTTACAATTAGGAGTACTTGAAATAAAATAAGGAATCAATTCTTGATTCAAGCCATACTTTTTATTGAGATCATCATTCTTCTTTTTGAAATTATGAAAATGTTTGAAAGAAGGCTTGCGCATCACCTTTAAAGTCTCATCAGAGGTATGCTCTGGAGCCACTTTCAATCACCCCGAAATATGATGCGTCACGACTTGTTCCATATAAGTATCAATACTATCATTGACTTTTTTGTTATAACTTTTGACCAAAAAATCATAAAGAATCCCACCCCTACAAAAGCTTTTTTGATCTTGGGATCGGCGTCAACCTCTTTGTATATCTGAGTCATCACGCTGTGATCCGTATCTCGATTGTCACAAACTACCGGGTGAATGCAAGAGGAGCTCACGCACCTGTCACAGATGGATTGTACTCTGCCTTTCAAACCATACGTATTCGCTGAGGGTCCTCCAAGATCTGATATGTAGACTTTAAAATCTGACATTTCGATCACCTTGTCCACCTCTTTCATGATGAATTTTTCGACCTACTGGGGATAAATTTACCTTGATGGGCAGAAATCGCACAAAAACTGCAACCTCCAAAATATCCTCTGTGCATGTTGACAGAAAATTTAATCATCTCATGCGCCGGAATGGGACCTCTTTTTTTTACTTGGGATGTGGAAGTCGAGTATAAAGCAGGTCAAAAGACTGATCTATCTCATTTTCCGTCATGGTATAAAAAGGCGGATTAATAATGGTTTTCCATGCTTTCACAGGTTGCACTATCCGATGGGCTTTGAGTTTATTGGACTCTTGCTCCAAATGCTTAAAGTTGGCCGCATAAGCCTTTTTATCTTGAAGCCAGGTTTCATGAGTACTCAAGGTGATCGTTTTGAACAATTTTTGTTTTTAGGTATCTCTTGATCTAATGCTTGGAGGTAACTGGTTTGAGTTATGTTCTTCAGAGAGCTATATGGAACCCCCTTTCTCAGTAAAGCGAGAATTTCTCTCAAGGATTGTTAACCTATTCCATACACCAAAAGATCCGCCTTACTGTCGACCAAGATCGTGGATTTTAAAGTATCTGACCAATAATCATAATGGGTCACTCGACGCAAACTGGCCTCTACTCCCCTAATCAAAACAGGTACGTCAGGATATAAATCCTTAAGAATATTACTATAAACTACAATTGCGTAATCCGGCCGATAACCCACTTCTCCTACTGGTATGTAGGTATCATTGTTGCGTCTTATTTTATTTGCGGTGTATTGGTTGACCATCGTATCCATGCAACCAGAAGTGACTCCAAAAAATAATTTAAGAGCACCAAATTTTTCAAAATTTCTAGATCATCTCGCCAATTAGATTGAGGGATGATACCCTCCAGAAGTCCCTCACTTTCAATAATCCGGCCGATCACTGCTGCTCCAAAGGCAGGATGATCTACATAAGCATCGCCTGAAACGATGATCACATCTAATTGAGACCATCCTCTATCTTCTATCTCTTTTTTGGTAATGGGCAACCAATCTGTCAAGGACCTTTGTTAAATCATAAGGTAAAGTTAATATCAATACTATGATCTTTCGCGATTAAGGAAAAGATTCTATAGATCTGTCTTTCCCATGAAAACATTTACTTTGGGATTCATGGGGTTTCCTGAGGCTCTTCTAAAAGAGACTATTTGGCCCGTATGATAAATCGCATCGGCGAGGGGGCCGTTCAGCACATGCCAAAATGGAAGGGCCTTTCGTCCTGTTGAACTTTGAAAAAGAATGTTTAACTCATCTAAATCTTCAACCAATGCCATCGCCTCACTGGCCAATTTCAGATTGTCAAGTATCGCCGAACGCAATTCATTTGCCGTCATTTGATCTGGGTTTCTTCGTTCGTTGACTTGATTTTTCGATGCATTTAAAATCATAAAAGAAAGACCATAAATATGGTCCATCGTCTCAAAAGTTGATCGAGCAAGGGTCTCGGGTTTAAAATTAAGATCCAATACTCTCAAATTCTCGGTGGCCCAATAAAAGCGATACCCCAGTCCATCTATCATCCGGGAAATGACCTTACCCTGCGTGTAATTTGCGGGATAACTAGGGATTTCTTTATAAGGCAGCTTAGACTGGGCTTTACTTGACACATTTAAACTGAATACGTAAATGATCAATAAATAAATTCGATAACGCATATCAATCCATTAAGTTTTTTCTATTGTGAATGTAAATTTAACTATAATTGACACTAATCCCCCCTTGGGTAGATAGACCATGTTACTGTATCTGTCAAAATCACGATGAACGTGATACGATGCTATTTAGTCGATCAATCTGTGGTAGCTTTGTGGCATGACTTTCGATGATCTTAATTTAAATGCCTCTCTGAAAAATGCCCTCAGAGATATGAAAATCACCTGCCCCACCACCATACAGCATAAAATATTTGCAGTCATTATGTCCGGTCGTGATACCATTGGGATTGCACAAACAGGTACGGGTAAAACCTATGCTTATCTCCTTCCTTGCTTAAGAAAGTGGAAATTTAACAAGGCACTGACACCACAAATCATGATCATTGTCCCCACGCGAGAATTAGTGGTACAAGTCGTTGAAGAAACAGAAAAATTAACCAAGTATATGGACGTTTCCACCATCGGAGCCTATGGCGGAACCAATATTAAAACTCAAATGAACGCCCTGCATCAAGGTGCTGATGTGGTAGTTGGCACACCGGGTAGGCTGATGGATTTGATGCTCAACGGTATTTTAAAAACTAAATTAATCAAAACACTAATCATCGATGAAGTAGATGAAATGCTCAATTTAGGTTTTCGAACGCAACTAAAAAATTTAATGGACTTGCTTCCCGAAAAACGTCAAAACCTCATGTTTTCGGCTACATTAGATAATGAAATTCAAAAATTAATTAATTTATTTTTCAAGCGACCTGAACGTGTGGAAGCTGCGCCTGCTGGCTCACCATTGGAAAATATTAATCAAATTCTGTATTCTGTACCTAACTTCAATACAAAAATTAACTTCCTTAAAGAACTCCTGGCCGATGAGGAAGTCATGCACAAAGTATTGGTATTTGTCTCAAGTAAAAAATTAGCAGATGAGCTTTTTGAAAAAATCCATGAACTCTTCCCTGAGCAAATGGGAATTATTCATTCGAATAAATCTCAAAATTATAGATTTGACGTGGTTAAAAAATTTCAATCTGGGATCTATCGTATATTGATTGCCACTGATTTAATTTCTAGAGGTTTAGATATCTCAGAAGTATCTCACGTTATTAATTTTGATCTTCCTGAAATTCAAGAAAATTATATTCATCGTATAGGAAGAACGGGTCGGGCAGAAAAAAAAGGCAATGCCATCTCGCTTTTCAGCCCTTATTATGAAGATCACAAGAAGTTAGCCATAGAAAGGTTGATGGATTTTGAAATCCCAAAAGAGGCCTTACCTGATCATATTGAGATATCAACAGTTTTAACCCTAGATGAATTACCCAAAAGTAGCCAGCCCAACCTCGAACTGAAAAAACCATTGGCAGCGCCCTCTGGAGAAGCTTTTCATGAGAAAAAATCAAAAAATCAAAAAATCAATTCCAAGGTAAGATATGTTGATAAAATGAAGCGTAAATATAAAAGTCCCAAAAAACGAGGTGATAAAAATAATCCTATTGTACCTAGAAAGAAGGGCAGATAATCTGGCTTATAGCTCAAATTAGGCTATTTCATGCCAATTTAGTCTCAAAAATAAGATAAAGTGAATTACAGAAGACTAGGGAAATCCAATTTAATAATCAGTGAATTGAGCTTCGGCTGTATGTCCTTAAACCCACATATTGAAGACCACAATAGCCTGTTAAACCAAGCACTTGATTTAGGTATTAATTATTTTGATACCGCTGACTTTTATGATCAAGGCTTTAATGAATCTATCGTTGGTAATGCGCTTGGAGCTAGAAGAAGAGAAGTGATTCTTGCCACCAAAGTAGGAAATGTTTGGGATAAAAATGGCAAAACTTGGCATTGGAACCCCTCTAAAAAATATATTTTGTCTGCTGTTGAGCAGAGTTTGAAAAGATTGGGTACAGATTACATTGATTTGTATCAACTTCACGGTGGCACCATTGAGGATCCTATTGACGAAACCATCGATGCTTTTGAAACATTAGTTGCGTCGGGTAAAATACGCTATTATGGCCTCTCATCTATCAGGCCTAATGTCATTCGCGCTTATGTGAAAAAATCCAATATTATCAGCGTCATGCTTCAATACAGCTTACTCGATAGAAGATCAGAAGACCACGTTTTGCCCTTGTTGCAATCCCAAAATATTGGTGTCCAGGCTCGTGGTGTATTGGCGAAAGGCCTGCTTAAAGGTAAATCACCTAGCCCCTATTTAGATCGCTCCAAGTTGGACATCGATCTTCTTCAGAAGCAGTTGCTCAAAAAAAACATAGCCCATGCCCCCACAGCCTTTGTATTAGCCCATGAGGCCGTCAAGACGGCAGTTATCGGTCTGCGAACAGAACAACAACTTTCAGATCTCATCTGTATGGAGTCCTCTCCTTTAGATGAAGTCAACTTGATATGGTTGCGTGAATGTTTTTTAGAAAATCATTACCTATCCCATCTTTAGGATTTTTCATTCATCCTCAGCATTTATAAAGTCAGCGATCAGTTTATGAAAATGATGCACTCCTTTCTCGCGTTTAGGAGAAAAACGACCGGCTTGATAAAATCTAGATCTCAGTCCTTTTTGAACGCCCTCAACTACATATTCATCTTCACGTTCGACTTTATCAAGGAGCGCTCCAGCTCCCTTATCAAATTTTGATTCATCCCAAACATAGGTAAGAAAGGCGACCTTGGTCTTATCCATTGAAAGAGGTTTAACGATATTGATAGATAACCCCCAAGGATAAAAGTTAAACATCATGTTCGGGAATATCCAATAAAAATAAGCAGCTACTTTTTTTCCAAAATCAGGATGCCCTTCAGGTAAATCAAAAACTTCAACATCATCTTTCGCATAGCCAATTTGAAGATTGCAATAATCATAAATCTCTGTCGTATAATCCCCATAATCCAACGTATCATTCAAATCTTGATGAACAAAAGGAATATGAAATCCCTCCAAATAATTATCGCAATAGAGGGCCCAATGCGCATTGACTAAATAATCTTTTGATAAGACAGATTCGAATTTAAACTGTTCAAGAGGTAAAAAACCAATCCGTTGACGCATCACCTCGAGCACTGAATCAAAATTAAATTGGGGAAGCATGCCCACAAATAAATGAGGCCCCAAATTTTTAAGCTTGAATTTGCGTAAGTCATCACAGGCCCTTGGAAAATCTTGGACTTCCTTAAATTCCGGCATAAACTCAAATGTTCCCTCTTGACTGAACCTACGGCCATGATAGGCACAAACAAATTTAGTTACTGTTCCAGGTTGTTGCGCAATGAGATTCCCTCTGTGGGTGCACACATTACTAAAACAGTTCATTTCGTCTTGAGCATTCCTAATTAATAACATCGGCTCTGTTAAATAATGATCAAGTAAAACAAAAGGATAGGAGTGATTGCGCAGTGGGACGAGATCATCTGATCCGATCCATTGCCAACTTTTTATAAAAATTTTTTCTTTCAAAGCATCAAAAAGATCTTCATCCTTGTAAAAATAGGCGGGGAGTGTTGACGCTTTGGTAATATCTGGATCAATAAAAAATCGAGTCGTCATAATTTATTTATATTATCTTTCGAACTAATATTCAAATATGCTTGATTAAATCAAAAATGTCAGTAAAAAACGAGAAAATTGGTTTTTGGACGGCCTCGGCATTGGTTGCAGGAAATATGATTGGGTCTGGGGTTTTTTTAACTCCCTCCGCACTCGCTGCTTACGGACCGATCAGTATCGTGGGTTGGATATTTTCTGGACTTGGTGCACTTTCACTCGCTTTTGTGTTCAGCCAATTAAGTAAAGTTTTGCCCAATGCGCATGGTGGGCCCTATGCCTATACAAGAGTCGGATTAGGAGATTTTTCAGGATTTTTAGTGGCGTGGGGTTATTGGATCAGCATTTGGTGTTCAAATGCCGCCATCATTGTAGGTATGGTCAGTTATCTTGGATATTTTTTCCCTATTTTAAATTCAAATCCAATAGTCGCAGTCCTCACGGGTCAGATCATCTTGTGGTCCGTGACATATATCAATACCAGAGGGATCAAAGAAGTCGGATTAGTGCAGTTAGTAACGACGGTTTTGAAAATTGCGCCCCTATTTTTAGTGGGTTTTTGTGGTCTTTTTTTTATTGAGCTTGAAAATTTTACCCCTCTCAATATTTCTGAATCTTCAAATAGTGCTGCCATTACCGCCGTCGCTGCATTTACCCTCTTTTCATTTTTAGGTCTTGAAAGCGCGACAGTACCTTCCAACAATGTAATCAATCCTAGACGTACAATTCCTCGAGCGACCTATTTTGGATTGGCAATGACTTTCCTCGTTTATTTTCTGGGCAGCGTATCCATAATGGGAATGATCCCATCTGAGCAATTAATGCATTCACCATTCCCCTATTCTGAGGCAGCTGCCATCATGTGGGGACCCATTGGAGGAACTTTGGTCACCATTGGAGCTGTTTTTTCGACACTTGGAGCCCTAAATGGATGGATTTTGATACAAGGTCAAGTACCCTGCGCCATTGCAACAGACCGCCTCTTCCCCAAAGTTTTTGCGAAACTTAACCCACAAGGGGTGCCCGCGACAGGTTTAATTATTTCTTGTGTCTTTGTTTCAATCATGATGATGATGAATTATTCGGATGGATTGGTAGCCACTTACAGCTTTTTTATTTTACTCTCCACTTTTCTTGTTTTGGTTCCTTATCTCTTCACAGTAGCAGCTTATGGAATTTTACTGGTTCAAGAAAAGAAGTTAAAGATGCCATTTATCCCTATTCTAGGAGGCCTTATCGCTTTCCTTTTTTCTCTTTGGGCTGTCATTGGATCCGGACAAGAAAGCGTTTTTTACGGATTTGTTATATTGATGGCCGGTATCCCTGTGTATATTTACATGAAAGCCTCATAAACAGCTTGATGAAATTAACTGCTCACTCTGAATTTGGTAAAATCCATTCTTTAATGATAAAACCTGTGGCTGCTGCCTTTCGAGACGAATCTCATTTATCTACACAATGGGAAGCATTGAACTATTTGAGTCAACCCGATTTCAAGAACAGTTTAAATGAATATAAGCTTTTTATAGAATTAATCAAGGGTATCCAACCCGTTATTTATGAAATCCCCTGGAAAAAAGACATTAAAATTGATAGTATTTACTGTCGAGATGCTTCTATAAGCACCAATGAAGGCATGATTATTTGTAATATGGGCAAAGCAGGGAGGGCCAATGAACCGACACACCAAAAACAAGTTTTTGAACAATTAGGTATGAATACGTTAGGTGAAATTAAAAATCCAGGTACTTTGGAAGGCGGTGATGTCGCATGGCTCAACGAAACTACCTTAGCCGTAGGTCATACTTATCGGACCAATTATGAGGGTATCGAACAACTTCGGAGCTTATTGAAACCGCTCAATGTAACCGTCATAGTAGTCGAAATGCCCCATTTCAATGGACCCGATGATGTCTTCCATTTGATGTCTGTGCTCAGTCCTGTAGACAAAGATTTGGCAGTAATTTATTCCCGATTAATGCCCATTCATTTTAGAAATGAATTGTTGCGTAGAAACTTCAAACTTATCGATGTTCCTGACCTAGAATTTGATACGATGGGATGTAATGTCTTGGCTTTGGCTCCCCGCAAAGTTTTAATGTTGCATGGAAATCCAATGACTCAAGAACTATTGCAAGCAGCTGGCGTCGAAGTATTTACCTACGCAGGCATCGACATAAGTATTAAAGGAGGAGGTGGGCCTACCTGCTTGACACGCCCGATCATGAGACAGACCATCTGACACCCATTAAAGGTTTTAAAATTCTATGTAAAATTTTAATGCCCCTTACCGGTCCTATATTTCTCTAAAATTTCTATCGCCGCCTTTGAGATTACAGTCCCGGGACCAAATATCGCAATGACACCAGCCGAAAATAAAAAATCATGATCCTGCTTCGGGATCACGCCACCTACAATCACGCAAATATCTTCTCTGTTGAGTAGCGCTAATTCCTTGATCAGTTTTGGGATTAAAGTATAATGACCTCCAGCCAATGACGAGGCACCTACAAAATGTACATCATTTTCGGCCGCCTGCATGGCCGTCTCTTTCGGAGTTTGAAACAAAGGACCTATATCTACATCAAATCCCAAATCAGCAAAACTCGTGGCAATAATTTTAGCTCCTCTATCGTGACCATCTTGACCCATTTTGGCAATTAAAATACGAGGTCTGCGACCATCCTTGGCGGCAAAGGTACTTGAGAGTGCTAAGGCCTTTTTAAAAAAGCGATCTTGAATGGCCGATTTTACATAAATTCCTGAAATCCTTTGATGTGATCCTTTGTGTCTTCCAAATTCTTTTTCCATGGCTAAGGTTATTTCTCCAAGCGTCGCTCTCATGCGGGCGGCCTCAATGGCCAATACGAGTAAATTGCCCTTGCCCGAAGCGGCTGCTTCTCTTAATTTCTTTAATGCTTGATTAATTTTATGATCATCACGCCGTGTCTTAAGGGCATTGATACTTGCCATTTGCTGCTCACGTACCTCTTGGTTATCAACCTCAAGTAAATCAAAATCATCTTTCTGATCGGTAGTGTATTTATTGACCCCCACAATAGACGCTACTCCCGTATCAATGTGAGCTTGGGTCGTTGCGGCTGCCTCCTCGATTTTCATTTTTGGATATCCCCGCTCAATGGCTACAATCATGCCCCCCATAGCTTCTATTTCTTGGATAATTTTCCACGCCTTATCGATCAGATCTTCGGTCTGTTTTTCAAGATAAAAGGAGCCACCAAAGGGATCTATTACCTGAGAAATACCCGTTTCTTTTTGAAGATATATTTGAGTCTCACGCGCTATAGCTGCCGAATATTCTGTAGGTAACGCGAGGGCCTCATCGAGTGAATTGGTATGCAATGACTGAGTGTGTCCAAAAATGGCTGCTAATGCTTCCATGCAGGTCCTCCCCACATTATTATAGGGATCCTGTGCCGTCAAACTGTATCCTGAAGTTTGGGAATGTGCGCGCAAAGCCATACTCTTAGGATTTTGGGCATCGAAAGACTTTATAAGCTTGGCCCACAACAGCCTAGCTGCCCTCATTTTTGCGATTTCAGTCATGAAGTTCATCCCAATGCCCCAAAAAAATGAAATACGAAGTGCCAATTGATCTATAGGAATACCTACTTCAATCCCCTTTCTGACGTATTCCAATCCATCAGCCAACGTAAATGCCAATTCTAATTCCGCTGAGGCACCCGCTTCATGCATATGATAGCCACTGACACTTATAGAATTAAATTTGGGCATGTGAGCATCGCAGAATTCAAAAATGTCTCCAATAATTCTCATCGAAGGCTTGGATGGATAGATATAGGTGTTTCGCACCATGAATTCTTTCAAAATGTCATTTTGAATGGTCCCCGTCAATTGACTTGGCCTTACCCCTTGCTCTTCTGCAGCCACAATAAAAAAAGCCATGATGGGAATTACCGCTCCGTTCATCGTCATGGAAACAGACATTTGATCCAGTGGAATTTGATCAAAAAGGAGTTTCATGTCCTCCACTGAATCGATGGCAACCCCTGCCTTTCCCACATCTCCCATCACACTAGGATGATCACTGTCATAGCCCCTATGAGTAGCCAAGTCAAAAGCTACCGAAAGCCCTTTTTGCCCTGATTTTAGATTATTTCGATAAAATGTATTAGAGGATTTCGCTGTGGAGAAGCCGGCATATTGTCTAATCGTCCAAGGCCTTTGGATATACATCGTAAGGTAAGGACCTCTCAAAAAGGGAGGTTTACCTGGAACAAAACCTTCCAGCTTATACGAAGTTCGATGGTGATAATATTCACCGATCAGATCCGCATAAGTTAGGTCCCCAAATTTTGATTGCATCAACCCCCACAATGCAAGGCATTGCTGATGGCAATAAAAATCTAAAAAATGGGATCCAGCTATAGGATCTTGCTCAAAAGTTAATTGAGCCTCCTCACGGAGTAAATTACCCACATTACGGGACCAGCGCTGTCCATCAGCACTATTCTCAGCATCTAACTCAAATGATAAATAATTTACAGCCCCTAGGGTTAACGATAGCCCTGTCGCACTATTTGAAATGAGGCCTTCAACCAATCCTTTTCGTTTTCTTGGTGAGGAGTGTATGTGAAATCTATCTGTTGAAAAAGGGATTTTCTCAGCTCTGCAAAGTGCGGACACCATAAATCGCAAACTACGAACCCGAGTGAGGTCATGATAAAAATGAGAACCATGATCTAAGTGCACCGTGACGGATTGATCTTTGCTTTTTAAGCAATCAATAATTTGTAAAACAAGGCTTGACCATTCTTTGAGGGTTCGGTAATGAGTTGCGTCAATGGTATAACTGAATTGAGCATATCCCGACACCCAGTGATCTGCACCTCCTTCAAATGCAATGGCTTCCAAAGAGCGGAAATAACTAAAAAAATCATCTAAATCTTTCGTCCTTGATCCGGTGAAAAAAATACTGCAGTGCGCAGCCTTAATTTGATCATACAAAATGTCTGGATTAGGAGCATGGTGCAGTACATCAAAAATAATACCTTCACAACCATTATTAAGTGCTTCGAGCGCTTCACTATTGGCCATTTGGTCGTCTTTTACTTCGATTTTGTGAAGTAATTTCCATTGAGGATAAGGATGGCTTGAAAAAAAATGTGTGATGTAAGTCGCCGCTTTGGTATTGGAATCATCAAAAAAAGGATCTAACTTAATCCCCCATGGCTCTCGCCATTTTAATTCTTTTTCAAATTCTAAATCGAAACTTTTTTGCTTAACTTCTTTAGCCCAATTTTTGAAGGTCGATTTTGAAAATTCGCTGAATGTTGCTTGACCTTTCTTCATGATAATCAAAACTAATTGATCAAGATGTATTAATCGAACCTATCAATTTATTTATAGTAATTTTTACTCCTAACGATTAAAATTCATTAAAAAAATAGTAAATTAAGAAAGTAAAAAAGAACTCTCTTAATTTATTTTAATTCAAATCATATTTCACTTTTTTCTTTAACTTTTTTACCCCAAATTTGATAGCTCTTAACAAATAATAAGCCAAAAAAAGAACAATGGTCTCCTCTAAAATCATACCTACATGCACGTAGAAAAATGGAGTAACTGCCTTTTAATGATTAAAGAGCAAATACCGGAACAAAGTTTTAATACATGGTTTATGCCCATTGTTCCAGTAAAACTAGAAGACGCCGTATTGACCATTCAGGTGCCCAGTCAATTTTTTTATGAGTGGCTCGAAGAAAATTACGTACATATTCTGCAGCAGGCCATTCAAAAAGTCATTGGTCAAAACGGGAAATTAGAGTATTCAGTGGTCATGGATAATGGTAGTGCCTCGAACCAACCCTATATGGTCAATGTAGGTGGCAACAAAAGTGGGTTTAATAAATCACGCGTCAATGGATATGATAAATATAAAAATCCTCAGTTCATGCAAGAACTGGCCACTGATTCTAACCTAAATCCCAATTATCAATTTGATAATTATATCGAAGGTGATTGTAACCGATTGGCAAGATCTGCAGGATTTGCCGTGGCCAATAAACCAGGAATTACCTCATTCAACCCATTTATGGTTTATGGGGGCGTTGGACTGGGTAAAACCCATTTAATTCAGGCTATTGGTAACGAAATCAAACGCAATCATCCCGAAAAATATGTTTTCTATGTGGCTTCTGAAAAATTCACCAATCAATTCATAGATGCGCTGAAAAGTAACAGTCTTCAGGAGTTTATTGCTTATTACAGGAATGTGGATGTACTCATGTTGGATGATGTTCAGTTTTTGAAAGATAAAGAAAAAACTCAAGAAATATTTTTCCATATATTCAATCACTTGCATCAATCTGGAAAGCAAATCATCATGACTTCGGATCGGCCTCCAAAAGATTTAAGTGGTCTCCAAGAGCGATTGGTTTCGAGATTCAAATGGGGCTTAACTGCAGATATTCAACAACCTGATTTCGAAATGCGCATAGCAATCATTAGAAAGAAATTGCAGGCAGATGGCATTCTTATATCCGACTCAGTTATTGAATATCTGGCGTATAGTGTCAATACCAATATTCGAGAATTGGAAGGCGTAATTATCTCCATGATTGCCCATGCTTCTCTCACCAATGTCGAGGTAGATTTAGAACTTGCCAAAACGATTCTTAAAAATATAGTCTCTCATATTGACTCAGAAGTAGGGGTTGATTACATTCAAAAAACGGTAGGTGAATATTTTAATATTTCTATCGATGACATGAAGGCAAAAACGCGAAAAAAAGAAGTGGTCATTGCAAGACAAGTAGCCATGCATTTTGCCAAAGACTATACAAACCATTCATTAAAATCCATCGGTTATCACTTTGGGGGTCGAGATCACAGTACGGTGATCTATGCCTTACAGTCCGTAAGCGATATGATTGACACCAATTCCAAATTCAAATACTCAATAGAAGAGTTGAAGAAAAAAATAAAATTAAAAGCCATTTAATTTACCTCAAGTAAAAGGCGAATTTTATTTTCCCTTTTACCCTCCGCCAGTAAATTTCAATGTATCTTCCAAAACAAAATATCCACCAAAAAAATCCACTCGCTCATCCTATAAAAATTACTGAAATAAGTTTTTAATCAAAATGATTTTTCAATAATCTGTCAATCAAAACTTAACCATAGTAATTTTGTGAAATAATGAAAGCATTTGAAATCATTAATGATTTATTTTCACGAACATGGGGATTCGATCTATCTTAAGTAAGCCAATAGCCAAATGGATAGTTTACGACCAAAAAAAATGGGCGCTCAATCCCGGTAAGTTTCAATCCAACTTGTTTAGAAAACTGATAAAATCAGGTTCAAAAACCCAATTTGGAAGAGACCATCAATTTAATGAAATTCGAAATCATACGGACTTTACTCAACGGGTACCGATTCGAGACTATGAAGGATTAAAGCCCTATATCAATGAAATTCTTAAAGGCAAAAAAGATGTTCTTTGGCCTGGACAGCCTGCCTATTTAGCCAAAACCTCTGGGACAACCAGCGGAGTCAAATACATACCCATCACAAAAGATTCCATTCCCAACCACATCAACAGTGCTCGAAATGCTTTGTTATCCTATGTGAATGAAACAGGTAAGAGTACTTTTCTGGATAAAAAACTGATCTTCCTTTCAGGAAGTCCCACCTTAACCTATACCTCAGGTATTCCAACAGGGAGGTTGTCTGGGATCGTTAATCATTTAATCCCAACTTACCTTAAATCCAATCAGCTGCCAAGCTACCCAACCAATTGTTTGGAAGACTGGGAGCAGAAAGTAGACCAAATCGTTCTCGAAACTGAAAATAAAGATTTGTCATTAATTTCTGGTATTCCTCCTTGGGTTCAAATGTATTTTGACAAATTAGTAAGCCGGAAAGGTAAATCTATCAAAGATGTTTTTCCTAATTTTTCTCTTTTTGTATACGGAGGGGTAAGTTTTGACCCCTATCAAAAAAAATTATATGAAACCATTGGAAAAACTATCGACAGTATAGAAACCTATCCTGCATCTGAAGGATTTATTGCTTATCAAGACAGCCAAGCTTCAAAAGGTCTCCTTTTGCTTTCTAACAGTGGCATTTTTTTTGAATTTGTTGCTGCCTCCGATTTTTTTAATGAATCACGCAAAAGACTTACCCTTGAAGAAGTTGAAATTGGGGTCAATTATGCTGTGGTCTTAAACAGTAATGCAGGCCTTTGGGGTTACGCTATAGGAGATACTGTGAAATTTCTAAGTACTTATCCTCATCGCATTATTGTGACTGGTCGAATTAAGCATTTCATCTCTGCATTTGGAGAACATGTCATAGGAGAAGAAGTGGAGAAAGCCATGACCCTTACTTGTCAGAAATTTCCTGAGACGGAACTCATTGAATATACGGTCGCCCCCCAAGTGACGCCCACCTCTGGACTTCCACTTCACGAATGGTATATCGCTTTTGCCCAAAGGCCCCATGATGTATCCGCTTTCAAAAAAGAGTTAAATTTGAACATGCAACAGTTCAATAGCTATTATGATGATTTGGTAAAGGGTGCGGTATTGGATCCCTTACAAGTGGTCCCACTCAAAGGTGATGCCTTTATAAAATATATGAAATCCATTGGGAAATTGGGCGGGCAAAATAAAGTGCCTAGATTAAGCAACAACAGAAAAATAGTCGAGGCACTCCATCCATTTAAAGAAAAATAAAAGTAATTTGAAAAATATAGCTATTCTCGGATCTACCGGATCCATCGGGACACAGGCTCTTGAAGTGATAGAAGCTCATCCTCAACTGTTTCAGATAGAATTACTCACCTGTCATAAAAATTCCACTTTGATTGTGGCACAGGCCAAAAAATTTAACCCCAACGTCGTCATTGTAACGGACGAATCTATTTACAAAGAGGTATTTGATGCCTTAGATCCCTTACACATCAAAGTATACGCAGGAATAGCAGCAGTCAATAATGCCGTTCAAATGAGTACCATTGACATGGTCCTTACTGCGTTGGTAGGTTATGCGGGATTGATGCCTACAATAAAAGCAATCGAGGCTAAAAAGTCTATTGCTTTGGCGAACAAGGAAACACTTGTCGTTGCTGGGGAAATCATCATGAAACTGGCTGAAGCGTCCGGCGTTCCCATTTTTCCTGTTGATTCTGAACATTCAGCTATTTTTCAATGTTTAGTAGGTGAACATCAAAATCCACTTGAAAAAATTATTTTAACAGCCTCTGGCGGCCCTTTCCGAGGTAAGGATGCAGCCTTTCTCCAAAACATAAAAAAGGAACAAGCCCTTAAACATCCCAATTGGGTCATGGGCGCTAAAATCACCATCGATTCAGCTACATTAATGAACAAAGGGCTTGAGGTCATTGAAGCCAAATGGCTCTTTGGGTTACGTACCGAACAAATAGAGGTTATTGTTCATCCTCAATCTATAGTACATTCCTTGGTCCAATTTGAAGATGGTTCTATGAAAGCCCAAATGGGACTTCCTGACATGAAACTCCCCATACAATACGCACTAGCTTATCCTAAAAGAATCCCGTCAGATTTCCCAAGATTTAATTTTACAGATTACTCAAACCTGACTTTTGAACCTCCCAATATTAAACTTTTCAGAAACCTTCAATTGGCTTATGACGTCTGTTCTTCTGGGGGAAACCATCCCTGTATTCTCAATGCAGCCAATGAGATTGCCGTCGAAGCATTTTTAAATGACCGCATAAAATTTTTACAGATATCCGAAGTTATTGAAAACTGCCTCGAAAAAGTGTCTTATCTTCGTGCTCCAAATTTGGAAGATTTAATCAATACCGACAAAGAAACAAGAACTAAAGCAAACGAATTGATTCATTAATGGAAGTATTCATCATGGTAGGACAGCTGATTCTCGGTTTGTCCATTTTAGTAGGGTTACATGAATTAGGACATTTACTCGCAGCTAAGGCATTTGGCATGCGGGTAGAGCAATTTTCTATTGGATTTCCCCCAAAAATTTGGGGTAAAAAATTCGGAGATACTGAATATTCTTTCGGTATGATTCCCTTAGGAGGATTTGTTAAAATCTCTGGTACGATCGATGAATCGTTAAACGTAACTGCGATGCGCGCCGCACCTCAGCCACATGAATTTAGATCCAAACCCGCCTGGCAAAGACTGATCGTGATGATGGGTGGAATCATCGTCAATGTAATCCTAGGTGTCATTATATTTATAGGTTTTAAATATACCCAAGGGGACACCTATCTATCCAAACAAGAATTAAATAAATACGGGATCGTAGCTTATGAACTGGGTAAGTCCATAGGACTTAAGACGGGAGACAGAATCCTTGATATTAATGGCGAAGATTATGAACGCTTTGGAGACTTGGCCAGCCCAGCCGTCCTCCTCAGTAGTGATGGATACTTTACGGTAGACCGTGATGGAAAAAGACTAACTATACCCATACCCAATGATTTTGTTGATGATTTTGCAGAAGAGAACAATGCCCAAAAATTTATTTTTTATAGATTAATTTTTGATATTGGTGCGGTCATCGAAGGCAGCCCTGCAGATCTTGGTGGACTGCAAGTAGGCGATAAAATTATCGCATTAAATGGTGCTGAAATTAAGTTTTACGATCAACTCCAAGCAAGTATGGATACCTTGGCCGCGACCCAAATCACTTTATTAATCAACCGAGTTAATGTCCAAAAAACTTTAACTATTGAGGTCAATGAAGAAGGTAAAATTGGCTTTCAAGCCAATCGATTGAATGAAATTTCCACCATTGAATATACTTTTGCAGAATCTATACTACCAGGGACTGAACTGGCTTTCAGTATTGTTTGGGATAACATCAAAGGCTTTAAAAAAATATTTGCTGGGGAAGTCTCCGCGAGTAAATCTCTTTCTGGTCCTATAGGCATTGCGAAAATTTTTGGCGGTACTTGGGATTGGCAAAGATTTTGGCGTATTACAGGAATGCTTTCCATGGTACTCGCATTTATGAATTTCTTACCCATACCTGCACTAGATGGTGGGCATGTAGTATTTTTAACTTGGGAAATAATTACCGGAAAAAAGCCCTCTGATACTTTTCTTGAAAATGCTCAAAAAGTAGGCATGGTATTGCTCTTGGCATTGATGAGCTATGCCATCCTCAACGACATCATCAAGTTATTCTAAACTCATTCGCTAACTACGAACTTGAGCCTTTTATTTTTCAAGCGCTCCTTCCCTGTAGATTTGAAACTCTACCCTTCTATTAATTTTCTTATCTGCATCAGTATTTTCTTCTACCAAAGGCACAGAACTTCCCAATCCTTCCCACTCGACACGACTTTCCAGAATACCTGCAAAAATCACAATATAATCTCGAATGTTTTCCGCTCGATCTTTGGACAATTGTAAATTCAGTGCTTTAGATCCTTGAGAATCTGTATGCCCAGAAATCTTTAACTTGAAGTCAATATTGTCATATAAAAAATTAATTATTTTATTGAGATCTCCATACATTTCAGGCTTAATTTCAGCTTTACCATTATCGAACTCTACAGATTCAAATTTCATGCGGGCATTCATAGGCTCTGTCGTCTTATTCAATTCTACGTACCCATCTAAGTAAAATGCTTCCTCTATCCTGAAGAAATCATCGCCTTGAATCACGAGTAAATAATTTCTCTGATCAATTAAATTAAACTCAAAAGTTCCATCTTCTTTCAGATATTTAGGAGCTACCTCTACCCCTTGATCCATGTCTACTACAGACACAATCCCTCCAAAAGGCTTTCCATTCAAAGCATCCGTTAAACTTCCCTTCAATTGTGCTATCGCATCGGGTCTAGCGCCCATAGGGAGTGGGAAAGAATATAAATCTAATTTATCCAAGTCTTTAGAAGATGATCTTGCATAGTATAAATCTTTAGAATTTGCATCAATGGTAAAATAAAACTCACTCCCCGTTCCATTAACCAAGGGTCCTATATTGATAGGTTCACTCCATTTATCAATGATATTATACGATTTATAAATATCAAATGCTCCAAAATTGTAAAGCTGTCCATTTGATGAGAAGTAAAGCACCCCAAACAGTGGGTGATAAAACGGGCTCACTTCATTATTTCTAGTATTGATAATAGGCCCCATATTTTGGCTTTGTGTCCAAGATCCATCTTTTTTCGTGGTAAAATAAATATCAGATAAACCAAAACCACCCAAACGATCTGATGCAAAAAAGAGGGTATCTCCAGTTTGGGATAACGAGGGATGTGAATCCCAACTTAAACTATTTACATTGATTCCTAGGTTTTTTATGTCTGTCCATATGCTGTCCTTCAAAATGGCACTAAAGAGATCGCAATCACCATAGCACGACGGGCAGTCACATCGAGAAAAATACAGCGTATTCCCATCCGCACTTAAACACGCCGAACCTTCGTTATAATTAGAATTAATCTCTTCCATAGCATAAGCCTTAGACCACGTACCATAAGCATCCACATAACTGATGTATAGATCCTCATTCATATTTTTTTTGATCTCCATACTCAACTCTTCTCTTTGTGAGGTGAAAAGCAAAGCCCCATTATTTTGACTGAGTGCCGGTCCGTAATCAGCACCCCTACTATTCACTGAAACCCCCATATTGAGCAATACACCCTTTGGAGGCATCAGGGTATCGATAAGTTTTCGATGTTCGACCATCTCATAATAATATTCAATAGGCACAAACTGTGCTACTTCCTGGTTGTTTAAAGAATCGTAATACAACTCTATTTCATCTGTATTAATCCCACCGTGATGATGCCTCAAGACCAAACGATAGAGAGACTTGGCATCTTCATAATCACCAAACATTTCAGTCAGCTTTGCCAATCGCCAAAGTAATCGAGTTTCAGAATAAAAATTTTCGATACCAAAATTCCTAACGTACTTCGATAAAATGTCGTATTGGGTATGATAATCTTTCTTTTTTTCGAGCTCATTAAGTAGTAAAATTTGAGATTTTTTAAAATATCGAGGAATTTTATTAATGTTTTCAAAATCGTATCGATTGACGATAATATTTGGCGAAAGGTTATCAGAATCAAACTTCAGTACCGTAGTCGCATCACTTTGCCCTTGAATTCGATGATTAATTCCAAAAATACTTAAAAAAAGTAAGACCTTAATTGGGTTCATATAGTTGGCCTTTTTTAAAATTGCTATTGAAATTTAAATGAAATACTTATTTCAATGAAGTAAAGATAATCTTAAAAAGCAGACATTAGATTATTTGGCATAAGTATTGATCTATTAAAATACAAAACATTTACAACTCCTTTAAAGGCATAAAACTGCCACATTGACATAGTATGAGCAAAAGTTTTCAGATTTTTCGTCCTGACTTTTTGGAGGACGATCCGGAGGAAGTCGTTCAATTAATTACCTCTGAAGAAATCCCTTCACTCACGGACGATCAATTGCCCGAAGAACTTCCAATACTTCCCATCAAAAATACAGTATTGTTTCCTGGGGTAGTCATCCCCATCACGGTCGGTCGTGAAAAGTCTGTCAAACTAGTGAAGCAAGCCTACAAAGGAGACCGCATCATTGGAGTTACCGCGCAAAAAAATCTCAAAATTGAAGAGCCGGATATAAGCGATCTCAATAGCATAGGTACAGTGGCTAAAATTCTTAAAATGTTGGTCCTTCCTGATGGCAATACGACGATCATCATTCAAGGGCAAAAAAGATTTAAAATATTAGCCTTAACTAGTGAAAAGCCTTTTATCAAAGCAAAATATGAGATCTTACATGACCTCGACTTTGATCTAGAAAAAGAAAATACAGAAGCCATTGTCCAATCACTAAAAGATACGGCCAATAAAATCATGAAGCTCAATCCCGAAATTCCAAAGGAAGCCCAAATTGCCCTGGATAACATTGATAGCCATTCCTTTTTGACCCATTTTTTAGCAGGTAATGTCAATGCAGAAGTTGGTGAAAAGCAAAAATTATTAGAAATTAATGATCCTACAAAAAGAGCAGAAAAGTTATTGCAGCTTATGATGAAGGATCTGCAAATGCTCGAATTGAAAAAGGAAATTCAGAAAAAAGTTCATACAGATATTGATCAACAGCAAAGAGATTATTTTCTAAGGCAACAAATGCGCATTCTGCAAAATGAACTTGGCAATGATGGGCCTGATCAAGAAATTGAAACCCTAAAAACCCGTGGTGATGAAAAGAATTGGCCTGAAGAGGTGAAAATTCATTTTTTTAAAGAAATTGATAAAATTTCACGGATGAATCCAGCAGCAGCAGAATATCCCGTAGCTATGAATTATGTAGAATTACTGGTTGATTTACCATGGAATGAATTAACTGTAGATAATTTTGACCTTAAGAATTCACAAAAAATATTAGACCGAGATCATTTTGGGCTTGATAAAGTCAAGGATAGAATACTAGAATACTTGGCCGTAAGAAAACTTAAAGATGACCTCAAAGGCCCCATTATTTGCCTTTATGGACCTCCTGGAGTGGGCAAAACTTCTTTGGGTAAATCTATTGCTGAGGCGCTGGGTAGAAAATACATTCGTATGTCACTAGGTGGGCTTCATGATGAAGCGGAAATTAGAGGCCATAGAAAGACCTACATTGGGTCCATGCCGGGTAAAATTCTACAAAATATCAAGCGTGCCAAATCATCAAATCCTGTTTTTATATTAGATGAAATTGATAAAATAAACGCTAACTTTAGAGGAGATCCTTCCTCTGCATTGCTCGAAGTCTTAGACCCCGAACAAAATAGTAGCTTTAAAGACAACTATCTAGAAGTAGACTATGATTTGAGTAAAGTGCTTTTTATTGCTACGGCAAACTCTTTAGAAACAATCCAACCCGCCCTGCTCGATCGTATGGAAATCATTGACATCACAGGTTATACCTTGGAAGAAAAAGTTCAAATTGCCAATAAACATTTAATCCCCAAACAGATCACTGAACATGGTTTGATTTCTAAAGATTTAAAATTCAATCAAAAGGCCATTGAAAAAGTAATCAATGACTATACCCGCGAATCAGGTGTGCGGAGTCTCGAACGGAAAATTGCTGCTCTAGTCCGAAATATTGCAAAATCCAAAGTTATGGAAATCCCTTTTGAATCGAAAATGGATTCCCAACAGGTACGTAGTATTTTAGGTTCAGAGATTTTTGATAAAGAAACATATGAGCACAATGACTTTCCCGGAATTGTCACTGGCTTGGCTTGGACACCTGCAGGTGGTGATATTTTATTTATAGAATCTAGCTTGAGCAGAGGTAAAGGAAAACTCACCCTCTCAGGTCAATTAGGTAATGTGATGAAAGAATCTGCTGTCACAGCCCTGTCCTACCTTAAATCAAATGCTGAAGCACTTGATATCCATTATAAAATATTTGACCATTATGATCTACATGTCCATGTACCTGCAGGTGCTATCCCAAAAGATGGTCCTTCTGCGGGCATCACTATGCTGACCGCGCTCGCCTCTCTTTTCACGCAAAGAAAGGTAAAGGCCAAACTAGCCATGACTGGAGAAATTACCTTACGCGGCAAAGTATTACCTGTCGGCGGCGTGAAAGAAAAAATATTAGCTGCCAAACGTGCTGGGATCAAAGAGATTGTTCTTAGCCTAAAAAACAAGAAAGACATTGACCAGATAGATGATCGATACTTAAAATTATTACAAATTCATTATGTGGAAGATGTGAATGAAGTTTTGAATATTGCCTTACTCGAGCAGAAAGTTAAGCAACCTTTAAAATTTATTATTCCAGAATAAAATACCAAATCTATTTGAAGGTAACGTTCACTTATTTTTTCCTAATTTCTTGGTCAACCTTATTTGCCCAACAAGGCTTTCATTTTTTAAACCTTCCCAATAGTAGCCGCGCTGCAGCGCTTGGAGGATTTGCCGTGTCGAGTAATGACCATGATATCGCCATGGGGTATCACAATCCAGCAATCCTCGGAGACAGTACTTTAGGAGATATTTATATTATGTATCATCCCTACTTAGCCGGCATCAATAGAATGAGTACCATAGCTAAATTTAGTGCGGGCAAAATAGGTCCGCTAACTGCTGGTATTTTGTTCACAGATTATGGCACTTTCGATGAAACAGACGAACTGGGAACAGTCATTGGTAGGTTCAAAGCACAAGACTATGTCCTTCACATGGGTAAATCTCATAGTCTGGGACCTTTTACGCTGGGCATCAATTTAAAAATAGCAGGCTCTTATATCTCAACGACAGGTGCCAATGCCTTGCTGTTCGATTTGGGGGGCATCTACAGGAGTCCTTACCAAAACTTTTCGGTCGGTATAGTCATAAAAAACTTAGGTTTTTTAATTTCTGATTATACAACTGATGCACATACTTCGCTCCCATTTGATGTATTGATTGGTACCACTTTTAAGCCTGAACATATGCCGTTTCGATTTACCGTTACGGCTAGTGACTTGGTTCGTTCCACCGATGATCTATATGTATCTAATCCTAATCAAAATATGAGACGATTAGATCAAATTTTTAGATATTTCAATTTTGGAACAGCCCTACTTATCGGAAAGCGTATAGAACTTAATTTAGGTTATAACCATAGACAAAGAGTTGCATTCAGTGTAGATGAAATAGCTTATGGAGCTGGACTGAGTTTTGGCTTTTTGTTAAAAATAAAGAACTATGAATTACAATTCAGTAATGCCAAAGTACATGCCGCCGCAGCAAGCCAATATTTATCAATCAAAACAAATACAAGCGCTTTAAAACAAATATTCTAAAAATGGAAAATCTTACACCCAAGCAAATTGTTGCCGAATTAGATAAATATATTATTGGTCAAGGTGATGCCAAAAGAAATGTGGCCATTGCCCTGAGAAATAGATGGCGTAGAATGAACGTCCAAGGAGAAATTAAAAATGATATTATTCCTAATAATATCTTGTTGATAGGATCGACTGGGGTAGGTAAGACTGAAATTGCCAGAAGGCTAGCAAAAATCGCAGATGCTCCATTTACTAAGGTAGAAGCCTCAAAGTTTACCGAAGTGGGCTATGTGGGCAGAGACGTTGAGAGCATGGTACGAGACCTCGTTGAACAGGCAGTAAATATGGTGCGAACACGAAAAAAGGCAGAAGTAAAAGCAAAAGCAGAAGCTATTGTTGAAAACATCATCTTAGATGCTCTAATTCCACCCCTGAAAGGCAAGTCTTTCCCTGGAGGAGATGCAGTAACAGATATGGCTGATCTTGAGCTCAACCAAAAGACACGTGAAAAATTTCGTGAAAAAATTCAAAGAGGTACGCTAGACGATAGAAAAATAGAGATTGATATCAAAGCTGCCACTTCTGGCAACCTAGGTATGATTGGTGGTGGTATGATTGATGAATCCTCCATGATTAATATGCAAGATATGATCAGCAATATGATGCCCAAAAAGTCTAAAAAGCGAAAAGTAACCATCTCAGAAGCCAAAAGATTATTACTTGAAGATGAAAGTCAAAGACTCATTGATATGGACGAAGTCAAAGAAGAAGCACTATATAAAGCGAGTAATACAGGCATTATTTTTATTGATGAGATTGATAAAATCGCAGGTGGCCGCAGTGGAAAATCTGGGCCCGATGTAAGTAGAGAAGGTGTCCAAAGAGATCTTTTACCAATTGTTGAAGGGAGTAGTGTAACTACCAAATACGGCGTTATTCAGACAGACCATGTATTGTTCATTGCTGCAGGTGCCTTTCATTTTAGCAAGCCCTCCGATATGATCCCTGAATTACAAGGTAGGTTTCCAATTCGAGTTGAATTGAATAATCTTACCAAAGGAGATTTTTTAAAGATTTTAAAAGAGCCCAAAAATGCATTGACCAAACAGTACATCGCTTTAATCGAAGCCGAAAATGTTTCTATCGAATTCAGTGATGATGCGCTTGAAGAAATGGCAGAAAAAGCTTTTGCTATCAATGAAGAAATGGAAAATATAGGAGCACGTCGTTTACAAACAATCATGAGTAGACTCCTCAACGATATCTTATTTGATATTCCCGACACAATTGGAGCCCACTCAAAAATTTTAATCGATAAAGCCCTTGTGGACGAGAAATTGACTGGGATTATTAAAAACAAAGATTTGAGCGAATATATCCTATAGCCTAAAAACTCTGCGTAAATTTATTCCCTAATGCAGTGGGCTCAATGAAGATTTGAATAGCTGCTGAAGCACCCGCGTGATCGCTTTATATTATAATTTAAGCCGTAGTATATTCAAAAGCGCAAATAACCTAAATTAGTGAGCATAAATTGAATTTATGAAGCCTCAGGTATCATAAACCATGTCATTAGCGAAAAAAAATCTTACACTAGACGAACTAAAATCAGGAATCATCACTGGAGATCGCATGATCTTGAGTCAGGCCATTACCCTATGTGAAAGCCAACTACCAGAAGATCGACGATCGGCAACCCAATTAATAGATTCCATTTTGAGTCATACGGGAACATCCTTGAGGATTGGAGTTACGGGGAGCCCGGGTGTCGGAAAAAGCACTTTTATAGAAGCTTTTGGTTTATTTCTGATCAAAAAAGGTCATAAAATAGCCGTATTGACTATCGATCCCACCAGCACCTTAAATCAGGGCAGTATTTTAGGAGATAAAACGCGAATGAATGAACTTTCTCAAAAAAGAAAGGCCTACATCAGACCGAGTCCTACCGGTGGATACCTTGGCGGAATCTCCGAGAAAACACGGGAAAACATGCTCTTGTGTGAAGCGGCAGGATTTGATGTGATTTTAATTGAAACCGTTGGTGTAGGCCAATCCGAAGTGGCGGTAAAAGATTTGAGTGATTTTCTATTGCTATTGATGATCTCAGGTGCTGGGGATGAATTACAAGGCATCAAAAGAGGTTTAATGGAACTTGCTGATATGATATTGGTCAACAAAAGCGATGGAGAAAATATTGAAGAGAGCCTCCGTACCAAAATAGTCTTTGAACAAGCCCTTCATTATTTTCCCCAGAATATAAACCACTGGAAAGTCCCTGTTGAAACCATTTCATCACACCAACCTACGAACTTAGAACAGGTTTGGAACCACATAGACGAATACATCACCCTAACGAAGACCAATGATTATTTTTATACGAATAGAAAGCATCAAAATCTACAATGGTTTCGTGAAGGCCTTTCCAACCGGCTGCTTAAGCATGTGTTCCAAGATACCAGATTATCTAGCAAAAAAAAGGAAATAGAACAAGCCATTAAGAAAGGTAAACAATCAGTGAAATCCGGTATTGAAGCCCTATTAAAATATGCTTTTCAATAATGACTTACTCAGATGTAAATATAAAACCATTCGGCCCTCTTCCTACTTCAAATTCTTCTTTTTCACTGCCCATTTGATCATAGACATAGACACTTCCTATAGATTGAAATCCCTTGGAATCACCTATGTAAACATCTCCATTTGGAGCTACCCCTACTCCATAAAAAGCAATGGCAGAAGTATTCTCAATGAATGTATCGTAGCTTTGGTCTCCTATACCGTAACTGTATACCGTCGTGCCACTATAAAAATAAAGGATAGATAAATCGACATTGGCGGCCATTCTACCACTGACATTCATTCCTAATGAAATTTCCTGTATTACTTCATCATTTGAATCAATTCGTACCAATGAGCCGTTGTTTGCAAGAGTGAAATCCGCATTGTATCCCCCACTGCAAAGGATCCAAAGATCCCCATTTTGGTCTATGATCATAGCTGCAGGGGATGTGCCTACAGTAATCGTTTGAATGATTTCCCGAGTATTCAAATCCATTATACTCAAGGTCTTCTCAAAATTATTGCTTACATAGAGTTTGTTGTCTCTAATGGCCAATGCCTCTGCTCCAAATCCCACGTTAATGGTATCTAAAATCTCATAGGTATTTAAATCCAAAATGGAAATACGACCCCGATCTGAAAAACTTACCCACTCCGAAATATAACCATAATCTCCCTCGCTGACCATATACCTAGGTAGAGCGACTTCTGAAATGGTATGTACCACCGTCATTTCATCACCATCAACAACCTCTATTTTATTACTGTTATTTACCAATATGAAAGCCGTTGTATCCCTCAGGTACATGGATTGAACTACGTCACCCAATGGCAGTGATGCATTATTTTCAGAAAAAATGTCATTTTGTACCACGCCTTCTGAGTCAATAAAAGATATAGATCCATCGGCAGATAAAAAATTTCCTTCATTGATGACAAAAACTCCAGATGAAAAACTACCTAATGTATTCTCAGAAGTATCATCGGATGATACATTTTGAGGATTCACCTCGGGATCTTCAGTACAGGAAACAAAGAATAAAGTGGTAAAAAATAGGATATATAATGGTAATGAGTTAAATAAATATTTAGCTTGAGTCATAATTTAGTTATTATTTGTAATTGAAAATTAATTCCAGGCATTGCCCGATTTTGAATGTTTTCGTAGTAATTATTAAATATATTATTGGCCTTGAACGAAGTTTGAGTAGTGACTTTACCTAGAATAAGTGGGTAATCGATAGCCATATCAAGTAAAAAATAAGGAGCTACCGCGTAAGTATCTGATTCATCTAAAGTGGTATACCGTCGACTGGTATAAGATTGATCTAAAGCAATAGTCCACTTTTTAATATGGATTTTATTGGACCAAATAGCCGTAAAATAAGGCACATAAGGTAATTGATTCCCATATGCAGCTTGACTCGGATAAGCAGATTTATTTATAGAACACTGATAATTTAAGACTACCTCACTTTCTAGCTCCGTTTCATTGAAGAAATATTGGTAACCTAAGGCATAGTCAATTCCTGAAATAGCCACTTTTTGGATATTTTCGGGACGCCATATATTTCCTGATTGAGGTAACCATAAAATCCAATCTTGTGCCCAAGTTTGATAAATATTGACCTGGGTATTAAACTTAGGATAACGAAGCTCGAAGCCGATTTCAGTACTCGCACTTTGCTCAGGGTTCAAAGATGGATTTCCGCCCGGTAACCAAAACCGATCATTGAGTGTAGGGTATCGAAAGCCTTGCGCTATTTTAGCGTGCGATACCAACGAACTCTTGGGAAATATCCACTTTCGCTCAGCACCCAAAGAGGGCAACAACTTAGATCCAGCATCAATCATAAATGATTCACGCAGTCCCCAGGTACTGCTCCATCGGTCATTGATTCTGTAAGTAACTATAACAAAGAAATCTAATTGTTTTTGAGGATTGATATTCTCAAGATTCGAGCCCTTGGCAGTGAGTAAATTGATCAAAAATCCACTGTTTAAGTGGAAATGATCACCTATATCATATTCATATCGCTGAGTTAATGTAATCTGCTGAGAACGAATTGCTGGATTTTGATTATAAATCATTTGATCATTCATCCAACCCAGGGTTGTACTTATTGATCTCTTATTTATATCAATAAAATGCTCCACAACTGATTTGATATTATGGGTTTTAATGAAATCTTGACCCTCATTTTGGGATATGACGGGTTGGCTTTCTCGATGTTGATAAAAGAGCAACAGATCTAGAGATAAACGCTGATTGTTCCAAAAATGTTGAAGTTCTTGTCGAAAGCCATAACTCAAAGCGGCTGCATTTTTTTGAGTTTGAATAAGATCTGTTCCTTTTAAAGGATAAGTAAAATCATTATTGATGGCTTCACGATAAATATGGGTCGTTCCTTGAAGCTGATCTTTTTTATACTCTGCTCTTGCTCCCTGGAAATTATATCCAAAACTGCCCAAGCCCCATCCAATGGCTGCCGTATTCGTTCGAATCTTATTAAAATGATCAATGAATACAGTACCCCCTATAGAACCTGAACCATATAAGGCCCCTTGGTTTCCCGGCTGAATAGCCACATCATCTATCATCCATGTATGCCATTGTGAGAAATCTGTGGATCCTAAGGTGGGTGCATTGACTGGGATGCCGTGCCAAAGCACATTGGTATGGACAGCCGACGTCCCTCTAAAAGAGATGGTTGACAACTGTTGATGCCCATAATTTTTCATGTAAACTCCTGCCTGGCTAAAAAGTGTCGCGTCCAAGGTCTTAAAAGGATCGACTGTGTGAATCACGCGCACTACCTCCCCTGTGGCATAAGGCACCAGTCCAAAACCCATTATCTCAATAGGCCGCATTAAAACCGTATCTGATTGCGCCTTTAAAAAGAAAGGACACAAAAAGGTCATCCAGAATACAACAACTTTCACCCGTTAATTATTTAACCGGGCCCATGGCAAATAGAGAAAAATGACTTTCACCTTCCCTAGCTTTCACCCGAAGCTCGAAATTTTATGTTTGAAATAGGCAGGTCTCCTGACTTGGTTCACTTCATGGCCTTCCCATTGAAAACAACAGTGGCATTGTAGATGAAGCATGTAACCCTAACAGTTGCGGGGACAGTTCTTGATTTTCACAAGATTCCCTTTTAATCTTGACAGCTAAGAGCTGTGCCAAGAACCGAGTTCAATACAAAGGTAAGGAAGATTTAAACTAAATAACTCCTTTTTTTTGCTCAGTTTTGTTGAATGAATAAATACTTGGCGTTATTTTATTTTTGTATGCTATTGGGTTGCGAGAAAAACAAGCCTACCAATAGGCTTCATAAGATCCTCTCAATTCAATCCATGGATTATGCAACTAAATTTAATATCCATGAAGATCATCTTAGGGTAATGGAACCTTGGCCAGGGTCAACATCTGCCATTGACTATACATTTGAAAAAATCCCCCAACGGGTAGTTGTCACCAGCACCACCCACCTACCTTATTTCGAGCTTTTAGGCTTGGAAGACAAACTGGTTGGTTTTGTAGGTATCAACAATATCTATTCTGAAAAAATAAATAATCGCCTAAAAGCAGGAGAAATAATAGAGGTAGGTATCAATGGTAAAATAAATTTAGAGCTGCTATTGGCCAGTCAACCCGATTTAGTTATTGCCTTTGATCTTGGTGGTGAATCCTCAACGCTTGATAAAATTGTCGAAGCGAACATACCTATTGTTTATAATTCGGATTTCCTAGAAGAAACTGCTTTGGGTCGCGCTGAATGGATCAAGTTTTTTGGTTATATTTTTGATGAAAGTAAAATTGCAGATTCTATTTTTTCTGACATGATTGAAAGATACCAATATCTTAAAAATTTAACCCAAAACGTGACCGAAAGACCTAGCGTATTTTCAGGAGTAGTATATGGAGATTCTTGGTTTCTGCCAGGTGGAAAAAACTGGTCTTCACAATTCATTAAGGATGCTGGAGGGACCTATGTATGGGAAGATAACCTGTCATCAGGATGGTTAGAGCTTAGCTTTGAAACGGTTCTTGATAGGGCCAGGGAAGCACGATTTTGGATTGGGATTGCCTCTATCAATACCCGCACTGAATTGATAGCTCAAGATGCAAGATATGAACTTTTTGAAGCTTATCAAGAGCAACGCATCTACAATTACAACAAACGTATAGGTAACAATGGTGGCTTTGATTACTTTGAATCGGCCTACGCTCGACCCGATCTTGTTCTTGCCGATCTTATTAGGATATTGCATCCAGAGTTACTACCCGATCATCCTACTTATTATTTTCAAAAGATTCCATGATCACACAATATTTTGATACTTCAATAAAAAAGTGGCGACAACTGTTTGTTGGTTTAGGGTTATTATTGCTTGTTTTATTTGCTCTAAATATCAGCTTAGGATCTGTAGCAATCCCTTTATCAAGTGTGATTGATTTCATTCTATTACGCCCTCCTATAGATAATTCCTGGCATTTAATTATGGCAAAATTTCGTTTACCCAAGGCACTCACAGCCACACTTGTTGGGGGTGGACTAGGTATCTGTGGATTGCAAATGCAAACCTTATTTCGGAATCCTATGGCTGGGCCATTCATTTTAGGTATTAGTTCTGGATCTGGGCTGGGAGTCGCTCTGGTTATTTTTTTAGGGGTTGAAGCTGGTCTCCTTTTCGAACTTTCAGGTATTGCTAGAAGTTGGATTATGGTATGTGCGGCAGCACTTGGCTCCTTTGGCGTCTTGTTGGCCATCATATTGGCCTCTGTAAGACTCAAGGATTCGGTTACCTTATTGATATTAGGCTTGATGCTGGGTGCTGCATCAAGCGCTTTGATCAGTATTTTACAATACTTCAGTCAAGCTACAAATATCCAAGCCTATATGATGTGGTCTTTTGGCAGTCTAGGAAGCCTTTCTTGGAATGAATTGATGATCTTCAGTGTGATCATCATTATCGGGATGATCATGTCTATTGGCTTGTCCAAATCATTGAATGCCTTATTACTTGGAGCAAATTATGCTGAAAGTATGGGCGTCGACCTCAAAATCATACGTGTAATGATTATCATTAATACCAGTTTATTAGCGGGTACAATTACTGCCTTTTGTGGACCCATCGCTTTTTTTGGTCTGGTCATGCCTCATATCGCACGCATGCTTTTCAACACTACCAATCATTTATTGTTAACACCACTCATTATCCTCATTGGCGGTATTTTAATGCTCCTTTTTGATACGGTCTCGCAGTTGCCAGGTATTGAGGCTACTCTACCTATTAATGCAGTCACTGCCTTGTTAGGGGCCCCATTTGTCCTCTATCTCTTATTGAGAAAAAGAAACGTTCATTATACATTTGATAAATGAAGTTAATGCATACCCAATCGCTGGCCATTGGATATACTGAAGGGCGTACAAATAAAGTGCTTCAAGAAAACATCAATCTGTCACTCTCATCTGGAGAGATCATCAGCCTTATGGGACAAAATGGGGTCGGTAAAACCACTTTCATAAAAACCCTATCTGGCTTACATAAGGGAATATCGGGATCCGTTTATCATCAGGGTCGTCTCATTGATGAAATCTCAAAATCATTTTTGGCCAAACAAATAAGTGTCGTTCTGACCGAAAAACCCTTTGCCGCACACCTTTCTGTCATAGAATTGATCGCCCTAGGTAGACATCCTTATTCTAACTGGCTAGGTCAATTAAGCACATCAGATAAGCAGGCTATAGATCTGGCTATAAGTCATACAAACATTGATTATTTAGCCAGTAAAAAACTTTATCAGCTCAGTGATGGCCAATTTCAAAAAGTAATGATCGCTCGTGCTTTGGCACAAGAAACAGATTTGATCATTTTAGATGAACCCACCGCACATCTAGACTTGAGCAATAAAATAGAGATCATGCTGCTGTTAAAATCCATTGCTGGAAGTGGGAAAGGGGTACTCATAGCTACCCACGATCTACAAGTAAGCCTTCAATTGTCAGATCGCTTGTGGCTCTTTAATTTTAATCAGCCCGTATTAGACGGTTGTCCTGAGGATTTAATTTTGCAAGGGGCTATTGATCAAACTCTCTTTCCTATAAATAACAATATCGACCTAACTACAGGAACGGTAAAACGTCTAGATGAGCATAAGGGTAATGTACTCTTGCAAGGGGATCCTACCATGGTTCACTGGACCACTCAAGCCCTGCAGCGCAATGGATATGCTGTAAATAAAGATACTCCCACCTCGATAACCATAAATTGTCTTGATTGCCTCTGGAAACTGGAGAGCAAAGACATCAGTACCTCCTTTGATTCCATTGAAAACTTACTGATACATCTCAAGTAGTTCTTGAATGATTTAATGTTATTAATCCCTGCGAACAGCGAACGAACAAGGGGATGTCCAGTGACAAAATCTTACCCTAGTCTACATTTCTTCATTCATCATAATTATGATATTCACTCAGTCAATGACGACCAACCTCGCATCAGCTTGGTGGCTGTAATGAACTATCAATTGAGTAAAGGTATTATTAATCAATGATTGCACGAAAAGGTCTCTTCACTCTGACACAAAAAAAAAACTGAATCCTAAAGGA
>Ga0206123_10000110_pt1 | contig 73240 bp, 69 predicted proteins | sample Helgoland_Spring_2_FD_160086 | JGI IMG/M metagenome (GOLD analysis project Ga0206123, IMG submission 160086) | Pelagic subsurface seawater microbial communities from Kabeltonne, Helgoland, North Sea - Helgoland_Spring_Bloom_20160316_1 | ecosystem: Environmental > Aquatic > Marine > Epipelagic ...
TGGTAAAAACAGTGTCATACAACTGAATAAAGTCTACCTCTTGTAACAAAGACTTACTTCCTACTACGTCTGCATCACATTGAAAAAACTCTCTAAAACGACCTTTCTGAGGGCGATCTGCTCTCCAGACGGGTTGAATTTGATAACGTTTGAAAGGAAATGTAATATCATTTTGTCTTTGCACCACATATCTAGCAAACGGAACCGTTAAATCGTATCGTAAGGCTTTATCTGATAGTTGAGGGATTAACTTTACACTGTCTTTCTTTTCTAGAAGTTTTGTGTCTGCTTTCTTTAAATAATCTCCAGAATTTAAAATCTTGAAAATTAATCGATCTCCTTCATCCCCATATTTACCCATTAAGGTAGTTGAGTTTTCAAAACTTGGAGTTTCTATGGGTTGAAAACCAAAGGTTTCAAAAGCAGTTCTCATCGTATTAATAATATACATACGATTGGCTACTTCTGTAGATGAAAAATCTCTGGTTCCTTTTGGAATACTTGGTTTCATAAAAACAATATTCAGTTATCTAATCACTATTGAGCACCTATGGCTAACTTCTGGTGCAAATATCCGAAAAATCTTGAGAAGAACTATTCTGTTGTGTTTGATTTATTTTTTCTTTGAAGTGAAAAAATACTAGCATTTAACTCAAACCCTAACAACAATATAATAGCATTGAGCCAAATAAATAGCATTAAAATTAGTAATGTTCCTATAGAACCATACAATTGATTGTACTGAGCAAATTCATTAACATAATAACCAAAGAGATAAAAAGTAAGAATTGATAGTGTTGTTGTAAAAATAGTTCCAGGTGAAAAAAACCTAGAGTGCTTTCCATTTTTTGTTCCATATTTATACAAAATAGAAACAATTGTGAAAATCATGATTAGAAACAACCCTCCTCTTCCGAATTGTAACCATATCGTTTCATCATCTATCCAACCTTTATTCGTAAATGCATCTAAAAGTAACTGATAAAAACCTGTGAGAGCAACAGTGATAACTAAAAACAAAGCCATTAACAATGACACAAACATCGATAAAAAATAGGCTCTAAAAACATTTCTATTTTCCTTGACATGATACGAATATTCAAAGCCTCCAAAAATGGCATTCACTCCATTTGTCATTAAAAAAATAGAACCTAAAAAACCAAATGATAATAAACCAGCTTGTTTATTCCCTAAGATATCCAATAGAACACTATCAACTGCATCAAAGGTTTTAGGTGGTAAAACTTCTGATATCAAAGTCATTAATCCTTCTTGAAAACCATCGATGTGGATATAGGGAATTAATGTTAATACAAATAGCATGAAAGGAAAAATTGCCATAAAAAAACTATAGGCAATTCCTCCAGCTCTTGTGGTTAATGCTCCTTCAACGATACCTATGATATACATTTCTAAAACGTCATAGAGCGACATACCTTCGAGACCTGGAATTTTTATTTTTTTCCCAAATCTAACCAGTACATTAAGCACTGGAATTTTTACTAGTTTGTCTTCTATTTCTTTACTCATTAATTTTTGAAACAATTTTATTAAAAATATTTAAATCTCTAATTCCAATTATTGAATCTTTCATGAAAATAAAATCTGCACCATAGGCAACATTTGCTAAGATTCCATATTCTTTTCTAAAGAGGATAAATCTAGGGTAAGAGGTTGAACTAAATTCTAAACCACTATAAATTTTATATTCTTTGTCATTTAATAAAAACTTCTTGTTGGTAGGAATAAAAGTTTCATCTACCATAAGAACATCTTTGTTAATATGATATCTAAACCTTAGATCATTTACGGTATTTTTTTTGGTATCTTTTGCTAAATAGGTATAATCAATTACTGAATCTTTAGGTTCAATAGTTAACACTAGTGAATGTCTGTATACTAATTCATTGGAGACAAATTGATGAACATATAATTTTTCAGAAATTAGCTCTTTCTGATCGCATGAAAATAGAGCACATAACAATACTATTTGTAAAATTTTTCTCATATAACTACTTTTAAACTTAAATCCATATTCTGAACAGAATGAGTTAGGGCTCCAGATGAAATATAATCCACACCACATTCTGCATATTTTAGAATCGTATCTTCATTTATTCCACCAGAGGATTCTGTAAAACATTTTCCATTAATTAATGCAACTGCTTTTCTAGTATCTTCAAATGAAAAATTATCAATCAAAATCCTATATACTCCATCATTATCAAGAATTTCTTCAATTTCAGAAATACTTCTTGCTTCTACAATAATTTTTAAATTTAATTTATTATTGATTAAATAATTTTTAGTCTTTGTAATTGCCTCTGAAATGCCTCCTGCAAAATCTATATGATTATCTTTAATCATTATCATATCGTATAATGCAAAACGATGATTCTCCCCTCCTCCTATTTTTACAGCCCACTTCTCTAACGCTCTAATGCCTGGAGTAGTTTTTCTTGTATCCAAAATTTGAGTTTTTGTTCCTTTCAATTTATCTACAAAAAAAGCAGTTTTAGTAGCAATCGCACTCATTCGCTGCATAGCGTTTAATATAAATCGTTCTGCTTTTAAAATGGATTGAGAATTTCCTGAAACTTGAAAAACTACATCTCCATGGGTAACATGAGATCCATCATCAATAAAGCTTTCTACATGTAAATCTTTATCAAAATATTTAAATGCTTTTTTAGCAAAAGCTACACCAGCTATAATACCCTTATCTTTTACCAATAAATTAGCTTTTCCTTGAGCATTAGAAGGAATAGAGGACAATGAGGTATGATCTCCATCTCCAACATCCTCTCTGTATCCATTTGTGATAATGAGATCTAATTCTTTTTCAAATTGTTCAATAGAGATCATATTATTGTATTATTCAAGCTAAAATACAATTAAATGAGAAAATTGATAACAATAATTGTAATTTTGAAAAATGAGAATAAAACTGCTTGTAATTGGAAAAACAGATGACAAAAATCTAGGACAACTTATTGAAAAATACCAACAAAGGTTAAATCACTACATAAACTTTGAAGTCGAAATAATACCTGACATCAAAAATGTAAAGAATTTAAGCCAACTACAACAAAAAGAGAAAGAGGGTGATTTAATTCTTTCAAAACTTAAAAACACCGATCAATTAGTGTTGTTGGATGAAAAAGGAAAAGAATTTCGATCTTTAGATTTTGCAAGTTTTCTTCAAAAGAAAATGAATTCAGGAATCAAACAACTAGTTTTAGTTGTTGGAGGTCCTTATGGATTTTCTGAATCCGTTTATAGGAAAACCGTAGGAAAGGTATCATTATCTAAAATGACCTTCTCGCATCAAATGATTCGGCTTTTTATAGTTGAACAATTGTATAGAGGTTTTACCATTCTCAAAAATGAGCCTTATCATCATGAATGAATAATCTTAAATTAATTAGTTTAGTAAAATGAAACTAGTCTTTGCCACAAATAACTTGCATAAGTTAAGAGAAGTACAAGAAATGCTTTCTAATTCTATAGAAGTGCTTTCTTTAAAGGATATTGGTTGTTTTGAAGAAATAGAGGAAACTGAAAATACTTTAGAAGGCAATGCCAAATTAAAGGCTGATTACATTACTCAAAAGTATGGATTTGATTGTTTTGCAGATGATACGGGATTAGAAGTAGAGGCTTTAAATGGAAAGCCTGGGGTGTATTCTGCTAGATATGCTGGAGAACACGGAAATGCAGAAAAAAATAATGAAAAGCTTCTTATTGAACTTCAAAATAAATCTAGTAGAAAAGCAAAATTCAGAACTATTATTGCTTTAAATCTTACAAATAAACAATATCTTTTCGAAGGGATTTGTGATGGTGAAATTTTAAATGACAAAACTGGAGTAAAAGGTTTTGGTTATGATCCCATCTTTAAACCAAGCAATGCTTCGTGCTCATTTGCTGAGATGATTTCTGAAGAAAAAAACAAAATTTCTCACAGGGGTATTGCCATTCAAGAATTGGTTCAATTTTTAAATTCATTATAGTTGATTATTCAAAAATCATACACAAAACAATTTATTACACTTTCTTTTGTGATGGTTATAGTACTTCTAGTAAGCATTAGTTTAGGTTCTGTAGCTATTCCTATTGATGAAATCATAGCTGTTTTGTTAGGAAACAACAGTTCCAAATCTAGTTGGAATACAATTATTCTTCATTTTAGACTTCCAAAAGCAATTACTGCTATGCTAGTTGGTTCTGGCTTGTCTATAGCTGGTTTGTTAATGCAAACTCTTTTTAAAAACCCTTTAGCTGGTCCATTTGTTTTGGGAATTTCCTCAGGAGCCAGTCTAGGTGTGGCTATTTTAATTTTAGGCGCTGGCATCTTTGGAGGGGTATTAACTACAGTATCTTTTTCTAGCTGGGGCATTGCAATTGCATCAAGTTTGGGAGCAGCTATTGTTTTACTGGCTGTATTAATAACTGCTCATAAGGTAAGAAATACGATGAGTATTTTAATTATAGGACTTATGTTTGGTACAGTTACCTCTGCAATTATTAGTGTATTCACTTTTTTTAGTAATGCAGATAAAATTCAACAATTTGTATTTTGGGGATTTGGAAGTTTGGGGAATCTGTCTTGGAATGAAATACTTGTTTTTTTTATAATATACCTGATATCGATTCTGACCTTGTTGAATGTGATAAAACCTTTAAATACTTTTCTGCTTGGTGAAAACTATGCCAAAAGCTTAGGAATCAATATTAAAAAAAATAGAAATATCATTTTAATCATTACTAGCTTATTAACTGGTGTTACAACAGCCTTTGCAGGTCCTATAGCATTTATTGGATTGGCAGTTCCTCATATTACAAAATTAGTTTTTAAAACATCTGACCATAAAATATTACTTCCCGCTGTTGCCATTCTAGGAGCTATTATTTTGTTGATTTGTGATGTGGTTGCTCAATTACCAACAAGTGAATTTACTTTACCTATAAATGCTGTAACCTCACTAATTGGAGCTCCAATAGTGATTTGGTTATTGGTAAGAAAAAAGAAAATATACGTATGAGTTCTTCAGTTAAAAATAGTATCGAAACAAAGAATTTGCACATAGGATATCAGCAAAAAAAATCTATATCAACAATTCAAAAAAATATTAGCATTCAATTATATAAGGGTGAATTTGTAGGTATTTTAGGTAAAAATGGAATTGGTAAATCTACGCTATTAAGAACACTTACAGGAGTACAAGATGCTATTTCAGGAGAGGTGTTCATTCAGGGAAAAAATATTCAATCTTACAACCTTAAAGAACTGTCTGGTCTAATTAGCCTTGTGCTTACAGAGCGTCTACCTGAGAGTCAATTAAGTGTTTATGAACTAGTTGCTCTAGGAAGGCAACCTTACACAAATTGGATTGGGAGATTAGAAAAAAAAGATATAGAAAAAATCAACTGGGCTTTAGAACAAACAGAAACAATGTCCTTAGCCAACAGACGTTTTAATGAATTAAGTGACGGACAATTACAACGCGTTTTAATAGCTAGAGCGTTAGCTCAAGATACCCAAATCATCCTATTAGATGAACCCACAGCTCATCTTGACATGCATCATACAATCAAAATCTTCAAACTACTAAAAAAACTTTCAAAAGAAACTAATAAAACGATTATCATAACTACTCACGAAGTAAATTTAGCAATCAATTCTGCTGATCAACTAATTTTATTGACAGATAAAGAAGTAGTAGCTGGAAATAAAAAAGTACTCATTGAAAGAAATTCTTTTGATCATTTATTTTCATCTGAAATTGTTAACTTTAACGTAAGTTTAGAACAGTTTATAGTAACAAAAGAATTATGATTTTTACTTTTACAAATCATCAAATTATAATAATTTCATTTAAAGAAATAGCCTTATGAAAAAAACACTCTTATTATTTTGTTTTTTAATGTTTACTTATTTCGTTTCTTCTCAAAACGAAACAGATTTATCTGAAAAGTACGCAGCTTCAATAACAGCTAAAGAAATAGGAAACCACCTATTTACATATGCCTCAGACGAATTTGAGGGTAGAAATACAGGAGAATTAGGGCAAAAGATGGCTGTAGAATATTTGAAGGATTTTTATGTAAAACATAAAATCATATCTCCCCTAGGTGGAGAAGATTATTATCAAGAAGTTCCTGCCAGCTATATGAATAAATTAAGCAGAAGAGGAGAATTGAAAGATTCTGAAAATGTAGTTGCCTTCATCAAAGGAACTGAAAAACCAGATGAAATTATTGTTATTTCAGCTCATTTAGACCATGTAGGTATGAATAAAGATGGAGAAGTTTTTAACGGAGCCGATGATGATGGATCCGGAACCATAGCTGTATTAGAGATTGCAGAGGCCTTTAAAAAAGCCGTAAATGATGGAAATGGTCCAAAAAGATCTATTTTATTCTTGCATGTTACTGGAGAAGAAAAAGGATTATTAGGCTCTCGTTACTACACAGAAAATCCAATTTTCCCTATTGCTAACACCATCGCTAATCTAAATATAGATATGATTGGGAGAGTAGATGAAAGGCACAAGGGTAATCCAAACTACGTATATTTAATTGGTTCTGATAAGTTAAGCACCTCTTTACATGAGGTTTCTGAAGCTATGAATGCAAAATACACCTCCTTAGAACTAGACTACAAATACAATGACGAAAATGATCCTAATAGATTTTACTACAGATCTGATCATTATAATTTTGCGAAATTAAATGTACCTATCATCTTCTATTTTAATGGAACGCATGCAGATTATCATAAAGAAACTGATACGCCAGATAAAATTAATTACGAGCAATTAGAAACTAGAACTCGACTTGTTTTTCATACTGCATGGGAAGTAGCTAACAGAGAAGCTACTATTGTAGCTGACAAGATTGAAAAAGCAGAGTAAAATATTAACTGTCGTTTTATTAATGCAGTATTCTAAAAAGTAATTCCTTTAGAATGTCTCCATGAGATTGACTGGCCCCTACTCCTTTACTTTTTACATCAGCATCTCTTAACATGGAGATAACTTGAGCTACCTTTCGCATTGGGTAATTCCTGGCAGCAGTAACATAATCTGTGACAAAAAAAGGTCTAATGCCCAGAGATTTGGCTACCTGATCTCTAGACTTATTCTGTAATCCGTGATAAATTAAGACTTGAGTAAAAAAACTATTTAATAAAGAAATAGTCATTACTAGTGGGTTACTCTTGGGATTTTGGGCAAAATACTGTATAATCTGATTGGCTTTCAAAATATTTTTCTCTCCTACGGCTTTACGTAATTCAAAATTATTAAAGTCTTTAGAAATTCCAATATTATCCTCTATATGATCAGGAGTAATAATAGTATTTTGAGGAAGAATAGTGATGAGTTTTTCTAACTCATTATTAATTTTACTTAAATCTATTCCTAAAAAATCTACCAACATTTGAGCTGCTTTGGGTTCTACTTGATAGTTTTTACCTCCTAGTACTCTTCTTATCCAATCTGCAACTTGATTTTCATACAAGCGTTTACTTTCAAATACCAATCCTACCTTATGAATAGCTTTAAATAAAGATTTTCTTCTGTCCAGTTTCTTATACTTATAATTAAGTACCAACACAGTAGATGGTTGAGGATTGCTAGCATAAGAAGCTAATTTTTCTATAGTTCTACTTAAATCTTGAGCTTCTTTTACAATAATCACTTGCTTTTCAGCCATCATTGGAAAACGCTTAGCAGCTCCTATAATATCTTCAACGGTAACATCTCTTCCATACATCACTGTTTGATTAAAACCTTTTTCTTCTTCCTCTAGAATAGTATCTTCAATAAAATCTGAGATTTTATCAATGTAGTATGATTCCTCACCCATTAAAAAATAGATCGGCTTTACTACTCCATTTTTAATATCAGAAACTATTTGATTTATTTCATTCATACGATACTCACTTATGCAATATACAAAACCGTTAATCTAGTTTTCACTACATTTAACCCCATGCAAGAACTGAATTTTCCATCTTATGCATTCAAACTCAAATCTAGCGAAAATAAGACACTTATTTTTGATATTGTTAGAAAAAAATATGTGATTTTAACACCTGAAGAATGGGTGCGACAACATGTAATTCATTTCTTACTAAAAGAAAAGAACTACCCTATTTCTTTAATCGCCGTAGAAAAACAACTCAAAATAAACACAAGAATTAAAAGAACTGATATCGTGGTGTATAATAAACAAGGAACTCCAGAATTATTAATTGAATGCAAAGCTCCTAGTGTAAAAATAACACAGACTGCTTTTGATCAAATTGCACGATATAATCTCACTGCAAATTCTAATTATTTAATGGTAACCAATGGCTTAGCTCATTATTTCTGTCAAATAGATACTACCAAAGAAACTTATATATTTTTAGAAGATATTCCAAGCTACCAATTTTAGCATCTATTTAGCAACAAGAACGACTTAGATGTACTAGATTTGTAAACTTGAAAACAGCCATCGTCATATTAAATTGGAACGGTAAAAAATTGTTAGAACAATTTTTACCATCTATCGTTAATTTTAGTTCAGAATTAGCTGATATCTATGTGGCAGATAATGCAAGTACAGACAACTCTATAGGGTATGTTAAAGAATTTTTTCCTTTAGTGCATATTGTTGAAAACACTACTAATGGCGGCTATGCTAAAGGATACAATGACGCATTAAAAAGTATTGATGCAGATGTCTATTGTTTAATAAACTCTGACATTGAAGTATCACAAAATTGGATCTCTCCAATTTTAAAAGTTTTTAAAAAAGAGAAAAACACTGCTATAATTCAACCAAAAATACTCGATTATAAACAGAAAGACACTTTTGAATATGCTGGTGCTGGAGGTGGGTTCATAGATTTATATGGCTATCCATATTGTAGAGGACGCGTATTTAATGATGTAGAAAAAGATACTAAACAATTTAATGATGTAGCAGATATCTTTTGGGCGTCAGGAGCTTGTTTTTTCATAAGATCTGAGGTATATCAACTTTTAAATGGATTTGATGAAAACTATTTTGCTCATCAAGAAGAGGTAGATTTATGTTGGAGAGCTCAAAACGAAGGTTTTGATGTAAAATATGTAGGTAACTCCGCTGTATATCATGTAGGAGGAGCTACACTCCAAGAAACCAATCCTCAAAAAACATTCCTTAACTTTAGAAATAGTTTACTTAATGTCATAAAAAATGTGCCTAAACAATGGTTTCTATTTGTCGTTTTTTCACGTTTAGTATTGGATGGTGTTGCAGGTATCAAATTTTTAATAGAACTCAGGCCTGTTCATACTTGGGCTATAGTAAGAGCACATTTAAGTGTGTATAAAAATTTTTATAAGTTTTTACAGAAGAGAAAAAGGTTACAAAAAAAATACAACTACAATCTTCATACGAGTGTTGTTTGGCAATATTTTATATTGAGAAGAAAAAAATTTAAAGATCTTCGCTAAATGACTACAGGATATCTGTACTACCCTTTCCTTCTCTAATTACAATCGGCTCAGTCTCTGTTAAATCTATAATTGTAGAAGCATGATTGTCTCCAAAACCACCATCTATTACCCCATCAACTAAATGATGCCATTTTTCAAAAATTAATTCTGGATCTGTAGTATATTCTAGCACATCATCTTCATCATGAATAGAGGTTGATATAATTGGATTTCCCAATTCTTCAACTATGGCTCTTGCTATAGAATTATCGGGGATTCTAATTCCAACAGTTTTTTTCTTTTTAAATACTTTAGGTAATGATTTACTACCCGGTAGTATAAAGGTATAAGGACCTGGTAAAGCTCTTTTAAGAAGTTTATATATTGGTGTATCAATTTGCTTTACATAATCAGAGAGATGGCTTAAATCATTACATATAAACGAAAAGTTAGCTTTTTCTAATTTCACTCCTTTTATTCTTGCAATCTTTTCTATTGCTTTGGTATTAGTAAAGTCACATCCTAAACCATAAACAGTGTCTGTTGGGTAGATAATGAGCCCACCTTTTTTAAGAACATCAACAGCTTTTTTGATTTCTGTAGGATTAGGATTGTCTTTATATATTTTGATGAAAAATGCCATAAAATAATAACACAAGGAAAATTATCAGAAAAAAACTACTTTTTATCAACTAATCTAAAACCTTCTCCATGAATATTTAAAATTTCTACGCTTTCATCAATTTTTAAATATTTTCGAAGCTTTGCTATATATACGTCCATACTTCTTGAGGTGAAGTAATTATCATCTCTCCATATTTTTGTTAGTGCTAACTCTCGAGGCATTAAATCATTTTTGTGCAATGCTAACATTTTAAGAAGTTTGCTTTCTTTAGGTGAGAGTTTCTGGGGTTCATTTTCGCCTAATGATAAGTGACGTAACTTAGAATTAAAGAAAAAACTACCAATTTCAAATTCAAACTGCTCGTTTTCAGCTGAAGTATCAGACTCTTTTCTCTGTAAGATTGCTTTAATTTTAAATAATAAAACCTCAGAATCAAACGGTTTATTTAAATAATCATCCGCACCAACTTGATAACCTCTCAAAACATCCTCTTTAAGAGTTTTGGCTGTTAAAAATATGATTGGAATTTCTTTATTACTTGAACGAATATCTTGAGCTAAAGAAAAACCATCTTTACGAGGCATCATTACATCCAAAATACATAAATCAAAATCATTGTTTTTAAACATGATTAATCCTTCAATACCGTCTTTGGCATGCGTAACGTTGTAATCATTTAATGCTAAATAATCTTTTAAAACTGTTCCAAAATTTGGATCATCTTCTACTAATAAAATTTTTTTACTTCCCATGTTTTTGATTTTATATTAATGGTAACTTAATTGTAAACGTACTTCCTTTTCCCTTTTCACTTTCTACAAAAACTGTTCCATGATGAGAGTCTAGAATTTCTTTAACGTAAGCCAATCCTAAACCATGTCCTTTAACATCATGAATATTTCCTTTTTGTTCTCTGTAAAATTTATTAAAAATTTGTTTTTGTGCATTTTTACTAATACCAATACCCTCGTCCATTATTTTTATAATTAAATTTTTATTGGTGTTTTGTGTAAAAACATCAATTTTTGGACTATTCTCTGAGTATTTTAAGGCATTTTCTAACATATTGACTAATGCATTTGTCATATGAAATTGGTTGACTAAAATTTCTGATTGAATGGCTTCAAAATGAGTTGTTATGGTCCCTTTCTTGTCATTAGACAATAGACTTACGTGAGAAATGGCATCACTTATAACATCATGCATATCCAGTGCTTCTTTATTTATCTCAACTTGCTTTTTCTTTAACCTAGAAATTCTTAAAACATTTTCTACTTGACCGTGCATTCTTTTGTTCTCGTCTCTAATCATTTTTACATATCTCAAAATCTTCTCTTGGTCATTTATTATTTTTGGATTTTTTATTGAATCTAAAGCTAAATTTATAGTAGCTATAGGAGTTTTAAATTCGTGGGTCATATTGTTTATAAAATCAGTTTTTATTTCAGAAATTTTCTTCTGTTTCACTAATTGATACAAAGAACCTGAAAAAGCCACTATGATTATAAATATGAAAAATAAAGACAACAATAAAATATATGAAATATCAGATAAAATATGCTTCGTTTTTTCAGGGAAATCTATATAAAGGGTAAAATCACTAATTCCTTCATTACTAATAAATAAAGGGTAACTGATACTGTTTTGGGTGTCTATTGTGTAATAACCTGACTTTAGTTTTGTGGCTAAACCATTATTATATACACCATATTTAAAATCAATATTAATATTATTTCTATTGAGCTCTTCTTTTAGAATATTATTTAATTCTCTATTGTTGATTCTGTTTTCAATGGGAAAAGTTTTTTTATAAAAATCTTTAAACACATCTGATAACAATTTTTTGTCTAAATCTTCAACCCTGTCTATAGTTGAAAATGTATTGTCTTTAAAAGTACCTTTAAAATCATTGTTATTGACGATCAGGGTTCCTTTAAAAAAATCACTTTTTTTTGTAAATCTTTTAACTACTATAGAATCATTATCATAAAATCCATTTTTGTCTAAAATATCTAGAACAGGAATTTTAAAATCTTCCTCTATAATGGTAGTTCCAAAAGAAAATCTGCTTTTAGTTGTAGTGTCTATCTGTTGAATAAGAAAATTTTTAATTTGTGCTTTATTTAAAAATCTCTTTGTTTCTATGAAGTTTTGTATTTTGTTGTAATATAAATCTTGTTCTTTAATTTGAAGTTTTTCAGAGACTCTTGCTAAGGCTTTTTTTACATCTCCGTCAAATTGAACATCTTTACTGTCTATGGCATTTTTACTCCAATATAACTGAACTGATATAATTCCTATGAGCGAAATACTCATCAGTAACACAATTAGAACAAAAATCTTTTTTCCCATAAATCAAAAATAACCTTATACAGTAAGTATTTTTCTATTTTAACGTAGATTAACACTAGTACATAGGTTTTCATGTAAATTTTAACATAATTTATGAATTATCCTAAGCAAAAGGTAGTTTTTTTGTTAAAAAATTATATATTTTTTTAATTTTTAACAAAGTTTCCTCTTTTTCAATATTATTAATTACATAATTGGAAAGTAGGTTTCTTTTAGCATCTGACCATTGGTTATTCATGATATTCTCAACCATGATTTTTGTTGAATTATCCCTTTTCATAACTCGTTTAATCCGAATGTTTCTGGGTGAATTTACAGATATAATTATATCACAAATGGACGAACTATTAGTTTCAAAAATAATGGCATTTTCATAAATAATAAGAGTATTTTTATTTTGACTTTCAACAAATTTCTTAAAGTGTTCTTTTACTTGAGGATGTACGATAGTGTTCAAAACCTTTAATTGATGGGTGTTATTAAAAACCAAGGAAGAAATATATTTTCTATTTAAGACACCATTACCATAGCTTTTCTGACCAAAAGCAGCTATAATTTTATCTTTTATTACTCCTGAATTATTCATGAGTAATTTAGCCTCTTTATCTGCATGGAAATAAGTAGTATTCTCAAAAGAACAAATAGTCTCAGCTACTAAAGACTTACCACTACCTATACCCCCAGTTATACCAACAATCATAGCTGTTCATTTATTAAAAAGTCTATCTTTTGTGGAGATATTCTAGCATTCTTTATCATGGATGAACTCCCTACTAACTTAGGTATTAAATAGGGTAAATTATTATTCTCAGAAATACCATAGTCACATTCTATTAAAAAAGTTGAACTATCTATTTTATTAAAATTTGAAAGAGCTATCCTGTAGGTAACTTTAACAAATTTCGGAAAAGTGTTAATTTGTTTTCCATTAGGAATGTTTAGAACCTTTACAGGAACCTCAACAGACCCCTCTGTAAATCTCTCAACTGATGCTGTTATTAGAACTTTATCTTTTTCTGCTCTTACATTAGAATCAGGATTAAACTCTTTAATATCTACAAACTCATTAATTGAAATATTTAGCTCTTTCTTTTGTAACAAGCCAGTTGACACATAGGAAATAGTGTCTAAAATTGATTTTGGGCCTGTTAAAAGTATGGAATCTGGTTGTATTGAAATAGAATTATTAAATTCAAAACCATCTGCAAAGATCAGTTCAGATGTTAATTTAACAACTACTTTTTTTTGATTTAATACTCCTAGGTTAAAGTGTATAGAATCTTTAATAAAATACGCTACTTTAACACCAGTATTCATTTGTTTTTGAACCGATAGTTTTTGTTGTGATAATAACAAATAATAATCTGTTAATGATTTTCCATAAATATTAGAAGCATCAATTATTAATTTTCGAGGTGATACTTTTGAAGATATTAATTTAAAACCAGTGGCTTTTACGCGAATATCTAGGTATTCTAAAGGTTTTTCTTGAAGTAATTTGTTACTAGGTAAATTTATATAACTAACAGGGTATTTTATAGAACTATCGTACTCCTTAGATAACTTTGTCATGAACCAAAAAACAACTGAAAGAAAAGAAAATAAAATAAATGTATAGTACAATTTATTTGATTTATTATTTTTTTTGTTCATTTTATGAAGTATTTATTGCAAGCTAATTAATATGAGAGCAATGTCAAAATTAACCGCAAAAAAAAGCGAACTAAAGTTAGTTCGCTTTTTTTTTGTATTTTATTTAAACATTACTTTTTTTTCGGAGTTGGTAAGAATTTTTTACTTAAATCTACAGAGATTGCAGCTTTTTCAAATTTAATTTTTCCTGCTCCAGTTTCTATAGTTACTGTATTATCCTTATCATTTAATTCAACTAACTTTCCGTGAATACCGCTAGAAGTTACTACTTTTGAACCCTTCTTTAATTCTGATATAAACTTTTTTTCTTTTTTTCTTTTTCTGTTTTGAGGCAATATCATAAACAAATAAAAAACCGCTAAAAGAGCTATCATTGGTAACATCATACTACCAAAACCTTCTGAAGGTGGTGTCGCTTGTAATAGTATTAATTTAATCATTTATTATTATTTTACTGTTGATGAAGCCTTAGGAGTTACAGAGCCCTTTAATTTTAATATTTCTCTACCACGTGCAGTATTAGTAAATAGTGTTAATGTTTTAGCCTGCCTGTTAGGCTTACCTGCAGTATTAAAATTTGCTAAAACTTCTGCTGAATCTCCTGGTTTTATAGGAGTTCTTGGCCATACAGGAACCGTACAACCACATGAAGGCTGAACATTAGAAATTACTAAATCTGTTTTACCAGAGTTAGTTACCATAAATTTTGCCTCAACAATTTCACCTTCGTTAACAGTTCCAAAATCGTATTCTGTAATGTCAAATTGAATTTCAGCAGCTCCTTTACTTATTTCTATATCTCTTTTTTTGGCAGTATCTACATTTTTCTTCTTTACTTTAGACGAAGCGTTTCCTTCATTACAAGAAATAAAAAGAACTACAGATAATGCTAATAATGATGTTGTTATTAATTTATTCATGATGTTATTGTTAATTTGTGTAAAAATAAGAAATTAAAGCAACCCTCTACCTACTTTAACAATTTTTTTATCTTTTAAAAACTCTCTTGAGAGTTTATCCAAAACACCATTGACAAAGTAGCCACTCTTTTCTGAAGAATAGTCTTTTGCTATCTCAATGTATTCATTTATGGATACTTTAGTTGGAATAAACGGGAAATTTAAAAACTCACAAACTCCCATTTTTATTAAAATCATGTCCATATCTGCAATCCTATCAGTCTCCCAATTAGGGGTGTGAATTTTAATATCATTTTCAAATGAATGATGATTTAGTATGACCTTTTTAAATAAATCTGAAACAAAATCTTCATCATCTTGATTTTTATATAAACTACCTAATTTAAATGCATTTGATGGTTTTTGTTTGCTAAGCGACCTAACCACCCATGTATTCACAAATGGAATGTCGTCTACCCAAGTTATGTTTTCTCCCTCAAAATACTCCGCTAATTTTACATTAGGGGCTACAATCTCCTTAAAAAAAGCAACCACAAAGTCTTTATCTGAGTTAAAAGAATCTTCTAAACTATTTAAATAGTCAGAAAATAAATCAGAATTTTGAAGAAGATCCCAAATGATTTTAATGTACTCATCATCTTTTGACCAATTATCTAGATTTTGAGCTTCTTTGTAAAGGGTTAATGAAGTGCTTTCTGCTATTTTTTTTATTAATTTATTTTCAACAAATTTTCTGTTTGGTGATAGATCTTCTTTTGTGGCTAAATATTTTTTCTTTGAAATTTCCTGCTTCTCTTCTGCTAGTTTTTGAACTTCTACAAGTAAATCTAGAAGCAAGACATACAGATCAAACATTCTTTTAATACTGTGCTTAATAAATTTCTCCTCTTTTAAAACATCATCATCATATGACTTTATCATTGCATATACTGATTGCATTACTTTCACTCGAATGTGTCTTCTATTGATCATTTAAAGAACCTTAATTTGTATAAAAAAAGCGAAAGATAGTAAAATCAATCGCTTTGCAAAAATATAACTATTTCTTTAGGCGTGTTAAGAGTTTTTCTCTTTTTTACGATTATCTATTCTTTTTTGTGCAATATTAAATGCAGCTCTGTGAGTAGTAATATCTTCTTTCTCTGACAGTTTAAAAATTTCTAGTGTTGTATTATAGATGTTTTCTGTTTTTTTGAGACTTTCCTCCTTAGAATACCCCTCTAATTCTCCATAAACATTTATGATCCCTCCAGCATTAATTAAGAAATCGGGAGCATAAGCAATCCCTTTTTCTTTTAATATTTTACCATGTTTTACCTCATCTGCCAATTGATTGTTAGCAGCACCAGCTATTACCTTAGTATTTAATTGATGAATAGTATCATCATTAATAGTAGCACCTAATGCACATGGAGCATAAATATCTAAGTCTAGGTTATAAATATCATTCCCAAATATAACATTGGTATTGTATTTTTTAGACAACTCTTCCAGTCGAATTTCATTAATATCATTAATGATGACCTTTGCTCCTTCATCAGAAATTAATTTCACTAACGTTTCACCTACATGACCAACACCTTGAACTAATATCTTTTTACCCTCTAAACTATCTGAACCAAATTTATGATTTGCAGCAGCTTTCATCCCCATATAAACACCAAAAGCTGTTACTGGAGAGGGATTTCCAGAACCACCGCTAGACTCAGATATTCCAGTAACATGTGGAGTTACTTCTCTAATAATATCCATATCTCTGGTTTCCATTCCAACATCTTCTGCGGTTATGTACTTACCACTCAAAGAATTTACAAATTCTCCGAATTTCCTCATTAGGGCATCATTTTTTTGAGTTTTAGCATCTCCAATGATAACTGCCTTACCTCCTCCTAAATTTAACCCCGTAATAGCCGATTTATAAGTCATCCCTCTAGAAAGACGCAAAACATCATTCAAAGCATGCCATTCGCTCTGATAAGTCCACATTCTTGTACCTCCTAAGGCAGGACCCAAAACAGTATTGTGTATACCAATTATTGCTTTTAAACCTGTATCTTCGTCTTTGCAAAAAACAATTTGTTCATGACCGTCAAAAGATAATTGTCCAAATACAGGATCTTTCTTTATCAAGTCATTATTAATAATATTTGATGTCATAAGTAATTTTTGATTTAATTTAATATTTTACGTAATCCTTAAAATATAAAGCGCAAAAATACGATATCTTCAAATAACAGCAAATTAATTGACTTCAAATTATTAATATATTAATGAAAATAATAAACAATAATTATTAATGAAATCATTAAAATATCTAAACAAGTATTTTATAAAATATAAATGGAGACTATTAGTAGGAATTTTTATTACTATTCTATCTAAGATTTTAGCACTTCAAATACCCATAATTATCAGAAAATCGTTAAACTCAGTTGAAGATTTTATTAAAAATGATGTCGCAGATAAATCTATTATTGAAAATCAATTGTTTTGGAATTTATTAACTATTGTAGGGGTAGCTATTTTAGCTGGGCTGTTAACATTTGTCATGAGACAAATGATCATAGTTACATCTAGATTAATTGAATTTGATTTAAAAAATGAAATTTATGAACAGTATCAAAAACTTCCTATAAATTTTTATAAAAAAAATAGAACTGGAGACCTTATGAACAGAATAAGTGAGGATGTTTCAAAGGTTAGAATGTATTTTGGACCAGCTTTAATGTATTCGATGAATATGATTTTTTTATTTGTAGTAGGTTTCACTCAGATGACTAAGATAGATCCTACACTAACCATGTACACACTCATACCCTTCCCCATATTGTCTATATCAATATTTTATATAAGTAAAATTATCAATCAAAGAAGTACTATTGTTCAAGAGTATTTATCTAAATTAACTACCTACAATCAAGAGTTTTTTTCTGGTATTAACGTTGTTAAATCATATGGCATAGAACCAATGGTAATTTCTGGGTTTGATAAACTAGCTGATGAAAGCAAAGAGAAAAATATTGATCTATATAAAGTTCAAGCTTTATTTTTCCCATTGATGATATTATTAATTGGTATTAGCAATTTAACGGTTATTTACGTAGGTGGAAATCAATACATAAATGGAGAAATTCAGATTGGAGTCATTGCAGAATTCATGTTGTATGTAAATATGTTAACATGGCCAGTAGCTATCGTTGGATGGGTTACCTCTATGGTTCAGCAAGCTGAAGCCTCTCAAAAAAGAATTAATGAATTTCTTGAAGAAGTTCCAGAAATACAAAACACCACTACAAATTCATTTAAAATTGAAGGAAATATTGAATTTAAAAATGTTTCCATCACCTATGATGACACCAACATTACAGCTTTAAAAGATGTCAGTTTTTTTGTAAAAAAAGGAGAAAAAGTCGCAATTCTTGGAAAAACTGGATCAGGAAAATCTAGTATCACAAACCTAATTTCTAGACTTTATGATGTAGATAAAGGATCCGTATTAATCGACAACACCCCTATCAAAGAAATTAATTTAATTGATTTAAGAAAAGATATAGGCTTTGTTCCACAAGATCCTTTTTTATTTTCGGACACAATTTCTAATAACATCAAATTTGGTAACGAAAAAGCTACAAAGCAAGAAATTATAGATGCAGCTAAAAAAGCAGTAGTTCATCAAAATATCCTAAACTTTAAAGATGGGTATAATACCATTCTTGGTGAAAGAGGCGTTACTTTATCGGGAGGTCAAAAACAACGAGTTTCAATCGCTAGAGCTATCATTAAAAATCCTCAGATATTAATTTTTGATGATTGCTTATCTGCAGTTGATACGGAAACTGAGGAAAAAATATTAACAAATTTGGAGGGGGTTTCCAGAAATAAGACCACTTTCATTATTAGTCACCGAGTTTCTTCAGCAAAAAACGCCGATCAAATTATCATACTAGACAAAGGTGAAATTATTCAGAAAGGCTCTCATAATCAACTAATCAATGAAAAAGGATACTATAAAGAGCTTTATGAACAACAACTTTTAGAAAAAGAAAACTAGAAGTATATTTTGCCAAGTAAAATATTTTACTAGATTTGTTGCTTAATTATTATAAAAATAGATAATCAAAAGTTATGGGGGATAGAGTTCAGCAAGAAGAAATATTTTCACAAGTATTAAGAGCAGGAAGGAGAACATACTTTTTTGACGTTAGGTCTACAAAAGCAGATGATTACTACCTAACAATAACAGAAAGTAAAAAATTTACTCATGATGACGGTTCATTTCATTACCAAAAACATAAAATATACTTGTACAAAGAAGATTTTAGTGATTTTAAAGAAATGTTAGCGAAAGCAACTGATTATATTTTAAACGAAAAGGGATCTGAAGTAATTAGTGAGCGTCACCAAAAAGATTACAAAAAAGAAGAAGATCAAGAAATAACTGAAGAAAAAACTACTGAAAGTTTTACTGATGTTAGTTTTGATGACATATAATATAACTATTCAAATTCAATTATTAAAAAGCTTTCGATTAATTTTGATTGCTTTTTTTTTATTTTAAAACACTTTTTATCGTATTTGTTTTATTACAAGTCTCTAACCATTCATCTAAAGGATTACTATCTAAAGTTATACCTCCTCCAACATAAATAGATGCACAGGTATCTATAATTTCTACACATCGAAGATTTACATATAAATCGGTTTTCAGATTGGTGTTAATTTCACCTAAAAAACCAGTATAATAAGACCTATCATAATTTTCATTTTGTAAAATGAAATTTTTTGCTGTTGCTTTTGGTAATCCACACACAGCGGGTGTTGGATGTAATGTATCTAATAAACTCTTAAGCTCAAAATCACCAATACTACCTTTAATGTCGGCTTTTAAATGAAGTAAATTACCTGCTTTAATAGTATAAGTATCAGAAACTGAAAAGTTTTTTAAAATTATTCCATTTTCCTGATCTTTTATTTGAGAGACAATATAATCTAACACATATTGATGTTCTTCTTTTTCTTTTGTTCCCCATGAAGTGTTTATCTTTCCTTCAAAAACTTGGGTACTTGCTAAAGCAGTTGTATGAAACTCTCTATTATTTAAAGTAACTAACCTTTCAGGAGTAGCACCCATCCATAAACCAACTTTTGGATGAAACCAAACATAAACAAATGCATTTTCATATTTACAAAGTAATTTTTGAAAGATTGATAAAATATCTATACTATCTAACTCAACAATTTCTTTTCTTGATAGTACAACTTTTTTAAATTTTTTATTTTTGATTGCATCTATTCCATTGATGACTAGATCTAAATGTCTTTTTTTACCTGAAATGGGTTGATGAAAACTATTTGATGATAAATTCTTAGAATCATTCACAAATTCATCTTCATAAATTTTAGATTTATTTTTTAAAAAAATGATTGAAGGATTTAGGCTATGAAAAGGGGCAAATACAAAACCTTCCTCCTTATAAGATTCTGAGTATTTAATTGAGGAATCTTCACATATGTAGGTATGTATTTTTTTAGAATTGGGTTTTCTAAAACTAACAAATGGAAGATTGTTTTGATGAGATGCTAAAATTTTTTTAAAAATTGAACTCAATTTAACTATTTTGGAATTCTAAATTATTTTTTTTGAAGAACAATATTTGTCATTTTGCAAATTGAAATCAATTGTTTTTTTTCATCAACAATTCTAACCTCCCACAAATGAGTAGACCTCCCTTTGTGAATATTTTTTGCAGTTGCATATACCTCACCCTCTTTTTTACTTTTTATATGATTGATAGTTAATTCAATTCCATTTATAAACTGCTTATCTCTATCGATAAAAAAATGTGAAGCGGCACTACCAACAGACTCTGCTAGAGCAGCAGTTGCTCCCCCATGAAGTTGACCATATGGTTGATGGACTCTTGAATTTACTGGCATTTTAGCAGTCAAGAAATCTTCACCAACATCTATGTACTCAATATCAAGAGTTTCCATTAATGTGTTTGCAGAATTTTTATTAAAACCTTTTAAAATCTCACTTTTATTCATGCTATTTCTTTTATTTGGCAAAAATACATATAAAATATTGTAATTTTGAGATTGAAATTAGCAATAGAAGATGTATAAAATTAGAGTTATCCTAGACACAAAGGAAGATATTATTAGAACAATACTTGTTGATGATTATTTAAATTTAGAAACATTACACTTTACCATTGCAAAAGCTTTTGATTTTGGTGGTTCAGAAATGGCCTCATTTTACAGAACTGACGATGAGTGGAATGAAGGAGAAGAAATTCCTTTATTTAATATGTCTGAGGCTGGAGATGGCATATTTATGAAAAATTGTTTTATAAGAAACACCATTCCAACTTCAGGAGATAAATTAATTTATGTCTATGATTTTTTAAAAATGTGGACTTTTTACGTTGAAGTTATAGAGGTAACTGCAGAGAACCAAGACAATTTACCTAAAACCATTTTATCGGTTGGTCAAATTCCTACAGAGGCTCCTGAAAAAGAATTTATTGCAGAACAATCTAATCATGATTTTGAAGACAATTATGGCAGCGATTTTAACAATGACTTTGAAAGCTTGGATGATATAGATTTTGATCAATACTAATAAAATCTAGTAAGCTTTACTTTGTGTTGTATAGAAATTTAGCATACTTACATGTAACAACACACATACATACTCGTCTCATTATATGAATTTAATAGATTAAGATATTGGAAACAATTTTATCACTCAAAAATCTTGACAAAAAATTTGGTCGAGTTCACGCAGTAAATAACTTATCCTTTGATATTCAAAAAGGAAATGTATATGGTATTCTAGGTCCTAATGGAAGTGGAAAATCTACCACTCTAGGAATTATTTTAAATGTAGTTAATAAAACCTCTGGGGAATTTAGCTGGTTTGATGGAAATCTTTCAACTCATCAAGCCTTAAAAAAAGTTGGTGCTATCATAGAAAGACCAAACTTCTATCCTTATATGACTGCCATTCAAAATTTATCATTGATTTGTAAAATAAAAGATATCTCTACAGAAAAAATAAATGAGAAACTAAAGATTGTTAATCTCTTCGAAAGAAGAAATAGTAAATTCAAAACCTATTCTTTAGGAATGAAGCAAAGATTAGCCATAGCGTCTGCTCTATTAAATAATCCAGAAATTTTAATATTAGACGAACCAACAAATGGACTAGATCCTCAAGGTATCCATGAAATAAGAGAAATTATTCAGAAGATAGCAAAAAATGGGACAACCATTTTACTAGCCTCGCATCTCTTAGATGAAGTAGAGAAAGTTTGTAGTCATGTGGTTGTTATTAGAGAAGGAGTAAAATTATATAGTGGTAGAGTTGATGAAATGAGTGCTTCTCACGGTTTATTTGAACTCAATACAAATGAACCTAAAAATAAATTGATATCCATTTTAAATAACAATAGCAATATTGGGTCTGTAAAAGAGGAAGGAGATCTCATTGTTGCACATTTAACTAAAGAAATGGAAGCCTCTGAGATTAATAACTACTTGTTTAAAAATGGAATAACCGTTTCTCACTTGGTAAAAAGAAAACCAAGCTTAGAGGAACAATTCCTTGATTTAACAAACAATAATTAAATACAACACTTAAACATGTTACGATTACTTTCTATAGAATTTCATAAATTCAAATACAATAAACCCAGCAGAATACTTACGTTAATATATTTTGGGTTACTCACTTCTATTGCACTAATAGCTATTATAAAATTTGATATTGGTCTTATTAAATTTCATTTAGCTGACATGGGTATTTTTAATTTCCCCTACATATGGCACTTCAATACCTTCATGGCTTCTCTTTTTAAGTTTTTTTTACTGTTAGTTATAGTTTCAATGATTTCTAATGAATACAGCTATAAGACGCTTAAGCAAAACTTAATAGACGGCCTAAGTAAAAAAGAGTTTATATTGTCTAAATTCTACACCGTTATTGTTTTAGCTGGTATTTCAACACTTTTTGTCTTCATTGTCTCTTTGATATTAGGTTTCATATATTCTGATTACAATGAGTTTAGCATTATATTTACTGATCTCGAATACCTCCTAGGCTTTTTCATTAAGTTGGTAGGCTTCTTTTCTTTTGGACTATTCTTTGGTATTTTGGTTAAAAGATCAGCTTTTGCAGTTGGAGCCATGTTTGTATGGCTTATTTTAGAAAGTATTTTTAAAGGTTTCTTGTTTTATGTTTTTAGAGGTTCAGAATCTATTTCAGAGAGCGTTAATAATGTAATGATGTTTTTGCCTTTTGAGGCTATGTCAAATTTAATTAAGGAACCCTTTTCTAGACTAGGAGCTGTTAGGTCTGTAGCAACCTCTGTTGGAGAACAATTCACCAAAAGCTATGATGTTGAATTTTTAAATATCATGATAGTGATAGTTTGGACATCTATCTTTATTTACAGTTCTTATGCATTGTTAAAAAAGAGAGATTTGTAATTTATTTTAAGCCATAAAAATCTACATGAACATGCAATTTGTTGTTTATTTTAACAACAGTAATTAAAGGATTAATATACCCTTTTATTAAGAAAAAATTCTCCTATATTTGGTTACCATTTTAATGTCATTTAAAAATGAAAAAAACCATCACTCTTTTTTTACTTTTTATTGGATTGCATTCATATTCTCAAAAACAAGCTAATATTTGGTATTTTGGCCAAAATGCAGGTATAGATTTTAATTTTACACCACCTAAAGCTCTCTTGGATGGTGAATTAAGTACTTTAGAGGGGTGCTCCACATTTTCTGATGCTAATGGGAATTTATTATTTTATTCAGATGGTATTACTGTGTGGGATAAGAACCACGATATAATGACATATACAGATGGAAGTTTAGGAAATAATTTATTAGGTGACCCCTCTGCTGCTCAATCAGGAATGATTATACCAAAACCGTTATCTGATTCAATTTATTACCTTTTTACTGTAACAGACAATAACAGTTCAAAAGGTTTTAATTACTACACCATAGACATGTCTTTGAACGGTGGTAGTGGTCAATTAATTGATGAAAATAGTGATGGAAGTTTTTTTGTTGAATTACAGGGCGGAAATTGGACTGAAAAAGTAGCAGCAGTTAAAGGACAAGATTGTAATACATTTTGGGTAGTTACTGCATTTAATAATAATTTTTATTCTTATTTAGTAGATTCTAATGGAGTTGATTCTACACCAATAATTTCAAATGTATCAACTAGAGTAGATGAAAGAGGGTATTTAAAACTATCTCCAGATGGTACAAAGTTAGCAGTTGCAAATCAAGGTCCAGAAGAAGCAATTTTATATAATTTCAATAGTTTAACTGGTGAAGTTATAAACGATGAAATATTTGTAGTTGGAGGTTTCCCGGGTGATGGACAACCATATGGAGCTGAATTCTCAGTAGATTCAAAAAAACTATACATATCTACTGTTTCTGATTTTAGATTTCCAAATGCCCCTCCAGTTGATTACAAGCTTTTCTATTTTGATTTGACAGCGACTAACATTCCAGACTCCAAATTTCTAATTCACGAACAAATTGGCGGTAGTATTGAGTATCCTGAAGGCGGCTTCAGAGGAGCAATTCAATTAGGTCCTGATGGTAAAATTTACGCAACAATACCCACTACTTACGCCCAACCAGCTGGTTTTGCAACCTTCTTAGATGTGATAGAAAATCCAACGGCAGAAGCAGCAGATATCATTTTTACAAAAGATGCTATTGATTTAGATGGTCGTTTATCTACCCAAGGACTTCCTCCATTTATATCTTCTTTACTACTACCAATAGATATATCTGATGACTCAGGAACAACAATTAATAACCAAGACTTAAAATACTGTATTGGAGATAATGTTACTTTTGTTATTACAGATCCTGATGTGATCGCTGGTGGCTCAACTCCTGCTTTTGAATGGAGTTTTGACGATGGTACTACTACAACTGTTATTTCTTCTTTAGATAGCTTAGAGTTATTAAATTTAACAACAGCTAATAATGGTACTTACACACTAAAAATAGAATTGACAAATTCTTGTGGAGACATTACTGAATACAATGCCATTTTTAATATAGAAGTTTTTGAACCAGCAATAGCATCAACACCAGATGATATAAACAGATGTGATACAGACCGTGATGGGTTTATTGAGTTTGATTTAGCAGCTGAACAAAATTCAACTATTCTCTCTAGTTTTGATCCTTCCGTAGATTTAACTGCTTTTGAAGTTATCTACTACAATGATGAGGATGAGGCAAATACTGGTGGAGTCTCTATTCCTAATCTATACACAAATCAAGCTGCCTTTATTGAAGAAACAATTTATGCCAGAGTTCAAAACATTGCAGCTCCTAACACTTGTTTTGCAATTACAAGTTTTAAACTAAAAGTAACTGACATCCCTACACCTACACAACCAACAGAATATAGAGTATGTGATGATACTACATCTGCCGGAGGAGCTACTGATGGAGTTTCAAGTTTTTTACTCAATACAAAAGATGCCGAAATATTAACAGGTGTTACTAATCCAAGTGATTATTATATATCCTATCATACAGATATTTTAGATGCGCAAACTAGTAGTACTTCCAATGCAATTGATAAAGATACAGACTATCCAGTAACAAATTCCCAAACAGTGTATGTAAGAGTAGAAAATATTGCCAATGCAGATTGTAATGCAATTTCTGATGACTCTGTTGGTAGTACTTTTACTTCTTTTGAATTGATTGTAGATGCTACTCCAGTTGTTATAACAGCTCCATCAGATATTAATCGTTGTGATGAAGACAGAGTTGGTTTTCTAGATTTTGATCTACAAGCAGATCAAACTCCTATTATATTAGCTGGTTTAGATCCAATTTTAAATCCTGTCCTTACGGACTTTGAAGTATTGTATTTTGATAATTTACCAGATGCAGAGGCAAATACTACTGCTGCTATTATTGCGAACCCGTATCGAGTAAATACCTCAAACAATCCAACAATCTATGCTAGAATTCATAATAGTAATAACACCACGTGTTATACTACTGTTGAATTTAAACTGAAAGTAACTGATACTCCTGTTCTAACTCAACCAACGGCTTATAGGTTGTGTGATGATACTGCCTCTGGATCAGATACTGATCAGAAGTCTAGTTTCCTTTTAAATACAAAAGATGCTGAAATATTAACAGATGTTACCAATCCTGGCGAGTATACCATATCTTATCATACAGATATTTTAGATGCGCAAACAAGTAGCACTACTAATGCTATTGATAAGGATGCAGATTATCAGATTACTACTTCTCAAAGAGTGTATGTTAGAATTGAAAATAATAACGATCCTACACAATGTTACACTGTCTCTGATGATTCTGCTACAAGCACCTTTACTTCTTTTGAATTGATTGTAGATCCTCTACCGGTTGTTAATACTGGTGTAGAAATTGATTATTGTATTGTTACTGGAGATCCAAACCCAACTGTAGATCTTACTCAAGCAGAAAATCAAATTTCACCTACAACTAATGCTAGTTTTGAATATTTTAAAGACCCTGCTGGTACAGACCTTATTTTAGATCCAGTATCCTACCCTCCCGTTGGTAATGTTTTACAATCTGTATATGTAAAGGTTATATCTGATCAGGGATGTGCTAGAGATTTAGTGGAACTAGTCTTAAATATTGGTGAGACTCCTAACAATTCTTTTGATGATCTTGTGGCTATAGAGTGTGATGACTTTTTAGATCAAGATGGAAACGATACTCCAGGAATGAACGATGATACAGACAATATTACTAATTTCTCTTTAGATCTAACTGCTATTATTGCTGCCATTAATCCACCTATCAATACTGAGGTATTTTTCTATGAAAGTACCTCTGATAGAAATAGTAATTCTAATAATATCCCAGATCTTACCAACTATAGAAATAATCCAACAAATATTGATATTACCGTTGTTCCTGATGGTATTAGATTTCCTATCTATTTTAAAATTCTTAGTACTATCAATAATGATTGTGAGGGTATTGGGCAGTTTTATTTACAAATTAATCAAGTTCCTACGGTTAATCCTTATGGTGATCTTATTCTTTGTGATGATGGGGATGATGGAGATTTTGTCAATGGAATCGTACAAACCTTTGATTTAGAGTCTCAAACTCCTATTATTCTTGGTACGCAAGATCCTCTTAATTTTACGGTAAGCTATCATCTAACTGATCTAGATGCGCTCTCTGGTGCTAATCCTATTATGAATACTTCTATGTATGAAAATACAACTCCTAACCTACAAACGATCTATGTGAGGGTTACCAACAATACTACGGGATGTTTTACCAATCATACTTCTTTTGATTTGATTGTAAACCCCTTACCTATTGCTAACTTTGTGGATGATCTAGAGGTTTGTGATGACAATACCGATGGGTCAGCTCAAAATGGGTTCTCGCAAAGTTTTGATCTTGAACTGCAAACTGCAGGTATTCTTGGCATGCAAGATCCTGCTCAGTTTTCTGTAACCTATCATGCCAGCTTAGCTGATGCGCAAGCGGGAGCTTTACCCCTTGGAAGTCCGTTTTCTAATTCGGTGCCTTTCTCTCAGATCATTTATGCAAGGGTATACAATTCGCTTACTGGATGTGCTAATGGCATCTCTAATTTTAATGCTATTGTAAATCCGGAACCTACTACTGAGAATGCGTCTAACTTATCTTATTGTGATGATGATTCTGACGGAGATGATACCAATGGATTTGTGCAAAATATTGATCTTGATAGCCAGATTACTGACATCTTGGGACCACTTCAAGATCCTGATGATTTTAATGTGACGTTCCATGAAACACAAATGGATGCTACTGATGGAACGGATGCTTTATCTAGTCCGTACACCAATACTACGGCGAATCAGCAAACTATTTATGTTCGGGTAGAAAATAAGGACACAGGGTGTGTTAATGATGATTTTACTTTTGATGTGATTGTAAATCCGCTACCTAAGTTTAAAGTAACTTCTCCTCAGATTGTGTGCTTGAGTGGTCCGCCTTTAACACTTTTTATAGAGAATCCTGATGCGGTGTATGATTATGTATGGACTGCCCCTAACGGTGAGGAGTCTTTTGGTGAGGAAATTACTATTACTTCTGGTGGACTTTATACCGTAACGGCAACTACTACCAACGGTACGGGATGTACTAGAACTAGAGAGATACAAGTAAATGAGTCTATTGTAGCTACTATTACTGAGGCGGATGTAACTATTGTAGATGATTCTGATAATAATTCTATTACCATAGATCCTACTAATCTTGGAATTGGGGATTATCAGTATGCGTTAATTAATGAAAACGGACTGCAAACTGCTTTTCAAGACATTCCTGTGTTTGAAAATCTTTCAGGTGGATTTTATACTATTGTGGTTCAGGATAAAAATGGGTGTAGACCAGATGCGAATCTTATCGTATCTGTGATTGAATATCCTAAGTTCTTTACTCCTAATAATGATGGAATTAATGATACTTGGGCTATTAAAGGGGCCAACTCTACCTTCTACCCTAGTGCGCAAATAAATATCTTTAATAGATTTGGAAAAATAGTGGCTCAAATTGATGTAGACAATCCTGGATGGGATGGTACTTACGGAGGTAAAAGACTCCCTTCTGATGATTACTGGTTCTCTATTATGCTCGTTGATAGAAATGGAAATGCTAGAGAAAGAAAAGGAAACTTCTCATTACTGAGAAGGTAAAAAAGGTGGATATTTATTTTAAATAGTTCATCTAATAGATAAAAATGATTTGTATTTTTATCCTATGGATTTTAAGCTACAATCTGAGTTCAAACCAACTGGAGATCAACCGGAAGCTATTAAACAACTTACAGAAGGCATTACATCAAATGAAAAGTTTCAAACACTATTAGGGGTTACTGGATCTGGTAAAACATTTACAGTTGCTAATGTGGTTGAAAAGGTTAATAAACCTACACTTGTATTGGCCCATAATAAAACGCTAGCAGCCCAATTATACTCAGAATTTAAACAGTTTTTTCCTAATAATGCCGTTGAATACTTTGTGTCTTACTATGATTATTATCAGCCTGAGGCTTACATTCCGGTAACTGGAACCTACATTGAAAAAGATCTATCTATTAATGATGATATAGAACGACTGAGATTAAGTACTACTTCTTCCCTACTCTCAGGAAGAAGAGATGTGCTAGTTGTAGCTTCCGTTTCCTGTTTATATGGAATTGGAAATCCTGTAGAATTCAAAAAAAATGTGATTCCAATTGAAGTTGGTCAACTAATTTCAAGAACCAAATTTTTACATCAATTAGTAACTAGTTTATATTCTAGAACAGATGTAGAAATTAAGAGTGGAACGTTTAAGGTGAAGGGAGATGTGGTAACTATATTTCCCTCGTATGGAGAAAATGGTTTTAGAGTTCATTTTTTTGGAGATGAAATTGAGGAAATTGAGGCAATTGATCTCGTTAGTAATCAGATCATAGAAAAATATGAAAGGTTAACTATTTATCCAGCCAATTTATTTGTGACCTCTCCAGATGTTCTTCAAAATGCCATTCATCAAATTCAGGAGGATATGGTGAAACAAGTTGAATATTTTAAGGAAATAGGAAAGCATCTTGAAGCGAAACGATTGAAAGAAAGAACGGAGTTTGATTTAGAAATGATTCGAGAATTAGGGTATTGTTCTGGAATTGAGAATTATTCTAGATATTTAGACGGACGAGAGGCAGGTACTAGACCATTTTGTCTATTGGATTACTTTCCTGATGATTATTTAATGATTATTGATGAAAGTCATGTAACGATTCCTCAAACACATGCAATGTATGGCGGAGATAGAAGTAGGAAAGAAAATTTAGTGGAATATGGTTTTCGATTGCCTGCAGCTATGGATAATAGGCCTTTAAAATTTGAAGAATTTGAAGCTATTCAAAATCAAACCATATATGTGAGTGCTACCCCTGCAGACTATGAATTACAAAATACAGAAGGAGTATTTGTTGAACAGATTATTCGTCCTACAGGTCTTTTAGATCCCAAAATAGAGGTAAGACCAAGTCTTCACCAAATTGATGATTTGATAGAAGAAATTCAGCTACGAGTTGAAAAAGATGAACGAACGTTGGTTACTACTTTAACAAAAAGAATGGCAGAGGAATTAACTAAGTATTTAAGTAGGATTTCTATTCGATGTAGGTATATACATTCTGATGTAGACACCCTAGAACGAGTTGAAATTATGCAAGATCTTAGAAAAGGAATTTTTGATGTGTTGATTGGTGTGAATCTATTACGTGAGGGATTAGATTTACCTGAGGTTTCTTTAGTTGCTATTCTAGATGCAGATAAAGAAGGATTTTTACGCTCTCACAGGTCTTTAACTCAAACCATCGGAAGAGCTGCTAGAAATGTTAGTGGAATAGCTATTATGTATGCAGACAAAATAACAAAAAGCATGCAACTAACCATTGATGAGACCAATAAAAGGAGAGAAAAACAAATTTCTTACAACAAAAAAAATAAGATAACTCCAACCCAAATAAATAAAAAAATTGATGAAACATTGTCAAGAAAAGCAGTAGCCTCTTATCAATATAACAATGCGATTAAAGAAGTAGCAGAACAAGACCTACAATATCTTGCAAAATCTGAAATAGAAAAAAGAATTAGAGAGAAAAGAAAACAGATGGAAGAAGCTGCAAAGTCTTTAGATTTTATTGTTGCTGCCCAACTTAGAGATGAAATAACAGTTTTAAAAGAACAACTTCAAAAAAACAAATAACTGTAACAAAAAACACACCTCAATTTGAGGTGTATTTTTAAAAATTATTAAGTAAAATATATTATAATTTTAAAACTTCTTGAACTTTATCAGCAGCTTCTTGAAATTCTGTAGCTGAGATTATTTGCATTCCACTGTTATCTATAAGTTCTTTAGCTTCTACTGCGTTAGTTCCTTGTAATCTACAAATGATTGGGACATTAATTTTGTCACCCATACTTTTATAGGCATCTACAACCCCTTGAGCTACTCTGTCGCATCTAACTATACCTCCAAAGATGTTTACTAAAATAGCTTTTACATTTGAATCTTGTAAAATAATTCCAAAAGCTGTTTCCACACGTTGAGCATCTGCAGTACCTCCTACATCTAAAAAGTTTGCTGGCTCTCCTCCTGCTTGCTTTATTAAATCCATTGTTCCCATAGCCAATCCAGCACCATTTACCATACAGCCTACATTTCCGTCTAAATCTACATAATTTAAACCTGCAGCTTTCGCTTCAACTTCTACGGGGTTTTCCTCTCTTAAATCACGCATGGCAGCGTAATCTTTATGACGGAATAATGCATTTTCATCTAAGGTGACTTTTGCGTCTACAGCTAAAATCTTATCATCTGAAGTTTTTAAAACTGGATTAATTTCAAACATTGAAGAATCTGATTTAATGTAAGCTGTGTAAAGTGCAGATACAAATTTTGCCATTTCTTTTAAAGCTACACCAGACAAACCTAAATTAAAAGCAATTTTTCTTCCTTGAAAAGGCAATAAACCTAATGTAGGATCTATGTCTTCTGTAAATATTAAATGAGGGGTTTCTTCTGCTACTGTTTCAATATCCATACCTCCTTCTGTTGAATACATAATCATATTTCTACCTGTATTTCTATTTAACAATACAGACATATAATATTCTTCAGGCTCAGAATCTCCTGGATAATAAACATCCTCACATATTAACACCTGATTAACTTTCTTACCTTCAGCAGATGTCTGGGGTGTTACCAACATCATACCAATAATATCATTAGAAATTGTTTGAACATCATTGATGCTTTTTGCTAGTTTTACTCCACCGCCTTTACCTCGACCACCTGCATGAACTTGAGCTTTAACAACATACCAACTAGTACCCGTTTCTTCAGTTAATTGTTTGGCTGCATCAACAGCTTCGTTTGGGTTACTAGCAACAATTCCGCGTTGAATTCTAACACCAAAACTATTTAAAATTTCCTTTCCTTGATATTCGTGTAAGTTCATCTATTTGTAAAATTTAAAACGGTAGCAAAAATACAAATTCAAATTCAATTTTCTTGCAATAGAGAATAATAAAAATGTACTTTGTTTTATGAAATTATAAAGAAATAGTTCAATTAATAATTTGTTGACTTCTTTTTAAATTTAGATTCATTTACTTTGCCAAATAATCTAACAAAAAAATTCTCTAAAGAATAATCAGTTCTACTTATTTTAATAGTTTGTTTTTGTAAATTTAGCACTATGGTAATTGCAAAAAATATACACAAAGATTATGGAGATGTCAATGTCTTAAAAGGAGTTGACGTTCATATAAAACAAGGAGAAATTGTAGCAATAGTTGGACCATCAGGTGCAGGAAAAACGACTTTATTACAAATTTTAGGAACGCTAGATAGTCCATCAAAAGAACATGACTACAATCTAAAGATAGATGGAGTTTCGTTAAAAAACTTAAATCCTAACAAATTAGCTTCATTTAGAAACAAACATGTAGGCTATATTTTTCAATTTCACCAATTGCTTCCAGAATTTACGGCACTTGAAAATACTTGCATCCCAGGTTTTATTGGAAAAAAAGACACTGTTGATGTTAAGAAAAAAGCAGTAGAACTTTTAACTTTTTTAGGACTAGAACATAGAATTAACCATAAACCAAATGAGCTTTCTGGAGGAGAACAACAACGTGTGGCGGTAGCAAGAGCTTTGATTAACAGCCCTTCCGTAATTCTTGCAGATGAGCCCAGTGGAAATTTAGATTCTTCATCAGCAGAAAGCTTACATCAATTATTTTTTGAATTAAGAGATCAATTCAATCAAACATTTATTATAGTTACCCACAACCAAGAATTGGCTAATATGGCTGATAGAAAATTAACAATGAAAGATGGAATTATTTTATGAATCAAACATTAAATGATCTTATAAATTACACAAGAAATCCCAAACTAGAAAAAGATCCTAATCAAAACCTGCTATACAAGATTAAAGTTCTAATCCATTTATTATGGATATCGATTTCTATCTCATTTTTAATATCTCTTGTTAATGGATTATTTACGTCTTTAGGGGTACTTCACGAAAATCGTCATATTGCAGACAATTTTTTTAATGACTTAAGTAGTTTAAAAATACTTTTTCTTGCATCTATTCTTGCTCCAGTAGCTGAAGAGTTGATTTTTAGAGCTCCATTAGTGCTTTTTAAACAACCAAAACATTTTAAGATAGCTTTTTATACAATTGGAATTATATTTGCCTACATACATCTTTTTAATTTTGAAATAAACACGAATGTTATTCTTTTTTCGCCTCTTTTAGTAGCTCCTCAACTTTTTGTAGGTTTCATTTTTGGATTTATTAGAATTCGATTAGGTTTAATATGGTCTATCTGTTTACATGGTTTGTACAATGGTTTATTAGTTTCACTATTTCTTATTGCTACCAATGGTAATTTCTGATAAAGATTTAAAGGATTTTCTTAATGAAAAGGCGGAATTCTACAACAGAAAAAATTTTATTCAATCTGACCCTATTCAAATTCCTCACCAATATCAAAAAAAAGAAGATATAGAAATTGCCGGTTTTTTATCTGCGACAATAGCTTGGGGTAATAGAACTATGATTATTAGAAATTCAAAGAGGATGATGGAAATCATGGATAATTCTCCTTTTGATTTTATTATGAATCATTCCAAAAAAGAACTTGAAACAGTTACTAATTTTGTTCATAGGACATTTAATAGCACAGATTTTAACTATTTTATTACATCTCTTCAAAATATTTATCTACATCACAAAGGGCTAGAAAATATTCTAAAACCAGCTGTGGGAGAAATTAATTACCAACATTCAATAGCAAATTTTAAAAATATATTTTTTGAGCTCTCTCATGAGGTTAGAACAGAAAAACATGTTTCAAATCCATTGAAAAACTCTGCCGCTAAAAGAATTAATATGTTTTTAAGATGGATGGTAAGAACAGACAATAAAGGAGTTGATTTTGGTTTATGGAAAACCCATTCTCCATCATTTTTGTCCTGTCCATTAGATGTTCATTCTGGTAATGTTGCTAGAAAATTAGGAATTTTATCGCGTAAACAAAACGATTGGAAAGCAGTAATTGAATTAGATAGCAAACTTAGACAGTTTGATGAGAATGATCCTGTAAAGTATGACTTTGCTCTATTTGGACTAGGTGTCTTTGAAAAATTTTAAATATTAAAACCACAGCTCAAAATTAATTTTTTTCATTTAAATTAGTAGATCTTAAATAATTACAATGAAAAAAATTTACTTTCTAATACTCATAATCAGTATTATGAGTGTTCAAGCACAAGATTCTAGAATTCCCCTAGATACTACCATAGTAACCACTAATGAAGTATCTGTAAATGGTCAAAAGATTACCTACAAGGCAACCACTGGCATGCAACCAGTCTGGGACGATCATGGAGAAGTAATTGCATCATTATACTTTACCTATTACCAAAGAACTAATGTTAAGAACAGAGAAAAAAGACCAATAATTATGTCATTTAATGGCGGGCCTGGTTCTGCCTCTGTTTGGATGCATATAGCTTACACAGGTCCTAAAGTGTTGAATATTGATGAAGAAGGCTACCCAATTCAACCCTACGGTGTAAAGGATAATCCAAACTCAATTATTGATGTTGCAGATATAGTATATATAAATCCAGTAAATACAGGCTATTCTAGACCAGTGGTTAAAGAGGGAGAAAAATTAGATAAATCTTTATTTTTTGGCATCAATGCGGATGTAAAATACCTTGCAAGTTGGTTAAACACCTTCATTTCAAGAAATAACAGATGGCAATCTCCAAAATATATTATCGGAGAAAGTTATGGCGGAACACGCGTAATGGGATTAGCTGCAGAGCTACAAAATAGACAATGGATGTATTTAAACGGTGTCATTATGGTTTCCCCTGCAGATTATAAGGTGTTAAGAACAGACTCTGCTCTATCCTCATCCTTGAACTTACCTTATTTTACTGCAGCTGCATGGTTTCATAAAATGCTACCAGCAGAATTGCAAAATAAAGATTTATTAGATGTTTTACCACTTTCCGAAGAATATGCCATAAATAAATTAATTCCTGCCATAGCCAAAGGTGGATTTATCTCTGATGAAGAAAGAGATAAAATAGCTGAGAAAATGTCTTTTTATTCCGGAATAAGGAAAAAGGTAATACTTCAACACAACTTAGATCTTCCCAAAGATTACTTCTGGAAAGAACTTTTAAGAGATAAAAATGGGTATACTGTTGGAAGATTAGATTCGAGATACAAAGGTTTAGATAAAAGAATAGCTGGCGAAAACCCAGATTACAATTCAGAAATAACTTCATGGCTTCATTCGTTTACACCTGCAATAAATTATTATATAAGAGAGCATTTAAATTTTAGAACAGATGTTACATACAATGTATTTGGACCAGTTAGACCATGGGATAATAGAAATGATAATGTTAGAGAGGGATTGAGACAAGCCATGGCTCAAAATCCATATTTAAAAGTGTTGATACAATCTGGCTATTATGATGGAGCTACAACTTATTTTAATGCCAAGTATACAATGTGGCAAACAGATCCAAGTGGAAGAATGAAAGATCGCTTTTATTTCAAGGGCTACAGAAGCGGTCATATGATGTATTTAAGAAATGAAGATCTTAAGAAATCTAATGATGATTTAAGAGAATTCATAGAAAATAGCTTAACAAATGGTAGATCAGCAAAATATTAATGATTTTTAGTTAATGTATTTTAAATATCCAGGTATTTTTTACTTTTTAATAGTATTAGTAATACCTATAATAATTCATCTTTTCAATCTTCAAAACTTTAAAAGAGTAGCTTTTACTAATGTTCAATTTTTAAAGAGAGTAAAATTAGAATCAAGAAAGAGCTCTAAAATTAAAAAATTAATAATCTTAACGCTAAGATTAATTAGTTTTTTAGCGTTACTTTTTACTTTTTCACAACCATATTACAGTGATAAAAAAATTAATGAAAATACTCATAATTTTATTTATCTAGATAACTCCATGAGCTTAAACACAAATGAAGAAAATGGAAATAAACTTAATATAGCTGTCCAAGAAATAATTCAATTTGCTCCCAAAAAAGCAACCTATTCATTACTTACAAATGATGAGTTTTTGTCAAATATTTCTAAAGAAGAAATGAATATCTATCTAAAAAATATAAATTTCTCAACAAAAAAGACCTATTTTGGTGATAAAATTAAAACTTTAGAGAGTAAAATTATTAATAAAACTAACAATGTAAGTAAAATTATATTAATATCTGATTTTCAACAATTTATAAAAAAAAATAATTATAAGTTTACAAATGTAAATACACCATTTTATGTAATTAACCCAGATTTAAAAAAGAAAAACAACATTTCTGTCGATAGCGTTTTCATAAAAACAAATGACAGAAAAGGAAATTCAATATCAGTTGTTATCAAAAACCAAGGAAAAGAAAAAAAAGATATTCCTATTGCCTTATATAATGACACAAATCTTCTAAATAAACAATCATTCTCCGTAAAAAAGGACAGAACAAAAACTATTGAATTTCCAATCACAAATTTAGATAGACTTAAAGGTAAAATAGAAATAACTTATAACGATGTTTTTTTATTTGATAATATTTTTTATTTCACTTTAGATACACCTAAAAAAACATCTGTATTAACTATTGGACAAAACTCTACATTCTTATCAAGGATTTTTACTAAAGATGATTTTCTACTCACTAGCACCTCAGCTGATCAAATTAATTATAATCTTATACCCTCACAGCAATTAATTATTTTAAACCAGCTGCAAAATATTTCTGATATTTTAAATAATAGCTTACAACAATTTATCAAAGGTGGAGGTCACCTGTTGATTATTCCCAATAAAAACATAAAAATTAGCTCTTATAATTCTTTTTTAAAGACTTTTAACAAAGGCTTTATTAGAAAAAACAATAGTGACACCTTGAAAATTACTGATATTAATTTTGAACACCCCATATTTAACAATGTGTTTTCCAAAAAAGTAACAAATTTTCAATATCCATTTGTCTCTCAATTTTATAATCATAATTATAGTGGTCCTACTATTTTATCTTTTCAAAACAATTCTTCTTTTTTAAAAGAAATAAACAATTCTTTTTCTAAAATTTATTTTTTCTCATCTTCATTAGATAAAAAATCTACAAATTTTTTTAATTCACCTTTGATTGTTCCTATTCTGTTCAATATTGCTAAGCAAAGCCTTGAAATAGACAAGCCTTACTATATTCTTCAAGAAGAAAATATGATAGAAATCAATAAAAAAATTAATAAAAACCAACTTATTAAAATTTCTAATTCAAAAAATTCGTTCATACCTCAGCAAAAAACATCTTCAAATAAAATATCATTGTACACCAATAAAGAGCCTATAGAAAAAGGATTCTATACTATCTCTTTAGAGAAAGATACTTTAAAAACAATAGCCTTTAATATTTCACCAAAAGAGAGCTTATTAAGCTTTCAAAATCTTAGCAATATTCAAAATAAAAATATCCTTGCTTATGACTCTATCAAAGAACTTTTTACAGAAATAAATGAAAAAAACAAAGTTCAATGGCTCTGGAGGTTGTTTTTGACAATTGCAATTGTATCTTTGTTGTTGGAAATTTTAATTTTAAAATTCTTCAAAACATGACTACGCTTTTAAAATCGGCTACCATAATAGACTCTTCAAGCCAGTATCATAAACAAATTAAGGACATTTTAATTATCAATGGTAAAATTGATAAAATAGCTAATAAGATACAAAACAAGCCCTCATATAAAGTTGTTAAGCTTGAGAATCTTCACGTTTCATGTGGCTGGTTCGATACAAGTGTTTCTCTAGGAGAACCCGGATATGAGGAAAGAGAAACTATTCAAAATGGTCTATTAGTCGCCTCAAAAAGTGGCTTCACCTCTATTGCATTAAATCCAAATACATTTCCTATTATAGATTCTAAATCTGATATAGAATTTTTAATAAATAAAGCATCAAATTCAGCTACTTCACTTTATCCAATAGGTGCATTGACAAAATTAAGTGATGGGAAAGAGATTGCAGAACTTTATGACATGCAGCAATCTGGAGCCATCGCTTTTGGAGACTACAATAAACCAATTGAAAATGATAATTTGATGAAAATTGCTTTGTTGTATGCACAAAATTTTGATGGATTAGTTATTAGCTTTCCCAAAAATAATTCAATTTCAGGAGAAGGAATTGTGAATGAGGGGGTTAATAGTACTAAACTAGGCATAAAAGGAAGTCCTGCATTAGCTGAACATATGCAGATAGCTAGAGACTTATTTTTACTAGAATATACCGGAGGAAAGTTACATATTCCTACTATATCAACAGCTAAATCTGTAGAGCTAATTAAAGAAGCAAAAAAGAAAGGTCTTCAAGTAAGCTGTAGTGTATCTGCACATCATTTAACACTAGTAGACGATGAATTACAGTTTTTTGATAGCAAAGTTAAAGTTACACCTCCACTTAGAACCAAAGCAGACACCAAAGCCTTACAAAAAGGTCTAAAGGACGGAATTATAGATATGATAACATCTGATCACAACCCAATAGATACAGAGCATAAAAAACTAGAATTTAGTCTCTCAAAAGATGGCACAATTGGTTTAGAAAGTTTGTTTGGTGCAGTAAACACTGTTTTAGACCTCGAAACAACTATAAAATGCTTAACCATAAATCCAAGATCTGTCTTTGGACAAGATATTCAATCAATAAAAAAAGACACCATAGCTAATTTTACTTTATTTAATCCTGAAGGATCTTATCTATTTTCTAAAGATAATATCTTATCTACTTCTAAAAATTCTGCTTTTGAAGGAAAAAAATTACAAGGAACAGTTTATGGAATTTTTGCCAATAAAAAATTAGTACTTAACTAACCCTATGAGTGACCTATTACCCTATGTTATTAGACAACCAAAGAAGCCTAGCAAAACTCCATCTTTACTAATACTACTTCATGGTTATGGCAGTAATGAGCTAGATTTATTTTCATTTTCAGATGAATTACCTGATGATTTATTAATTGTTAGTTTAAGGGCTCCTTATGAGATAGGGCACGGAGGGTATGCATGGTATGCAATAGATCTAGATAGTGAAAATAATAAGTTTTCGGACTTGGTTCAAGCAAGAGAATCCATGCATAAAATTGCGACTGCTATTGATGATTTAAAAATTCAATACAACACAAACCCCACAAATACTTTTTTGTTAGGGTTTAGTCAGGGAGCTATTCTTAGCTATGCTTTAAGTTTAAATTTTCCTAATAAAATTCAACACGTAATTGCATTAAGTGGTTATTTAAATAAAGAATTAATACCAAATGATATAGATCAAAAAATTTCGACTGACTATTACATATCACATGGCTCTGTAGATCAAGTCATTCCAGTAGAATGGGCTAGAAATACAAGTCCATTTTTAGAGGCTTTAAAATTACAAAACGAGTACTCAGAATACCCCGTAGGCCATGGTGTTTCACCACAAAATTTCTTTAGTTTTAAAAAGTGGATTGAAAATAGGTTGTAAATTATACAACTTAGTTTATTTTTAGATTTCAATACTTAAACCATCATAGGATAAAAACACATTCTCAGGAAGATTTTTTTGCACCTCTTCATGAAACCCTAATTTGTGACTAATATGAGTGAAATAAGCTCTTTTAGGACTTATTTCATTAACAAATTCTAGAGCCTCGTCAAGGTTTAAATGAGTTGGATGCTGTTTAATTCGAAGTGCATTAACTATTAAAACTTCCAAATTTGCCAACTTCTTCATTTCTTTACTAGATATAGTTTTTAAGTCAGTTATGTAAGCTAAATCATTAAACCTATAGCCAATTATAGGTAATTTACCATGCATAACATTAATTGGTGTTACCTGTACTTCTTGTAGAAGGAAACTTGACGACCCTACAATGTTTTCTGAGAGTTTTGGTGCGCCAGCATATCTGTTTTTAGTCTCGAAAATATATGAAAATCTAATTTTTAGATTATCAATTACCCGTTTTTGAGCATAAATAGGCACCTCACCCATTTTATATGTAAAGGGTCTTAAATCATCTATTCCAGCGGTATGATCCGCATGCTCATGAGTAAATAAAACTCCATTTATAGATTGTACATTTTCTCTCAACATTTGTTGACGAAAATCAGGTCCACAGTCAATAACATAGCAATTAGTACCCCAAGAAATCATGATAGCAGATCGCAACCTTTTATCTTTTGGATTAGTAGACATGCAAACGGGATCGTTATTTGCTATCATTGGGATACCTTGTGAAGTTCCAGTTCCTAAAAATGTAATTTTCATATACAACAAAAATAACATAAAAATTGACTGATAGCAATCAATTTAGTTACCTTTGTTACAAGCAAAACTTCAGCAAAATGTCAATTTCTTTAAAAGGAGATAAGAAAATAAGTAATATCCCTGCAACTAAAAGCAAAGCATTAAGAATTAATTTAAACAGTGATATTTATGGGACTTTTGCCGAAATAGGTGCTGGACAAGAAACTGCTCGAAATTTCTTTAGAGCAGGAGGAGCATCTGGAACTATTGCAAAAGCGATGAGTGCTTACGATAAGGATTTTTCTGATGCCATTTATGGAATAGAAGAAGATAGACGTTATGTAACTGAAGATAGATTAAAAAGAATGCTTCATCATGAAGTAGATTTGATTGAAGATAGACTCAGTAGAAAAAAACACCCAGACAAATTATTCTTTAGCTATGCAAATACAGTTGCTACCATAGATTTTTCAAAAAAATTTAAAGGTCATGGCTGGGTTGGTATTAGATTTCAATTAGACCCTTTAGAAGATTTTAATGAAATTGTTCTTCACCTTAGGTTCAAAGAAACAGATGCTAGACTCCAACAAGAAACTTTAGGTGTTTTGGGAGTTAATTTGATTTACGGTGCTTTTTATTTAAATGACAATCCAAAAGAATTATTAAAATCTTTTTACGACAACCTTCATAAAGATCAACTAGAAATTGATATGATTAATTTCTCTGGCCCACGTTTCATGTATGTAGACAATCGTTTAATGAGCCTTCAGTTAGTAAAAAATAGCATGACTACAGCCGTTATGTTTGGACCAGATGGAAATAATTTACTTCCAGCTCAAGTATTGTATAAAAAAAATATATTGGCTTTACGTGGTAGTTTTAGACCCGTAACTAAAGTTAATATGGATATGTTTGAAAGAGCTAAAGAATTATTCTTTAGTGAAAAAAAGGTTGATCCAGAAAACTCTCAAATTATTTTTGAAATTACGCTCAGTAATTTAAGAGCAGAGGGAGAAATTAATGAAAGAGACTTTTTAGATAGAGCAGAATTATTGTGTTCTTTAGGACAGAACGTAATGATCACCAACTTTCAAGAATATTTTAAACTCGTTGAATATTTTAGTGAATTTACAAAAGCTAGAATGGGCTTAGCAATGGGAGTTTATAATTTGATTCAAATTTTTGATGAAAAATATTATCGACATTTAAGTGGAGGTATCCTTGAAGCCTTTGGTAAGTTATTTTACAGAGATCTAAAAGTATACATGTATCCTTACAGAGATGAAGAAAAAAATGAGTTTATTACTAGTGAAAATCTAAAAGTTCATCCAAGAATGAAAGAACTATATAAATTCTTCAAAAACAACGGGAAACTTATTGATATCTCAGATTTTGATCAAGAGATATTCCACATTTTTTCTAGAAAAGTATTAAAGATGATTTCTGAGGGAGAAGAAGGTTGGCAGGAAATGTTGCCTGAGGGTGTTGCTGAAACTATAGTTAAAAAACGTCTTTTTGAATATTCAAAAAGCAGAAAAAAGTCTTAAAAAACCTGAACTATTAAACCTTTTTGAAGGTTAGAAGTCTAAAATAAAAAAACTAGTATTGATTGATGAAATCGCTTTAGTTGAAGAACTTCAAAATATTCAGACAAAAGAAAAAGCCTTCCGAATATTAATAAAAGAATACAAAGAACGTTTGTATTGGCATATTCGTAAGATTGTTATTTCTCACGATGATGCTGATGATGTCCTACAAAACACTTTCATAAAAGTTTTTAAAGGAATCGACAACTTCAAACAAGATAGTAAATTGTATTCATGGATGTACCGGATAGCAACTAATGAGTCTATCACCTTTATCAACAAAAGAGCAAGAGAAAGAAATATAGATATTACTGAAATGAAACAAGAACTAGTTTCAAATTTGCAATCAGACAGATGGTTTTCAGGAAATGACATAGAACTAATTTTACAAGAAGCAGTTGCTACATTACCAGAAAAACAACAATTGGTTTTTAATATGAAATATTTTGATCACATGAAATATCAGGAAATTTCTGATATATTAGATACATCAGTTGGCGGATTAAAAGCTTCTTATTTTCATGCAGTAAAAAAAATAGAGCTTTTTATAAAAAAAAACTCATTAAACCTTAAAACAAAAATAAAGTCTTAATAAAATGAGAGAAAATGATGAGCATACTCTAGATTGGAAATTATCCGATGATATTAAAACTGGATTTACCGTTCCTGAAAACTATTTTAAGGGCATAGAGGATGATTTTTCATTAAATTTAATTGAAGAAGAACTTCCTAAAAATAACGTTTTTGAAATTCCAACAACTTATTTTGAAGAATTTGATCATCATATTATTGAAAAAATAAAACCTAAAAAAGGTAAAATCATAAATTTGAAAAAAATAAAATTGATTCCTGTTGCAGCTACTATAGCTTTAATCATTTTTTTTGGAACAAATTTCTTATTAAATAACAATCCTGAACTTTCGTCTAATGAAATAGTTAATTGGGTAGACATAAATATTAATACTATATCTAGTGATGATATAGCAATAGCATTTACAGATATAAATTTTGATGACATAGATCCTTACGTCACCATTAAAAGTGAAGATATTATAGAATCTCTTATAAATTCTGATGACATAGATTTTCTAATTGAAGACGCTAACATAAACGAAATAAATTAAAAGATGAATTCGATAAAATTTTTATTATTAATTGGAGTAATTTTTACAAGTACTAATAATTATTCACAAAATAGAGAAAAGTTAAATAGAGTTAAAGCTTATAAAATAGCTTATATAACAGATCTATTAAATCTAACAACCAATGAGGCAGAATTATTTTGGCCTATCTATAACGCACATGAAAAATTACTATCTCAATACAGAAAAGAGGAAATTAGATTAATGGAGCCCGTAATAGAAAATTCTAATAGACCAATTTTATCATCTAAAAATTTTGATAAAATTAATGAGTCTGAAGCAGCTAACATTTATAATTTAGTAAAGGATATTAGAAATAAAATACATCAAGAAAACGAACGTTTTTTTACTCAAATAGCGACTGTTTTGAATTATAAAAAACTTTTAAAATTACAAATAGCGGAAAAGGAATTTAGAAAAGAATTATTAAGAAAATTTAGACAACTAAGAAGAAAACCTGAAGATAATTAAGAAAAAAAAGATTACAATACCTGTTTTTTATTTTATGAGTCTCAAACAAGAGTGTAACTCAGGCTTATTGCTTGTGAATTTTCTCAACCAGATGGCTAATTCACTAATTTCATGAGGCAATAATCTTTTCAATGCTTTTTCTAATTCTCTACAAAATAAGTCAGTATTAAAACTAACTTTTTTTAAAACTGTTTTAGAATATTCAAACATTGCTCTAGCCATAATAAATTTTATTTATTAAATAACGAAATTCTGAGGTGGTTTCGTATACATGAAAACAAAAAAACCATTATAATTACTTAAAATGGTTTATGATAATGATAAAATAAAGTTAATTATACTAGTTTACTTTATCTAATAATTTATTAGCACGAACTTCTAATTCTGCTTCAATTGCTTTAAAATGAGCTTTTTTATCTTCTACATCTTTAGCATTTACTTTTGCAATTAAATCATCAAAAACATCTATTGCTTCATCAATAATAGCTTCTGTTTTCTTTTCGTCACCGTTTGCACTTACTAAAGATATATCTATAATATCTTCTATTACGTCTTTAATGTTTTTTTTCAAGTTTTTAATGCTTGCCATAATTCTTATAATTTAGACTACAAATTTAGCCTATTTAATTTAATCTTTTAAAAAAAATATAAAACATCTGAGAGTTTTTGAACTGTCTTATAATCAGAGTTTTCGGCTTCTTTATCTGAAACCTCTTCATGTGCCCAAGTTGTATGGAAAGGAACGTGAATAGCAGAAGCTCCTATTTTAACCAATGGAAGAATGTCTGATTTCAAAGAATTTCCTATCATTAATAACTCATTTGAATTAATATCTAGATGTTTTACTAATTTCTTATAATCCATTTCTTTTTTCTCACTCATTACCTCTATATGGTGAAAATATTTTAACAATCCTGATTTTTCTAATTTACGCTCTTGATCTAATAAATCTCCTTTTGTAGCTACAATTAGCTTATACTTATGGTGAAGTTCTTCTAACACTTCCTCTACCCCATCTAACAATTCAATTGGCTTAGTTAACATCTCTTTTCCTAAGGTCAATATTTTTTCTATTTCATGCTGAGATATAGAGTAATTAGATAATTTCAAAGCACATTCAATCATTGAAAGCATAAATCCCTTAATACCATATCCATACAACTCTAAGTTCTTCATTTCTGCTTTAAAAAGCTCCTGATCTATCTTATTTACAGTCTCATACTTTGATAAAATTTTCGCAAACTTTTTCTCTGCGTCTCTAAAGTAAGTTTCATTTACCCAAAGCGTATCATCGGCATCAAATGCGATTACTTTACATGTTTGATACATTTATATAATTTTTAATAAAATAAAATTCTCCACCAAGTAGATAAGGAAACTGATTAACTATCCTATTAATATTAAATAAAGTTATTCTCCTGAATACTTTACAAAATTTCTAGGCGTTTCGTACAAAGTAATTTCTAGATCTAAAGAACTTGGTAAATGTTTTCTAAGTTTGTTGTAAGAGACTACACAAATGTTTTCAGCAGTTGGGTTTAAGTGCTTAAATTCCTCAACTTGAATGTTTAAGTTCTTATGATCAAAAGCATCTTCAATTTCAGAACGAATTAAACGCTTTAGAATACCCAAATCAAATACATAACCGGTATCAGGATCTATTTCTCCAGTAACAGCTACAATTATTTCATAGTTATGACCATGAAAGTGTGGGTTATTACATTTCCCAAAAACCTCTGAGTTTTTTTCGTCTGACCACTCTGGTTTGTATAATCTATGTGCTGCATTAAAATGCGCTTTTCTGTATCCAGTAATTCTAGGCATGTATAAGTTTTAAATATGATTCTTTAAAAATAATTTTAAACCAAGCAGTGTAAATATTTGGTTGTAACTCAATATCTTTTTTAACTGCTTCAAGTGTCATCCATTTATAGGAAGCTACCTCATCTGGATTAATTTTTGGGGCCCCATTAAAATTTCCAATCATTACATGATCTAGTTCATGCTCTGTTAATCCATTATCAAATGGAGCTTTGTAAACAAATGAAAAAATCTCTTTTAAGTTTGTTTTAAAGCCCATTTCTTCAATTAAACGTCTTTTACCTGCTTCTATATTAGACTCTCCATCTCTTTGGTGCGAACAACACGTGTTTGTCCATAATAAAGGAGAATGATATTTATGAGCAGCTCTCTGTTGAAGCATTAACTCACCTTTGTCATTAAATATAAAGACTGAAAAAGCTCTATGTAAAACTGCTTTTTCATGTGCTTCCATTTTTGGCATAAGACCCAATTGGTTGTCTAATACATCTACTAAAATTACATTTTCTTCCATTAACTAATCTTATAAATCAAAAATACAAAAATGAAATAATTGAATTTTAGATTTAATACTACTAAGGTATATTCAAAATTCTAATATTTATATTTGTTATATGTTAAATAAATCAAAATATACGATTGTCTGTCTCGGTTTTGTTGTTAATCTTTTTTCAGCCTGTGATTTAAAAGAAAACTCTCAAATAAAGACAACTAAAATAGTAGAAAAAAAAGTTTCTAAAAAAGTTGTCAAAAAAATTGTAAAAAAAGAGACTGATACCATTAATAAAACTAATACAGTAACATTTTTGAAAGCATATGGAAAACTAAATAAGGAATCTATCATCCTTTTTAAAACAAGATTAGGAGACATAAAAATTAAATTATACAAGGAGACTCCATTACATAGAGCAAGTTTTGTTTTTTTAACTAAAACTGGATACTTTAACACCACTTCTTTCCATAGAATTGTTCCTGATTTTATTGTCCAGGGAGGCAATTCTGATCATCCTATGACTCGTAAATTAAGAATCAAATATAATTATAGAATTCCAGCAGAAATAAAACCATACAGAAAACACAAGTATGGAGCGCTAGCTGCTGCAAGACAGTGGGAAAATAATCCAAAAAAATTATCTTCTCCCTTTGAATTTTACATGATCCAAGATAAAAGAGGTAGTCATCACTTAGATGGAGAACATACCATTTTTGGAGAAATTATTGAAGGTTTTACTACTATGGAAAAAATAGCTAAGTTAGAAACTGATAAAAAAGAATGGCCATTAGAAGAAGTATTTATATCAGCAGAAGTTATAAAATAACACAACCTTCAGATTACTGTAAGTCTTCATAATTAAATTTTACAGACTTCAGCTGATTTTTTCCTTCAATAGAAATAGTCCAAACTAGAAAAACTTTACCATCCATTATTTCTAATTGAGGAACTCCGGTATTTCTTCCGCCATCTATCTCAGAGACAGTAAATGCCTCAGATATCTTCCCGTCTAAAGAAACTTTCTTAACTTTCAGGTAAGTTCCAATATCATCTACTTCCATATAACTAACCAGAACTTCTTTAGAGTTTAAAAAAGCAACATCTACTCTACCTATTGCATCTAAATCGTTGAGTTGTATTGGAGAATTAAATGTATCTCCATTAGATGTTGAAAAGGATATATTTACTAGAGGTGTATCGTTTGCAGCTGTAAACCAAGCAACTGCTAAATTAGTTGAGTTTGCAACTACCTTAGGACCATTCACAGGACATCCATTTATTTTCCATCCATCTTGGTGAACAGGTGTAGGCGCCTGCCATTTTCCATCAACATATTTTGTACTGTAAATATCTCTGAGTTCTTCCTTACTTCTATCTCTGTAAACAACTATAGGTCCATCATTTGTCATGGCAATAGATGTTTGGCAACAATCACAAGTTGCAGCATCTAATTCACTTTCATTTAAGATCTCTCCAGTATCAGAAATTTCAGCAAATCTTATAGTCATTGCTTTATGATGGCCATCTAAAGTATCTTCTATTGTATTTCTTCCGTCTAACCAAGTAATAAAAAAACCTTTCTCATTGGTAGGAATCATACTAACAAACCCGTGTTCTGCTTGAACTCCATCTGTGTTTAATAGAAAATTTTCTTTTATTTTTTCTCCAGAAAGTGTTTCTAAATTTAAAACTACATCATAGGTATATGTGCCAGATGCTGATTTTTTTAAATAGCTAGTCAATATCAAATCTCCATTGATAGCATTTGCAGGGAAATCTGCCCAATTCACAAACCAATCAGAACCAGAAGTTATGCGAACAGGTGCCTTCCAATTTTCATTTATAAACTGACTGTAGTACAAAACTGCTTCTTGGTCTTCTTCGGATGAAATCCAGGAGAGTGTTAAATTTCCTTCTTTAGACACCAAATTAGGAGCTACATTGTTTTTCCCAAAAGAAAATTGAATGTTTTCAATAATAACCTCTTGTTTTGAGCAAGAAATTAAAATAATCATGAAAATAAGTACTATAAAATTCTTCATATTATAGTGCTTTTAATTTTTTTATCATTTGCTTAGAATCCCATTCAATTGCACCTACCATAGTTTTAACTTTTTTCCCATCTTCATTAAAGATAACGGTAGTAGGCAGGGTAAAAATACGCATAGAAGCCAAAGATGTTGTTGATTTTAAGTAGGTAAAATTAAAATTTTTTCGATCCTTAAATCTAGAAATTCTTTTAATCGCTTCATCTGATACTAATAAAAATACATAATTTTCTACTTTTAAAGCTTCTTGAGCTATTAATAAAGACGGCATTTCTTGAATGCATGGTCCGCACCAAGTTGCCCAATAATTAATTAAAACTTTCTTTCCTTTAAAGGCAGATAGATCAACTTTATTATCATATAAATCTACATAACTTGCTTTTATCTGATTAGATTCTAAATCTGTTAATTTGATATTTTGAGAAATACTAGAATTACATCCAAAAAACAAAATCGAACAACAAATAATTGCAATATTTCTCATTTTTAATTAATTTTTGTCAAGTTATAAAAATATAACATTTTAATTAATCTTAAAGAGAACTTATTTGTAAACTACAATTAAAAAATTTTAGAATAAAACGTACATTTGCACATCAATTTTTGTAAATGAGCTTATTAAAAGAAATAGATCGCAGGAGAACTTTTGGTATTATATCGCATCCAGATGCGGGAAAAACTACCCTAACTGAAAAACTGTTACTATTTGGAGGTGCCATTCAAGAAGCAGGAGCAGTAAAAAACAATAAAATTAAAAAAGGTGCTACCTCAGATTTTATGGAAATTGAACGTCAACGTGGAATTTCTGTTGCTACTTCTGTATTAGCTTTCATATACAAAGATAAGAAGATAAATATTTTAGACACTCCTGGTCACAAAGACTTTGCTGAAGATACTTTTAGAACTTTAACAGCTGTTGATAGTGTTATTGTAGTTATAGATGTTGCAAAAGGAGTTGAGGAGCAAACAGAAAAATTAGTTGAAGTTTGTAGAATGCGAAATATTCCAATGCTAGTTTTTATCAATAAATTAGATAGAGAAGGAAAAGATGCTTTTGATTTATTAGATGAAGTAGAACAAAAATTAGGTTTACGAGTAACACCTATGAGTTTTCCTATTGGAATGGGATATGATTTTAAAGGAATTTACAATATTTACGATAAAAGATTAAATATTTTTTCAGGAGATAACAAACAAAATATCTCTGCAGGAATTGAATTTAATGATTTAAAAAATCCTGAACTAGATAAAGTTGTGGGTGATGAAGCAGCTGAAACACTTCGAGATGAATTAGAACTAATTTATGAGGTTTATCCAAAGTTTGATAATGTTGAATATCTAGAAGGTAAATTACAGCCAGTATTTTTTGGTTCTGCTTTAAATAATTTTGGAGTTAAAGAATTGTTAGATGCTTTTATTGAAATAGCGCCAAAACCACAACCTAAGAAAGCTGAAGAAAGATTAGTTGATTCTAAAGAAGAAAAGCTAACAGGATTTGTTTTTAAGATTCACGCAAATATGGATCCAAAACACAGAGATCGTTTAGCATTTATAAAAATAGTCTCTGGTACATTTAAAAGAAACGCACCCTATTTACATGTTAGAAATGGTAAAAAAGTAAAATTTTCAAGCCCAAATACTTTTTTCGCTGAAAAAAAAGAAATTGTTGATGAATCATTTCCTGGAGATATTGTTGGATTACATGATACTGGAAATTTTAAAATTGGTGATACCCTAACCGAAGGAGAACAATTAAACTTTAAAGGAATTCCGAGTTTTTCACCGGAACATTTTAGATATGTAAATAATGCAGACCCAATGAAGTCTAAGCAGCTCTTTAAAGGGTTAGACCAATTGATGGATGAAGGTGTTGCCCAATTATTTACTTTAGATATGAATGGTAGAAAAATAATTGGAACCGTAGGAGCTCTTCAATATGAGGTGATACAGTATCGATTAGAACACGAGTACGGTGCAAAATGCTCCTACGAAAACATAAATGTTCACAAAGCTTGTTGGGTAGAAGCTGAAGATCCAAAAAATGAGGAGTTTAAAGAATTTAAAAGAGTTAAACAGCGTTATTTAGCAAAAGATAAACAAGGACAATTGGTTTTTTTAGCTGACTCAGCATTTACAATCCAAATGACGCAAAGTAAGTATCCAACTGTTAAACTTCATTTTACGAGTGAGTTTCAATAAAAATAGCATGAAAAAAGTACTTTTTATTTTAATTAGCATTTTGAGTTTTCAAATGTATTCTCAAACTGAAAACTCAGAAACTACATTCACTTTTAAAAAACTAAATAATTCTATTAGGTTAAATCATATTTTAGTAAACATGCCCACAGACAAGGTAAGCTATGATTTAGCTCCTAAAATGAGTTTAGTAGGTTTAAATTACAATGTTCCTCTTACAGACTGGCTATATACTGGTGCTGGAATGCACGCTGCCGTTACTGGAGACCAAGGAGGATTATTTACTTTAGGGGTAAATTTAGGAGTAAATACTAAAATTTTTAAGAGTCTTTATTTTGATGCGAATATTCATTTTGGCGGTGGTGGCGGATACAGGAGTCTTGTTAATGGTGGTGGAATAGTTTATCCAAACATTGGTCTTCAATTAAAAAAGAAAAAGTATTCATTAGGAGTTCAATACGGTCAAGTAGATTTTTTTACAGGGCTTATTAATAATAAAAATGTTTCTTTTTTTATTGAAATTCCAAGTATTGTAAGATATAAAAGTTATAAAGAAGCTAAAAAAGAGTTTAAAATAAATAGTTCGTTCACAAAAAACACTGATACAAATCCAGCTGTAAAAACAGTACAACAACTTACTTTTGATTTTTTCTTTCCTTTCGGAGATTCTAGAAAAGATGCTACACAAAATTACGCACAATTGGATAATACACTCTCTGTTTTAGGTTTTGAATATCAACGTTATCTTTCAGAAGATACTTTTATTTATGTTCACACAGATGCCATGTATAAGGGTCTAGTTGCTGGATTTATGGATTTATTTTTTGGTGTTGGTAAAAACTTTAGAATAAGTAGAACAATTGATTTCTTTGGGAAATTTGGGATAGGAGCTGCTGGGGGTAGAATTTATCCAGAGAATGGTTTAACTATGTACCCAAACATTGGTGCGGATATTAAAATTTCAAATCATATAGGACTTAGTACTCATGGTGGATATCATCGATCTATTGGTGGTACTTTTGAGGCCTACACAGCCGGTTTTAGTATCAAATATTTTGGATTAAATGGTGGAACTTCTGATCCATTTTCTGAAGAAAAAGTTAGATCTATTAAAACACAAGGCATTCAGGTTGGTGTTCAAAATCAAACTTACTTTGATGTAGCTAAATTTGGAATACCAGATAGTGATTTACAACTTATAGCTATAAAAGTATTTTATGATCTAACCAAACAATTATATCTTTCAGGAGAGGCTTCTTTTGCTTATGAAGGAGAATCTGGAGGATATGCTCATGGAATGTTTGGTTTAGGAGTAAAAAGTAATCGTTTTTTAAATAGAAAAATTTCTACCTTTTTAGAGGTTGGTTTTGGAGTTGCAGGTGGAGGAAGAGTAGATTCTGGAGAAGGTATATTGGTTAGGCCTACTGCAGGTCTTAATTATCACATCAATGATGATTTCACTGTAAACATAGCTGGAGGTCAAATAGTTTCCCCTTGTGGGAATGTAAACTCATCAAATATAAATATTGGCTTAACTTATGGTTTATCAATTTTAAATTTAAAAAAATAACATAGCTAATAGTATTAATAACATCAATTGAAAAAATAAAAAGTAAAAATTAAATTATAAATTATGAATAACGGAATCTATGCAAAATTCAAAACTCCTAAAGGAGAGATTTTAGTGAATTTAGAATATGAAAAAACTCCAGGTACAGTAGGAAACTTTATTGCCTTGGCTGAAGGAAATCTTGAAAATAGTGCCAAAGAACAAGGCACTCCTTACTATGATGGTTTAAAATTTCATAGGGTAATTCCAGATTTCATGATACAAGGGGGTTGCCCATCTGGAACAGGTACAGGTGGCCCAGGATATAAATTTGATGATGAAATTCATCCAGACCTAAAACATGATAGTCCAGGGAAATTGTCTATGGCTAATTCCGGTCCAGCTACTAATGGATCTCAATTTTTTATTACGCACGTAGAAACTCCTTGGTTAGATGGAAAACATACTGTTTTTGGAAATGTTGTAGAGGGTCAGAATATTGTAGATGCCGTAGCACAAGGTGATGACATGTCTGTACAAATTGTTCGTGTAGGAAATGAAGCGGAGGCATTTAATGCTGTGGAAGCATTTAGAACTTTTGAAGGAGCTAGAGCTAAACGAGAAGAGGAAGAAAAGAAGAAACAACAAGAAATTCTTGATACTGTAGCCAAAGGATATGATGAAACCAATAGTGGTTTACGGTATAAAATTTTACAGACAGGTGAAGGAAAAAAAGCAACTAAAGGTGCAAATGTTTCAGTTCACTACAAAGGACAATTACTAGACGGAACTGTCTTTGACTCTTCTTATAAACGCAAACAACCCATAGACTTTTCTGTTGGAGTTGGTCAAGTAATCGCTGGATGGGACGAAGGAATTCTATTATTAAGTGTAGGTGACAAAGCCCGTTTTGTTATACCATCTAATTTAGCATATGGAGAAAGTGGAGCTGGAGGAGTTATCCCACCAAATGCAACTTTAATTTTTGATGTTGAATTAATGGATGTCAAATAAATTATAAAATTCCTCAATAAAAAAAAGTTCTTGAAGATTCAAGAGCTTTTTTTTATGATTATGTAAAAGGAAATAATTTTTTGTTAAAATTGTAACAAAACGCTGGAATAAACTATCTAATAAATAAAAACAATAAAATTATTGTGTAAGTTTATTAAAAAAACAAAATCTATTCTAATGAAATACTTTTTCTGTCTAATCGGAGTATTTTTCCTAACCTCTTGTAATAATTCTAAAAACTCACAAGAATTTATAAATACTACTAAAGGAAAGTATCTTTTTAATTCAAATGAAACATTAGAAGTTTATTTTATTGATGATATTTTAAAGATAACTTGGAGGGGTAAAGATATGACACCTGTAAAAGCAAACGATAGTTCATTTTATGTGAAAGAAATGAATGAAAAATTAATTTTCATTTCGTTACCTGAAATACATATAGAACTTGCAGAAAAAAGAGAACACAAGGGAGAAAAATTTTATTTTAAAAAACTAGCTCAAGGAGAAAAAACAGCATTTGAATACTTTAAAAATAAAGAATTTGAAAACTCTTTAAATGCTTATATTTTAATTCAAGAGAAAGATTCATTAGATCCAGTTATTAGTCAAAGCAGACTAAATAGAATGGGCTACGAATATCTAAGAGCTAATAAATTTTTAGAAGCTAGAGAATTATTTAAAATAAACATAGCTTTATATCCTAATAAATCCAATGTATACGATAGTATGGGAGATGCTTTTAAAAAAGAAAAAGATACTTTAAAAGCTATTGAATATTATAAAAAATCTTTGGCTATTAATCCGGAAAATAGGAATTCACTTAGGAATTTAAAAAAACTTAAAAAAAATACTAAAAAGTAAAAGTCCAACACTAGCTTATTGTCATATAGGAAGATAAAATATTTACTATCTTTATTGAAACAATATCCAATATGAAAACTGCACAACAATGGTTTGATGAATACGCTATAAGTCATCAGAATTCAACAAATCAATTTATTCATTACCTATGTGTTCCTGCTATTTTTTTTAGCGTTATAGGTCTTTTAATGAGTATTCCAACTTCATTTCTAGAGAACACCTTTGGGTTATATAACCCGTTATTAGAAAATTGGGCTGCAGTTGTTTCAATTTTTATTTTATTATTTTATGTACGCCTTGGCTTTTGGTATTTTGTTCAAATGTTGTTCTTTATTAGCTTGGCAATTATTGGAAACTTTTGGTTGGGTTCTGTTGTAAACTTATTATATGGATCATTAATCATATTTATTGTAGCTTGGATTGGGCAATTTTATGGCCACCATATTGAAGGCAAAAAACCTTCGTTTGCAAAAGACTTACAATTTTTGTTAATTGGGCCTCTTTGGGTAGTAAAAAAAATCTCTTTAAAAAATAAATAAGTGTCAGAAGAAACATCATTTGAAGACTTTCTAAAAGTTGATCTTAGAATAGGAACTATTATTGAAGTACATGAGTTTCCAAAAGCACGAAAACCTGCTTATCAATTAGTTGTTGACTTTGGTGCTATTGGCATTAAAAAATCGAGTGCACAAATTACAGACCTATACACCAAAGAAGAATTATTACATAAACAAGTAAGTGCTGTTGTTAATTTTAAACCTAGGCAGATTGCAAATTTTATGAGTGAATGTTTAATCTTAGGTGTATACAACAACGATGGTAATGTTGTTCTTTTACAAGCTACCAATTCAATTAAAAACGGAGAACAGATTCGATAAAAATCTTATTTATTTTTAGGGTTATTTAAAATAACCAACGCTCCAATAACTCCCGGTATCCATCCACAAAGTGTTAACAAAAAAATGATGAAGAATGAACCACATCCTTTGTCTATGACTGACAGAGGTGGGAAAAGAATTGCGAATAAAACACGTAAAAAACTCATAAGTATAGTATAATTAGTATCCTTTATATGACGTATATCTTAACTTTTTGTTACAATGTTTTAGAATAAGAAAAAAAGTCGTGAGAATTAGAAATTAAAACTCACGACTTTTTATATCTTTTTTTTAATTATTACATTTTATCTCCAAAGAATACAGCATTCATCAACAACTTATTGGTTCCGTACCAAAAAGCTCTAAAGTTTGTATTATCTGTAAAAACTAGTACTCTTCCGCGTCCCATTCTTTGAACTTTAAAGGGAACTGTGTTTTTAATCACCTTTGCGTTTTCTTTTGAAATATAACCACTTAACAATGGGTTATTCGTATACTGTATTGGATTGTTATAGCTTTTCTTATCTGCTTTCATAAAAAGAGTTGTATTTCTAAACAAAGCTATTTTATCATTTTTATATCCAAAATTAATAGGATGAGAGCGGTCTATTGTTGCTTCAAAAATAGCACCACCAATAACTTGTGCTCCATTTTTTAAAGATTTTGCTTCAAAAGAAACATCTTTAATAGTATCTATATTTGAAGTTACAAATTCAAAGTTTATAAATTTATTAGATTTCAACCATTTTGCTGCACTTCTATACCCTATTAAAGTACCTCCATCACGAACCCATTTTTGAAGTTTTTCAATTGATTTCTTATCTAAACCTCTACTGTTAGGAGCTATTATAACCGTGTATTTACTTATGTCTATACGATTAAAATAAATCATGTCTAATTTTGTAACATGCATATCATATCGTTGATCAAATAAATGCCATATTTCTCCTGGGTCACTTACATTTACTCCATTACCAACTAACATTGCTACTTTTGGTAATGAAATATTCTTAAAATTATTACTTCCTAAATCTATCCCATCATTTAAGCCTGTTGAAACGCCCTTAATTTCTAGATGGCTTTCATTAGCAACTGTTTTTAAAAAATTGTATAATTCTTGGCTATCTAGCTTTTGGTTTTGAACAGGTATTTGAATTGTACCATAATCATATGAATTTCCTCCATTATTGAAGTTTTTCATAGAGACTTTTGCTCGTAACCCTTTTTGCAATATTGCATTCAACGCTTTGGGTGTATAATATTCATTCCAGGGCATCAGATAACCAACATTACTCTTTTTACTAACACTACCCTCATTTATTTTTAATGTTTTAATTTCTGGCCCAGCATTATTTAAAGAAATATTTTCTGCATAATCTACACCAAATGAGTGATTAAATGTCCATGCAGAAACATCGTAAAATAAACTATCTTTAAAGCTAGTCCTTACATCAAACATTGCCTTTACCAATTTTTGGTTTTTTTGATTCATTGGGACAACATAACTATATCCTTTTTTAAACTTTTTACCACCTGCTCTAAAATCTGACTTTACTTCATGTATAACAACTTGATGTCTTTTTAAAACCTCCGCTAAATGATAACTTTTGGCGGCATCTTTATGATCTCCAAAAACAATAGCTTTGGCTTTAGATGATTCATTCCTTGCTTTCTTGTAAAAATCTTGTTGATATTTTAATATTTTTACACGCATATTTTTTGCAGCTTCAAGAGTTGACATCGCTGCTGTATATTGATTTCTAATTGTAAATGGAAACGTTAAAATACCATTAGATGTTTCTTGAGCATGACCTCTAGAACTTCCTTGTTCAAATAAAATACCAATACTTCCATTGATGTCTGGAAATGTAGACCCTTTTCCATAGTAGAAATCATCATAACTTTCTTCTGAATAATACTGTGAACCGATCTTATCCAATGCTTTTGCATGATAGTTACCAATCTCTTTAGTTAAATCTTGATTTAATTGAGGTGTTAAAGGATGTGTTCTACTTGGAATTCCTGGCTGAAAAAAGAAAGTTGAATTGGATCCCATTTCATGATGATCTGTTAATATATTGGGTAACCATTTGTGAAATGATGCAATTCTAGCTCTAGATTCTGGTAACTGTACTGGTAACCAATCTCTATTCATATCGAACCAATAGTGATTTGTTCTACCTCTTGGCCAAACCTCAAAATACTCTCTATCATTTGAATCTGGGTTAATATTTTTACTCTTGTTGGTATTTGCCCAATAAGCAAAACGTTGTAATCCGTCTGGATTAAAAGATGGATCAAATAAAATTACTGTATTATTCAATAAATCTTCAGTAGCTAAACTTGTTGAAGCTGCTAGATAATATGCTACAGCCAAAGCAGCATTTGAACCACTAGGCTCATTTCCATGTATAGAAAAACCCTGATAAACTATGATAGGGTCATTGGTTACATCCAGTGATGAGTCATTGGTACCGTCTATATGCCTTTGTCTTATATCATCTATACGGGAATGATTGTTTGGAGAGGTAATCGTTAACAATAACAAGGGTCTTCCTTCAAATGTTTTCCCTCTATCTTCAAGAGTAATACGATCAGATGAGTTAGCTAACACCTTCATATACTCAACAAGTTTATCATGAGTAACATGCCACTCTCCTACTTGATGGCCAATAATTTCCTTTGGAGTAGGAATCTTGTCATTGTAATTTTGATCAGAGGGAACGTAATAATTTAGATCTAATTCTTGAGAGTTTATTGAAAAAGAAATTGTTAAAAATAAAAAGGTGAGAACTATATTTTTCATTAGTATTTAGATTTGATTTTAACAAAGATATTAAAAACAATTTTTACTTTTTTTTGGAACAAAACTCTTATTTTTGATTGAAAAATTTATGCTATCTAATAATAAATTATTCTTTGAGAAACTTACATTAATTGCTAGATAAAAATAAAGAGGATATTTCTGGACAATTTTCAGACAATCAAAATATTCAATAATAGGAAATGATAGATCAAAATAAATTAGAAGAAATTGGAAATAAGTTGTCTGGATCACTTGTATATGATGATTTACACAAGGCTCTTTATGCTACAGATGCATCTGTATACAGAAAAATACCTTTAGCTGTTGCTTATCCAAAAAATGAAAAAGATCTTCAAATTTTAATTGAATTTGCCACATCTAATAACTTGACATTAATTCCAAGAACAGCAGGGACATCACTGGCTGGCCAATGTGTTGGTGAAGGAATCATAGTTGATGTTTCTAAACATTTTACAAAAATTTTAGCTTTTGACGAACTCAATAAAACGATTACTGTTGAACCAGGAGTAGTTAGAGACGAACTCAATTTATTCTTAAAACCATTTGGGCTCTTTTTTGGACCGAATACTTCAACATCTAATAGGTGTATGATTGGTGGAATGGTTGGTAATAATTCTTCTGGAAGCACCTCTATAAAGTATGGAGTAACTAGAGACAAAGTTTTACAAATAGATGGTGTCTTAAGTGATGGATCTTTTGCTAGTTTTAAAGAATTAAACTCCAAAGAATTTAAATTAAAAACCCAAATCAAATCTTTAGAAGGCAGTATTTATGCTTCTATATACAGTGAACTTTCACAAGAACTAGTTCAACAAGAAATTAAAAACCAATTTCCAAAACCTAGTATTCACAGAAGAAATACAGGTTATGCTGTAGATGAATTACTTGACTTTGATTTATTTGGCGGTAAGGATGACACCATAAACATAGCAAAACTTTTGTCTGGTAGCGAAGGTACATTAGTTTTTTCGACAGCTATCACGCTACAATTAGATGCTCTACAACCTAAAGAAAGTGTAATCATTGCATCTCATTTTAATAGTATAAAAGAAAGTCTAAAAGCTACAGTTTTAGCTATGAACCACGAGTTATATGCGTGTGAATTAATGGATAAAGTAATCTTAGATTGCACCAAAAACAACCGTGAACAAGCTAAGAATCGATTTTTTATTCAAGGAGATCCTGAGGCAATTTTAATGTTTGAAGTTTCAGGTGACACAAAGAAGGAAGCCCAAAAGAAAGCAGATGAATTAATCTCTGAGCTAAATATTAACAATTTTGGATATCACCACCCCAAAGTTGTTGGGGAAAATATTAAACGCATGTTTAATCTCAGAAAAGCTGGGCTGGGTTTATTAGGAAATATTATTGGAGATAAAAAAGCGGTAGCATGTATAGAGGATACTGCTGTTGATTTAAACGATCTTCCAAATTATATTGATGAATTCACTAAAATTATGGATAAGTATCAGCAAAAGGCGGTTTATTATGCTCATGCCGGGGCTGGTGAATTACATCTTCGTCCAATATTAAACTTAAAAAAATCAGAGGATGTTTCTTTATTTAGAAAAATAACTACTGAAACTGCTCAATTAGTAAAAAAATACCAAGGGTCATTTAGTGGAGAACATGGAGATGGTATTGTACGCGCTGAATTTATTCCATTAATGATAGGAGAAACAAACTATCAACTACTTAGACGCATCAAAAAATCATTTGACCCAAACAATGTTTTTAACAAAGGAAAAATTACGGATGCTTTTCCAATGGATAAGAGTCTTCGATATAGTATAGACAGAAAAGAACCTGAAATAAAAACTATTCAAGACTTCTCTGACAATCAAGGAATTTTAAAATTAGCTGAAAAATGCAATGGTTCTGGAGACTGTAGAAAGCCCGCCTCTGCTGGTGGTGCTATGTGCCCAAGTTACCGTGCAACCAAAGACGAAAAAGACACTACGCGTGCTAGAGCAAATACGTTGCGTGAATTCTTAACCAATTCAAAGAGATCAAATAAATTTAATCATCAAGAACTTAAAGAAGTTTTTGATCTCTGTTTAAGTTGTAAGGCGTGTGCTTCAGAATGTCCAAGTAATGTTGATGTGGCTGCACTTAAAAGTGAATTTTTATATCAGTATCAAGAAGAGAATGGTTATTCTTTCAGAAATTCAATGTTCGCAAACAATGTTAAATACAATAAAATCGGTAGTTTATTTCCAAGTTTAACAAATTTGGTGTTAAATACATATGTAACAAAATCTATTATGGGTATTTCATTAAAACGAAGTGTACCTAAATTAACTCCTAAAACCTTGAAATCTTGGTATAAGAAACAAACTCATTCTAGTAGTAAAAAAATTATATATGTTTTCTGTGATGAATTTACCAATTTCTATGATACAGAAATTGGAAAAGATACTGTTATTGTTTTAAAAAGGCTAGGATATAATCCTACCTTTATAAAGCATCCAGAAAGTGGACGAAGTTTTATTTCTAAAGGGTTTTTAAAAGAAGCTAAAGATGTAGCAAATAAAAATATATCAATCTTTAAAGATTTAATTACTAATAAAACACCTCTTATAGGTATTGAGCCTTCAGCAATATTAACTTTTAGAGATGAATATATTCGATTGGCTGATGATGTAAATTCAGCAAAAATTATTGCTAAAAATACATTTACCATAGAAGAGTTCTTAAAAAATGAATTTGAAAAAGGAAATATTAGAACCAATCAATTTACAACTGAAAAAAAGTCTATTAAAATTCATGGTCATTGTCATCAAAAAGCATTATCCAGTACACACGCTACTTTTTCGATTTTAAATATTCCTGAAAATTATTCGCCAACAATAATGAATACTGGGTGTTGTGGTATGGCTGGATCTTTTGGTTATGAAAAAGAACATTATAAAATAAGTATGCAAGTAGGCGAAGATACTCTGTTTCCCAAAATAAGAAATACATCAAAAGAAACAGAGATCATAGCTTCAGGGACTAGCTGTCGTCATCAAATTTTAGATGGTACTAACAGGTATGCTAAGCATCCTATAACAGTATTACGGGAAGCTATTATTTAAATTTGAAAGTAACAACTGAAAATATTAACTAACCTCAACTATAAGTTTTGACTTTATTAAATCTTCCTTGAGTTGATTTGAGAATGTAATATACTCGTTGGCCTTAGTTTCTTCAAATAGTTTTCTGTTAGATAAAGTTTGTTTTTTTATATTTATTTGAGACTCATCTAATACAGACTCATCTATGGCATGTATAGAAAACAAATACATCTCAATAATAATGGGTAAGGATGAAATTCCTTTGTCAGTAGCTAAGTAACGAGTACTTTTTTTTGTTCCCGTTGGATCAAGTTTTTCTATAAGTCCTTCACTAACAAGTCTTTTTAACCTATTGGTTAACACATTAGTTGCAATTTTTTCTTTAGAATTTCTAAATTCTTTGAATCTGGATTTTTTGTGCAAAATGATATCTCTCAAGATAAGAAGCGACCATTTATCGCCTAGTACTTGAATAGATAGAGCAATAGCACATGTACGTTTTGGGAGGGTTTTCACGTGTTTTAATTTTAATATTAATATTTTTCAAATTTACAAAAATTAGTTATAAAAAATTCAAAAAAAATTAGTTTTTTCTAACAACTATTCAATTATAACATAACTTTAAGACTATAAATTATACATATGTTAATTATCACTCAAATTTTGAATACTCGATGTAATGGTTTTGATTTTTGCTAAGGTATCAGATTCTTTTTTCCTTTCCATTGAAATTACTTGTTCAGGAGCGTTTTCAACAAACTTATTATTAGATAATTTCTTTTGAATGCCAAACAAAAAACCTTCAGCTCTTTTTAACTCACTTTTTAACTTTGATAATTCAGCATGTATATCTATGTTATCAATAGATAATGGAATGAAGTATTCATTTGACTTTACTCTAAATGATGCACCCTCTACCTTTTCTATAACCTCATTTATTTTAGTGGTATTGGTTAACTTTAAAATTATGTCATCAAACTGATTGGTGGACTTTTCTCTATTAATAACATTTAATTCTATAGAATCTCTGAATGGAATATTTTTATTTTTTCTAACAGTTCTAATTCCAGATATAACATCAGTTACAAAATCAAATTTTAAAATAATTTCTTTGTCAAAATCTTCAAGTATTGGATATTTTTCAATGATTAATGCTTCCTCTGGGGTTCTTTTAGCTATATATTGCCAGATTTCCTCGGTTAAAAAAGGCATGAATGGATGTAAAACTTTTAAGTTATTTTCTAAAATTCTAATAGTTGCGTTGAAGGTATGAGTGTCTATTGGCTGTTTATAAGCAGGCTTTACAATTTCTAGCAACCATGAAGAAAAATCATCTGTAATTAATTTATAGATAGTCATTAAAGCATCAGATAATCGATATTTAGAAAAATGATCTTCAATTTCTGTCAACGCTTTTTGAAATTTAGCCTCATACCATGCAATACCTATTTTTGAAGTAGATGGTTGTATAAGACTTTCATCTACTTCCCAACCCTTGATCAAACGAAATGCATTCCAAATTTTATTTGCAAATTGCTTTCCTTGTTGACATAAGTCTTCATCAAACATTAAATCATTACCTGCTGCTGAACTCAGGAGTAAACCAACTCTAACTCCATCAGCTCCGTATGTATCTATCAGTTTTAAAGCATCAGGAGAATTTCCTAATGATTTTGACATTTTACGTCTTTGTTTGTCGCGAACCAAACCTGTTAAATAAACATTTTGAAAAGGTTTTTCAGATTTATATTCATAACCTGCTACTATCATTCTAGCAACCCAAAAGAACAAAATATCTGGCCCAGTTACTAGATCATTTGTGGGATAATAATATTTAATTTCTTTGTTTTCAGGATTTCTTATTCCATCAAAAACCGACATTGGCCACAACCAAGAAGAAAACCAGGTATCTAAAGCATCTTCATCTTGTTGCAAATCATCAATTGAAAAAGAATTACCGTTGTTGTTTGATGATTTTGATAATTCCTTTATAGCTAGTTCGTAGGCATCCTCTTTACTTTCCGCTACTACAAAATCATTTTTCCCTTTTCCATAGAAATAGGCTGGAATTTGTTGCCCCCACCACAACTGACGAGAAATATTCCAATCTCGAATATTTTCCATCCAGTGCCTGTATGTATTTTCGAATTTTTTTGGATAAAGATTAATGTCAGTATTATTCCCTAAAACTGCATCAATAGCTGGCTTCACAAGATCCTCCATCCTCAAAAACCATTGATCAGATAATCTTGGTTCTATAATAGCTTTCGTTCTTTCTGAGGTCCCAACTTTATTTGTATGAACTTCTGTTTTTACCAAATGCCCTTTTTCTTCTAGTTCATTAGCAACCTCTTTTCTAACAACAAATCTATCTTTTCCCTCATAATGCAACCCAAAAGAGTTTAAAGAAGCATCATCGTTAAATATATCAATTACATCTAATGCATGCTTTTCTCCTAGAGCTTTGTCGTTTTCATCATGTGCTGGAGTTACTTTCAAACAACCTGTACCAAATTCAACATCTACGTATTCATCTTCAATAATTGGTATGATGCGTTTACATAAAGGAACAATAGCTTTTTTACCTTTTAAATGGCTAAAACGCTCGTCTGTTGGATTAATACAAATAGCTGTATCACCAAAAATTGTCTCAGGACGTGTGGTTGCGATTGTTAATACTTCTTCACTCCCTTCAATATTATAATTAAGATAATATAATTCACCTTGTTTCTCCACATGAATAACTTCTTCATCTGAAAGAGTGGTTTTTGCTTCAGGATCCCAATTAACCATTCTAAAACCCCTGTAAATCAATCCCTTGTTATATAGATCCACAAATACCTTGATGACAGATTCTGACATTTCTTTATCCATGGTAAAAGCTGTTCTTTCCCAATCACATGAAGCTCCTAATTTCTTGAGTTGATCTAAAATAATACCACCATACTCATGTTTCCATTGCCAAGCATGTGTTAAAAATTCTTCACGAGAAAGATCGTTTTTATCAATCCCTTGTTCTTTTAATTTTGCTACAACTTTTGCTTCTGTGGCTATAGACGCATGGTCTGTTCCAGGAACCCAGCAAGCATTTTTCCCCAATAAACGGGCACGTCTAATTAAAACATCTTGAATAGTATTATTTAGCATATGGCCCATATGCAAGACACCAGTTACATTAGGTGGTGGAATGACTATAGTATAGGGCTCCCTTTCATCTACTTCTGAATGAAAATAATTGTGTTTCATCCAGTAATCGTACCATTTACTTTCAACTAAACTTGCATCATATTTAGATGGAATATTCATACCTTTTAATAGTTTTTACCTGTATCTGACAAAAGTACAATTATCTGAAGTATTTAAAAGTGTGTTGAAGTTTTTTTGATTAAATTTGTTTAAGTTAATTATAGAAAATAAAATTTCATGAAAAGCCTTCACATACTTATTACATTTTTATTTTTTAATATCAGTTCTTTTGCTCAAGAAGTTGATGATTTAAAACCAGCATTTAAATTTCTAACAGAAACAATCAATTATGGGAAAATTTCAATGGGCTCAAATGGAACTCGAGTATTTGAGTTCACTAATACAGGAAAATCTCCTTTGATAATATCTAGAGTACAAGCCTCTTGTGGTTGTACAGTTCCTAAAAAACCAGACCAACCCATAATGCCAGGTGAAAAAGGTAAAATTGAGGTTTCTTACGATACCAAAAGAATTGGAGGATTCTCAAAAGCTATCACTATTTTTTCAAATGCTAAAACAGAGAGGAAAATGATAAAAATTAAAGGATACGTAGAAAAAGTATCGTTACTAGAAAAGAAAAAAAGTATCCTATCTAAAGATAACTAAATAATCTTCTTTAACTTAAATTCAGTTTTAATTTTTTTATTATTTCTCATTAGAGTCAAACGAATTAATTTATTTTCTTTTTCCTGAAAAATGGAAATAATTTCATGCAATTGAAAATTATAAATTGGATTTCCATTTATTTTAATTAAAATATCGTCTTTCATAACTCCAGCTAAATCTGCTGGGGATCCCTCTAATACATTAGAAATTTTAAAATTAGGTTTAAATTTATACACATAATTTTCAATTAAGCTAACAGAATTTCTATTACCGTTTGGATCTTGGGTCCCTCTGCTTAATTCAGCATAATTTCTTGTTGATTCTTCTACCAAAATCTTTCCATCATAAACGATCTCTAAACCGCTCATATTATAATTAAATACCTCATTAAAAGAACTATTTTTCTTTAGCATTAACCGGTTATTTGGATAATCAAACCAAACAGTAAATCGTTTTAAGATACCAGCTCCAATACTTCCGTTTCTTTTATTAAATTTCCTTGCTTCTTTGGTTGAAAGAGTGTCTAAAAAAGAAACTGTGGGTTTATTTAATGAAAATTTACCCAACCCTAAAGAGGATATTCTGCTACGTTTTCCATAAACCGTTCCACTCAAACCAACACCCAAAAAATCAGTAAAAAAATTTTCTGGTGTTACAATATTTTTATTACTAAATTCAAATAACCAAATAGCATCTGAGCCACCAGAATCTATGAGCATTTTAATTGGTACTTTTTTTGAATTATTATTAAGTTTAACCGTTACATCAACATAGGGTTTCTTTTGGAAAATAGTTAAAGGTAGTACTTCACAATTACTACATTTTTTTTGTTTGTATTTTGAAGGATTATAAAAACGGATTTTTTTACTCTTATAATTAATTCTTAAAATTAAATCAGAAAAAATATCATATCCAATAACACCATGAATAGTAATCCCCATTTTTGATGATAAATCAAAATCATCTTTTAAAATTACGTACACATTTTTATTGACAGCAATTAAATTATTAATTCTAAATAAATTATTTTTTGAAACAATTGCATTTACTGGTAAACCCTTACCTAAACCCTTGAGTTTATACTTATATTCAAAATTTGAAAGTATTGTATCTACCTTAGAAGAATTAAAAACAATGGTCTTATTGACTCCTGAATCTAAAATGAAATTTAGTTTTTTATTATTAACTTTAATTGGGATTACTATAAGATTATTAATAAATTGAAAACGAATGTCTTCGTAAGTTTTCATAGTATTCATCATACGAAAACCTTCGCTTTGACTTCTAATATTAATACATATGGCAAAAAATAAGATTAAAAATATCTGAAGTGTATTTTTCATAGGGAAATGTTATAGCCATAAGATACATTTATTATGATAAAAGAAAAAATATTTTTAAAATCATGTACATACTTAATGACTATGACAAAAACTTAGAATTATCTTAAATATATTTTGCAAATTTGCAAAAGAATTTCAATTTTAAATAAAAATGCCATCAATTTCTACCAAAGGGCTTTTAATGCCACAATCTCCAATAAGAAAACTCGTTCCTTATGCAGAAGCAGCAAAAAAGAACGGTACTAAAGTTTATCATTTAAATATAGGTCAACCTGATATTGAAACACCAAAAGTTGCTCTAGATGCAGTAAAAAACAATACATTAAAAGTACTTTCTTACGCTAGATCAGAAGGATCTGAAGAATACAGAGAAAAACTAGCTACATATTATAAAAAAAATAACATTAATATAAATGCTAAAGATATTAATGTAACTACAGGAGGTTCTGAAGCTCTATTGTTTACTATTGGAAGTATCACCGATCCAGGAGATGAAATTATTATACCGGAGCCTTTTTATGCAAATTATAATGGATTCTCAACAGCTTCTGGAGTTACTGTAGTTCCTGTAATTTCAAAAATTGAAGAAAATTTTGCATTACCTTCTATTGAAGACTTTGAGAAATTAATCACTTCAAAAACTAAGGCTATTTTAATTTGTAATCCAGGAAATCCAACAGGATATCTTTACAGTAAAGATGAGATTCAAAAATTAAAACAACTTGTTTTAAAATATGATTTATTCTTAATTGCTGACGAAGTCTACAGAGAATTTACTTATGATGGTCATCAACATCACTCTGTAATGTCTGAACCTGGCTTAGAGGAAAATGCAATTATGATTGACTCTGTTTCTAAGCGCTATAGCATGTGTGGTGCCAGAATCGGCTGCATAGTTTCCAAAAATAAGGAGTTTATGAATACAGCTATTAAATTTTCTCAAGCAAGATTAAGCCCCCCAACTTATGCTCTTTTAGCCAGTGAAGCTGCTTTAGATACTCCTCAAAATTATTTTAATAAAGTTACCAAAGAATATGTTTCCAGAAGAAACACATTAATATCTGAATTAAAACAAATAGAAGGTGTAAAAGTTGCTAATCCAAAAGGAGCATTCTACTGTGTAGCTGAATTACCAGTCGATGATGCTGATCATTTTGCTCAATGGATGTTAGAAAAATTTCACCATAAACATGAAACGTTAATGGTAGCTCCCGCAAGTGGTTTTTACTCAACTAAAGGTGAGGGTAAAAATCAAATTCGTCTGGCATATGTTTTAAACAAAGTGGAATTACTTAGATGTGTAGAAATTTTAAAAATGGCATTGATAAGTTATCAAAAATAAAAAATGTAAGTTTGAACTAACTCAATTTAGTTATTCTTAATTTATTTTTTTTACAATACTTACAACTTGAATATACAACAAAACATATCTCTTAAAGCCTACAATACGTTTGGAATAGATGTTTTTGCTAAAAGGTTTGTTAGTGTAGATAGTGTATACAATCTTCAAAAAATTTTAGCACAAGAAAAAAATATTTTTTTGCTTAGTGGAGGTAGCAATATGCTTCTCACTCAAAACATCAATAAGCTTGTTGTCTATATTAATATTAAAGGGATTTCTGTTGATTTTGAAAATAAAAATGAAGTTCTTCTAACTGTAAATTCGGGAGAAAATTGGCATGAATTTGTAGTATGGTGTATTTCACAAAATTATGGTGGTTTAGAAAATCTTTCATTAATACCTGGACATGTTGGAACTTCTCCTATTCAAAATATTGGTGCCTATGGTGTTGAAGTTAAAGATGTTATAACTAAAGTAGAGGGTTTATATATCAATAATTCCAAAAAATTTCAGTTTACTAATAAAGAATGTAATTTTGATTACAGAAATTCAATATTTAAAAATGAATTAAAAGAAAAGATTATCATTACATCTGTTAGTTTTAAGCTCACCAAAAATAAACACCAATTAAATACAAGTTACGGAGCTATTGAGAAAGAATTTGTTAAAAATGGCATTAGTACCCCTACCATTAAAGACGTAGCTGATGCTGTAATTAAAATTAGAAAATCTAAGTTACCAGATCCCAAAGAAATTGGCAATAGCGGTAGTTTTTTTAAAAACCCAGTAATTTCATCAAAACTTTTTAAAAGAATTCAGAAAAGATATCCTACTATTCCTTTTTATAAAGTGGAAGCAAACAATAACACAGGTACCACTCTTTCATATAAAATACCTGCAGGTTGGTTAATAGAAACCATTGGTTTTAAAGGGAGACGTTTTGGAGATTGTGGAGTTCATGAAAACCAAGCACTAGTTTTAGTTAACTATGGAAATGCTAAAGGGTCAGATATTCTTAAACTTGCAAAAAAAATTCAACAAGCTATCTTGGTTACTTTTGAAATTGCATTAGAAATTGAAGTAAATGTTATTAAATAGGCTTTAATAACATTTTATTAAAGTATAAATATTGTTATTTATTTCATTTTATTTAGATATTAAATGCTACTTAATATTGGCACATGACACAACTATTTTCTCTAGAAGAAAGAGTATATTTGTACGATAAAAATAGATTACTATGAAACTTATTTTATTAACCATTGGATTATTAGCTCTGGGAGTAGCTGGTATAGCTATAAAAATTTGGGCAAAAAAAGATGGTGAATTTGCCGGAACTTGCGCCAGTCAAAACCCAGTACTAAACAAAGATGGTGAAGCATGTGGTTTTTGTGGTAAAACTCCCGACCAGTTTCAAGATTGTGCCGAACCTACTCATAAATAAAGACTGATGATTTTTACTGTTCTAACCTACATTTTTGTAGCTACTGCAGTAATTCAACTTGCTTATTTATTTAGTTTTATTCCAATTCTTTTTCATAAAACTACTAATGCAACTCTTGAGGAAACTCTTCCCATATCAGTAATTGTTTGTGCTAAAAATGAGGTATTAAATTTAAATAAACTTATTCCACTACTCTTAGATCAAGAGTATAAAAAATTTGAATTAGTTTTAATTAATGATGGTTCTAACGATGAAACCTTGGAAACAATGACAAGATTTCAAAAACAAAGCTCAAAAATTAAAATTGTCAATGTTAAAAATAATGAGGCTTTTTGGGGAAATAAGAAATATGCACTAACTCTAGGAATTAAAGCTGCAACTAACGAACATTTACTTTTTACAGATGCAGATTGCATCCCCTCATCTAGAAAATGGATTCAAGAAATGAGTAATCATTTTACTGAATCAAAAACAATAATATTAGGATATGGAGCATACAAATCAAAGAAAAATTCTTTTGTTAATTTAATGATTCGTTTTGAAACCCTAATAGCAGCAATTCAATATTTTTCATATGCCAAATTAGGATCGCCATACATGGCTGTTGGAAGAAATTTAGCGTATACAAAAAGTGATTTTTTTAGAGTAAATGGTTTTATAGATCACATGAAAATACTCTCCGGTGATGACGATTTATTTATCAGAGATGCTGCTAGTTCTTACAATACTAATATAGCCTTAAACTCAAATAGCTATACAATCTCTGAGGCTCCTGACACTCTTAAAAAATGGTTTCGTCAGAAAAGAAGACATATATCTACTGCCCAATACTATAAATTTAAACATCAATTTTTTCTTGGACTCTTTCATGGGTCAAAATTTATATTTTTCATTTTAGCTCCATTAATTTTAACTTTTAGTCCGTCTATTATAGCTATTAGCTTTTTTATTAGTTATCTATTACTTTCTTATATTACAATTGGTTTTTGTGCAAAAAAATTTAAAGAGAAAAATATTATTTATTATTTACCCTTTTTAGAAATATTTTTAATTCTATTTCAATTTGCTATATTTATGACCAACTCTATTTCAAAACCAAGGCATTGGAAATAACAAAAGAAATTTTGACTGCTAACATTCATAAAGCAAAAAAAGGAAACCAAGTTTCTTTTAACTTTTTATTACACCATTTCTGGTCAGACGTCTACAATTATCAGCTAAAAAGAACCAAAAACGAGAATGACGCTGAAGATATTACTATTCAATCTTTTTCAAAGGCTTTTGATAAAATCAACACATTTAATGAAAAATATCAGTTTAAAACTTGGCTAATTACAATTTCAAAAAACATACACATAGATCTCATAAGAAAAAATAAAACCACTATTAATCTATCTACATCTCAAAATCAGGAAGCAGAGGCCTATAAAATTATTGACGATAACCCAACACCAGAAGATAAAATTATTACTGAACAAAACTTAGCAAAATTATTATTAGACATCAAACAGCTGAAACCAAAATATCAAGAGGTCATTCATTTACGTTATTTTAAAGAATTGAGTTATAAAGAAATTTCTCATGAAATTAATGAGCCAATGAACAACGTTAAAATAAAACTATTAAGAGCGAAAAAAATATTAGCTGAGATTATAAAAAAATCTTAATGAAAAAGTTGACGTTTAAATCTTTAGGGCCTGGATTGCTTTTTGCTGGGGCTGCTGTTGGAGTCTCTCATTTAGTTCAGTCTACAAGAGCTGGGGCAGATTTTGGTTTTGGTTTATTATGGGCACTATTAATTGCTGCATTTTTTAAATATCCTTTTTTCCAATTTGGCCCTCGTTATGCTGCTGCAACAGGAGAGACATTGTTAGATGGTTACAAAAAATTAGGAAAAGGTGTGTTGGTGATTAGTTATAGCATTAGTTTTATAACAATGTTTATTATACAAGCTGCTGTTACCATAGTTACTGCTGGATTAGCTGTTAACCTTTTTGGATTTTTTGACATGGTTACTTGGTCTTTATTAATTACTATTCTTAGTATTACTATATTGCTTATTGGTGAATACAAACTTTTAGATAATTTGATGAAATATGTTATTTTACTATTAACTATTTGTACACTAATTGCAGTTAGCGTGGCCCTTATAAAAAATAACCAGGCATTTACTTTCACTCAAGTATTTCCAAAAGGAGCTTTTGAAATTACTTTTTTAATTGCATTTTTAGGCTGGATGCCAGCACCTTTAGACATTTCAATATGGCAATCAATATGGTCATTAGAAAAAGAAAGGGCTACATTAAAAAAAACAACAACTAAACAAGCTATTTTCGATTTTAATGTTGGTTATCTTGGAACCATTTTTTTAGCTGTATGTTTTGTGATTTTAGGTGCTTTGGTAATGTATAATTCTGGTGAAAGTTTCTCTAACAAAGGAGATGTTTTTGCAGGACAATTAATAACATTATATACTGAAAATTTAGGTAATTTAGCTTATGTGTTTATTGCTATAGCTGCATTTACAACCATGTTTAGTACCACCATTACAACTCTAGATGCTTCACCTAGAACGATGGCTAAAGCTAATGATTTATTGTTTTCTGAAAAAATAAAATTAAACTATTGGTTTTGGATTCTTCTTTTAGGGATAGGGACCTACATCATCCTGAGATTCTTTAGAAATGACATGGGGTTAATGGTTAAAATAGCAACTATACTATCTTTTCTAACAGCTCCTTTTTATGCTATTTTAAACTTTATTTTGATAAGCGGAAAGCATACACCAAAGAAATACCACCCCTCTATCTATATGAAGATATTAAGTGTCTGTGGAATTATTTTTTTAATCGGATTTAGTACCTGGTTCTTATTGAATATTTAATTGTTTTCTTCGTAACTTTGTATAAATTTTTATAAAATTATAAATGGTAAACGATACAATTGTTCTTCCTAGACGCGAAAAAAAACCAGATTGGTTGCGTGTTAAGCTGCCTGTTGGTAAAAAATACACTGAACTTAGAGGACTTGTAGATAAGTATAAATTAAACACTATTTGTACTAGTGGGAGTTGTCCAAATATGGGTGAATGTTGGGGAGAAGGTACCGCTACATTTATGATTTTAGGAAATATTTGTACTCGCTCTTGTGGTTTTTGTGGCGTTAAAACAGGACGACCAGAAACAGTTGAATGGGATGAGCCAGAGAAAGTGGCCAGGTCAATTAAAATTATGAATATTAAACATGCAGTAATCACCTCAGTAGATAGAGATGATTTAAAAGATGGTGGTTCAATTATTTGGGCAGAAACTGTAGAGGCTATACGAAGAGCAAATCCAAACACAACTTTAGAAACTTTAATTCCTGATTTTCAAGGAAAAAATTCACAAATAGATCGAATTATAGAAGTACATCCAGAGGTAGTCTCTCACAATATGGAGACTGTTCGTAGACTTACACGAGAAGTTCGTATTCAAGCAAAATATGATAGAAGTTTAGGGGTTCTTAAATACCTTAAGGAAAAAGGAATGAGAACCAAAACAGGATTAATGTTAGGATTGGGAGAGACAGAGCAAGAAGTCATTCAAACAATGAAAGACCTCCAGGGGGTTGGATTAGATGTTTTAACAATCGGTCAGTACTTACAACCTACAAAAAAACACTTACCTGTTAAAGAATTTATTACTCCTAGTCAGTTTAAAAAATATGAAACTTTAGGCTTAGAAATGGGTTTTATGTATGTAGAAAGTGGTGCATTGGTTCGCTCTTCTTACAAGGCTCACAAGCACGCCAAGTAAAATTTCAGATTTTTTCATAAATATTAAACAATTAAGTTAAATAAATGTGAAAATTATATTTTATTACACTAAATAATCTAAATAACTAATTCTGGCACAGTAGTTGAACTATTAATTAAAAAATTGATTATTTAATTTTTTAAAGTGATTTGAATTAGTTTTAACTATAAAAACCATCTCTGAGGAGATGGTTTTTTAAATTTATAAATAATCGTACTAAGTTACAATTTATCAATTGCTTGGAGTTTTTTTGCTACTGCATCTACCTCATCTAATACTCTAAGTAAATTACCACTCCATAATTTTTCAATTTCATCTTCTGTGTACCCTCTTTTTACTAACTCTGAGGTTACATTTAACGTTTCAGAAGCATCATTCCATCCATAAATTCCTCCTCCTCCGTCAAAATCTGAACTTATACCAACATGATCTAACCCCATTTTTTCTACCAAATAATCTATATGATCTACGAAATCTGCAACATCCACTGGTTTTGGATCTGAATCATTCATCATTAAAGTTGCCTCTTCTGACATTGCTCTGTATTCCTTTACATATGTTTCTCTCTCAGTAGTCTCTAATTTTCTAATCTGATCCCAAGACAGCATCTCTATTCCTCTTTCTTTGGCTAAATTTTCAATTTTTCCAGAGATAGCAGTTGAATATGCATTATGTTTTTCTGAGTTCAGATAAGAGCTAAATGCTACTGTTTGAACTACTCCACCATTAGACTTCATCCATTCTAATTGTTCATCATCTAAATTTCTACTATGATTGCATAAAGCTCTTGCTGATGAATGAGATGCTATAATTGGAGCCTTGGATAGAGATATCATGTCTTTTATAGATTGTTTAGATGGATGAGAAACATCGATAATCATACCCCATTTATTCATTTCTTTAATAACCTGCTTTCCAAGATTACTCACTCCTTTGTCTATCCACAAACTATCTTTTTCTCCAGTATTAGAATCACAAAACTGACTGTGACCGTTGTGAGATA
>Ga0206123_10000113_pt1 | contig 72143 bp, 70 predicted proteins | sample Helgoland_Spring_2_FD_160086 | JGI IMG/M metagenome (GOLD analysis project Ga0206123, IMG submission 160086) | Pelagic subsurface seawater microbial communities from Kabeltonne, Helgoland, North Sea - Helgoland_Spring_Bloom_20160316_1 | ecosystem: Environmental > Aquatic > Marine > Epipelagic ...
TGAAAAATTACAAGGTTCCCCTTTTCGCCTGCTCTCTCTCTATAGATTCAAATAAAGCTTTGAAATTTCCTGCACCAAACCCTCTAGCTCCCATTCGCTGAATAATCTCAAAAAATAAGGTAGGTCTGTCTTCTATGGGTTTAGTGAAGATTTGTAATAAATATCCTTCCTCATCTGCATCAATCATAATTCCTAAGGCTTTTAATTTTTCGATATCTTCTCTTAATTCATGGCTAAATTCCTCTAAACGACCAGGTACAGCAGTATAATATTCTTCAGGTGGAGTTGATAAGAACTCAACACCTTTAGATTTTAATTGACTCACTGTATTAACAATATCATCAGTAGCTACAGCGATATGTTGAACTCCGGCACCTTCATAAAAATCAAGATACTCTTCAATTTGAGAACGTTTTTTTCCTTCTGCTGGCTCATTTATAGGGAATTTTATTCGACCATTTCCGTTAGACATTACTTTACTCATTAATGCAGAGTACTCGGTATGGATCTGCTTGTCATCAAATGACAAGAAGTTTTCAAAGCCCATGACATCTTCATACCATTTCACCCAAACATCCATTTGATTCCATCCTACATTACCAACCATATGGTCAATATACTTTAGCCCTGCAGTTGGAGGATTATAATCGGTTTTCCACTCTTGAAAACCAGGCATGAAGATTCCATGATAGTTTTTACGTTCAATAAACATATGAACAGTTTCACCATAAGTGTAGATACCTGCTTTTATAATTTCTCCGTCTTCATCAGTTTCAACAGTGGGTTCAAGGAAAGATATAGCCCCCCTTGTGGTAGTTTCTTTATAAGCTTTTCTAGCGTCATCAACCCATAGAGCTATTACTTTAACTCCATCTCCATGTTTTACAATGTGATCATTAATTATTGACTTACTGTTTAAAGGTGTTGTTAAGACAAGTCTTATTTTATCTTGTTTTAATACGTAACTCACGGAATCTACAGATCCAGTTTCTAACCCTTTGTATGCGTGAGATTGAAATCCAAAAGCTGTTTTATAAAAATGAGCAGCTTGTTTTGCATTTCCTACATAAAATTCTACATAGTCAGTACCTAGTAATGGAAGGAAGTCTTGAGCTCCCTCAAATATTTTTTCTAAACCGTAGTCTACAGATGTTATTTTTTTTGACATAATTTATGATTAATTAGTGATTATAATTTTTGCTAAAACTCAGCAAAAAATTACCACATTGCTCTTATTTGAGCTGTTATGTCTATTTTTTTTTCAATCATATTATTCTAACCAAGATTTATGATATTCTTCGTCTGCAATTTCCATTGCTTCTTGAGTAACTTTTAAAGGTTTAAATGTATCTACCATTACAGCTAGTTCCTCTGTTTTTGTTTTACCAATACTCTTTTCGGTAGCTCCTGGGTGAGGTCCGTGAGGTATTCCGGCAGGGTGTAATGAAATATGACCTGCCTCTATATCATTCCTACTCATAAAATCTCCATCTACATAATACAACACTTCATCGGAGTCTATATTGCTGTGATTATAAGGAGCAGGAATCGAATCTGGATGGTAATCGTATAATCGAGGTACAAAACTACAGATAACAAAAGCATCTGTTTCAAATGTTTGATGAACTGGAGGCGGTTGATGAATACGACCTGTAATAGGTTCAAAATCATGAATAGAAAATGCATAAGGATAATTGTATCCATCATAACCTACTACATCAAAAGGATGTGAAGCATAGACCATCTCTATAATTTCGTCTTGTTTTTTTACCTTGATAAGAAAATCTCCTTTTTCATGATGAGTTTCTAATTCTTGTGGTTGACGGATATCTCGCTCACAAAAAGGGGAGTGCTCTAATAACTGGCCAAACCAATTTCGATATCGTTTGGGCGTATAAATAGGTCGATAAGATTCTACGATAAACAACCTATTATCTTCTGTGTCAAAATTGATTTGATAAATAATCCCGCGAGGAATTAATAAATAATCTCCGTATTTAAAATCTAAATTTCCTAAATGAGTTCTTAATTTACCTGTTCCTCTATGTATAAAAATTAGCTCATCAGCATCAGTATTTTTATAAAAATAATCTTTGAGAGAACTTTTTGGAGCAGCTAAAATGATATTACAATCCGAATTTGTTAAGATTGTTTTTCTGCTTTTTAAAAAGTCATTTTCTTGAGGAACTTGAAAACCTTTAAAACGATACGATTTTATATTATTTGCTTTAGCAATTTTTGGAGCTACAGAATATTGGCTTCTAATCTCTTTGACCATGGTAGGTCTGAATTCGTGATATGAGTTGGTAGACATTCCGTCAAAGCCAATGGTTCCAAAAAGTTGTTCGTAGTAAAGATTTCCGTCTTCTTTTCTAAATTGTATGTGTCTTTTGGGTGGAATTTTCCCGAGTTTATGATAAAAAGGCATATTTTTTTGATTTGATAATTAAACAATATTTGAATTGACCAATATCAATCAGTTTACTCTGGATTCCTTTTGATGAGGTTTTTTAATAAAATTAGTAATTCTAACCAATACATATTCAGACATTTTAAAAATGACGCTCTACAAATATAATTAAAAGTATGAATGAAGCTTAACTCTCAGGGGCTAATTCTATTTCTAATCCATTTAATTTAACGGTAATAGGTATTTGACAACTCAGCCTACTATTATCCTCCACGTAAAAAGCTTCTGCTAACATTAAATCCTCATCATAACCCATTTCAGGTAATTCATGATCAGATTTTATATAGCATTGACAAGAAGCGCACATTGCCATACCGCCGCAAACTCCAATAGTTCCCTCTGGAGCTAGTTCATAAGAACGAATAACTTCCATGATATTCATAGCCATATCTGTAGGCGCAAGAACCTCATGAAGAGCTCCGTTTCTATCGGTAATTTTAATAGTAATATCTGTCACTACTCAATTTTTTTTACAACTGCTTTTGGAGCTTCTTTTTTTGTTCCATCAAAACCTTCAACACCGCCAACAGTGGTGTACTTCATCACATATTTTTTGTTTGGATAAATTCTTTTGTAAGCACTTTGACACATTAAAGTAGCTTCATGAAATCCACACAAAATTAGTTTTAATTTTCCTGGATAGGTATTCACATCTCCAATAGCATAAATTCCTGGAATATTAGTTTGATAGTCTAACGCGTTATTTACTTTGATGGCATTTTTTTCTATTTCAAGACCCCAGTTACCAATAGGTCCAAGTTTGGGAGACAATCCAAACAATGGGATAAAGTGGTCAGCTTCTAGATGAATAGTTTCGTCTTTATTGAGAATAATAGAAACTCCTGTTAGATGATCTTTACCATGAATTTCTTTTACCTCTGCAGGAGTAATCAATTTAATTTTTCCAGCATTTTTTAATTCTTGAACTTTTTCAACAGAATCTAAAGCCCCTCTAAATTCATTTCTTCTATGAACCAAACTTACTTCAGAGGCAACATTTGTTAAAAAAATTGCCCAATCTAGAGCAGAATCACCACCTCCTGCAATGACTACTTTTTTGTTTCTGTAAATCTCTGGATCTCTAATAATATACTCTACACCAGAATTTTCAAACTCTGCAATATTAGGGATAGGAGGTTTTCTAGGTTCAAAACTTCCCAATCCACCAGCAATAGCAATAACTGGAGCATGATGTTTTGTTCCTTTGTTTGTGGTAACTATAAAAGTATCATCTTCTAATTTTTCAATTGTTTCCGCACGTTCTCCAAGGGTAAAACCAGGTTGAAAAGAAGCTATTTGCTCTAATAGTTTTTCTGTTAAATCTCCTGCCAATATCTCTGGATATGCAGGAATATCATAGATAGGTTTTTTAGGATAAATTTCTGAGCATTGCCCCCCAGGTTGAGGTAGGGCATCTATTAGGTGACACTTTAATTTTAATAAACCAGCTTCAAAAACTGTAAAAAGACCTGTAGGTCCTGCCCCTATTATTAAGATATCTGTTTTGATCATTTCTAACAAAAAATCAGGTAAAAATAAGTGTTGATTTGTTCATAAAAACTGATTTTTATCAGTTAGTCTATATTGATTACTTGTTCTATATGTGGCACATATTTTTTAATAGTAGCCTCAACTCCATTTTTTAGAGTCATTTGATTTACAGAGCACCCAATACAAGCACCTTCTAATTGAACTTTTACAACGGTATCTTCTATAGAAAGCAGTTTAATATTTCCTCCATCACTTTCTAGGAAAGGACGAATTTCACTCAGTGCTTTTTCAACGTTTTCTAATGTTTCTTGTGTTGTCATAAACTTACTTTTTTACGGCGCTACAACCACTCATTGTTGTAATTCTTACAACTTCTGTAGGTGGTAAGTTAGCATTTCTTTTTAGTAATTCTGAAACCATTTCTTTGGTTAAAGTCGCAAATGCATTTTCTAAAGATGTATTTTCTTGTAATGCAACAGGATGTCCAACATCGCCAGCTTCTCTTATACTTTGAACCAAAGGAATTTCTCCTAAAAATTTTGTGTTAATATCTTCTGCCAAGTGTTTTGCACCATCTTTGCCAAAGATATAATATTTATTGTCAGGGAGTTCTTCAGGTGTGAAGTAAGCCATGTTTTCAATGATTCCTAGAACAGGAACCTGAATACTTTCTTGTTGAAACATAGCAACTCCTTTTTTTGCATCAGCTAGCGCAATAGTTTGTGGTGTACTTACAATCACAGCGCCATTAATTGGTAATGCTTGTACTATAGATAAATGAACATCTCCAGTTCCAGGCGGTAAATCAATTAAAAGGAAGTCTAGCTCACCCCAATCTGCATCAAAAATTAATTGGTTTAATGCCTTTGAAGCCATTGGCCCTCTCCAAATAACCGCTTGATTAGGATTTGTAAAGAATCCAAGCGATAATAACTTTACGCCATAGTTTTCTATTGGCTTCATTTTAGAACGACCTTCTATTTTAACTGAAATTGGTCTTTCTTTTTCTACATCAAACATTAAATGCATAGATGGGCCATAAATATCTGCATCTAATATGCCTACTTTGAAGCCCATTTTTGACAAGCTAACCGCCATATTGGCTGTGATGGTAGATTTTCCTACACCTCCCTTCCCTGAAGCAATTGCGATAATATTTTGTATGGATGGAATTTTTTCACCTTTGATAAGAGTTGATTTTTCTTCTTTTTTTGGAGCAGCAGAAGTTTTTACATTCACTTTTACATCAATTTTTTCATCTACTTTTGAAAGGAGTGCTTTTTTAATTTCTGACTCAACTTTCTTTTTTGCTTGCAATGTTGGATTACTGATAGTTACATCAACAATAACTTCATTACCAAATACAACTAGATTGCTAATGTTTTTGTTTTCAACAAGGCTTTTTCCTTCACCTGGTTCAGTAATAGTGTCTAGTGCTTTATATATATCTTGCTTTGTAAAAGACATGTATTTTTATGATTTATGCTATTTTGCAAAGATAACGCTAAAGCTTTAGATACAAAAGGAAGTAAATTCCAAACCTATAAAAAAAAATGAGTCGATTTCTAAGTGAGTTCCTTCATTGGATTCCAAAAAACTTTTTCTAATTCTTGAATTTGATTATCAATAACAATGATCCCCTCATTTTCTAATAGCTGTTGCATTAGATTAGTTCCGTTAAAGTGATGTTTTCCGGTTAGAATTCCATTTTTATTGACTACTCTGTGAGCAGGAACCTCTTTTTTTTGGGTGTGAGAATTATTCATGGCCCAGCCAACCATCCTTGAAGATCTAGCTGCTCCCAAATAGTTGGCAATACTTCCATAACTGGTAACCTTTCCATAAGGGATTAAACGAGCTACGTGATAAACTTTTTCGAAAAAATTATCAGATTCTTTCATATAGGAAAGATATAAAAAATGGATTCTTCAAAGAAAGAAAAGATTGAATTTGTCTAGAAATTTAATTTAAATTTGATGTAGGTAATTGCTTTGCCTTTTTCTAAGTATTTTTTCTCGTAAAAGGTTTGAGTTCCAGTTACCTCATCTGGCGAGTAATAGTCTTTATAAACATCATGGTTAGCATGAACTATTTCATGACCCTCTCCATGCAGTAAACCTAATGTGTAACCGTGCATAAATTCACTATCAGTTTTAAGGTTTATAACGCCATCCTTCTTTAAAATATGGTCATATTTTTTTAGAAAAGCATGGTTAGTCATTCGGTGTTTAGTGCGCTTATATTTAATCTGAGGATCGGGAAATGTAATCCAAATTTCATCAACTTCACCCTTATCAAAAATAAAATTAACTAATTCTATTTGAGTTCTAACAAAGGCAACATTTTCTAAATTATCTTCTAAAGCGGTTTTAGCTCCTCTCCAGAACCTGGCTCCCTTAATATCGATGCCAATGAAGTTTTTATCTGGATTTTTCTTTGCTAAATCAATTGTGTATTCCCCTTTACCACAACCTAGTTCAACAACAATTGGGTGGGTATTTTTAAAAAAAGAATGCCATTTCCCTTTTAACGAAAAGTTATTTAAGACTTCTTCTCTAGTAGGTTGAATGACATTGGTGAACGTTTCATTTTCATTGAAACGTTTTAGTTTATTTTTACTCCCCAAAATAATAGTTGATTAGGCACGATCTTCTGTGCCTTCTTTTACAAATCTTCGAGATTCTTTCATCCAATAAACCAGAAGAACAAAAAGGACGAGTAAAAAAAGCCAGTTTATAGTATTCGCTTTCCACCAGCCAAAATCTTGCAAGGCGATCGCTCTAATTGTGTTAAAAGGCATAAATAACACATCTGTGAATAATTCACCAATCCATTTAAAAATATTGAATGCTATCATATCTTAAAGTATATTTACGGTGCAAAAATATAAAAACTAAGTATGTTAGCCAATTTTTTTGGGAAATCAAATCCAGTTAATTTTATTGTTGTTTTTTTAATCTTTTTAGGATTTTATATAGCTAATTTTTTTACTGTCAATCTTGTGCAATTTGTTGATATAAATGTAATTTTAAATCAACTATTGACCATAATATTGTTTTTGTTTTTGTTCTTATTCTATAATTTTATTTTAATAAAGAATAAGTTAACTCTAAATAACTCCTATGGATTATTACTTTTTGCACTTTTTTCTGGATTTTTTCCAGCCGTATTTTTAAACGTTACTACTATTTTTTTAAATCTATTGTTATTAATTTTTTTACGAAGAGTTTTTAGTCTTAGGAGTAATAAAGATGTTTACAAGAAAATTTTTGATTGTGGTTTTTGGCTAGGGATTCTTTTCCTTTTAGATTCAACCACAGTGATTTTTGGAATGCTAATTTTCTTATCGGTCGGGATGTTTCAAAAATTAACTGTCAGAACTCTTTTAATTCCTGTTGTTGGTTTTGTTACGCCTGTTTTTTGTTATTTTTCTTATTGTCTATGGGAAGGGGATACCTCAGAATTTTCAAATTTATTTTTATGGTATTCAAATTACAATTTTGAGGTATACGCAGCCAATAAATTTTTATTTTCAACACTATTTTTAGGAATTGGATCTTTAATTTCAATTATTATAAAAACACCAAAAGTATTTTTAATAAGTGGAGATTATAGAAAATATTGGATTCTAATAATTTTCAATTTTTTCTTAGCAATCACTGTCTTTTTGATTCAAAATACCCATCAAACTAATAAAGTTCTACTACTTTTTTTTCCAGCATCAGTTATCATTACAAATTGGCTAGAGAGCATAGAAAGAGGTTTTGTAAAAAATATATTTATCATTGTGCTTATAGCTACTCCAGTAATTCTATTTATAGTTTAATTCCATAAGACAAGTCACCCGCATCCCCTAATCCAGGGACTATATAACCATTGTCATTTAGCATCAAATCTATATCTGCTATCCATAAATGAGTATTTTCAGGAAAATGTTTTTTAATAAAATGAACCCCTTCTTCGGACCCTATCACTGAAACAATATGAATTTTTTTTGGAGTACCAAATTTTTTAATTGCTTCATACACAGTAACCATAGATTTTCCGGTTGCCAGCATTGGATCTGCAATAATTAAAGTTTTATCTTTTAAAGGGGGAGATGCAAAATAGTCTACTTTTATTTCAAATTCAGCGTCATTATTTGGATGGTGCCTGTATGCAGAAATAAAGGCATTTTCGGCTCTGTCAAAATAATTTAATATTCCTTGATGAAGAGGAAGTCCTGCCCTCAAAATTGAACAAATAACCAAATCATTATTCATTATATTATTTTCTTTTACCCCTAAAACAGTATTTGTCTCTTCTTTATAGTAATGAAGTTCTTTACTTAATTCATAAGATAATATTTCACCAATACGTTCTATATTTCTTCTAAAACGCATGGTGTCTTTTTGAATAATATGGTCTCTTATTTCTTTTATAAAAGTATTAAGAACTGAATTTTTTTTTAAGATGTGATGAATAGTCATGTGTAGATTTTTTAATTCTAAGAGAATTACCTCAATTTAATTTTGTAACTTTAACATGTTTCAAAAACATAGTAATAAACTTTATATCAATTTACTAACGTATTATAACCCGCTAAGAATTATTAGCCAAATCATAGAAAAGAGTCTTTATAGACTCTTTTTTTTTAGTCCTCTAATGCGTCCATTACTACTTTCACAATATAGGATGGTGAGATGGTTTTCATTACATCTTCATAACCCTCAAAAACTACATTTCCATATACAGAGGTAGGTATTTTTGGGTATTTATTTACATCAGACACAAGGCAATATTTTATTGGCTGATAAAAGGGTGCAAATCCAGCAAAAGGGTGAGTAACTCCCCAAAGAGTAATTGTTTTAATTTGTTGCATAGCTGCTAAGTGAGCATTTCCTGAATCCATTGAAATCATAAGATCTAATGATCTCATTAGCTCCAATTCTTCATTGAAAGACATTTTACCTGCAATATTTTGCACATTGGAATACTTTTTTTCTAACGCATTTAATATAGTTATTTCTTTTTCACCTCCACCAAATAGAATTATTTTTACTCCTTTTGAAGTTAGTTTTTCAATAACTTCTTCCATTAATATCATGGGGTATATTTTACTTTTAAAGGCAGCAAAAGGTGCAATTCCTATCCAAGTATTTACTTTTAATCCAGTTATTGTAATACTATTTTTTGAGATTAGTTTTTTCTCTAGAGTAAAAGGCTTTGATAGATCTACTGGATATCCTAGCTTGTGTAAAACATCCGCATACCGCTGGTGAGTTGTTTTTAATTGCTTAAAAATCTTATTTTTTGATCTAGTAAGTGCTTTTTTTTCTGCTCTACCTTTATCAATATACACGCAAGGTTTTCCACTTAGATAAAATAAAGTTCTTAAAATTTTTGAACGCAACACATTATGAAAATCAGCAATATGAGTAATTTTTTGTTTTTTTAGTTCTAGAAATAGCCTAAATAAACCCATAATACCTTTGTGTTTTTTTGTGACTTCAGCAGCAAAAAAAGAAACATTTGGAATTCCATCAAAAAGAGGTCTCAAAAAAGGTTTGGAGACTATAGTTATTTTACAATTTGGGTATTGCTTAGTAAATGCTCTAATTACAGGAACAGACATAGCAACATCTCCCATTGCTGATAGACGAATTATTAAAATATGATTACTGCCTAACACAAAAAACATTTTAAATGTAAATGTAATCTTTTCATTAGAATTAAATCCACATCTAAAATTATTGAGGGACCCTAAAGTTTTAAAACTCGATTATTAAACGATGATATCTAAAAATAACAGCGAATTAAAAATGTATCTTTGTAATCAATAAAAAGGATAATAAATGATTCATTCAATGACGGGTTACGGGAAATCCGTACTTCACTTATCAGATAAAAAAGTAACCATAGAAATAAAGTCTTTAAATAGTAAGAATTTAGACTTAAATGTTCGCATACCCTCTTATTACAGGGTAAAAGAGCTTGCTGTTAGAAAACAGCTGGCTTCAAAATTGGTTAGAGGAAAAGTAGATTTTTCTATATATATAGAGATGACCGCAGATGAAACTTCTACAACAGTAAATAAGGGCGTTGTTTCTGAATATATGCAGCAATTAAGAAACGTTGTTCAAACAGGATCTTCAAATGATGTAGAATTATTAAAAATGGCTGTAAGGATGCCAGATGCTTTAAAAACTGAAAGAGAAGAGTTAGACGAAGATGAATGGGCTCAAATAAACGCAAACATACAAAAAGCCATTAAAGATATTATTCAGTACAGAATAGATGAAGCTGCTTCGCTAGAAAAAGATTTTAAATTAAGAATTGAAAATATTCAATCATATCTTGAGGAAGTAAAGTCTTTTGATGGTGCAAGAATTTCACATGTAAAAGAACGTTTAAAAAAAGCAATAGATGATTTAAAAGTACAAACCGATGAAAATCGTTTTGAGCAAGAGTTAATCTATTATCTAGAAAAATTAGACATTAATGAAGAAAAGGTCCGATTGGCTAATCATTTAACGTACTTTTTACAGGAATTAGGAACAGAAGATTCTAATGGTAAAAAACTAGGGTTTATTGTTCAGGAAATTGGAAGAGAAGTTAATACTATTGGATCTAAAGCTAATTTTGCCCCAATGCAAAAGGCTGTTATTCAAATGAAAAATGAATTAGAGAAAATTAAAGAGCAAGTCTTAAACGTTTTGTAATAACTCAAGAAAGATATATATCTACAAAAAATGAATGAATTTAAGGGGAAATTAATTGTCTTTTCAGCACCATCCGGATCGGGAAAAACGACCATAGTTCGTCACTTGTTAAATCAGGAACAATTTCAGTTAGAATTTTCTATTTCGGCAACTTCAAGAGAGGCTAGAGGAAATGAAAAAGACGGAGAAGATTATTATTTCATTTCTGCTAAAGAGTTTAAAAATAAAATTAAACTGGATGAATTTTTAGAGTGGGAAGAAGTTTACATTGATAATTTTTACGGAACATTAAAAACCGAGGTAGAAAGAATTTGGTCTAAAGGAAAACATGTGATCTTTGATATAGATGTTGCCGGAGGATTGAGAATTAAGAAAAAGTTTCCAAAGAGAACATTAGCTGTTTTTGTAAAACCCCCAGACATTAATGAACTCATAATAAGACTAAAGCAACGAGGAGAAGAATCTCCAGAAAAAATTGCTATGAGAGTTGCAAAAGCCCCTACAGAAATGGCAACAGCTCCCCAATTTGATACCATTATATTAAATGATGATTTGAAAACAGCATTAAATGATGCTGAAAATTTAGTTAAAGATTTTATAAATAAGTAAGAAATGAAAGTTGGCTTGTATTTTGGCACTTTTAATCCAATTCATGTTGGTCATGTTATTATAGCCAACCATTTAGTAGAGTATTCAGATTTAGATGAAGTATGGATGGTGGTTACACCCCACAATCCTTTAAAGAAGAAAAGTTCTTTATTGGCAAACCATCATAGATTTGAATTAGTTTATCAAGCTCTTGAAAAATACGCTAAAATTAAACCATCAGATATAGAATTTAAATTATCTCAGCCTAGTTATACAGTTAATACGCTTGTTTACATAAATGAAAAATATCCTCAACATGAGTTTCATTTAATCATGGGTGAAGACAACTTAAAAAGTTTTCACAAATGGAAAAATTATGAAACCATTCTAGATAATCACGAGATCTATTGCTACCCAAGAATTACAGAAGGAAAAGCAAAAACAATTTTTGAAAAACATCCCAAAATTCATAAAATAGACGCTCCAATTATTCAAATTTCATCTACATTAATTAGGCAAGGAATTAAGAATAATAAAAATGTAGAACCGATGCTTCCAAAAGAAGTATGGAAGTATATAGATGAGATGAATTTTTATAGAACTTAATTTTTACTAGCATTCATAAAATCTCTCGAAGAGTCTTTCGTTGTATATTTGTAGAATCATTCAAATTTAAATGGTCAAAAAGAAAACCAAGAAAATAAAATTAAAGCAAAAGTTAACCAATAAATATCGATTGGTAGTTCTAAATGAGCATACTTTCGAAGAAAGATTTGCTCTCAAATTATCTCGTTTAAATGTATTTGTGTTTAGTGGCTTGTTTTCAGTTTTTTTAATCTTAGCTACTATTTTATTAATTGCTTTTACACCTATTAGAGAATATATTCCTGGATATTCTTCTTTGAAATTAAAAACCAATGCCACAAAATTAACACTCGAATCAGATTCTCTCAAAAACAGGTTGGCAGTGATAGAGAATTATACAAAATCAATTAAATCTGTTCTTACAGGGGAGGTTACAGAAGATGATGTAATAGATTCTATTCAAGAGATGGCTAAAAGGATACAAATTGATGAAAGTACTTTAGATGCTTCAAAACAAGATTCTATATTCAGAGAAAAAATAGAAAGTAGGGATCGTTTTCCATTATCAGATGAACTTCAAGAAAAGGTAAAGATTGTATTTTTTGCCCCTATAAGTGGAACCGTTTCTCAATCTTTTAATTCAGAAAATAAACATTTTGCAATAGATGTAGTTACCAAAGTAGGAACACCCGTTAAAGCAGCTGCAGACGGTACAGTTATTTTTTCTGAATGGACAACAGAAACAGGGTATGTAATTATATTAAAGCATGCTAATAATTTTATTTCTGTATACAAGCACAACGGGTCATTGTTAAAAGAGCAAGGAGATTTAGTTCAGTCTGGAGAAGTAATAGCAAGTGTAGGCTCCTCTGGAGAATTAACTACTGGCCCACATTTACATTTTGAACTTTGGAGTGATGGCTATGCTGTAAACCCGTCCAATTATATAGATTTTGAATAGATGAGTATAAAATCTTTATTAGCTATACCTTTTGCAAAAAAAGCTCAAAAAAAAGTCTATAAATGGGCCTACAAACCACATGAAACCCAGCAAAAGGTTTTAAGAAAACTTATAAAAAAAGCAAAGAACACAGCTTTTGGGAAAGATCATAACTTTAATCAAATCCACACATATTCAGATTTTAAAAAGCAAGTAAAAGTTACAGATTACGAAGGGTTAAGAGCTTATGTAGATAGAGTGGTTTCTGGAGAAAAGAATGTGCTTTGGAAAGGGAAGCCTTTGTATTTCGCTAAAACATCTGGTACCACCTCAGGCGCAAAATACATTCCTATCACTAAAGACTCCATGCCAACTCACATCAAAGCAGCAAAGGAGGCTTTATTATGCTATATTGCTGAAAAAAATGATGCTAGTTTTGTAGATGGTAAAATGATTTTTTTACAAGGAAGTCCAGTTTTAGAGAAAATTAATGGGGTAAAACTTGGAAGGTTAAGTGGTATCGTAGCTCATTATGTACCACAATATTTACTAAAAAATAGATTACCAAGTTGGGAGACGAATTGTATAAAAGATTGGGATACAAAAGTAGATGCAATAGTTGAAGAAACAGTCAATGAAGATATGACTGTAATAAGCGGAATCCCCTCTTGGGTGCAGATGTATTTTGAAAAATTGATAGATAAAACAGGAAAGAAAATATCTGAAATTTTTCCAAACTTTAATTTTTTTATTTATGGCGGGGTAAATTTTGAAGCCTACAAAAATAAGTTTGAAACACTTATCGGTAAAAAAATAGATTATATAGAATTATATCCTGCATCAGAGGGTTTTATTGCCTATCAAGATTCTCAAAAAGAAGTAGGAATGTTATTGCAATTAAACAGTGGTATTTTTTATGAATTTATTCCAGCCAATCAGTTTTTTGATGATAATCCTCCAAGAATATCTATAGAAGAGGTTCAATTAGGGGTTAATTATGTGATTATTCTTAACACCAACGCAGGACTGTGGGGTTATAATATTGGAGATACAGTAGAGTTCACCTCATTAATGCCCTACAGAATTAAAGTAACTGGTAGAATTAAACATTTTATTTCTGCTTTTGGAGAACATGTGATTGGGAAAGAAGTAGAAACAGCATTAAATGATGCTATAAAAGGAACAAAAATTAATGTTAGTGAATTTACAGTAGCTCCACAAGTAAATCCAGAAAGTGGGCTGCCTTTCCATGAATGGTTTGTAGAGTTTGAAAATGAACCAGAAGACATGGATGATTTTGCCTCAAAAATTGATGCATCTATGCAAGTTCAAAATGTGTATTATTTTGACTTAATAGAAGGGAAAATACTCCAGCCATTACTTATTAGAAAAGTAAACAAAGGAGGGTTTCATGAATACATGAAATCTATTGGTAAGTTTGGCGGACAAAATAAAATTCCACGATTATCAGACAATAGAAAGATAGCGGATGTCTTACAGAATTTTTTAAAAGACTAGTTTTATAAATCAATATCATAAATAGTTAAATGAAAATTATTTCAACCAACATAGGCGATCGAAAAGAGATCAATTGGAAAGGAAAAATGATTACCACTGGAATTTTTAAATTTCCAGTAAATACACCTATTTTTCTTGATACAGAAGATGTGAAAGGAGATACGATTTGTAATAGAAAGCATCATGGTGGTCTTGAGCAGGCTGTTTACGGGTATTCTCAATTACATTATGAATACTGGAAAGAACGGTATACTTCATTAGATTGGCAATACGGTATGTTTGGCGAAAACTTAACCATAGATATTTTAGAGGAAACAGCAATTCATGTAGGTGATACTTTTAGAGTTGGAGAATGTATTTTAGAGGCTACAAAACAAAGAGATCCATGTGTAAAATTAGGAGTTCGTTTTAATGACATGAACATTGTGAAACAATTCTGGAACACCACTATGTGTGGAGTATATTTTAAAGTTATACAAACCGGAAACGTAACAACTGGAGATACTTTTGAACTTATAAAAAAATGCCCAGAAAATCCTACGATATCAGACTTATATATTGCAAAGAGGCTACGAAAAGGTATGTAGATAGTTAAATTGTTTTCTCTTTTTTATGGAGGAAGCGAGTTAATTTCATAGAAAGATCTAACAAAATTATCTTAGCATTTCCATTTCTTTCAATATGGTATAACGCATCATTTAATTCTTTCTCAATTGATAAGATATTTTCGCTATGAACAAAAGGGGCAAAGTTTTGTAAATTAAATTTGGGTATTTTTATTTCTAAGAAAACTAACTCAGGTGATTTATAATTTAACAATAAGGCCTGTCTAAAAAATTGGAGGCAATAGGCTAAAAATTGTTTTTGAGTTTCTCTTCCAGATTTTGCAATAGTCTCAGACCAAACCACTAATTCCTGAATAACAGCAGCATTTCCTTTAGCTTTAAAAGCAGCACGAATCCAGGTAATAAACCACTCTTCAAAAATAAGATCATTAGAATCTTGATGTAATAAGTGAACCGCCTTATTGTAATTTCCCTCAGCTTGAGTTGCTATTTTTAAAGCCTCACTTTCTGATGAGTTTTCTCTTGCTACCAAACTCATAGCTATATCTTTTTCACTTAAAACAGGAAAGTGCAATGCTTGACAACGTGATCTGATGGTATTAATTATTTGATCCTCATTTTCAGTTATTAATAAGAAAATTGTTTTCTCAGGAGGCTCTTCAATCAATTTTAATAATTTATTTGCAGCTGCAGTATTCATTTTTTCTGCCATCCAAATAATCATTACTTTAAAACCGCCCTCATAAGATTTAAGTTGTAATTTTTTTACAACTTCTAGAGCTTCATCAACCCCAATCATTCCTTGCTTATTTTCCACACCAATAGATTGCAACCAATTAAAGAGACTCCCATAAGGTTGATTTTTAACAAAATCTCTCCATTCAGATAAAAATAAATTACTGACGGGGTGTTTTTTAACAGAATCATTGGTGGTTACTGGAAAAGCAAAGTGTAAATCTGGATGTTGCAGTTTGTCTACTTTTAATTCGCTTACCTCAGGATTATCAGAAAAATGACTTAATAAAAATTGCGCATACGCAATAGCAACGGGTAAAGTTCCTGAACCCTCTTTTCCAATAAATAATTGTGCATGAGGGATTCTTCCATTCTTGGCAGAAGCTAGTAAATGGTTTTTTATATGTTCCTGACCAATAATTTGATTAAAAAGCATGTCACAAATATAAGCGATAATTTTACGCAAACGTTATATTAACTTTTCAGTTTTCAATTTCTATGAACCCCTTTTATTAGCTATTTTTGTACAAAATAATTAATAATGAAAACCATAGAAGACTTCAACTTTAAAAATAAAAAAGCATTAATACGTGTAGATTTTAATGTACCTCTAAATAACAACTTTGAAGTAACAGATACTACAAGAATAGAAGCAGCAAAACCTACTATAAAAAAGATTTTAGAAGATGGGGGTTCTGTTGTTTTAATGTCTCATCTAGGAAGGCCTAAAGGAATAGAAGCCGCCTATTCATTGAAGCATATTGTAGAAAAAGTAACAGAAGTTTTAGGAGTTCAAGTCAAATTTATAGCTGATTGTGTTGGAGAAAAAGTAACAGAAGCTGTAAATAACTTACAAAACGGTGAAATTTTATTGTTAGAAAATCTTCGCTTTTATAAAGAAGAAACTGCTGGCGATGAAGGGTTCTCAAAGCAATTGGCTAATAATGGAGATATTTATGTAAATGATGCTTTTGGGACTGCTCATAGGGCCCATGCTTCAACTACTATTGTGGCTAAGTATTTTTCAGAACACAAATGTTTTGGGAGTTTACTAGCTAAAGAAATAGAAAGTATTGATAAAGTTTTAAATACTAGTGAGAAACCTGTATTGGCAATTTTAGGTGGTGCTAAAGTATCCTCAAAAATTACTGTGATTGAAAATATTTTAGACAAGGTAGATCATTTAATCATTGGAGGTGGAATGACTTTTACTTTTATAAAAGCACAAGGAGGTAATGTTGGGGATTCTATTTGTGAAGACGATAAAATGGAGTTAGCTTTAGAAATTCTTGAAAAAGCAGCCGCTAAAAATGTTCAAATTCACCTTCCTGTAGATGTATTGGCAGCAGACGATTTTTCTAACGATGCCAATACTCAAGTGGTAGATGTAACTCAAATACCAGATGGTTGGCAAGGATTAGACGCTGGTCCAGCATCACAAAGAATTTTTGATGAGGTTGTAAATTTATCCAAAACCATTTTATGGAATGGCCCTTTGGGAGTTTTTGAATTAGAAGCATTTTCTAAAGGAACCATTGCATTAGGTAATTCTATAGACAGAGCAACCCAAAACGGCGCTTTTTCCTTAGTTGGAGGAGGAGATTCTGTAGCAGCAGTTAAACAATTTGGTTTTTCAGATAAAGTAAGTTATGTATCTACAGGTGGGGGAGCCATGTTAGAAACATTAGAAGGCAAAACTTTACCAGGAATTAACGCCATTCGATCTTAGAGAATATTTCTTATATTTAACCCATACAATATGTTTTTTTAATATGATTCGCTTTTTAGCGAATCATATTGCTTTTAATAATAAAATATGAAATACACAACACTTCCTAAAACGTCTATTAAAGTTTCAAAAATTTGTTTAGGAACCATGACTTGGGGTAACCAAAATACCCAAGAAGAAGCATTTGAACAAATGGATTATGCCTTAGAACAAGGAGTTAATTTCTTTGATACAGCAGAACTATATCCAGTGCCTGCAACTCCTGCCACCTATGCAGATACAGAACGGATTATTGGGAATTGGTTTCAAAAAACAGGAAACAGAGAAAACATTGTTCTGGCAAGTAAAATTGCAGGAGGTGGAGACTATACAAAACATATTAGAACTGGCGGATTTACCAAACAAAATATTACACAAGCTATAGAAGGGAGTTTACAGAGATTGCAAACAGACTATTTAGATTTATACCAATTGCATTGGCCCTCTAGAGGTGTTAATTGTTTTGGTGTTAGAGATTACCCGTATCAAACAGCTACAAAAGAAGCAGAAAATCACTTAGAAATTCTAGAAACATTAGATGCTTTTGTAAAAGCAGGAACCATTAGAGCAATAGGTCTTTCTAACGAAACACCCTGGGGTACTATGAAATACCTCCAAACCGCTACCGATCATAACTTGCCTAGGCCAGTTACCATTCAAAATTCGTATTCGTTGATTCATAGAGGGTATGAAGTTGGTCTGTCTGAAGTTTCCATGAGAGAAGATATAGGGTTATTGGCCTATTCACCGTTAGCACAAGGCGTTTTATCAGGAAAATATTTAGACGGGAAAAGTCCAGAAGGCTCTCGAGGAAATTTATTTCCAAGATTTATAGCCCGTTATATGGGAGATGGATCTAGTGAGGCCGTAAAAAGATACCAAGCTATTGCAAATAAAAATGGAATTACCTTGTCAGAATTGTCATTGGCTTTTGTCAATCAATTGCCATTTGTAACCAGTAATATTATTGGAGCTACAAAAATGAGCCAACTTAAAGAAAATATTGGGAGTATTCATATAGAATTATCAAAGCAAACCCTGCAAGAAATTCAAGAATTACATGCGATGATACCCAACCCAGCTCCTTAATACTAGATTTTTATATTTTCTTATTTATTTTGTTTTGTTGTCCAATTATCTCTTAACCCAACAGTTTTATTGAAAACCAAAGCTCCTGTTGTTGTGTCATCATCAACATTAAAATATCCTAAACGTTGAAATTGAAATCGTTCACCTATACTAGCTGATTGTAAACTAGGCTCTACAAAGGCATTAATAACTTCTAAAGAGATAGGGTTTAAGAACTCCATAAAATCTTTTTCTTTATGGCTGTCAGGTGCTTCGTCAGAAAACAAACGATCATAAGATCTTACTTCTGCATTAATGGCATGTTTAACAGACACCCAATGCAAGGTTCCTTTTACTTTTCGTGTACTTTCTTCAGTTCCACTTCCAGATTTACTCAAAGGGTCATACGTACATTGAATTTCTGTGATATTACCCTCGTTGTCTTTCTTACAACTTTCTGCTTTGATAATATAGGCGTTCTTTAAGCGAACCTCTTTTCCTAATTTTAAGCGGAAGAATTTTTTATTTGCTTCCTCTCTAAAATCTTCTTTTTCTATATAGAGTTCTCTTGAAAAAGGCACTTCTCTAGATCCAAAACCGTCTTCATAGTCATTATAACTTGCATCTAAAACTTCTTCTTTATCTTCTGGGTAATTTGTAATAACAACTTTTACAGGGTCTAAAACACCCATGACTCTTTTGGCAGTTTTGTTTAAATCTTCACGGATTTTAAATTCTAATAATGCTACATCAATGATGTTTTCTCGTTTAGAAACTCCAACAGTTTCAATAAAACTTTTAATTGATGCTGGAGTATACCCCCTTCTTCTTAATCCTGAAATAGTTGGCATTCTTGGATCGTCCCATCCAGAAACCACACCATCTTCTACCAATCGCATTAATTTACGCTTACTCATAATGGTGTAGCTTAAATTTAAACGAGAAAATTCACGTTGCTTTGGAGGTGTTGGGAATTGTTCTTTTCCGTATTCATACACATGATCTCTAAACCAATTGTATAAATCTCTATGAGGTTTAAACTCAAGTGAACATAAAGAATGTGAAATTTGCTCTATATAATCACTCTCTCCATGAGTCCAATCGTACATTGGGTAAATATTCCAATCGTTTCCTGTTCTATGATGTTCTTTGTATAAAACTCTATACATTATAGGGTCACGAAGTAACATATTTGGACTTGCCATATCAATTTTAGCACGCAAGATATGTTCTCCTTCTTGAAACTCTCCTGCTTTCATTTTTTCAAATAAATCAAGATTCTCAGCAACAGACCTGTTTCTAAAAGGGCTATTTGTTCCTGCCTCTGTTGGAGTTCCTTTTTGTTCTCTCATCTCCTCTGATGATTGACTATCTACATAGGCTTTACCCTCTTTAACCATCAAAATGGCCCAGTCATATAGTTGTTGAAAATAATCTGAAGAATACAATTCGTTTGCCCACTCATACCCTAACCAAGTAATGTCATTTTTAATGGCATCAACATATTCTTGTTCTTCTTTTGCAGGATTTGTGTCATCAAAACGCAAGTTTACAGGAGCATTATACTGCTCTCCCAATCCAAAACTAATTCCAATGGCCTTTGTATGTCCTATGTGTAAATATCCATTCGGTTCTGGAGGGAACCGGAAACGTAGATTTTCTTTTGGCATTCCGTTTGCCAAATCTTCTTCAATAATTTGCTCAATAAAATTGAGTGATTTTTTTTCTTCAGACATCGAGTTTCAACTAAAATTGAGTTCACAAAATTAAACAAAATAAGCGGATTTCTTGGGCATTATAATTTTGATTACTTTAAGAAAAAAAAAAATTATTTGTAGTAATTTTGAAATCTTAAACAGTTTTAATGGCAAAGAAACCAGATTTAGTAGTTTTTGACGAAGATACACAGCAATACAATGCAGCTGTGATACCTTATGCTACTAGCGCAAGTTCTCCGGTAATAAAGCCACTGAACACAGCAACATGGAGAAATGACGGTGTAGATAGAGTAAACAAACAATTTAAAAGCAAGTTTGATGAGTTAAGAAAGGAGTACAAGGAAATGATGGAACAGTTTACTTATAACGATTTAGTTTATAATGCTAAATTTAATTTTGAGCCCATCATAGGAGAAACTTATCACCTTTATAACAATAAAAGTCAAGAATCTTTTTTATCCATTATATCCCCTGATCAGTGTAATTTTAACCATCTTGGATCTTTTAGGTTAAATTCTCAAAAAATGTGGGAAAAAATATAAACAATGGGAAAAATACAGGTTAATAATATAAAATTATATGCAAATCACGGGTGTTTGGAGGAAGAAGCTAAAATTGGTTCTTGGTATCGTGTAGATGTTCAGGTTAGCGCCAATTTAGATAAGTCTTCGGTAACTGACAATTTAAATGATACCGTAGATTATGTACATTTAAATTACGTCGTAAAAGAGGAAATGAGCATTCGATCTAAGTTGCTGGAAGAAGTTGCTAGAAGAATTTTAGATCGATTTTTTTTAGAATTAGAAATGATAACTAGTGCAACAGTAAGTGTTGCTAAATTAAATCCACCAATTGGAGGAAATGTTCAAGAAGTTGCGATAATTCTTTCAAAAGAACGTTAAGTTCAAAAAAGCTTGGAATACTAGATAATTGATGTAAATTTGCAATCTTTAAAGGGTGTCGTGGCCGAGTGGCTAGGCAGTGGTCTGCAACACCATCTACAGCGGTTCGAATCCGCTCGACACCTCAAAAAATAAGCATTGTTTTACAATGCTTATTTTTTTACAAAACAAATCCTTTCACCTATTTAATCAAACCAATTAACTATAAAATATAACCTATTGGCGAATATTGAGACGTGTAAAATCAAATAAATCGTTAATTTGATGTAATTAATAGCAATAAAATTTGGGGGAATTTTATGTAATTATACAAAGGCAGCACTAAGAAGTGTTGCCTTTTTTTATGACACAAGTTTTTTTAAGATATTTCTTAACACAACATTGATGTTTTTTCTGCATCTTTGTTTTCAATGAAAATTTATCCTATACAAACAGGAAATTTCAAGTTAGACGGAGGAGCCATGTTTGGAGTAGTGCCTAAGACTATTTGGCATAAAACTAATCCAGCAGATTCGAATAACATGATAGATATGGGCATGCGATCTTTATTGATTGAAGATGGTAAAAGACTCATTTTAATTGATACAGGTATGGGGAATAAGCAATCAGCTAAATTTTTCGGATACTACTATCAATTTGGTGATCATTCATTAGATCTCTCTCTTGCTAAGTATGGTTTTCACAGAAATGACATTACAGACGTTTTTTTAACGCATTTACATTTTGATCATTGCGGAGGAGCTATTCAATGGAACAAAGATAAAACAGGTTTTGAGCCAGCTTTTAAAATTGCACGTTTTTGGAGCAACAATGAACATTGGGACTGGGCAGTTAACCCAAACCCAAGAGAAAAAGCTTCATTTTTAAAAGAAAATATTTTTCCAATTCAAGAAAGTGGACAATTGAATTTTGTGTCAGAAAACCCACTTAAAGAATTAGGATTTGAAATTTTAAAAATGGATGGTCATACAGAAAAACAAATGTTGCCAAAAATTATTTATCAAGGGAAAACACTTGTTTTTATGGCAGATTTACTTCCTACAATTGGCCACATACCTCTACCCTACGTAATGGGTTATGATACAAGACCTTTATTAACAATTAAAGAGAAAGAACACTTCTTAAACATAGCTGCAGACAATGAATACTTTTTGTTTTTAGAACATGATGCTTACACAGAGATTTGTACAGTTCACCATACAAATAAAGGTGTTAGATTAAAATCAACTCATCAATTTAAAGATATATTTAATTAAATAATTACCCATGAAAAAAATAATTATAATACTTACGTTATTTATTTGCATGAACTCTTACAGTCAACAAGATTCAAAATCAAATTATTGGCAACAACATGTAGATTACACGATGGATATAGATGTTGATGTTACAAATTTTCAATATAAAGGGACACAGCAATTAGTTTACACAAATAATTCACCAGATAAACTAACTCGAGTTTTTTATCATTTATATTTTAATGCTTTTCAGCCAAATTCACAGATGGATGTTCGTTCTAGAAACATTCAAGACCCAGATAGAAGAGTAAGAGATAGAATTAGTAAACTTAAGCCAGAAGAAATAGGTTTTATAAAGGTTAATTCTTTAACTCAAGATGGTAAAAATGTAACTTTCCAAGTAGTTGGAACCATCTTAGAGGTAACACTAGATAAACCCATAAATCCAGGAGAGAGTTCAACATTAAAAATGATATATAATGCTCAGGTTCCCAAACAAATAAGAAGAACTGGCCAAACCAATAAAGAGGGTGTAGCACTATCCATGGCACAATGGTACCCCAAAATGGCAGAGTACGATTTTGAGGGCTGGCATACACCTCCTTATATAGCAAGAGAGTTTCATGGTGTTTGGGGAGATTTTGATGTGACTATTCATATCGATAAAAATTACACAATAGGTGGAACCGGATATTTACAAAATCCCCAAGAAATTGGTCATGGGTATGAAGACAAATCAAAAAAATTAAAAAAATCAAAAGGTGAAAAATTAAGTTGGCATTTTAAAGCACCAAATGTTCATGATTTTATGTGGGCCGCAGATCCAGATTACAATCATGACATTCTAAAAACAGCCAATGGAATTGATTTACATTTTTTTTATAAAAAAAACTTAGATGAAAAGTATTTAAAAAATTGGAAAGATTTACAACCAAAAACAGCTCAGTTAATGAGTTTTTTCAGTGAAAGTGTTGGTCAGTATCCTTACAAACAATACTCTGTAATACAAGGAGGTGATGGAGGCATGGAGTATGCAATGTCAACGTTAATTACTGGTAAAAGAAGTTTCAATAGTTTGTTTGGAGTTACATCGCACGAAATGGCTCATACTTGGTTTCAGTTTCTGTTAGCGAGTAATGAAAGTAAGCATCCCTGGATGGATGAGGGGTTTACCTCCTACATCTCTAATATTGCAAGTAATAAAATTTTAGACAAACAGTTAGAAAATCCTCATTTAGGGTCTTACAATAGGTATTTTAAAATGATTTCTTACAGAAAAGAGGAGTCACTGACGACCCATGCAGACAGATACCATTTAAATTCTTCTTATAGCACCGCTAGTTATAGTATGGGGAGTATGTTTTTGTCTCAATTAGAGTATATCATAGGGAAAGAGAATGTTGAGAAAGGACTTAAAAAATACTTTAATGATTTTAGTTTTAAACACCCAACACCAAATGATATTAAAAGATCTATGGAGAAAGTTTCTGGAATTCATTTAGACTGGTATCTAAATGAATGGACACAAACCACTCATACAATTGATTACAGTGTTCGAGGTTTTGGGAACAAAAAAATTATTTTACAAAGGCATGGTAAAATGCCAATGCCTATAGATGTTAGAGTAACTTATAAAGATGGCTCTTCAGAAGATTTTAATATTCCTTTACAAATGATGAGAGGGAATAAGCCAACAAGCGCAACAATTTTAAAAGATTGGTCTTGGACACACCCTGTCTATAAATTTGACGTGACAAAAGAGGTTAGTTCTGTAGAAATAGATCCGTCTAAATTAATGGCTGATATCTATCCAGCTGATAATAAAAGAAATTAATAAGAAATAAAAAGTGATAAATTATCACTTTTTATTTCTTATCAACTTGTTCTAATAATGTGTTGATTTTATTGTCTTTAGGAAGAAAGCCCTTCAACATAAGTCCAACTCCAAATACAATTAGCAATACTCCCATTATTCTTTTTAATCGGTAAACCACCAAAGGAGTCATTTTATTTTTTAGCTGTTTTGCTAAAATAATTTTACCTAGGTCAGTTATAAAATAACTAGTGATAATTATTGTAAAATAATAAAAAATTGATGTGGGATTCATATCTAGCGCCGGTCCAATAACTACAATTAACCCAAGCCATAGTGCTAGAACTCCAATATTGATAAAGTTTAGTAAAAACCCTTTTAAAATTAGCTTGAAATAGTTGATGTTAGTAGATAAATTGAAAGATTCTTGAAGTTCTTTTTTCTCAGATTTGTCTAAATAGGTAATTGTTCCATAGACAATTAAAATTAGACCTCCAATGAAAAATAACCTGGGGTCATCTTTAATCCTTTCTAGTAAATGTCTACTTCCAAAATAAGCAATTACAATAAATGCTACATCTCCTAAAATAACACCTAAATTAAATGCGATTGCTGCTCTAGCTCCTTTTAAAATGCTTGTTTGAATTAACATGAAAAACACGGGGCCAATCATAAACGAAAGAAAGAACCCAAATAATATTGCATTTTTTACATGATAAATATCCATTTGCTAAAGATACTTTTTTTTAAACATCATCATAGTCAATCGAAATTTTTGGAGTTGTGGGGTGCGCTTGGCAGGTTAATATAAACCCTTCATTTACCTCTTGATCTGTAAGGATACTGTTTTTAACCATAACAGCATTTCCTTCTGTAACTTTACCTAAACAACTTGAGCAAACTCCACCTTGACATGAATACGGGGCGTCTATATTATTTCTTAATGCTGCTGCTAAAATGTCGTCTGTTTGCTTCATGGTAAAACAAATTTCTTCATCATCAAGCAACACGCTTACTTCAGAAAAACCATCTTTAATCTCAGAAACACTTTCTTCATTAACTGTAGCTGTAAACAGTTCAAATAGTATCTGAGATTCTTTGAAGCCGTTCTCTATTAATGTATTAGAAACGGTGTTAATCATTTCTTCTGGGCCACATAAAAAAGCAGTTTTAAATGACCAATTTTTATAGATATTTTTTATATAATAATTTGTATGCCCTTTATCAATTCGACCAAATAAAGATCCCTCTTCTCTTTGTCTACTTAAAATATAATGTAAATTAAATCGGCTGCCATAAGACCCAGATAGTTCATCTAATTCAGATTTAAACATAGTTTCTTCAGATGATTTATTACCGTATACTAGTGTAAAAGATGATGAAGGCTCCTTTTCTAATACAGTTTTAATCATAGATAAAACAGGAGTAATACCACTACCAGCAGCTATGCCAATGTAGTTATTACTCTTTGAAGGTTCTAAAATAAACTTCCCTTCAGGTTCGTGAACTTCTAAAATATCACCAACTTTCAATTTTGAGGTTGCATGAGTAGAAAAAATGCCATTTTCAACAGTTTTTATTGCTACTTTTAAATCTCCACTATGAGGAGTAGAGCAAATTGAATAGGCTCTACGTATTTCATTTCCATTAATCATGGTTTTTAGTGTAAGATATTGGCCTGCTTTAAAAGAAAAATTAGTTTTTAAATTTTCAGGAATATCAAAAACAAGAGAAACCGCATTTGCGGTTTCTTGAATGTAATTTTTGATAGATAATTTATGAAATGTACTCATGAATTTATATAATTTTTTTTTCTACTAAATATTCTGCTATTTGCACAGCATTTGTAGCTGCTCCTTTTCTAAGGTTGTCAGAAACGATCCACAAATTTAAGGAGTTTTCTTGAGATTCGTCTCTTCGAATTCTTCCCACAAAAACTTCATCTTTTTGATGAGCTGTAATTGGCATAGGATAGATGTTTTCTTTCACGTTATCTTGGACGATGACTCCAGGAGACTCACGTAATAATTTTCGAACTTTTTCAATCTCAAAATCATGTTCAAATTGAATATTTACAGCTTCTGAATGCCCACCTGCTGTTGGAATTCTTACGGCTGTTGCTGTTATAGAAAATCTATCATCTCCTAAGATTTTCTTAGGTTCTTTTACTAATTTCATTTCCTCTTTTGTGTAGCCATTTTCAAGAAAAACATCACAATGTGGTAATGCATTTCTTCCGATGGGATGAGGATATACCATTTCACCTTCAATTCCTGCTTCCTCATTTTCTAATTGTTGCACTGCTTTTACTCCAGTTCCAGAAACAGATTGGTATGTTGAAATAACAACACGTTTCATGGTATACTCTTGGTGCAATGGAGCTAGTGCCATTACTAATTGAATGGTAGAGCAATTTGGGTTGGCAATAATCTTATCGTTATTAGATAAAACATCACCATTAATTTCAGGTACAACTAGTTTTTTTTCTGGATCCATCCTCCAAGCAGAAGAATTATCGATAACTGTACTTCCAACAGCTGCAAATTTAGGAGCCCATTCTAGAGAAGTATCGCCACCAGCAGAAAATAATGCAATATCTGGTTGTTTGTTTACGGCATCTTGTAAACTAACAATAGTGTACTCTTTATTTTTGAATGAAATATGTTTTCCAACGGATCTCTCGGATGCTACAGGTATTAATTCAGTCATCTCAAAGTTTCTCTCTGCTAAAACTTGAAGCATTACATTTCCTACCATTCCGGTAGCACCTACTAAAGCGATTTTCATAGTATACTAGTTTAATTTTTTTCGTGATGGTATTATTTCGAGACCCAATTCACGGATTTTTAATAATGAAGATACAAAGATGCTAAAAAATGTCCTGAAGACTTCAATTAATAGTGGTAAGAAATAAATAAAATTTAAAAATTTTTCAAATACAAAGGAAATGTTGAATTTTCAACGTGCTATTAAAAATTGTGGTAGTTTTGCAGGTAAGAGTCTGTAATAGACAAAAATAGATTGTTTAACGAATTTGGTATAGCATGCAACTGTACAATAAGTTAAGCGCTAATGAACGCGCTGCATTAATAGATGAGGCTGGAAAAGACCGCATCACAATTTCATTCTATCAATACCATAAGATAGAAAATCCACAATTATTTAGAGATAAATTATTTTTAGAATGGCAGACTTTGGATGTGTTGGGTAGAACCTATGTTTCCTATGAAGGTATCAATGCTCAAATATCTGTTCCTTCTGAGAATTTTTTGGAATTAAAAAATCAGTTAGATACCATTTCTTTTTTGAATAATATTCGATTAAACGTAGCTATTGAACAGCATAATAAATCGTTTTTAAAATTAAAAATAAAAGTTAGAAACAAGATTGTTGCTGACGGCCTAAATGATGACACTTTTGATGTAACAAACAAAGGCATTCATTTAAATGCTAAGGAATTTAACAAAATGTTGGAGGATCCCAATACTATTTGTGTAGATATGAGGAATCATTATGAAAGTGAAATTGGCCATTTTGATGGAGCAATAACTCCAGATGTAGATACCTTCAGAGATTCATTAGACATTATTGAAGAAGACTTAAAAAAGAATAAAGAAAATAAAAACTTATTGATGTATTGCACTGGTGGTATTCGTTGTGAAAAAGCTTCAGCATATTATAAACACAAGGGATTTAAAAATGTTTTTCAATTAGAGGGAGGCATTATTGAGTATACCAGACAAGTAAAATCTGAGCATTTAGAAAATAAATTTTTAGGGAAAAATTTTGTGTTTGATCACCGAAGAGCAGAAAAAATTTCAGATCATGTTGTTGCTAATTGTCACCAATGTGGCTCACCGTGTGATGTTCACGTTAATTGTGCTAATGAAGCCTGCCATCTATTGTTTATTCAGTGTAAAGATTGTTCAGAAAAGATGGAAACAACTTGTTCAGCAGAATGTCAAGAGATTATTCAATTGCCATACGAAGAACAAAAAAAACTACGAAAAGGGAGCCATGCTAGTAACAAAATATTTAAAAAAGGACGATCAGAAAAGCTCTTGTTTAAAAACTAGAAAATGTCTTTTGCCTTGAAAGAATTCAAGTGATTTTTTTTATACTTTTTGCAATAAAATCATTGTGATAGTTTCCGTATATTTACTCGTTAAATAAAATAATCAAGCATTACAATTAACAACTTTTTAGATTAGGTGTAATCATGATAAAAAAGTTAAGTGAAGTTTATTTAGCTTAAAATTAGTAAAAACAATAAGAAGCCTAGGCTTTTAAATATATATATATTACTTTATGGCATGTGGAAGTTGTGGTACAGGAGAAGATGGTAAACCAAGAGGGTGTAAAAGCAACGGGGCCTGTACTTCAGGAGGTTGCGAAAAGTTATCTGTTTTTGATTGGTTGTCAAATATGACTTTGCCAGGAAATGAAACTCCTTTTAATATTTATGAAGTGCGTTTTAAAAATGGGCGTAAGCACTTTTTTAAGAATACAGAAAAACTATCAATCTCCATGGGAGATGTTGTAGCTGTTGAGAGTTCTCCAGGACATGACATTGGTGTTGTCTCGTTAGGAGGAGAACTAGTGAAAGTACAAATGAAAAAAAGAAAAATATCTATTGATAGTGAAGAGATAAAAAAAATCTACAGAAAAGCCTCGCAAAGAGATATTGAAATATGGGAGAAAGCAAGAAATCGTGAGCTAGAAACCCAAAAAAGAGGTAGAGAAATATTAGGAAGATTGGGCTTGAAAATGAAATTATCAGATGTTGAATTTCAAGGAGATGGAAACAAAGCAACGTTTTACTATACTGCAGAGGCTAGAGTAGATTTTAGGCAATTAATTAAAGATCTAGCTGGAGCCTTTTCAATTAGAGTAGAAATGAAGCAAGTAGGAGCTAGACAAGAGGCTGCTCGTTTGGGAGGAGTGGGTTCTTGTGGTAGGGAATTATGTTGTTCTACTTGGCTCACAGATTTTAGAAAGGTAACAACATCTGCTGCTCGTTATCAGCAATTATCTTTAAATCCATTAAAATTAGCTGGTCAATGTGGAAAATTAAAGTGTTGTTTAAATTTTGAGTTAGATACTTATTTGGATGCCTTAAATGATTTCCCAAAGCAAGAGAAAATTTTAAAAACAGAAAGTGGAGATGCCGAATTTGTTAAAATGGACATCTTTAAAAAATTAATCTGGTATACTTACAAAGAAAATAGATCTAAATGGTATAAATTAAGTTTAGAACAAGTTCAAGAGATCATAGATTTAAATAATAAAAATGAAGTTTCAATTCCGCTTGAAGATTATGAATCTGAGATAGAGGAAGTGGTTGCTGTAGATTTTGAAAACGTAGTTGGCCAAGACAGCCTTACAAGATTTGATACACCAAAGAAGAACAGAAGAAGGAACAGAAATAAAAAAAGAAAAAAAGTTTCATCTGGTGTCGTATCCTATCAATCCCAAAATAACCAAAAAGGTCATAAGTCAAAAAAAAGTAATAAATCAAACCATCAAAAAAGAAATAACAATAGTCAGGCTAATACACAGAATACGAGAAGAAGAAAACCAAAACCAAATGCCAATACAAATCAATAGTAGAATAATATTAATTCTTGTTTTGGGAGTGTTATTTATATCCTGTGATTCCAATAGAGTTTTTGATGAGTATAAATCTATTACTGACAACAGTTGGTCTCAAGATAATCCAATTAATTTTAATTTTGAAATTACAGATACCATATCAAAAAATAATCTGTTTATTAATATTAGAAATAGCAATCAATACCAATTCAGTAATTTGTATATAATTTCAAGTATTAACTTCCCTAATGGCAAGAAAATTGTAGATACGCTACAATATGAAATGGCTGATAAGAATGGAAAATTCTTAGGCGAAGGGATATCTGACATTAAACACAACAAACTCTTTTTTAAAGAAAAAATTATTTTTCCATTTTCAGGAAATTATAATGTGTCAATTTCTCAAGCCATGAGAAAAAACGGAAGCATTGATGGAATCAAAGAATTACATGGAATATCTGATGTTGGCTTTAGAATTGAAAAAGTAAACTAGCATGGCAAAAAAGAAAGAAACAAATTTTAAAAAATATATCAAACGATTTTGGATAATCGTATTAGGTGGTTTTGCCTCTATTTTATTAGTGTTTTTATTAGCTTCTTGGGGTATTTTCGGAGAATTACCAACATTTGAAGAATTAGAAAATCCAGAAAAAAATTTAGCAACAGAAGTTATTTCATCAGATGGAGTAACATTGGGTAAATATGCATTTAAAAATAGAACTCCTGTTGGATTTAGTGATTTACCAGAGAACTTAGTAAACGCATTAATTGCTACTGAAGATGAGCGATTTTATGAACATTCAGGAATTGATTTCAGAGGATTGGCAAGGGCTATTGTAAAACTTGGTAAAGGAGGTGGTGCCAGTACTATTACCCAACAGTTGGCAAAAAATCTATTTAACAAAGGAGGATCTAGTAGTACATTAAAAAGATTAACTCAAAAAGTAAAGGAATGGATAGTTGCAACTAAATTAGAACGTCAATACACCAAAAATGAAATAGTTGCCATGTATTTGAATACTCAAGGGTTCCTTTTTAATGCCATAGGGATTCGTTCAGCTTCAAGAATATATTTTGGTAAAGAACCTAAAAACTTAGATATTCAAGAATCAGCTATTTTGGTTGCTATGCTAAAAAACCCAAGACAGTTTAATCCCAATAGAGAAATTTCAAAAGGGAAATCTCTTGTAAGACGAAATGTTGTTTTTGCACAGATGGCAAAAAATGAATTTATTACTCAAAAAGAAAAGGATTCATTACAACAGTTGCCACTTAAAATAAACTTTACACCAGAAAGTCATAATGATGGGTTAGCAACATACTTTAGAGAGTATCTGAGAGACTATCTTAAAAAATGGACAAAAAACAACCCAAAACCCAACGGAGAATCATACAACATAAATAGAGACGGGCTAAAGATTTTTGTAACCATAGATTCTAGAATGCAACAATATGCTCAAGAGGCTGTTCAAGAACACATATCAAATCTACAGAAGTACTTTTTTAAAGAGCAACAAAAAAATGAAACAGCTCCATTTTATGATTTAGAGGAAGAACAAATCGACGCCATCTATAAAAGAGCAAGAAAAAGATCTGAACGTTACAGAAGGATGAAAAAAAATGGATATTCAGTCAAACAAATAGATTCAGCTTTTAATGCATCAACAGACATGAGAGTTTTCTCATGGAATGATCAAAGAGAGGTAGATACCATTATGTCTCCAAATGATTCTATTAAATATTACAAAACTATTTTGAGATCAGGGTTGTTATCTATAGAGCCACAGACTGGTCATATTAAAGCATGGGTTGGAGGAATCAACCATAAATATTTTAAATATGATCACGTAGATCAGGGGAAAAGACAAGTTGGTTCTACATTTAAGCCATTTGTATACGCAACAGCAATTAATCAATTACGTTTGTCTCCATGTGAAAAGTTTCCAAACACACCTTATACAATACCAAAAGGAAGGTTTGGAATACCAGAAGCTTGGACTCCTAAGAATTCTGGAGAAAAGTATGGGGGAGAAATAACACTAAAGTCTGCTTTAGCAAAATCAATCAATGTAATATCTGCAAGATTAATAGATATGGTTACGCCGTTAAATGTTGTACGTTTAGCTAAATCTGCAGGAATAGAAAGTAGAATCCCTAAATCACCTTCAATTGCCCTTGGTTCTGTAGAATTATCACTTATGGAAATGACTGGAGCATACGCCACATTTGCCAATAAAGGAATGCGTGTAGAACCCAATATGTTACTACGAATTGAAGATAAAAATGGAACTGTCTTAGCAGATTTTACTCCAAAAACCAATGAGGTATTAAGTGAAGAATCCGCCTATGTTGTATTAGAATTATTGAAGGGGGTAACTACAGCAGGATCTGGAGTAAGGCTTCGAACTTCGGAACACTACTACAAAGATATTATTACTGGGTTCCCTTACGAATTTACCAACCCAATAGCGGGTAAAACAGGAACAACTCAAAACCATACAGATGGGTGGTTTATGGGTGTTGTGCCAAATTTAGCAACAGGTGTTTGGACAGGTGGTGAAGATAGAGCTGTACATTTTGAAAATATAGCAGAAGGTCAAGGAGCTACCATGTCTTTGCCTACTTGGGCTTTATTTATGAAAAAAGTGTATGCAGATACTTCTTTAAATATTAGTCAAGAAGACTTTGAAAAACCGGAGAGTATTGGGATAATTACAACCTGCGGGAAAGACTCTTCAATTAAAGATAAAAATTCCAAGAAAATAATACCTGAAGACGACGATATAGATTTTTAACATTATAAATGACACAAGTATTAAAGACAATACAAAATAATTAGCATGATTAATAAAAAAGTAGATAGCATTGAAGAAGCACTTAAAGGTGTTTCAGATCATATGACGTTTATGTTGGGAGGTTTCGGCTTATGTGGTATTCCAGAAAATGCTATAGCAGAGTTAGCCAGAAAGGGAGTAAAAAATCTTACTTGTATATCTAACAATGCAGGGGTTGACGATTTTGGACTTGGATTGTTATTACAAAATAAGCAAATTAAGAAAATGATATCTTCTTATGTGGGGGAAAATGATGAATTTGAGCGCCAAATGTTATCAGGAGAATTAGAAGTTGAATTAACTCCACAAGGAACTTTAGCAGAAAAATGTAGATCTGCTCAAGCAGGTTTTCCTGCATTTTATACACCAGCTGGTTATGGTACCGAAGTTGCAGATGGAAAAGAAACAAGAGTTTTTAATGGAAAAATGCACGTTTTAGAGATGGCTTATAAAGCAGATTTTGCTTTTGTAAAAGCATGGAAAGGTGACGAAGCAGGGAATCTAATATTTAAAGGAACTGCTCGTAACTTTAATCCATTAATGTGCGGAGCTGCAACTATTACTGTTGCAGAGGTAGAGGAATTAGTTCCTTTAGGCGTGTTAGACCCAAATCAAATTCATACACCGGGGATTTTTGTACAACGAATTTTTCAAGGAGAGAAGTTTGAAAAAAGAATAGAGCAAAGAACCGTTAGACAAAGAAGTTAGTTATGTTAGATAAAAACGGAATAGCTAAAAGAATAGCAAAAGAAGTAAAAAACGGTTATTATGTAAATTTAGGTATTGGGATACCTACGCTTGTTGCCAATTTTGTAAGAGACGATATTGAGGTAGAATTTCAAAGTGAAAATGGTGTTCTTGGAATGGGGCCATTTCCTTTTGAGGGAGAAGAAGATGCAGATATTATTAATGCAGGTAAACAAACAATAACTACAATGCCTGGAGCAAGTTTTTTTGATTCTGCAACTAGTTTCTCTATGATTAGGGGAAAACATGTCCATTTAACAATTTTAGGAGCTATGGAAGTATCTGAAAATGGAGATATTGCCAATTGGAAAATCCCTGGTAAAATGGTAAAAGGGATGGGCGGTGCTATGGATTTAGTAGCCTCTGCAGAAAATATTATTGTTGCTATGATGCATACCAATAAACGTGGTGAATCTAAATTATTAAAAAGATGCTCATTACCTCTTACTGGTGTAGGATGTGTAACCAAAGTAGTAACAAATTTAGCTGTTCTTGAAATTAAAAACAATCATTTTTGTTTATTAGAAAGAGCTCCTGGAGTTAGTGTTGAGGAGATTAAAAATGCTACTGAAGGAACGCTAGTAGTTGAGGGTGAAATTCCAGAAATGAATTTATAAATTGATGTTATGAAAATTATCTCATACAATGTTAACGGAATCAGAGCAGCTATTAAAAAAGGCTTTCTAGAGTGGTTAAAAGCTGCTAATCCAGACATTATTTGTATTCAAGAAACAAAAGCAAACAAAGAGCAAGTACCCTCAGAAGGATTTGACTTGGCAGGTTATCCATATCAATATTGGTTTTCTGCGCAAAAAAAAGGCTATTCTGGAGTTGCAATTTTTTGTAAAGAAAAACCAAACCATATTGAATATGGAACTGGGATTGAAACTATGGATTTTGAGGGTAGAAACCTTCGAGTAGATTTTGACAATGTTTCTGTGATGAGTATGTATTTACCCTCAGGCACAAATCAAGAAAGACTTGACTTTAAGTTTAATTATATGGCTCAAATTCGAGATTATCTGATAAATTTAAAAAAAGAAATTCCAAACCTGATTGTTTGTGGAGATTATAATATTTGTCATGAAGCTATTGATATACACAATCCAAAAATGAAGGGGGTTTCTGGTTTTTTACCAGAGGAAAGAGAATGGATTGGAAACTTTATAGAGAATGGATTTATAGATAGTTTTCGTCATCTAAATAAAGAACCACATCATTATAGTTGGTGGAGTTATAGAGCTAATTCTAGAGCTAACAATAAAGGTTGGAGAATAGATTATAATATGGTTTCACTTCCACTAAAAGATGCTATTTCTAGAGCTTTCATTTTACCTGATGCTAAACATTCCGATCATTGCCCAATTGGTGTAGAATTACAATTTTAATAGATGAAAAAACATTATTTTTTATTCCTTTTTTTACTTTCAACATTTGCTATTTCACAAGTTAAAATAGACAGTGTTTTTATTAATAAAGATTCTTTAAAACAACTCTTAGGAGAGAGGCTATACACAACTCAAGACATTGCTCTTATAGATAGTTTAGTTTTAGAGAACCAAGTTCAGTCTGTCTTTATGGACGAAATTAAGGAGTACTATATTTCTAATACAGATACTACAGATGTTTCAGAAACACCTTTGGATGTCACTTTGTTAAAAGAGAGACTTGTTTTAATCAATGAAACTACTCCTTTTCATCTTGCCTATAATCCTGCTTTAGAAAAAATTATTAAATCGTACTTAAAAAACAGAAGAAAATATTATCCAAATTTTATGGCTAGGGCGGCATATTATTTTCCAATGATTGAAAAGTATTTAGATCAATTTGATATTCCTCTAGAGATGAAATATCTTGCTTTAGTAGAATCTGCCCTAAAACCCAAAGCAAAATCTAGGGTTGGTGCAACTGGGCTTTGGCAATTCATGTATCCAACAGGAAAACAATACAACTTAAAGGTAAGTTCATACGTAGATGAAAGACAAGATCCAATCAAAGCAACAATTGCCGCGTGTAACTATCTGAATGATTTATATAAAATATTTGGAGACTGGGATTTGGCACTTGCAGCATACAATTCAGGGCCAGGAAATGTAAGTAAGGCTATTAGAAGATCAGGAGGTTATAAAAATTACTGGAACATCAGACCATTTCTACCACGAGAAACAGCTGGTTATGTTCCTGCTTTTTATGCAACAATGTATTTATTTACGTACGCTCAAGAACACGGGTTAACAGGTATTTCTCCTAAAATTCACTATTTTGAAACGGATACCATTTTAGTGAAAAAAACAGTAAGTTTTGATCAGATTACCGAACAAACAGGAATAGAAACTGCAATGCTACAATTACTTAATCCAGAATATAAATTAGATATCATACCGTATGTAAAAGACAGAAATTACTCCCTTAGAATACCAACAAAACAAGTTGGTAATTTTTTGAAAAATGAAGAAGCTCTTTACACTCTGGTAAATTCAGATATGGCCAAGAGGGAAAAACCCTTGCCTCAATATTTTGAGATGGATAAGAGAATTAGATATCGAGTTAAAAATGGTGATTATTTAGGTAAAATTGCCTACAAGTATGGAGTCAGAGTCAGTGATATAAAAAGATGGAACGGACTTAAAAATAATAATTTAAGAATTGGACAACGTTTAAGTATTTATCCAAAAAGACTTCGTGTTCCAAAAGTGTCAAAAACATCAGTAGTAAGTAGTGTTTCAAGAGGTAAGCCAATAATTTATATTGTTAAGAAAGGAGATTCTTTATGGACCATCGCAAGGAAGTTTGAAAAAGTTTCTGTGAATCAAATTAAAAAATGGAACAATATTTGGGATACTAAAAATATCAAGCCTGGGAAAAGACTTAAAATATTTAAAAGCTAGTAAAATGAAAAAAAGTATAACAGTATTGTGTTTATCATATTTATTAATTTCTTGTATGGATAATACTGTTGTTTTACCTAGATCCGTCGGAGCATTTAATAAAGTTACTGTTGTAGCAAAAGGTTCTTTGTGGGCAGGTGACGTTGGTGATCAAATTAGAAATTCGTTTGGTGAGTTAATGGTTGGGTTACCCCAGCCAGAAAAGACACTTTCTGTTGGTCATGTAGCTCCAAATGGTTTCACTTCTATGATGAGAAGTAATAGAAATGTTTTAGTCATAGAGTTAAGTGATAAAGAGAGTTATGTAAAAACAACTAATAAATATGCTAATCCTCAGACATTAATTTACTTATCTGCTAAAGATAAAATGGGACTTTTATCTTCTCTGAAAGAACACATGAGTGAAATTATTCAAACTTTTAAAGAGTCCGATATAAAGGTTTTGCAACGTAGTTTTTTTAATAAAAGAGTCAACGATTCTATGTATAAGACATTAAAAAAATTAAATATTTCACTTACCATTCCAGAAGAATTTAAAACAGTTGATGATACAGGCGATTTTTTATGGTTAAGGCAACATTTAAAAAGTGGGATCGCCAGAGGTGCAGGGAATAACAATATTTTGGTGTATTCACTGCCACTGAATGACCAAACAATGTCTCCAGATAATATAATTTCAATGAGAGATCAAATTGGAGAGAAATATATCCCAGGATCTAAACAAGGGATGTATATGATTACAGAGGCTGCTTATACCCCACGTACCACTAAAACTGAAATTTTGGGGAATGATGCATTTGAGACTAGAGGGAAGTGGGAAGTGAAAAATGATTTTATGGCAGGGCCTTTCTTAAATTATGCAATCATTGACAAAAAAAACGATAGACTGTTGGTTGTTGAAGGGTTTACATATGCCCCTTCAGTGAATAAAAGAGAATTTCTTTTTGAGCTAGAAGCTATCGCAAAATCACTAAAAATAAATTAAGATTAATTTAATAGCCTATTTTATTTCGCACCCTATTTAAAACTTCTCCGGCTACTTTTCTTGCTTTTTGTGCTCCAATGTCTAGCGCTTTGTCAATTTCATTCTTATTTTCCATAAAATAAGAATATCGTTCTCTAATGATGGCAAATTTATCTAAAACAAGTTCATATAATTCTTGTTTGGCATGACCATACCCATAGTTTCCTCCTTCATATTTTATTCTCATTTCTGCAATTTCACTTTTTGATGCTAACAACTTATAAAGTGCAAAAATGGTATCATTATCTGGGTTTTTCTTGTCCTCTAGAGATTTACTATCTGTTTTTATAGACATGATTTGTTTTCTTAACTTCTTATCTGTTAGGAAAATATTGATGATGTTATTTCTAGATTTACTCATTTTTTCACCATCAGTCCCCGGAACTAATTTTGTTTCTTCTTGAATTTTAGCATTGGGAGGAATTAATGTATCACCTACAATATTATTGAAACGATTTGCTACATCTCTGGTTATTTCTAGATGCTGTAATTGATCTTTCCCAACTGGAACAATTTCAGCATCATACAATAAAATATCTGCCGCCATTAACATTGGGTAAGTGAATAATCCTGAGTTTACGTCAGCCAAACGGTCAGATTTGTCTTTAAAACTGTGAGCTAAGGTCAATCTTTGATAAGGAAAAAAACAACTTAAGTACCATGATAATTCAGTTACTTCAGGAACATCACTTTGTCTATAGAAAACTGTTTTTTCAATATCTAGACCACAAGCTAGCCAAGTTGCAGCTGTGCTGTAGGTATTTTCTCTTAATTCTCCGCCATTTTTAATTTGAGTTAATGAATGCATATCTGCTATAAACAAAAAGGCATCATTTTCAGGCTTGTTAGACATCTCTATGGCAGGTAAAATTGCACCTAAAAGATTTCCTAAATGAGGTGTACCAGTACTTTGTACACCTGTCAGTATTCTTGACATTATTGTTGAGTTTTGATACCACAAAAATACTGATTTCAATATTAATGGAATCAAACAAAAGAATATTACTACATTCGTTACTATGAAATTAATAAAAATACCTTTCTTGTTAATTTGGAGACTTTGGTTTTACATTTTAATAACTAGTACAATCTTACTAATGTCTCCGTTTTTACTCATATTAACTTCAAAGGAAAGTTATTATTCTACTTTTTGGAAGATGATTAGAGGTTGGGCACATGTTTTAGTTTATGGAATGGGCTTTAGAATAAACAAACAAATAGATCAGGTATTAGACAGACAGAAGAGTTACATGTTTTGTCCCAATCATGCATCTCTGATGGATCCATTTGTTTTGATTGTTTTAAGTAAAAACCCTATTGTATTTGTTGGTAAAAAAGAACTAGTTAACATACCAATATTTGGATTTTTTTATAAGAGAGTGGTCATCATGGTAGACAGGAGTAGTCCTACTAGTAGAAAAAGAGTTTATGAGAGAGCGAAAAAAAGATTAAAAGATGGCGTAAGTATTGGAATTTTTCCTGAAGGATTGGTGCCAACTGAAGACGTTGTACTAGCACCATTTAAAAATGGAGCTTTTAGTTTAGCTATTGAACATCAAATTCCAATAGTGCCGCAGACTTATTATGATTGTAAAAGATTTTTTTCCTGGGACTTTTTAAAAGGAGGTATTGGCACTTTTAGAATAAGACAACATAAATTTATTGAAACCCAAGGGTTAAAGTTTAGTGATTTAGATACCATTAAGGATAAATTATTTCAAATTATATATAATGAATTGATTTCTGATGAGTTATATATGAATGACACTAATAGAAGTAAATGAAAAAAAATGTAAACCCCCAATATTCTGAAAACGAGGAAAGATTAAATATTTTAACACATGGCTTTGGACTTCTGTTAAGTATTATTGGTTTTCCTTTTCTAATCTATAAATCATTTAATTTTGAAGGTTTTTGGAAACCATTAAGTCTAGTCACTTATGGTTTTAGTTTAATTGTTCTTTATGCAGCATCAACTTTTTATCACGCTGCTAAAGACCCCAAATTAAGACGTAAGTTAAATATATTTGATCATGCTGCCATTTATGTTTTAATTGCTGGAAGCTATACTCCGTATACTTTAATTGTATTGCAGGGATCTATTGGATGGATTATTTTTTGTTTTACTTGGCTTTTTGCATTAACAGGAGTTATCTTAAAACTTTTTTACACGGGTAGGTTTGATAAGCTGTCAACAATCATTTATGTTTTAATGGGTTGGCAAATAGTTTTTGCTGTAAAACCATTAATTAAAAATTTAGCTACCGAAGGATTACAGTTGTTATTTACTGGTGGAGTTTTTTATACAATTGGAGCCATTATTTATTCAATTAAGAAAATTAAATTTAATCATGCTATTTTTCATGTCTTTGTCCTACTAGGAAGTTTATGCCATTATGCTAGTATTTACCTATATATTAGATAATTTAAAAATACATAGGGGTATTAATACCTGTTTATACTATTTTTTTTAATTAAATCTTTGTGGTTAACAAATAAATTATATATTTGTAATGCCTTAAAGTATTAACTTATGGTTAACTTTAAGTAAATAAATCTTATTTTAGGGGGTAGATTTATTAAATTTCCTCGAACTGCAAGGTTCGAGGTTTTTTTATTTCCAGTTCTTGTATGAATTCTTGCTCAAATTAGAATTGTAGTATCTTTTATCATTGGTAACCTCTTCTCCTAAATAGTCAGGTTTCAAGAATTCTTGACTTTTGTCAGATAGCTCTATTTCAGCAACTATTAATCCTTCATTAGTTCCTAAAAACTCATCAATTTCAAAAACATTTCCTCCAAATGTATGATAGTGCCTTGTTTTTTCAATAATACCCTTTTCACAGAGATTCATTAATTCTTTGGCTTCTTTTAATGGAATATTTTTTTCCCATTCAAATCTAGTAGTTCCGCTTTTATCTGAAATTCCTTTGATAGTTATGAATCCCTCATTATCAATAATACGAACTCTAACAATTCTATTTTTATTTGAATTCAAAAAACCTTGAATAATATGTTTTTTCTTGTGACAAACTTTTTTGAATTCTTTTTTTTTTATCAAAAATTTTCGTTCAATTTCTAAACCCATAGTATATGATTATTTGTACTAATGTAATGGATTTATCGTTATTGTAGGAAGAAATAAATATATTTGAAACGAATTTAATTATATGATTAAAAGACTCTTTGTTTTTCTAATTTTCTCAACCTCATTAATTTCTGCTCAAGTTGATTATAGTGATTCATGGGAAGATTTTTTTTCTTATAACAATGTAAAGGATTTTATAAAATCTGAAAACATATTGTATGCATTATCAGACAATGCAATATTTACCTATGATTTTACAACTCAAGAAATAAAAAAATTATCATCGGTTCAAGGATTGTCTGGAGAAACCACCTCAGCAATTCATTTTAGTACTCAAAGCGATAGATTGGTAATTGGTTACAAAAACGGATTGGTAGAGGTAGTAGATTCTGATGGTAGCATAACAATTTCTGCAGATATCTTAAATTTTAATCAAACAGGTGAAAAAAGTATAAATGATATTTTTGAATATCAAGGAAAGCTATACTTATCCACTTCATTTGCAATTATAGAATATAATATTGATCAATTAGAATTTGGAGATACATTTTTTATAGGAAATAATTCTTCAGATGTAAAAATAAATGAAATTGTAGTTCTTAATGATTTTATTTATGCTGCTACTGAAAGAGGTATTTATAAAGCAGATTTTAATAATGCGAATTTAATTGATTTTAATAATTGGAATTTAATTTCATCAGTTAATAATAATTATACAAACATCATCATCTTTAATAGTAAAATTTATACCACTTTAAACAAAAAACTGTTTGAGGTCACAGAAACAAACGAGATAGTTTTAATTGAAGATTACTCTTCATCAATTATAAGTTTAAAAGGGTCATCAACTAATTTAACTGTTGTCCTCAATAGTTCTGTGAATGTCTACAGCACTAATTTTGATTTAGTACTTCAAAATAATTCGGATATTAATTTTGATTATATTTTAAATACTGCTTTTGCTGAAAACAATCAACTCTTTTTAGCCACAAAACAATTTGGTATTTTATCATCATTAATTTCTGATGATATCATTTTTCAAGAAATTCATCCTGAAGGGCCAGTTTCAAATGATGTTTTTTCTGTAACAGCAAAAAACAACCAATTATGGGTGGTTTATGGGGGTTACACGCCAACTATGGCGCCAATTCAACCTGAACTAGGATACAGTCATTACAACGGAGAGAATTGGCTCACAGAAGAAAATGATCTAGACAATTCTTTTCCAGGATTTGTGGATGTTACGCTAGACCCAAATAATGAGAATAAAGCATTTATTAGCAGCTTTGGAAGTACCAATCAAATTAATACCTATCAAACAGGAGGTTTATTTGTTGTTGAAAATGACGAAATCACTAATTTTTATAATAATTTGAATAGTCCTTTAGAGGATATTTATGAAACGAATCCATTAATTAATAGTGTAACTGTAAGAATTTCTGGTTCTGTATTTGATAATCAAGGAAACTTATGGATCGCTAATATTGGTTTATCTAATGAGTTGAAAAAGTTTTCAAATGGTTCATGGACCGAATATGACATAAGCTCAGTGAAACCAAATTCATCTTTTGGTCTTTCAGAAATAATAACAGATAGAAATAACTCTATTTGGATAGGTACAAGAGGTGACGGTGTCATAGCATTTAATCAAAACGGTGAAAGGATTAAATCTTTGACTGCTCTCCCAACTGAAGGAAGTTTACCAAATCTTAGAGTTATTAGTCTGGCATCAGATTCAGACAACAGAATTTGGATTGGAACTATTTCTGGATTGGTAGTTTTTAGCAATGCATCAGGTGTTTTTGATGCTGATGTAGTTGATGCACAGCCTGTAATTTTTGAGGAGGATGGAATTGCAAAAAAATTACTTGGAGATCAATATATTTCTGCTATTGCAGTTGATGGTGCAAATAATAAATGGTTTGGTACATCGGATGGAGGAGTTACTTACACCAATCCAAATGGGCAAACAACAATAGCAACTTTCAGTAAAGAAAATTCACCATTACCTTCAGATAGAATTACAAAAATTTCAGTAGACAAAGAATTTGGAAAAGTATTTTTTGCAACAGATAAGGGAATTGTTGCCTACAATAGTAATGTGGCTCCTTTTGGAGAGACATTAGGAGAAGTTTATGCATATCCTAATCCGGTTCGTAAATTTCACAATACAGTCACAATAGATGGAAGAAATGACACAAACCTTCCCAAAGGAACCAATGTAAAAATCTTAGATATAGCCGGTAATTTAGTATATGAAACCAATGTAATTGAAGGACAAGAGCTTCAAGGTGGTAAAGTAATTTGGGATAAAAAAAATCTAGCTGGAAATAATGTAGCCTCTGGAATATATATTGTTCTGTTAGCTAATGAAGATGCCTCAGAAACATCTTCAACAAAAATTGCAATCATTAATTAATGGGAATTATATCTACCGAGGCCATTGTTATAAGTACCATTAAATACAGTGATACTAGTTTAATAGCTAGACTTTACACAAAAGAGCTTGGGTTGGTAAGCTACCTTCTTAAAGGAATATTAAAATCAAAAAAAGGAAAGCTAAGAACTGCCTATTTTCAGCCCTTAACTCAGCTCTCGATCATTGCAAAACATCAAGAAAAAAGAACCCTTCAAATACTTAGTGAAGCTAAAGTGATTCATTCTTATGAAACTATTCATACTTCTGTTGTTAAGCAGTCTATAGTTTTATTTATATCCGAAATATTAACCAGTGCAATCCAAGAGGAGGAGAACAACAATTTATTATACGACTACCTAAAAAATTCTTTTATTTGGTTTGACTCACATCATCAAATTTCTAACTTTCATCTCTTATTTTTAATGAACCTTACAAAATTTTTAGGGTTTTATCCTGATCTTTCAGAATCCCAAAAAGATGGGTTTCATTTAAGAGAAGGTCTCTTTACCAATCATCAAGGAACAGATATTATCAAAGGAATTAAATTAATTCAGTTTAAAAGGCTGTTAGGCACAAAATTTGATGATATAGAGGAGATTAATTTTTCAAAAACTGAAAGACAACAGTTATTGCAGATAATAATTCGATATTTTGAATTACATTTGGGCGGTTTTAGAATACCAAAATCTTTAGCAGTTTTAGAAACAGTATTTCGTAGATGAAAACTATAGGATATTTTATACTATTTTTACTTCCTTTTTTATCCACTGCACAAGAAATAAAGGTGCTTGATAAAGAAACAGGTAAACCTATTTACAATGTTTCTGTATATACAGAAGATCCATACTTTAATTCTTCAACAAACGAAGAAGGGGTTGTAGATATTTCTGCTGTAAAAATTAAAGATATTTTAATTTTTTCACACATTTCATACGCTATAAAAAGTATCCAGAAAAGACTCATAGAGAACAACGGATACGTTATATACTTGTCTAAACAATCTGAACAACTAGATGAGGTAGTTTTATCTGTATTTAAAAGAGATGCAAAAACAAACAGAGTCGCTGAAAGAGTCGCAGTAATTAATGCAAAAGAAATTATTAAATTATCACCTCAAACATCAGCAGACTTACTTGCAGCTATCCCTGGGATTAAGGTTCAGAAGTCTCAAATGGGAGGAGGAAGTCCAGTAATAAGAGGAATGGAATCAAATAGAGTTATGTTAGTGATAGATGGGGTAAGAATGAATAATGCTATTTACAGAAAAGGTCATTTGCAAAATGCCATTACTGTTTCTCCAAATCAATTAGATAAAACTGAAGTTGTTTTTGGTCCTTCCTCCGTTATATATGGTTCAGATGCGTTAGGAGGAGTTATTCATTATTACACTAAAACTCCAAAAATATCTAAAAAAACTAAAGTGAATTCTAGTTTTTTTAACCGTTATTCTTCTATTAATAATGAAATTACGAATAATGCTTCAGTAGAAATAGGAACAAAAAACTGGGCCTCTTTTACTAGTATTTCTTACAGTGATTTTGGAGATTTAAAAATGGGTAAAAAACGCTTACATGGTTTTGAAGATTGGGGGAAAGTGTTTGAGTATTCAGAAAATTCAAATGATTATTACAGTGCAACAGCCACGCCTAATCCAGATGAAAATATTCAACAAAATACGGGTTACAATCAAACAGATTTATTACAAAAGTTTTTCATTCCTTTATCAACAAAAACAGATTTAAAACTTAACTTTCAGTTTTCTACTTCCTCAGATATTCCAAGATTTGATAGACTAGATGAAAAGTCTGAAGGAACTCTCAAATTTGCAGAATGGTATTACGGTCCTCAACAAAGATTGTTAATTTCTCCTCAATTAGACATAAGATTAGGAAAATCTTGGTTAGATAAAGGAACATTTACAGTAGCATATCAAAATATTAAAGAATCTAGAATTCAAAGAAAATTAATGAGCTTGGAAAGGTCATACAGAAATGAAAATGTAGATGTTTTTAGTTTTAATGGTGATTTTATAGTACCAGTATCCAAAAAAGAAAATACAGCCCTCACATATGGATTTGAATTTTTATACAATGAGGTTTCTTCAAATGCTGTTGGAAAAACTTTGAATGTTTCAGGAAATGAGATTTTAGGATTTTCTGATAATTTTTCAGCACAATCTCGTTATCCAGATGGAGGAAGTAGTTATTTAAGTTGTGCAGCATATCTTGGATATAGGCAAGATTTATCAACTAAATCAACTTTAAATTCAGGAATCCGTTTTACTAAAACTAATTTAAAGGCATCTTGGATAGATCAAACTCACATACAATTGCCTGAAACAGATATTAGATTAGATAATTCTGCAGTTACCGCCACAATTGGATATGTGTATAAGCCCTCAAAAAATTGGCAATTTAATACAGTTTTAGCTTCAGGTTTTCGTTCACCAAATATTGATGATATAGGTAGAGTCAGAGAAAAATCTGGATATGTTACTGTTCCAAATATATATTTAAAACCAGAGTTTGCCTACAGTGCTGAAGCTGGTATTCAAAAATACTTTAATGATAAGAAATTTAGAATAGGCTTTAATACGTATTACACGTTACTTGAAAATTACATCATCAGAGATGATTTTTCTTTAAATGGAGATTTTTTAGCCGCAGGTCATGTATACTATGATGGTGAATTAGAAAATATTGTTGCAAATCAGAACCGTGGGAATGCTTTTATATTTGGGTATACAGCAAATTACCAAGGAAAGCTATCAAAGCAATTAACAACAAATGGTTTTATTACTTATACGAAAGGGAGAACTTACGATTCCAAAGAACCTCTTTCTTCTATACCACCTTTATTTGGACAGTTTGATGTTAATTACACCGATAACAAAATTCAGATAGGAACAAGTATTAGATTCAATAGTAAAAAAGATATTGCTGATTTTAATTTTACAGAGGGGATAGACAATCATGATTTAACTCCAATCATCGATGAAAACGCTCTTGAAGATATAGACAAGTATTATGGCTCTCCAAGTTGGTTTACCTTTGGAATCAATAGTAGTTATACATTTAACGAAAATTGGAAATTACAAGGTAGGATAAGTAATTTATTTGATCAACATTACAGAGAATTTGCTTCAGGAATTTCTGCTCCTGGAAGAAATTTTTCTTTCTCGTTAATTACTGATTTCTAGACTTTCTATTTCCTTCATTATCAAATTCTTCATTTAATTTTTTTTCAACGCTAATGATAGCAATTAGCAATGTAAAAATCATAAAAGCCATTGGCAACCAAGAACTCATTAAAGATTCATTTATAAAAATCATGAGAATCATTACTAATAATGCAACTCCTGAATACTTTAGTAGAGTGACACAAAATAAACTATTTGCAAAGTTCCAAATATCATCATTTAGCATCGTTCTGTTAGTTCTATATCCATAGATATAGTTTATTTTTTTTGGTGGAAAAAAATAGAATATAATGCTCATAAGAAAAAGCAATCCATTTACACTTAATACATAGGTAAAAGTATCCATACTACTTATTTTTTAGTGGTCTTAACAATCCTTCTTGTGCAACTGTAGCTATTAATATACCATCTCTTGTAAAAATATTTCCAGTGGCCAAACCTCTAGCTCCAGAAGTGCTTGGTGAAACAACAGAAAATAACATCCAATCGTTAAAATCAAAATCTCTAAAAAACCACATTGAATGATCTAAGCTAGCCATTTGTGTATTTCCAATGCTAGCTTTACTGGCATTTGGCTTTAATGCAGCATTTAAAATATTATAATCTGAAATATAGGTTAATATTTGGTGCTTTAATGTTAGTTCTATATTTGAGGTATCTCCTTTTAATTTGAACCACATATCTTCAACTGGTGGAAGATCTTTTCTTTCCATAGGATTTAAAACATGAACAGGTTTAAAGTCAATAGGTCTCTCAATACTCAAAAAATCTTTAAGCTGAGAGGGAATAAAATTTCCATATTGAGACAATAAATCACTCCAACTTAAAAGTTCTTCAGGTTGTTTGATTGATGATTTAATAGGTTCTTGATGTTCGTATCCGTCCTCTTTTTTATGAAACGAAGCTGCTAGTATAAATATTGTACTATTTTTTTGAATAGCAGTGACTCTTCTTGTAGAGAAACTACCACCATTCCTCATTTCTGTAACTTTATAAGTTATAGGAATGGTTAAATCGCCAGGAAGTAAAAAATAAGAGTGTAGAGAGTGAACAAAACGATCATTAGGGATGGTTTGGTATGCTGCGTGTAAAGCTTGTGCTAAAACTTGACCACCAAAAACTCTTGAATTACCAATAGTTTTACTTGTTCCTGTATATGTTTTAGAGTCCTGTTTTTTTAATGTCAGAATATCAATTAAATCATTTATTGTCTTCATGAAATTTTTTATCTGTTTTAAATGGGAGTTTTTGCTTGAATTCTGTAGGTTGAATTTTTAGCAAAAATAATTTTAAAAATTTATTTCTGATTGATTTTTTATGACGAATATACACCGTTAAGTGTTGAGGTACAGCTCCAACGGAACTTTTAATTTCGCTAGCAGTTCTACCAAAGTTTAAAATTTCGACTTTATTATCTATGGCTATTTTTATATAATCATAAAGCATTCTTTGATAAATTGCGTACTGTTTATTTAGTTCATAATCTATTCCAACAAAATGAGCATCTAAATGGCTTATATTAATCATTCCAGACATAAATCCTACCATTTTATTATCTATCCAATATGATTTTAGGATGTAGGAATCTCCTAATTTAGTTTTAAAACTCTTATATGTTTCTAATTTGAATTCTCCTAAATTAAAATCCGCTTTTGATGCAACTTTTTTATATAACTCTGTCATTTTAATTAAATGTTCATCAAAATTTAAAACTGAAATTTCTTTTGTAACCAAATCGTTGCTAAGTTGCATGGCTTTTTTTGCTTTTACTCTAAATTTTGTTTTTAGAACAGCCAAGTAATCATCAAAATTTTTCCACGTAGGATTCATTTTTAAAATCATATTTGGTTCAATATTGAATGAATAATAACCTAAACTAATGAGCTCATTTGTTATTGGTAAAGATTCAGCCATAAAATCTTTCATCATAAATATATCAATTGGATTTTCTTGATTATTTTTTTCTGTATGATGAAGAATACCTTTTGATATTTTCCTTAAAATAAGTCTTTTATTTTCACCCTTTTTTATGAAAACTCCATGTTCACCACTTACAAATGAGTTTCCGCAGTTAATTATTGTAAGTGGTTTTTCTTTTGGAATAATTGTTAACCTTCTTCCAATTGAAGTAATTTTTTTAAATAAGTTTGATGTATCCTTTTCGATAGTTTCCAAATGAAAATTTATGATTTGAATATTGGCAAAGGCAATTGCTTTTTCATCTTTATTTTTAAGTACAATGTAGAAAAAGGATAAATGAGAATTGTGTTTTTCTATCCCTTCTAAGTATTTTGATGAAAAATATAAATTTGAAGAACAGTCCAATTCTTTCCAAATAATTGTTGGAATTTCAGATACTTTATTGAATACAGATATTTGAGAGAATTTATGATTTAGATCCAAAAAAAATACTTGTTTAGTTGTTAAAGATAATCAATGTATTTATCCATCAAATAATCAGTAAAAATTATTTTTATTTATTCTAAATAAATACTTATTTTTGTATTCTATTTATTATATATGATTGTATTTTACAGTTTAGAAAGTCCAATAATAAAAATTTCAAATACCTCATCTATTTGCAATAATAGTTGTGCTTCTAATTGTATAAAACCAAAAAATAAATGTTGCTCTAAGTATAAAAAAAAGGGCATTAACTGCAAGCGATGCCCAAATATTTTCTTTCGAGAAGCTTCTTAATTTCACAAAATAATAATGTGAAAGAGCTATAGATTACTATTTAAAAGCATTCAAGCCCGTAATATCTAGCCCAGTTATCAATAAATGAATATCATGAGTACCCTCGTAAGTAATAACACTTTCTAGATTCATAGAGTGTCTCATTATTGAATATTCTCCACTAATTCCCATTCCTCCTAGCATTTGTCTAGCTTCTCTAGCGATAGTAATTGCCATGTCTACATTATTTCTTTTAGCCATGGATATTTGTGCAGTTGTAGCTTTTCCTTCGTTACGCAGAACTCCCAAACGCCAAGTTAATAATTGAGCTTTGGTAATTTCTGTAATCATTTCAGCTAATTTTTTCTGTTGTAGTTGAAATTGTCCTATAGGTTTTTCAAATTGGATACGCTCTTTGCTATAACGAAGAGCGGTATCGTAACAATCCATTGCTGCTCCTATTGCACCCCATGCAATTCCAAAACGTGCAGAATCTAAACAACCTAAAGGGGCGCCTAATCCAGATTTATTTGGCAATAGATTTTCTTTAGGAACTTTTACATTATCAAATATTAATTCACCAGTAGAGGAAGCTCTTAATGACCACTTATTGTGGGTCTCTGGGGTAGAAAATCCTTCCATACCACGTTCTACAACTAGGCCATGAATTCTTCCTTCCTCATTTTTTGCCCAAACAACAGCAACTTGAGCTAAAGGAGCATTTGAAATCCACATTTTTGCTCCGTTTAAAAGATAATGATCTCCCATGTCTTTAAAATTGGTAGTCATTCCTCCCGGGTTAGATCCATGATCGGGTTCTGTTAATCCAAAACATCCCATCCATTCCCCAGATGCTAATTTTGGTAAATATTTTTGACGCTGAGCTTCATTTCCATATTTCCATATAGGATACATCACTAGAGAGGACTGAACGGATGCTGTAGATCTAACACCTGAGTCTCCTCGCTCAATTTCCTGCATGATTAATCCATATGAAATTTGATCTAAACCAGCACCTCCATATTCTTCTGGAATATAGGGTCCAAAAGCACCAATGTCTGCAAGTCCTTTTATGATTTGAGTTGGAAATTCCGCCTTTTGAGCATAAGATTCAATGATTGGAGAAACATCTCTTTTAACCCATTCTCTGGCAGCTTCTCTTACTAATTTATGTTCATCTGTTAATAAATCATCAAGTTGATAATAGTCAGGGGCTTGAAATAAATCTGGTTTCATATTCAATTATTTGTTTACAGACACCAAATTTAAAGAATTGATGTTAATTTAGAGTAGATTTAGTAGATATTTTTACCTCTTCAGAAATTCTGAAAGTAGCAGATGAAAATGATGAACTCCTTTTTCTTTAGTAGGTGAAAATCGACCAGCTTTATAAAATGATGAACGAACCCCTTTTTGTACATTTTCAACAACAACTTCATCTTCTTCTTCTACCTTCTCAAGATTACTTCCAGCCCCTTTATTCAGTTTTGACTCATCATAAACATAGCTTACAAAAGAAACTTTTGTCTTATGAATACTTTTTGGTTTTACAATATTTATAGATAATCCCCAAGGATAAAAGTTAAACATCATGTTTGGGAATATCCAAAAATAGTAGGCTGCAACTTTTTTACCATAGTCTATGTGATTTTTTGGGAAATTAAAAATTTCCTCGCCTTTTTCAGAATATCCAATTTGTAAATTACAATGATCATAAATAACTGTTTCATAACTTCCATAATCTAACACATCATTGAGGCTTTCATGAACAAATGGAACATGAAAACCCTCTAAGTAATTGTCACAGTAAAGTGCCCAATTAGCTTCAATCAAAAAGTTTTTATTTAATGATTTATCATGTTTAAATTCATTAATAGGTAAAAATCCTATTCTTTCATTCATAACATCTATAACTTTTTGAAAATCAAAACTAGGATTTAGACCTGCAAATAAAAATTGGCTCCATTTTTTGGTAGGAAATACATGGAGATTATCACAGGGCTTTGGAAAGTCTTTGGCATCCTTGAATTCGGGCATATATTCAAATTTACCCTTTAAGTTGAACCTTCTTCCATGGTAGGAGCATGTGAGTTTTTTTGCTGTTCCCGATTCTAGTGCCACAATGTTTCCTCTGTGTGTACAAACATTGGTTAGACAACTTATCGTATTTTCTTTATCTTTAGTTAACAGCATGGGTTCTGTTAAAAAGTCATCTAATAATATAAATGGATGAACAGATTGTGTTTCTTTAACTAAATTTTCATCTCCAATCCACTGCCATGTATTCAAAAAAACCTTTTCTTTTACTGTTTCAAAAACAAAAGGATCTTTGTAAAAAGTAGCAGGAAGTGTCTCTGCTTTTGTAATATCTGGGTTTATATTAAAGACCATTTTAGGTGTAGAATTATAGTTGTATATTTAAAAAAATTGAATCTAAAATTACATAAATAATATGAGTTCTAGTAACAAAAAAATAGGTTTGATTACTTCAACAGCATTGGTTGTTGGGAATATGATAGGTGCAGGAATATTTATATTACCTGCTTCATTGTCTAAATATGGTAGTATTAGTTTACTAGGCTGGGTCTTTACAGCCTCTGGAGCTTTAATATTAGCAAAGATTTTTAGTAATTTCAGTAAAATTATTGTCAATAAAAGTGGTGGGCCTTACATTTATTCAAAACAAGGTTTTGGAGATTTTATTGGGTTTTTAGTTGCATGGGGTTATTGGATATCTACCTGGATAAGTAATGCTGCAATTGCGATTGCAATTATTGGGGGTCTAAGTTTCTTCTTCCCAATCTTACAAACTAATTCTGTGTTGGCAGTTTCAATAGGTTTATCTATGATTTGGTTTTTTACTTGGATTAATTCAAAAGGTATTAAAGCTACCGGAAAAATTCAAGTAATAACAACGGTTTTAAAATTATTTCCATTAGTTTTTGTTATCATTTTTGGTATCTTTTTTTTCAGTTTTGATAATTTTCCGGAATTTAATATGACAGGTAAAAGTAATTTCACATCATTTTCTTTAGTAGCGGCTTTAACTTTGTATGCCTTTCTAGGATTAGAATCAGCTAGTATCCCTGCAGAAAACATTCACACCCCAGAGAAAATCGTACCAAAAGCAACCATGTATGGAACCATTCTTTCAACATGTATATATATTTTTAGCACCATAGTTTTATTTGGGATCTTACCAACTGAAACGTTACAAAATTCTCCTGCACCCTTTGCTGAAGCAGGAGAAATAATAGGTGGAAAATATACCGGATACTTTATTGCAATAGGTGCAATTATTTCTGGAATGGGTGCTTTAAACGGATGGATTTTAATTTTAGCTCAAATACCAATGGCCGCTGCAAAAGATGAGATGTTTCCTAGAATTTTTAAAAGGAAAAATAAAAAAGGAGTTCCTGTATTAGGTCTTGTTGTTGGAAGTATATTGAGTTCTGTTGTTATGTTGATGAATTTTTCAGAAAATCTAGTAACTCAATTTACTTTTATTATAAACTTAACTGTGTTGGCTTGTCTAGTTCCCTATTTATTTGTGTCTGCTTCATATGCAATAGTAATTATTCAAAACAAAATTTACACAAATAGCATTGTTAAAACAGTTTTACTCGGTCTTTTTGGGTTTCTTTATTCTCTATGGGCTATTTATGGTTCAAGTGCTGAGGTTGTTTTCTATGGATTATTACTATTATTGCTAGGAATTCCATTTTATGTTTTAATGCAATGGAATAAAATGAAAAGAAAATGAAAGTTACTAAACATTCAGAATACTTAAAGTTAGCCTCTGTTTATTTAAAATCTGCAAAAAACTCATTTCTCTCAGAAGAAGAATTATCAGAACACTGGGAAACACTTCAATACCTTTCTAAGCCTAATTTTAAAAAATCACAAGAAGAGTATGCTGCATTCCAGACATTTTTCAGAGAAAAAAATATAAGCACATGTTTTTTTCCAATCAATAAAAAAACTAAAATAGATTCCATTTATTGTAGAGATGCTTCAATAGCAACAGATTTTGGAATTATTATTTGTAATATGGGAAAGCAAGGTAGAATAGATGAGCCATACGCTCAACTGGAAGCTTATAAAATGAATAATGTTAACATTCTTGGAGAAATTAAGTTTCCTGGAACTCTGGAAGGAGGTGATGTTGCTTGGTTAGATCAAAATACATTGGCAGTAGGTCATACTTACAGAACAAATGAAGAAGGAATTCGTCAATTAAAAGAGTTATTGCAACCCAAAGGGATAGAGATTATAGTTGTTGAGTTACCTCATTACAAAGGTGAAAGCGATGTTTTTCATTTGATGTCCATACTAAGTCCAGTAGATAAAAATTTAGCGGTAGTTTATTCTCCATTAATGCCAATAAAGTTCAGAAATGAGTTGTTGGAAAGAGGCTTTCAATTAGTAGAAGTACCAGAGCAAGAATTCGATTCTATGGGTTGTAATGTTTTAGCAGTAGCTCCTCGTGATTGCTTGATGGTAGCTGGAAATCCAATCACAAGAAAATTATTAGAAGATGCTGGTGCCTCTGTACATATATACGAAGGAAATGAGATAAGTGTAAAAGGAGGTGGAGGTCCAACATGTTTAACACGCCCAATAGACAGAATTATCCATTAATTTAACCTATATAGAATTAGTTGTAAAGATGGTCCTTTTAAAAAACCCTTTTCTGTAAGTTTGTATAAATGAATAAAAAGAACACATTAGGAAAAAAAGAAAGATTAAAAAGTAAAAAACTCATTGGAAAACTTTTTGAGGAGGGAAAATCTATTAAAAAGTATCCCTTTAGATTAATATACCTCATTCAAGATAAAAACTCATTCAAGATAAAAACTCAGGTCTCTTTTTCTGTTCCAAAAAGAAATTTTAAAAAAGCAGTTGACAGAAATAGAATCAAAAGATTAATAAAAGAGGCGTACAGGTTAGAGCAAAGAAAAATACTTCAAGACTATAACTTACCCCTTGTCATTATGATTACCTACTTGGGTAAGAAAGAACCAATTTTTTCTGATGTAAAAGAGAACATTAAAGAACTTTTGACACTGTTCAAAGAAACTGAAACACATTAAAAAATGCGAAATAATAAATTTAAAAATCAAGTATTAATTGTTTTTATCGCAATTGTTTTTCTTTCTTTTTCCGCTAAAACAAATTTTTTTGAAGTTGCAAAGCAAATAGAAATTTACACAACACTGTTTAAAGAATTGTCTATTTATTATATAGATGAAATTAACCCTGCTGAATTAACAAGTAAAGCTATTAAAAACACATTAGAAGAGTTAGATCCCTATACAAACTATTTTGATGAACAAGAAGTGCAAGAAGAAAGAATTAAGAGAGAGGGGATGTATTCTGGCTTTGGAATTTCAGTTTTTTATGACCAAAGAGGAATTGTATTAAATGAAATTTACGAAGGCTATGAGGCAGACAAAAAAGGGTTAAAAGCAGGAGATGTCATTGTAAAATTTGAAAATCAATCTCTAAAAAATATGGACAGAGATGAACTTTCAGAAATATTAAAGGTGGCACCTAATACGCCAATTAATCTAACTGTTTTAAGACAAGGAGAAATTATATATGTTACATTAGTATCAGAAAAAATTGAGATTAACCCTGTTCCTTTTTACAATTTAATTGATCAAGAAACTGGTTATATTGTATTAACAAGATTTAATCAAAAGGCTTCTTCTGAAGTTAAGAAGGCATTCTTAAAATTAAAGGAGAAAGGGATGAAAAATCTAATTTTTGATTTAAGAGATAATCCAGGGGGTTCTTTAGGTGAGGCAATTAATATTTCAAACTTTTTTTTACCTAAAGGAAGTAACATAACAACAACCAAAGCAAAAGTTAAAAAACTTAGTAATAGTTACAAAGCTTCAAAAACTCCTTTAGATACAGAAATTCCATTAACAGTCTTAATTAATGAACGATCAGCATCTGCCTCTGAGATAGTTGCAGGAGCTTTACAAGATTATGACAGAGCTGTAATTTTAGGGGAACGTTCCTTTGGTAAGGGATTGGTTCAACAGTATAGAAAATTAACATACGGCACACAACTTAAACTCACCATTTCTAAATATTACACTCCAAGTGGAAGATGTATCCAAGAGCTAGATTATTCGAATAGAGATAGTAATGGTAACGTCTCAAAGTTTTCTGATGGTATAGTAAACTCTTTTCGAACAAAAAACGGAAGAATAGTTTATGACGGAGGCGGAATTTCTCCTGACATATTAATTAATTTTCCAGAGAAAACAGATGCCACTTTAGCCCTAATTAAATCTAAAGCAATTTTTAATTTTTCAACTGATTTTTATTACAATAATCCAACAATCAGTTTAGCAGCCGACTATTCTTTTTCTCCTACCGATTTTAAAAACTTTTTAAACTATCTTCAAACAACAGATACGATTTTTAAAACTACTCAAGAAAATTTATTCTTGAAGGCTTTTAGTTCAATAAAAGACACTAAGCTTTTAGACCAAAAAAACAAAGAGATAAGAGAGGTTTTGTTAAAAGAAAAAATATCTCAAATCACAAATGATCAAGCCTATTTATCTCAAATTATAAAGAATGAAATTCTTATTAAATACTATTATAAAAAAGGATTATTTCAGAATAAATTAACAAAAGATAAGGTGATTCTTGAGGCAGTAAAAATTTTAAAAAACAAAAACAAATACGCGAAGATCTTGAAGGAGGTCTAATTTCTTATCTTTGAAGCCTAAAAACCCAATGTTGAAAACTAAACATCAAGAAAGAACTAGAGCACAAGAATCAACAAATGCGATAGAGAGGTTATATATTTCTATGAGACATTTATTTAGTAGAGGTTTTTACAAACCAATGGGTGTATCTGGAGAGACCTTGCGAAAATCTTTATTGTTATTAAGACCAGAAATTTATGGCTCTATTGCAGAAGATAGAGTAGAATTAAATGGATTGATTTATGTGATAGAACGTTTGCCGGAAGGAATTGAAGAATGTCAATTTATCAATTTAACTGCAGATGAAGGTTATAATAAAACACATTTTAAAGTTATTATACCTCCAAAGAGAAGAAGAAATTGTTACAGAATAGATAAAGATCAAATGAATATAGAGATTACTAGAGGAAGATCTGAGATTTATGATATTCTAACACATCTTACTTTTTTATTCATAGAGTCTCATAAAATTAAAGAACGTATTCTTTTAAATTTAAAGGGGAGTATTACTCGAGAATGGAGAAACCTAGAAGAGGTTGTTCTTCACAATAAAAATATTTCTGAGGAAGAAAGAGAGGTTACAAAAGTTCATCTTGCAAATATTTTAGGAAGAACCTATGACGAGGTAGCTGATGCCTATAACGCATTTACTTCATCAGAAAATGTAGATCGTTTTTTTCAGATCATATATTGGTTAGGAAAATTAGCAATAAATGAAACTTGTCATCAACAAAAGAGAACAATTAATTTTAGTTCTGTTTTAAGAGAAGAAATAGGACACCATATTTATGGTGAGATTTGGGCAAATACTATTAAAAAAGTATTGAAAGATAATGATCTTTTAAAAAGGCCAATACACATCATTAGCGCAAATATGCATAGTGTTCTTAATACTATTTACGCTACAAGTTCGTTAACAGAAGAGGTAAAAGGTAAAAAAGGGTTTGAGTTGTATGAGCTTTTAAGTAATAATGATAGTAAACCATTGCAGAAGAAAGTAAAAGAGTATGCCTCAAAAAAGGGATTAACATACATAAAGGATACTTCTGGAACAAATATTAATGTCCAGGTGATAGACACCAAAAAAATAAACATCGCAGATACACAGTTTAAAAAAGTTGTTTCAGAGGAGAGAGCACCAATTATTATAGTGATGGATTATGCTTTTGGGGAGCAAGCTTACGAAACTATGGATGAATTATTGAAGCCATATAAAGAAAAGAAAAACACCACTCACTTAAATGTAGCATCTATATCTATTATGGGTAAAGCCGGAATTTTAGAGGGAGGTAAAGGAGATATTATGATTCCCTCTGCACATATTTTTGAGGGTACAGCAGATAATTATCCATTTGTAAATGAATTGTCTAAAGATGATTTAAATGGTTTTGGAGTATCTTCTTTTGATGGAGCCATGGTAACTGTTTTAGGTACATCTTTGCAAAATAAAGATTTATTAAAGTTCTTTCATGATTCTACATGGAATGTTATTGGATTAGAAATGGAAGGGGCACATTATCAAAAGGCTATACAGGCTGCTTCTAAAATTAGAGGTAATATTTCTGAGGATGTTAAAGTAAGATATGCTTATTATGCCTCGGATAATCCGTTAGAAACTGGAGCTACTTTAGCCTCAGGTGGGTTGGGGATGTCTGGAGTAACCCCCACTTATGCCATTACCCACAAAATATTAGAACAAATTTTTAATAGTTAAAAAATAAATATTAATAGTATGTCAACAGCTAAAAATAACAACGAAGAAGAGGTAGACTTAGGTTCTCTATTTGTAATTATAGGAAAAGGATTTAAAAACTTTTTTAATTTTATAGGAAGTATTTTTAAGGGGATATTTGAATTTATTATTCAAATTTTACTATTTGTAAAAAAACATATTGTAAAAATTGGTGTAGCAACTGTATTGGGTGTAATTATAGGATTTTTTATAGAATCTTCAAATGAAAAAAAATATACTTCAGACTTATTGGTTGAGCCAAATTTTAAAAGTACTTCACAACTTTATAACAATATTAAATATTACAATGATTTAGTTAAACAAAAAGATACAGTTGGTTTAGAAAAAACATTTTTTCTCAATACAGAATATGCAGCTTCTTTGAAAGAGTTTACAATTGAACCAGTAATAAATGAGAATGATATCATTAATTCGTATAATGATTTTATAGAAGAGGCGGACACTGCTACTGTGAGTAGTTATTCTTTTGAAGAATTTATAAAAACATTTGAAGAATTAGATTACAAAGTTCACAAAATAAATGTTATTTCTGAGAAGAATGATGTTTTCTCAAAGCTTGATGAGATAATTATAAAGTCAGTTTCTAATAATAAATACTTTAGAAAAGTAAAAGAAATTACCAATGAAAATTTAAATATAAGAGACTCAGTTTATCGTCAGAATCTTTCACAGATAGATTCTTTAAGAAAGGTCTACATGAAAGTCCTAATTGAAGAAGCAAGAAAAGAATCCACAGGTACAAGTATTGATTTAGGTGGGAATAAATTAACTACAAAAGAGTTAGAGCTTTTTGAAACCAACCGTAAAATAATTTATGATTTAAATCTTTTATCAGAAGAAAAGTCAAAAAATTATGATGTGATTAATGTTATTTCTAATTTTCAACCTGTAGGATCAGAAGTAAACGGAATTACTAAGAATTATATTTCACTTTTTGGCCTTATAGGAGCTGCTTTAATGATTGGTTTTTTATTACTATTAGAATTAAATAAATTTTTAAATAATTATAGTAATAAGAAGTAGATTTAATTTTCAAAATAAGTTATTATAAACAATGACAAAAGTAGTTGCATTATTACCAATGAAAGGTACTTCTGAGAGAGTCCCTAATAAAAATTTAAAGATTTTTAATGGCAAACCTTTATATCATGTTGTAATGAATATTCTTTTGAATTCTAAACATATAGATTTGGTAGTTGTTAATACAGATAGTGAACTAGTCAAATCTGATATAATAAAGAATTTTGAAGAAAAAGTTATATTAATTGATAGAAATGAAGATATAAGAGGTAATTATATTTCAATGAACAAAGTTTTGGAGCAGGATATTGAAAAAGTTAATGCAGATTTATACATACAGACCCATAGTACAAATCCATTATTATTAAAAGAAACGATTGATAAAGCTATCGACAAAATGTTGCTAATAAATGAAGATAATGGGTTGTATGATTCTATTTTTTCTGTAACAAAAACTCAAAAAAGATTTTATAATGAAGATGCAACACCAATGAATCATGACCCTAAAATGCTAGTTACTCAGCATTTGACTCCAATTTTTGAAGAGAATTCTTGTTTTTATATATTCACAAAACAATCTTTTTTAAATAACCAAAGTAGAATAGGAATGAAACCATTAATGTTTGAAATTGATAAAATTGAATCTACTGATATAGATGAAAAAGAAGATTTTATTATTGCAGAAACATTACATCGATTATTAAGATAATTTTTATGATAAACTTTTTACATAACAAGAGTAAACTTAAAGATAACTTAAAGACTAAAAAGTTATCAATTGGGTCCTGGTTAACCATACCGCACCAAGCTGTGGTAGAAATATTAGCAACTGCAAAATTCGATTGGTTAACTATAGATATGGAACACTCACCAATTAGTATTGAAACTATTATGAATTTGATAGGACATATACAAGGTAATGGAATGCAAGCTCTTGTTCGTGTAAGTAAAAATGAAGAAGTTGTTATAAAGAGAGTTTTAGATGCGGGTGCAGATGGGGTTATTATTCCTATGATTAGAAATAAAGAAGAGGCAGAGCAGGCAGTAAATTATGTAAAATATCCACCTTTAGGGAAAAGAGGAGTTGGTTTAAATAGAGCTCAAAAATATGGAACTGCTTTTGATTCCTATAAAGATTGGATTAAAAATAATGCAGTAGTAATTGCTCAAATAGAGCACATAGATGCTGTTTACAATTTAGAAGAAATATTTTCAGTTCCTGGAATAGATGGTATTATTGTTGGGCCATATGATTTATCTGCTTCTATGGGTTATCCTGGAGAATATGATAGAGAGGATGTGAAATTAGCATTAGAAAAAATTGATACTATTACAAAAAAACTCAATAAACCACTTGGGTTTCATATTGTTGAATCAGATCATAATAAAGTATTAGAAAAAATTAATAAAGGATATTCATTTTTAGCTTTTAGCTTAGATTTTTTCTTTTTAGGAGACAAAGCAAGAAGTGAGATGGATATGTTAAAAAAGAAGTTATAGAATGAAAAATGTTCTAGTTTTTGGTGGATTTGGTTTTTTAGGATATTATCTTCTAAAGGAACTACTATCTAGAAATTATAAAATAACTGTTGCTGATATTCAAGAGAATGATGAGTTTAAAAATATTCTTAATTACAGAAAGTGTGATATTCTAGATGAAATTGAAGTTGCATCAATATTTGAAAATCAAAGTTTTGATATTGTATATAACTTAGCAGGTTTCGCTAATTTAGATTTAGCTATAAAAACACCTGTAAAAACGATGCAACTAAATATTTTAGGGAACATGAATATTTTAGAAGCTTGTGTTGCGAACAATATAAAGAAATTTATCTACGCAAGTAGTGCTTATGCAATGAGTAATAAGGGTTCTTTTTATGGAATTAGTAAATTGGCTTCAGAAAAAATAATTGAAGAATATCATGAAAAATACAATTTAGATTTCACCATTTTAAGATATGGTTCTGTTTATTCAGAAAGGGAGTATGATAATAATTATATATATAATATTGTAAAGAAGGCTGTTTTAGAAAACTTAATTGATCATCACGGAGATGGTAATGAAATTAGAGAATATATTCATGCAGCAGATGCAGCTAAATTATCTGTTGATGTTATAGAGTCAGATAATTTTAAAAACATTCATGTGATTTTAACAGGTTCAGAAAGAATTAAAAGAGCTGAGTTATTTGAAATGATTAATGAAATTTTAAATCATAAACTTGAAGTTAGGTACAAAATAAATCAATATCAAAATCATTATAAATTTACACCATATTCTTTTGAGCCTTCATTAAGTAGAAAACTTACTTTAAACCCCCATATAGATATGGGACAAGGTTTGTTAGAGTGTATTAGATCAGTATATAATAATGAAAATCAATAAAATTAACATTAAAGGAATAAGAACAGAGGATTTTATTGAGAATTCAGCTAATGAAATAAAAAACATAATAGAGGAATTACTTAAAGAATTTAAAACCATATCAATTGCACTTTCTGGAGGTAACTCTCCACTTCCAATTTATAACAGATTAAGTACATATAATTTAGACTGGAAAAGAATAAAGTTTTTTTTGGTTGACGAAAGATGTGTAGATGCTAATAGTTCAGAAAATAATTTTAAAAATATTCAAACTGTTTTTTTATCTAAAATACCTTCTGAATGTTTTGCTATAGTTCATGAAGGAAAATCATTTATTGAGGATGCGAAAAACTATGAAAAATTGATTAGAGAGCATGTCAAGCTAGAGAGTCAATTCCCAAAATTTGATTTAATTATCTTAGGAATGGGTTTAGATGGGCATACAGCATCTTTGTTTCCAAATACAAAAGCTCTAGATGAAAAAGATAAATTTATTGTTTTAAATGAAGTTTCATTTTTAAATACTAAAAGAATTACAATGACATATCCTTTGTTACAAAATGCCAAAAAATTAATTTTGATTTGTCAGGGTAAAGAGAAAAAAGAAGTTATTCTTAATGCATTTAAAAAGGAGTTACCAATTTCAAGACTCTTGTCAAAAATTGATTTAATACTAAATTAAGATCATGATATATATCAAAAAAATTCAATATTATTTTGTAAAATATTTATGGTCTAAAATTGGAGCTAAGTATAAAGTAAATTACCAAGAAAAAGGAATTCTTAACTTTATCGATATTGGTTCTTTTGGAGGACTACCTGAACCTTGGTTGTCAAATGCGAATAAGGTTAAGTATTTGGTAAATTTTGAACCAAATGATAAAATAAAGGAAACTAAAAATATCACAACATTTAATACTGCAGTCTGGTCTGAAGAAGAAGAAAAAGATTTTTATATTTATAAAGGATTTAGAGGTACAGGATCTTCTTTATTTCAACAGAATTATAACTATGTAAAAGATAATTTTTTAGAATTAAGTAAAAAAGGAAGTCAAAAATTAGCAAACTCTTGGTTTAAAAGATCTCAAGTGTTAAAAACTTTAAAAATACAATGTAATACATTAGATAATCTAATTTTAAATAAATTTTCAGATAAAAATTTTGACTTTATTAAAATTGATGCACAAGGAGCTGAATTAGATATATTAAAAGGGGGAGATAGAATTTTAAATAATTGTATGGGATTGCATCTAGAGCTATTTACTATTCCATTATATAAAGATATTCCATTATTGCCAGAGGTAGAGAGTTATTTATCAGAAAAGGGTTTTAAGCTAATCAAAAAAATGGGACCTCATGGAACTTTTCATTCTCAGAATGATTGTATTTTTTTAAAACTAGATGCAGATCCAATGAAATTAAATCTTATTAAGAAAATTTATCAAATCAATTTTTAAACTCCCATGAATAGCTTCAATAACATAAAGAATATTTTTTTTGATTTTGATGGTGTTATAGCAGAATCTGTTTCAGCAAAAACAGAAGCTTTTAGAGAAATGTATTTACCTTACGGTATAGACATTGCTAATCAAGTGGTAGATTATCATATACAATTTGGAGGAGTTTCTAGGTTTGAAAAATTTAAGCACTGGGAAAAATATTTTTTTAATAAAACAATTTCTGAAGAGAGAGTTGCTGAATTAGCCAATCAGTTTTCCAAATTAGTTATAGATAAAGTAATCAACTCAGAAGAAGTACCAGGAGCTTTAAATTTTATAAAAAAATATTCAAATAAATTAAATTTTTGGATTATTACTGGAACACCTACAAAAGAAATTAAAGTTATTGCAAAAGAAAGAGGTTTAGATAATTATTTTAAAGGCATTCATGGTTCTCCAAATAATAAATGTTACTGGACAGAATATTTAATTAATTCGTTTAAATTAATAAGACAAGAAACTCTTTTTCTTGGTGATACTTCTACAGATTATGATGCTGCTATTTTTTCAAAATTACATTTTGCTCTAAGAGAAACAGATGAGAATAAAGCTATTTTTCAAAAGTATAAAGGTCATAGATTTAAGGATTTCTTAGAATTTGACAAGCTTTTTAAAACAAACTTTAACTAATTATGAAGGTACTATTAACAACTACATCATTTCAAGACACACCTGGAGTTCATCAAGAACTGTTATATAGCCAAGGTTTTGATATTGAAACTTTGAGAGGCCCAATTCTTGAAGAAGAATTGTTGCCAATAATTCATAAATACGATGCTATTATCTGTGGAGATGATGAATATACTGCTTCTGTAATTAAAAAAGGAGTTTCAGGAAAATTGAAATATCTATGTAAATACGGTGTTGGTTTAGATAGGATAGATCTTGAAGCTGCCAAAACGTTTAATGTTGCTGTTACAAACTGTCCAGCAGTTAACCAAGTTTCAGTTTCTGAACACGTTTTGGCCTTATTGTTTACTTATCAAAGAAATATACATTTGCAATATAATTCTGTACAAGAGGGAAGTTGGAGAAGAATAACAGGTAACGAAATACAAGGGAAAACAATAGGTATAATAGGTTTAGGTGCAGTTGGTAAAGAACTAGCAAAAAAATCCTCTGCACTTGGTATGAAAGTATTGGGTTTTGATTTGTTTAAAGATGAAGATTTTTTATCAAAATACCCTGAGGTTAGTTTTGTTGAGTCCTTAAATATAATTTATGAGAATGCTGATATTATAAGTTTGCATTTACCTCACAATAAAGAAACAGAACACCTAATAAATAAAGAAGTTATTTTTAAGAAATTAAAAAGAAAACCAATTCTTATAAATACGGCTAGAGGTATGTTAGTAGATACAAAAGCATTAATTAAGGGTTTAAAAACTAAACATTTGGCTGGATATTTAACAGATGTTTTAGCTCATGAGCCTATGCTAAAAGATGAGGTTTTATTAGGATTAGATAATGTAATCATAACACCTCATATTGGGTCAAGAACTTATGAAAGTGTTCAAAGACAAGGAGTAATGGCTGTAAATAATCTTTTAAACCTATTAAAAAGTGAAAATTAAAAAAGATCATCTACAATTTTTTTTTTTAAGCTTAGTTAGTTTTTATCCACTATTAAAATTTGATTGGTCTTCAAAGATATTATTTGCCTTTTGTTTGATTGTAATCATTAAAGCAATTCATAATAAGACCATTGTTTTTAAAAAAAAGGATGTAAGTAAGTTTTTTTTGCTGTCCGGGTTTTTTATATGCCTTTTTCTTTCAGGATTATATTCCGAAAACTCAGAGGTGTATTTCATCAAAATAATTAAAATTGCGCCTCTAATAGTAATACCATTTATAATATCCTTCATAAAGCTAAATTTTTTAAATAAAAAAAAACATATAATATTTAGGGTTTTTGTTATGGTGAATATCCTTTACACAGGGTTCATTACATATCTGTTTTATACCAGTCCAGATAGAATGCAATATGACTTATACCACTATTTATTAGATTACGATAAATTTCAACTTATAACTAATAACAACTTATTCAATGACTTTTATTTAGTGCATAAACCCTACTTTTCAATGGGTTTTGTTATGTGTGCTGTTTTTTCTCTTCATTATTTTTTTAAAGATAAAGCCAAGAATAATGTCCTAAAAGTTATATATTTTTTAATCTTTCTTTATTTTACAATTTGGATTTTTTATGCTTTTTCATTTCCCAATGTTTTAGCTTATTTGATATGTATTCTTTTAACAATTAATCATCATTTTAAAATTAGGCAGGTTGTATTATTTTCTTTTCTATTTATAGCTTGTTGTACATTTTTCTTTACTTTTAAATCTTACGATATTGATGTTAAAAGGGGTTATAACTTTTTGAAATCATCTATTAACAAAGAAAATTATGAGCTTAATGATTCAAGAAAGGAAGTTTATAAATCAGTAAAGAATATTTTGCAAAAATCTTCTTTAACCCAGCTCATATTTGGTTATGGATTAGGAGATGTTCAAGACAAATTAAATCAAGATTATAATAGTCGATTATTAGAAAATAGTAGTAGAAATAAACTTTATTATTCTGAAGAGTTTGATAATCAATTTTGGTTTAAGAATAATATTACAGTAGAATCAAATAAAGACTTAATAATTTTTGATAAACAAAACTCAGAGTTAATTAGAATCAACAATACTGATAATAACTTATCTCATAACATATCCACTAAATTTAAACCAAATTCAGAAGAGATTTTTACTTTTTCTGTATTCGTTAAAAGTAAGCATTCTAAGCTTTTTATATTAAGGTTGGGGAATATAAATCAAAGAGCAGTTTTTGATATAAATAGTGGTGAGGTATTTCAAAAAAACAATGTTTTAGCTGCTAACATTAAGTCATTTAAAGGAGGTTGGTTTAGGTGTTCCATAACTGTAAAATTAAATAAAGAGGAATTGGCTTTAATTGGCTTGTCTAATAATGAAGGAGAATATGTATTTAAAACTGATGAAAGCCAGAGTCTATTTTTATGGGGAGCACAAATTGAAACAGGAGAGTTAACTTCATATACCAAGAATAAAAACGAACTTCTTCATAATGCTCTAAACAAAGAATTAAATTCACATAATAATTATCTTTCTTTTTTATTATCAGGAGGAATTATTACATTATCTTCATTTTTATGTTTTATTATTTTCTTGTTTAAGAATTCATTGAAACCATATAATTTACTTAGATTGTCGTTCTGTATTATTATCTCATTAAATTTTTTAACAGAAAATATATTGTCTAGACATTGGGGTTTAATGTTTGTAAGTTTTATGTTAATTCTATTATTTAGTAAAAAAGAAAAATACTAGTTTGGTTAAATTATTTAATACATACATAAAAAATAATTTAGGTTTAATAAACTTGTTTGGGAAAGTTTCAGGCAGAGTTTTATTCTTGCTATTAACTTCTTTTTTTGCTTATAAACTATCATTTAAAACATTTGCGGCATTTGCTATTTTTTGGACAGCCTTAAGAATGCTTACTTTTTTTTCAGCTAATAATTTATATATAATTTGTTTTAATGAAGTAAGAGAAAGTTTATTAAATAAAAAGGAATGGCCAGTAATTGTTTCTGCAAATATTGTAGTTACTTTTATTATATTTGGTTTAATTTCTACTTTAATTTCTTTTTTAATTTTTAAGAATTTAACAATTACATTCTTAGTTTTACCTACGTTATTTTTTTTTGTGATTATTAGAGATGTATCTGAATTTTCAAAGTCAGACAATTCAGTTTACCTGTCTATTTTTATAGAAGACTTTCTATTTTATGTGCTTTTTTTTATTACAGGAATCATTAGTATTTTTCTTTTTGATAGTTTAGAAAGTATTGTACTAGCACTTTTTTTATCTACTTTAATTACAGCTATAATTGCACTGATTCTTTTTAAAAGAAAATTTAAACTATCTATCAAAAAATATAGTTTTAATTTAAATGATTTTTCATTGAATTCTTTTAGGTTGGGTATAAATTATACTTTTTTAAGAGGCAATGATTTTCTTTCTAACTTTGGAGTCAGATATTTAGGACAAATTTATTTTGGAGACGTTTTTGTTTCTTATGCGCATATTATGTATCAATTCTATAATATTTTTACATTGATTACTATATCTGTAATTTCAGGATTACAATCTAAAATTACAGTAACCAAATTATCTAGTTTTAATAAAGATTTCATAAGAAAAACTTATAGAAAATTATTAAAAACGATTACACCATTTATTTTTGGAACTTTAATTGTTATTATACTTTTTAATACTCAAATATTAAGTTTTATATTTCCAAAATATGTGGAATATAATGAGCTTTTAATTAAGGTTTCTTTAACGAGTTTATTATTTATGTTAATTCAGCCACTAGTTTTTATAATGATCTATAACAATAAGATGGCTAATTTAAAGACTTTAAATGTTTTACAATATATTGCCATTACAATAGTTTATGTTGTACCCTATTTCTTTTCAAATTTTAATGAAGAATATTGGTTGTTGCTTGTAATGACGATATTTATTGTAATACAAGGATTGTTTTCAATACAAAATTATAAGCGAATTTAATGGAACTGTTATACGTACTTTTATTAAGAATTGTTGCTTATTTAGAAGGTCCACAGAAAATAATTGCTTTTGTTATTGTCTTCGTTTTAATGTCTTATTCAACTTTAAAAAAAGTACCAATATTAAGTTTAAATAAAATCACAAAAAATAATTTCTTTGTTTTGTTAATTTGTCTCCTAATCTTACTACATGGTTTAATTTTTGGAGATGTTTTACTAAGAGATATTGCAGTTTTATTAACGTATTGGATATGGTTTGTTTTTACATATAACTACTTTAAAGAAAAAACCATAGAGCAATGTTTAAAATATATTTTAATTGCTTTTTTTATATTTAATTGCTATAATTTTTTACATTTTAGAATATTTGATGCAGATCAAAAACATGGTATAAATAGTATATTGTCTTTATTTGGAGTTTTTGGTTATCGTATTTATTTTCCACTTTCTTCCGGAGCAAATATTTACACTTCACAATTGGCTTTGAATTCTTTAATTGTTTTGTATTTCATCAAAAAGTCAAAAACAAATATTATTTATTTAAGTCTTTATGCATTTTACTTTTATATGCTAGTGATTGCTGATTCAAGATTAATACTTTTATTCTCTATCGGGTTTTCAATTGTTTATTGGTTTTCTTTAAAAACAATTCTAACTTTTTTTAAGAAGTTTTGGTGGATAATAGGGATAGTATTTTTTTTATTTTTATTTATTTTTTATGCAACAAGCTTGTTTGATGCTTTTAAAAGAGCTGGAGAATTAGATGGACAAGCTTTGTCTAGAGTTAAAATTTGGACTATAGCTAAAGATGTAATTTTTAAGGATTATCATTTTATTACAGGGTATGGTTTAAATGGATTTCAAAATAATTTACCATTAGAAGTTCAGAATGTATTTGAGAGCCAGCACCTACAAACTTCACATAATTTTCTAATTCAAAATTTAATTGATTTTGGTATTTTGGGTATTACAATTATTTTATATTTGATGTTTGAAATCTTAAAAATGTTAAGGGGTTTGAAATCACAAATAATATCAATTCTTGTTGTAATGGTATTATTTATGGGTATCACAGAGTCTATTCCTTCTTTTTATTCTTTTGAGCCAACATTATTTTTTATAGCAATTTTATCGATTATTTTAGCAAAACATGAAAGAAAAATTAGTTGAAATTTTAAAATTAATATCTTATTATCCAAGAAAGATTTTAGATTTTTTTTTATTTCATTTTTATTTAAAGCAAAGAAATGATTGGAATATTTTAAAAGTTTTTTCAAACAAGCCTGTTTTAATTGTTGGGAATGGCCCTAGTTTAAATAATACACCTTTAGAAAAAATAAAAAATAATTTTGTTTCTATTGGTATGAATAAGATTAATTTAATTTATGAAAAGTCTTCTTGGAGACCAGACATTATTGCTTGTGTAAATGGTTTTGTCATTAATCAAAATAAAGAATATTTTAATAATACAACAAAGGTATTAATATTACCAACTAGGGCTTTCTATTTAGGAATTAAACCTAGAAAAAATATTTTATTTGTTAATCTGAAAGATCAATATAAAATTGAGAAAAATATCAAAAAGGTTTTATCAACAGGATGTACAGTTACTTTTACAGCATTACAAATTGCAGCTTATTTAAATCCAAAGAATATTGGCATTGTAGGTGTTGATCATAGTTTTGAAGTAAAAAAAGGACCACAAGTACAAAAATTTAAAGGTGATGATATTAATCATTTTAGTAAAGATTATTTTAAAAATCAATATTGGGGTTTGCCAGATTTAAAGGGTAGTGAAAAATTATATCAAATTTCAAAAGAATATTTCGATTCCATTCAAGTTCCAATTATAGATTATACAAATAATGGTAAATTAGAAGTGTTTAATAAAGGTAATATTCAGGAAATAATTAAAAATTAAGATATGCAAAAGGCAAAAAATATAGTTATCATATCGCCTTTTTTTTTTCCAGAGCCCATATCAACCGGTAAATTTAATACAGACGTTGCATTAAAACTCCAAGAAGAGGGTCATCAAGTTACTGTTTTATGTTCTCATCCTTTTTATCCAGATTGGAAAACAAGGTATTCTTCAGAAAAGTTAGAAGGAATTACTATCATTAGAGGAGGAAATAAAATTAAGTATCCAAATAAAATATCTTTAAGGAGAATTGTTCTTGAGATTTGGTATGCCTTATTTATTTTAAAAAATATCAAAAAACATCAAAACAAAATAGATGTTATTATTCCTGTTTTTCCTCCTAGTTTAGCTTTTTATACTGCTTCTTTTTTTATTAAAAAAGAAATAAAAAAAATAGGAATTATCCATGATTTACAAATTATTTATTCATCACAAAAGAAAGGATTGTTTAATAAATTAATAACGTTCTTCATAAAAAGAGTTGAGAAATCTTGTTTTAAAACTTGTGATACATTAATTTTCCTTTCAGAGGAAATGAAAAATGCAGCTTTAGATATCTATAAAATTAGTAAAATAAAGTGTCAAGTTCAATTTCCCTTTACAACTATCAAAGAGAAGTCCTTATCTAATAATCTTAAGGATATTTTACCTGACAAACAATTCAATATTGTATACTCCGGAGCTTTAGGTGAAAAACAAAACCCAAAAGAATTACTCAATGTTTATGATTACATCTCTAAAAAAATCCCCAATACTAGTTGTTATTTTTTCTCTCAAGGACCAATTTTTGAGGAACTTAAAAAGGTAAATAGTAATAAAATGATACAGTTTCATCCATTAGTAAGAAAAGAGGATGTTCAAGAATTATATGCCAGGAGTAGTATTCAAATAGTCCCACAGTCACCTAATACCTCAAAAGGGTCATTACCTTCCAAACTGCCTAATATATTAGCCTCAGGAACAAAAATTTTAGTTATTACTGACAAGAACAGTGAGTTAGAAAAATTATTTAATGATTTTAATCTTCATAAGGTTCTTACAACATGGGATAAAAAAATTATTACTTCATCGATTAAAGAATTACTTGAAAAAGAATATGATTTTAACAGACATAAAAAGATTGCTCAAAAGCTTTTTAACATTAATAGCCTAATTGAAAAAATTGTAACTTAAATACTATCTTTGTTTTTTAGATTTTTTTGTGAAACACAGATATTCATTTCTCATAATTCCAATCCAACTTCTTATTGATTGTTTGTCAATCTTTATGATACTTTATTTTGTGTCAGATCCAGAGTTTTATAATCCATCATTTATAATCTATATTATCTCTTTTTGGGTGCTATCTTCATTTTTAACAACCTATTATAAGGTTTTAAGATTTACAAAGTTACTCAGGATACTAACCTTGACCTTCAGACACTTTTTTATTTTCATTCTTGGGTTTTTCGCTTTTTTTGGAATTTTTAAAGAAGGATCAGTTATTAATAATCAATTTTCAATACTGATATCAATACTTATCTCAACATTTTTTTTAAAGTTAGTCTCTTTTTTATTATTAAGGTGGTATCGGAATCTTGGTAGAAATTACAGAAAAGTTATTGTGATAGGAATAGATGATACCTCTAAAAAAATTACCAATCTTTTTAATAACAATAAAAGTTTAGGTTACAGATACTTAGGATTATTTACTAATAAAAACTTAAATAATAAGTTAGGAAATGTCGAGGATAGTTTTGATTACATACTTGATAATTCTGTTGATGAAATCTATTGTTCTTTAAAGGAATTAAGTTCTCAAATGGTGAATAAAATTACTTCTTTTGCAAATTCAAATAACATTAATTTAAAATTAATACCAGATGCCGGTAAATTGTATAGCAAAGATCAAAGTATAGAGTTTTACGATGATACTCTAATGGTATTAAATGTGAAAAAATTACCATTTGAGTTCAATGAAAATTATTTGATTAAGAGATTTTTTGATGTCATTTTCTCTTTATTAATATGTTTTCTTGTCTTAACTTGGTTGATACCGATTCTTTGGATTTTAATAAAAATTGAATCTAAGGGGCCTGTTATTTTTTCTCAAAAAAGAGAGGGGCTAAATGGTAATAAATTTGTGTGCTACAAATTTAGGTCAATGAAAATTAATAAAATGTCTGATAAAATTCATGCTTCAGCTAATGATGATAGAGTGACTAAATTAGGTGCTTTTATGAGAAAAACTAGCATCGATGAATTGCCTCAATTTTTTAATGTTTTAAGAGGTGAGATGAGTGTGGTTGGTCCAAGACCACATTTACCTTCTCTATCTATTGAATATCAAAAAGATGTAGATGATTATCTTAGAAGGCATATTGTAAAACCTGGTATAACTGGTCTAGCTCAAGTTAGTGGCTATAGAGGCGAAATAAAAAAGAAGTCAGATATTAAAAATAGAGTACGGTTAGATATTTTTTATATTGAAAACTGGTCTTTTCTATTAGATGTCAAAATTATTTTAATGACTATTTTCAATGTTTTCAAAGGTGAAGAAAATGCGTATTAATGTTTGTAAATAAAAACATAACAGCCTCTATAGTAATATACAGGGAAAATTTTAAAGTTCTTGAGAAGGCAATGGGTAGTTTTTTAGACTCAACACTATCAAAAAAACTTTATATAATAGATAATTCTCCTTCAAATGAATTCAAAAATAAAATCCAGAACGATTCTGTTGAATATATTTATTCTAATAAAAATATAGGATTTGGTATGGGTCATAATAGTATTTTACACAAACTTACGAGTAAGAATAAGTATCATTTGATTTTAAATCCTGACGTAAGCTTTCATCCGGAGATACTTGAAAAATTAGTGCTTAAGATGGAGAGTAGCGAGTCTCTTTCCATGATAGCTCCAAGAGTTTTAAACACTAACAATAAATTATTGTACACAGCCAGAAGATATCCGAATTTATTTGAGCTAATTTTTAGATTTTTAGGAATTTTTAAAAAATTTACTAGCACTGGTGAATATAAAAATCAAAATCATAAAAAATCTTTTTCACCAGATTTTGTTCAAGGTAGCTTTATGTTATTCAAAACAGATGATTTATTGCAATTAAACGGTTTTGATAATCGTTTTTTCATGTACATGGAAGATGTAGATATTTGTAGGAGAATAGATCAATTAGGTAAAAAAAAATTATTCTATCCTAAAGTGGAAATTATTCATACCCACAGAAAAGGCTCTACAAAAAGCATAAAACTTTTTATAATTCATATTTCATCTATTATAAAATATTTTATGAAATGGGGTTTTAACAGAGCTTAAATTAATTAGAGAAAACTATCTTTGTAAAAGATTAAACTACAACATGAACATACTTATTTTAGGCTCTGGAGGAAGAGAGCATTCATTTACTCACAAACTTATTCAAAGTAAAAAAGTAACCCATATTTTTGTTGCTCCAGGAAATGCAGGAACTCAAAAAATTGCCACTAATATCGATGTAAATCCTACAGATTTTGAATCTGTAAAAAAAGCGGTAATAGCTCATGACATTCAATTGGTTATTGTAGGTCCAGAAGCTCCGTTAGTAAATGGAGTTCATGATTTTTTTCTTGCAGACGATGAATTAAAATCTATTCCTGTAATAGGTCCTAAGAAAGATGGAGCTTTGCTAGAAGGAAGTAA